>Ga0164242_10004880_pt1 | contig 14990 bp, 12 predicted proteins | sample OricomgcompostMG_FD_108783 | JGI IMG/M metagenome (GOLD analysis project Ga0164242, IMG submission 108783) | Miracle-Growth compost microbial communities from Emeryville, California, USA - Original compost - Miracle growth compost (MG) ... | reverse complement strand
GATTGACAAGGCGGCGCGGGCGGGCCTCATTCGCCGCCGCAGTACAAGACCAACGAGCGCCAATAAACGCCAACGAGCGGCATATCCCTATGCAATCCGTCATCCAGAAAGCAACGCGCATCATCATCAAGGTCGGGTCCTCGCTGGTCACCGACGACGGCAAGGGCCTCGATGCGGCGGCCATCCGCAAATGGACCGAGCAGATCGTGCATCTGCGCGGTCTCGGCAAGGAGGTCGTGCTGGTCAGTTCGGGCGCGATCGCGGAAGGTATGCAGCGCCTCGGCTTCGACAGGCGTCCGACCGGCATCCACGAGCTGCAGGCGTGCGCGGCGGTCGGCCAGATGGGGCTCGCGCAGATATACGAAAGCAGCTTTCGCGAACACGGCGTGCGCACCGCGCAGGTGCTGCTGACGCATGCGGATCTGGCGGACCGTGAGCGCTACCTGAACGCCCGCTCGACGCTGTTCACGCTGCTGCGCCTCGGCGTGGTGCCGATCATCAACGAGAACGACACGGTCGTCACCGACGAGATCAAGTTCGGCGACAACGACACGCTGGGCGCACTGGTCGCCAATCTGATCGAAGGCGACGCGCTGATCATCCTGACCGACCAGCGCGGCCTGTACACCGCCGATCCGCGCAAGGACCCGAAGGCCGAATTCGTGCGCGAGGCCAAGGCCGGCGATCCGGCCCTGGAAGCGATGGCGGGCGGCGCCGGCAGCAGCCTCGGCCGCGGCGGCATGCTGACCAAGATCCTGGCCGCCAAGCGCGCCGCCCTGTCCGGCGCGCACACGGTCATTGCGTGGGGGCGCGAAGAGCGCGTGCTGAGCCGCCTAGCTGCCGGCGAGGCGATCGGCACGCAGCTGACCGCGCAGACCGCTCAGCTCACGGCGCGCAAGCAATGGATGGCGGACCACCTGCAGACGGCCGGCCAGGTCGTGCTGGACGAGGGCGCCGTGCAGAAGCTGATGGCGGAAGGCAAGTCGCTGCTGCCGATCGGCGTGACCGCCGTCGGCGGCGAGTTCGGCCGCGGCGACGTCATCACCTGCGTGGACAGCGCGGGCCGCGCTGTCGCGCGCGGCATCACCAACTACAGCAGTTCGGAAGCGCGTCGCATCATGCGCAAGCCGTCGTCGGATATCGAGGCGCTGCTGGGCTTCGTCGAGGAGCCCGAACTGATCCACCGGGACAACATGGTGCTGCTGTAGCCCGGGCCTTGCGGCGGCATGGTGTTTATTCGCTGAGCAGGTCGTCCGTTAGCGTATGCCCGGATTTCAGTCTCCTGACGATGTCGTCGGCTTTGCCGGCGACGGTCAGGTTTTCGCAGAAATAGCCCTGCGCCAGCGCGGCGCGCTCGCGGTTGGCGTTGCCGCGCCGGATCGGCATCCATTGCGGCTGCTGGAGCGGAGCCCAGGTGCCGTCGTCGTTGCCGGTCGCATAGATTTTGTGCTCGAAGGTCGCGCAGCGTATGCCTTCGTAGCTGACGTTGCGCGCGCCTTGCGGGCTGACGGCCACCAGTGTGTAGCGCACCACGCCGTCGGAACCGACGCTCACCGATTTCGCATCGACCGAGAATTTCAGCGTCGCGGTCGGGCTGACGTAGAACGACAGCAGGTTGCCGCTCTGCGGCGGCGCCGGCAGGTGGACGGCCAGCTCTTCCCACGGCTTGCTTTCTTCGTAGAAGTCGTCGTCGGATTGCGCGAAGGCGGCCGACATCGTGACGAGCAGAACCAGGCCGACAGCCCTTCTTGCCCACGCGTGGGAGATGCGGCGGAAGCCCGGAGCAGACTTCGCGGCGGTATGCGGTAGCGTGTTATTCATGCCCTGATTTCTTTTCCTGACTGGATGGTGCGGTGATCTTGCGGGGCGTTTGCGCCTGGCGCGGATAGCGGGCGCCGCCGCCGTGATGCGGACGCGACAGGAAGCGGGACAGTTCCTGCAGCGCCTTCTGGTAAACCTCGCGCTTGAATTCGATCACCACGTCCAGCGGCACCCAGTAATCGTGCCAGCGCCAGGCGTCGAACTCCGGATGCTCGGTCATGCGTAGGTTGACGTCGCAGTCGCGGCCGAGCATGCGCAGCAGAAACCATATCTGCTTCTGGCCGCGGTAATGGCCGCGGATTTCGCGCTTGATGAACTGGTCGGGCACTTCGTAGCGCAGCCAGTCGCGCGTGCGTCCGATGATCTTCACGTGCTCGGCGCGCAGGCCGACTTCTTCCTCCAGCTCACGGTACATCGCCTGTTCCGGCGTTTCGCCGAACTTGATGCCGCCCTGCGGAAACTGCCACGAGTGTTCGCGCACGCGCTTGCCCCACCACACCTCGTTATGAGTGTTGAGCAGAATGATGCCGACGTTGGGGCGGAAGCCTTCACGATCCAGCATGTTGCACCTCGAACTTTCTGCGGCGGACGAACCCCTCGATGCAAAATCGATATGCGCGTCAATCCCGGCGGCGGTCGGGCACGGACCCGAGGGCGGCAAAGGAGAGCAATTGTGCGGAGAACGGGTGCATCGGCCTGCCAATACTTTAAAATTGGGTCGATTATAAACCTCTCCCTTTAAAAAGAATTCACCGACATGCGTGCATCCCGTTTTTTCATTTCCACCCTCAAGGAAGCGCCCTCCGACGCGGAAATCGTCAGCCATAAACTGATGATGCGCGCCGGCATGATCAAGCGTCTCGGGGCCGGCATCTACACCTACATGCCGCTCGGCCTGCGCGTGATCCGCAAGGTCGAAGCCATCGTCCGCGAGGAAATGAACAGGGCCGGCGCGATCGAGCTGCTGATGCCGCTGGTGCAGCCGGCCGAGCTGTGGCAGGAAACCGGCCGCTGGGACAAGATGGGGCCGGAACTGATGCGCGTGAAGGATAGGCATGGCCGGGATTTCGCGATCCAGCCGACGTCGGAGGAAGTCGTCACCGACGTCGCGCGCAGCGACATCAAATCCTACCGCCAGCTGCCGGTCAACTTCTATCACATCCAGACCAAGTTCCGCGACGAGCGGCGTCCGCGCTTCGGCGTGATGCGCGGACGCGAATTCACGATGAAGGATGCCTATTCCTTCGACCGCGACGTCGAGGGCATGCAGCGCTCGTACCGGATCATGTTCGACGCCTACGTGAGGATCTTCACCCGTTTCGGCCTGCAGTTCCGCGCGGTGGCGGCCGACAACGGCGCGATCGGCGGTTCCGGCTCGCATGAATTCCATGTGATCGCGGATACCGGCGAGGATGCGCTGGTCTACTGCCCGGCCTCCGACTACGCGGCCAACATGGAAGCGGCCGAGGCGCTGCCCGCCGTCGCGCAACGCGGCGCGGCGACGCAGCCGCTGACCCGGACCGCGACACCGGATCGCACCAAGTGCGAGGACGTGGCCGCGCTGCTCGGCGTGCCGCTGTCGCAGACGGTCAAGTCGGTCGTGCTGGCGGTGGATAAGGAGGAAAACGGCGTCGCCGCCAAGGAACTGTGGCTGCTGCTGCTGCGCGGCGACCACGAGCTGAACGAGGTGAAGGCCGCCAAGGTGCCGGGCCTGGCTGGATTCCGCTTCGCCACCGAGGGCGAAATCATCGAGTGGTTCGGCACGCCGCCCGGCTATCTCGGTCCGATCGGCACGAAGAAGCCGGTCAGGGTCGTCGCCGACCGCACGGTCGCCAACATGCACGATTTCGTCTGCGGCGCCAACGAGGCCGGCTTCCATTTCACCGGCGTGAACTGGGGCCGCGACCTGCCTGAGCCCGACGTGTTCGACCTGCGCAAAGTGGTGGAGGGCGATCCCTCGCCGGACGGCAAGGGCGTGCTGGCGATCCAGCGCGGCATCGAGGTCGGTCACGTGTTCCAGCTCGGCACGCGCTATTCGCAGGACATGAAGGCGACCTACCTGGACGAGAACGGCAAGCCGCAGTTGATGCAGATGGGCTGCTACGGCATCGGCGTGACCCGCATCCTGGGGGCCGCGATCGAACAGAATTTCGACGAGCGCGGCATCATCTGGCCGGCCGCGCTGGCGCCGTTCGAGGTGGTGCTGTGTCCGATGGGCTATGACCGCAGCGCAGGCGTGCGGGCCGAGACGGAGCGGTTGTACGAAGCGCTGCAAGCGGCCGGCGTCGACGTCATTCTGGACGATCGCGGCGAACGCCCCGGCGTGATGTTCGCCGACTGGGAACTGATCGGCGTGCCGCACCGCGTAGTGATCGGCGAGCGCGGCCTGAAGGAAGGCAAGCTCGAATACCAGGGACGGCGCGATGCCGAAGCGACCGCCGTGGCGGCGGCCGAGATGCCGGCCTTCCTCCAGGCGCGGCTTGCGGGCTGAGTTGCGGATGGCGTGGCGCGCGTGTCCTGGCTGCCGCGGGTTCGCGGAACGCGGGTGATGTGCTCCGGATTGCGCCAACTGACGGTCGGCCTCGCGCTGCTGTCGATGCTGGCCGCGCCGGGCGCCTTCGCCGGCAACCAGAAGGAGGAGGCGCTGGCGGATTCGGTGCGCCTGGCCCTGTCGAACGCGATCACCGATCCCAGCCCGCCGGTGCCCCGCTTCGACGATATTCACCAGCGCATACTTTACCTGCGCTGGCTGGGCGACATGTCGGCGCAATTGATGCAGCGCTGGCCGGACCGCCGCACGCGCATCCAGTTCCTGCAGACCGTCTGGTACGAAGCGCACCGCGCCGGCCTGGACCCGGAACTGATCCTCGGCCTGATCCAGGTGGAATCAGGATTCCACAAATATGCCGTGTCACCCGCCGGCGCGCACGGCTACATGCAGGTGATGCCGTTCTGGACGCGCATCGTCGGCGAGGGCGATGCCGACAAGCTGTTCGACATGCAGACCAACCTGCGCTTTGGCTGCTCGATCCTGCGCATGTATCTCGACATGGAAAAGGGCGACCTTTTCATGGCGCTCGGCCGCTACAACGGCAGCCGCGGCCGTCCCGAATATCCCGACGCCGTGCTTGCCGCGTGGCGCATCTGGCAGGCGGCGGCGAGGCCCTGAACCGAGGCTTGCGCGCACAAACAAAAACGCCCGCGTGAGCGGGCGTTTTTGTTTGGCACGGAGCAGAGGATTATTTCAGATGGCCGGAAATGAGCTTGGTCATTTCGAACATCGAGACCTGCTTCTTGCCGCCGAACACGGCTTTGAGCTTGTCATCGGCATCGATCATGCGCTTGTTGGTCGCGTTCTGCAGCTTGAACTTCTTGATGTAGTCCCAGACTTTCTTCGTGATCTCGGTACGCGGGGCGGCGTTTCCACCAATCACAGCGGCCAAAACTGCGGATGGCGTAACCGGTTTCATGAAGGCTGCGTTAGGCTTACGAGGCGCTGCCGCTTTTTTCGGGGCTGCCTTCTTGGCGACGGCCTTTTTTGCTACTGGCTTTTTGGCGGCTGCCTTTTTTGCCGGCGCCGCTTTCTTGGCTACGGGTTTCTTGGCAGGTGCTGCTTTTTTTGCTGCGGGTTTTTTCGCAGCGGCTTTCTTGGCGACCGTTTTCTTGGCCGCCGGTTTTTTGGCTGTTGCCATCGTAAAACCTCCTTCACACTGTTTGGGAAATTGCGCCGATTCACGCACCGCTAATAGTGGTGTGGATTTTCCCTCCATGCAAGTGTTTTTTGTGCGTTTTCTCCTCTATGTGTAGGCTGCGTGCGACGCCTGCATCAAGGGGGAATCGATAGCCGATTCGGGCGGGGCGGAAGGCGGCGGCGAAACGGATTTCGCCAGTCAGGCATCGTCTGCACCACGGACGTGCGGCGCAATGAAAAAAGCCGGGCGCGCACCCGGCTTCGATCCCGTCGGCGACCCCCGGCTGATTGTCAGCGCAGGCCGGGCAGCATGCCCTTCATGCTGCGCATCATCTTCATCATGCCGCCGCCCTTGAGCTTCTTCATCATGGATTGCATCTGCTCGAACTGGGCCAGCATGCGGTTGACGTCCTGCACCTGCACGCCGGCGCCGGCGGCGATGCGGCGCTTGCGGGACGCCTTGATCAGTTCCGGCTTGGCGCGCTCCGACGGCGTCATCGAATTGATGATGCCTTCCATGCGGGCGACCTGCCTGTCCGCCAGGCCCATGTCGGCGCCGCCGGCGGCCGTCTGCAGCTGCGCCGGCAGCTTGTCCATCAGGCTGGCCATGCCGCCCATCTTCTTCATCTGCGCCAGCTGCGAGCGGAAATCGTTCAGGTCGAAGCGGCCGCCGCCCTTGATCTTTTGCGCCAGCCCCTGCGCCGCTTCCAGGTCGACACCCTTGCGCGCCTCCTCGACCAGGGCGAGGATGTCGCCCATGCCGAGGATGCGGTCGGCCATGCGGGCGGGATCGAAGGCTTCCAGGCCGTCCATCTTCTCGGCCACGCCGGCGAACTTGATCGGTTTGCCGGTGATGTGCCGTACCGACAGCGCGGCGCCGCCGCGGGAATCGCCGTCGAGCTTGGTCAGCACCACGCCGGTGAGGGGCAGCGCGTCGTTGAAGGCCTTGGCAGTATTGATCGCGTCCTGGCCCAGCATGGCGTCGACGACGAACAGCGTTTCGATCGGCTTGACCGCTGCGTGCAGAGCGCCGATCTCCTGCATCATCGCTTCGTCGATGCCGAGACGGCCGGCGGTGTCGATGATCAGCACGTCGTGGTAGTGCCGCCTGGCGTAGTCGACCGCCGCGGTGGCGATGTCGACCGGCTTGTCGGTCGCCTGCGAGGGGAAGAAGTCGGCGCCGACCTGCTCGGTCACGGTCTGCAACTGGCCGATCGCGGCCGGCCGGTAGACGTCGGTGGAGACGGTCAGCACCTTCTTCCTTTTCTGTTCGCGCAGGTACTTGGCCAGCTTGCCGACGGTGGTGGTCTTGCCGGTACCCTGCAGGCCGGCCATCAGGATGACGGCCGGCGGCTGCGTGTTGAAGTTGAGCTGCGCAGCCTGCGGGCCGAGGTCGGCGCCCATGATGGCGGCCAGCTCGCGCTGCACGACGCCGACCAGCGCCTGGCCCGGCGTCAGCGAGCCGGCCACGTCCTCGCCCATCGCCTTTTCCTTGACGCGGGCGATGAATTCGCGCACTACCGGCAGCGCGACGTCGGCTTCCAGCAGCGCGAGGCGCACCTCGCGCAGCATGTCGGCGGTGTTGGATTCGGTCAGGCGCGCTTCGCCGCGCATGGTTTTGACGGCCTTGGCCAGCCGCTGGGTCAGATTGTCGAGCATGGGAACATTCGTGAAATTCGGGGGCGGTAGCGCCGTTCGGGGCTGCGTCGGACCGTCCATTTTACCCGATGCTACCGGCCCGGACGGCTCGCCGGATCAGGCGCGGGAAGCGGGCGGAGCGGGAAATGACATGGTGTAAACTGCCGGGCATGTATATCTATTTCTTTGTGCTGGCCGCGCTGTGCTACGTGACGAGCGCCTTCCTGCCTTCCGAGCGGCGGACCTGGATTTCCGTCGGCACGCTGGCGGGCTGGCTGCTGCACGGCGGCGCGCTGTGGAGCGACATGATCGGCAACGGCACGCTGCGCGTCGGCTTCGCGGTGATGCTGTCCTCCACGCTGTGGATTTCGGTCGCCGCCTACTGGCTGGAAAACCGGAATTTCACGCTCGACGGCTTGCGCATCCTGGTGCTGCCCTGCGCGGCGGTGGCAGTCGTGCTGCCGGCGATTTTCCCCGGCGACATGATGTCCCTCGAAGGGAAATCGGCGCTCTTTCCCTGGCACATCGCGATCGCGACGCTGGCATACAGCACGCTGACCATCGCCGCCTTCCACGCGATCCTGATGGCGCTGCAGGAATCCAAGCTGCACGCCCGGCTGACGGCGCAGAAGACGAGCCTGTTTGCGTTGGCGATCGACCGCCTTCCCGCCTTGCTGACGATGGAGAAGCTGCTGTTCCGCCTGATCGGATTCGGCTTCTTCCTGCTGACGCTGACCGTGCTCTCCGGCGTATTCTTTTCCGAGGAACTGTTCGGCGAGGCGTTCCGGTTCACGCACAAGAACGTCTTCACGATGCTGTCCTGGGTGCTGTTCGGCGTGCTGCTGACCGGGCGCAAATGGCGCGGCTGGCGTGGCCGCACGGCGCTCAGCTTCACGCTGTCGGGTTTCACGACCTTGTTGCTCGCCTACGTCGGCAGCCGTTTCGTGTTCGAAGTCCTGCTGCACCGGAGTTTCGTATGAGGCTGCTGTGGTGGATCGCGCTGGTTGCCTGCGTGATCTGGATGTGGCGCGACAGGACCGCGGCCGCCGTCTCTTCCGTGCGAGGCGCTGGGCGGCGGCAGGACGACGCGCGCGGCGAAGCGATGCTTGCCTGCGCGTGCTGTGGCCTGCATTTCCCCGCTTCCGAAGCGGTCGTCGATGCGTCCGGCGCGGTCTATTGCGGCGAGGCGCATCGGCAGCTGGGCGGGTCGCGCTGATTCATGACGGCAAGCCGTTCGCCAGCCGCCGGGGAAGTACGCACGACCTTCTGGCGTTCGCTGCAGACCTTCGCGCTGACGCGCACCGTCATCGTCGTCGTGCTGCTCGGCTACCTGGGCCTGAGCGCCAACCGGCTCGCGGCGCCGAGGGAATCCCTGTACTGGGAGATCTGCGGCGGCTACCAGATCGCCGCGCTGGCGCTGCTGGTCCTGTCGCTGTACTGGCAGCGCCGCTTCCTGCTGCAGCTTGCGTTGCAGATCGGGATCGACATCGCGGCGATTTCCCTGTTGTATTTCGCACTCGGCGGCATCAAGACCGGGCTGGCGATCCTGTATCTGTTCCCGCTCGCCGGCGGCGCGATCCTCGCCCCGCTGGTGCTGGCGCTGTTCTTCGTTTCGGTCGTTACCATCGTTCTGCTGGCGGAGAACGGCTACCGGATTCTGAGCGCCGGTGCCGACATGTCGTCGACGCAGGTCGGCCTGTACTGCGCGGCGTTCTTCGTCGTCATCTACGCCATCAACTGCCTGGCCGCGCGCCTGATCAAGCAGGAATCGCTGGCGCTGGAACGCGGCAGGGCGCTGCGCATGCAGCAGGCGATCAACCGCCTGGTGATGGCCGACATGGGCGACGGCATCGTGGTGGCCGACCGCAAGGGCCGGATGTTGACGGTGAACCCCGCCGCCGCGCGCATGCTGGGATTGGCGCATGCGAGCGCAAGACTGCACGGCCGCCTGTCCGAAATCGCATGGCTGGGACCGGTCGCCGAAGCCTTCTCGACGTGGACTGCGCGCGATGGCGGCGACCTGGAGGACGCCGACAAGCCTGCCTATGCGCTGATCAAGTATCAGGACGAGGAAACCCTGCAGGGCGGCACGACCGTGCTTGGCGGCCGGCGCGAGCTGGCGGCGCACCTGAAGTTGCGTTTCGCGCGCGCCGAAGCCGATGGGCTGTCCGAGGAACGCATCGTGATCTTTCTGCAGGACGTGACGGAAATCGAGAACCAGGCGCAGCAGCTGAAGCTCGCTTCGATGGGACGCCTGACGGCCAGCATCGCGCACGAGGTGCGCAATCCGCTGTCGGCCATCGCGCATGCCGCGTCGCTGTTGCAGGAGGACGTGCAGGAGCCGGTCCAGCTGCGCCTGCTCGGCATCGTCAACGAAAACGTGGCGCGCCTGAACCGCATGATCGAGGACATCCTCAAGCTGTCGCGCAAGGCGCATCAGCATCACGAGCCGTTCGGACTGGCGCCGCTGGTCGACGATCTGCTGAGCGAATTGCACGAAATGCACAATGTCCCGCAAGGCATGATCGACGTGGCCGACATGCGGCCCTGCAGCGTGCGCTTCGACCCGTTGCATTTGCGCGAAATCCTGCTGAACCTGCTGACAAATGCGTTACGCTATGCCAGCGGCAAGCCCGGCAGCGTGAGAATCTTCGCGGTGCCCGGCGCCGCGCATCGGCTCGAGCTGCACGTGCAGGATGACGGGCCGCAGATTTCCGCGGCCGTCCGCGCCCACCTGTTCGAGCCCTTCTACACGACGTCGAGCAAGGGCACCGGACTCGGACTCTACCTGGCGCGCGAATTGTGCTTGAATAACGGCGCGATGCTGAACTACGAATATCGCATCGACGACGAGCGCGGCCAGCCGAGCGGCCGCTTTGTGATTACTTTTGCAGTGGACGACGCTGCCTGACATGAAATCCGTCACTCTCCTCCGATGAGCGCGCCACGCATATTGATCGTCGACGACGAAGCCGACCTGCGGGAACTGCTCGAAATTACCCTCGTCAAGATGGGCCTGGACGTCGACAGCGCCGCCACGCTCGATGCCGCGCGGACCCGCCTTGAGCAGGCCGAATACGCGCTGGTGCTGACCGACATGCGCCTGCCGGACGGCCTGGGCATCGAACTGGTGCAGGAAATCTCGACCAGATACCGCAATACGCCGGTGGCCGTCATCACCGCCTTCGGTAGCGCCGACAATGCCGTGATGGCGCTGAAGGCAGGCGCCTTCGACTACCTGTCCAAGCCGGTCGGCCTGGAACAGTTGCGCGTGATGGTGCGCTCCGCGTTGCGGCTGCAGCGGGAAAGGCCGGCCGGTGCAAGCGCGACTGCCGCGCAGGCGGAACAGCCGGTGCTGCGCCTGATGGGGCAGTCGGACGCGATCCAGGCCCTGCGCGCGCAGATCGTCCGTCTCGCGCGTAGCATGGCGCCGGTGGCGATCAGCGGCGAATCCGGCACCGGCAAGGAACTGGCCGCGCGCGACATCCATGCGCAGAGCGCGCGCGCCGACAAACCCTTCATCGCGGTCAACTGCGGCGCGATTCCGGAAGCGCTGATGGAAGCCGAATTCTTCGGCTACCGCAAGGGTGCCTTCACCGGCGCCAACGACGACCGTGACGGCTTTTTCCAGGCGGCCGACGGCGGCACGCTGCTGCTGGACGAGGTGGCCGATCTGCCGCTGGCGATGCAGGTCAAGCTGCTGCGCGCGATCCAGGAACGGCGCGTGCGCAAGGTCGGCGCGACGCAGGAGGAGCCGGTCGACGTGCGCATCATCAGCGCCACGCACCAGGACCTGCACGGATGCGTCGCCCGCGGCACCTTCCGCCAGGATCTGTATTACCGGCTGAACGTGATCGAGCTGCGCCTGCCGCCGCTGCGCGAACGGCTCGACGACATCGAACTGCTGTCGCACGCAATTCTGGCGCGCCTGGCCGCTCCGGGCCAGCGCGCTGCATTGTCGCCCGCGGCGCTGGAAGTGTTGCGCGGCTACCATTTCCCCGGCAACGTGCGGGAGCTGGAAAACATCCTAGAGCGGGCGCTGGCCTTTGCCAACGACGGCCTGATCGAGGTGGCGGATCTGGCGCTGAAGGGCGGCGCGCCGGTCGAGGCGATGGCTTCGGCCTTGGACGAGGAAAGCGTCGTCGCGCCTGCGGTGGCGGCGAGCGCGGGCGGCATCGACGCGCAGAGCGATCTGCCTTCCTCGCTACCGGAGCATCTCGACGATATCGAACGCGAGGTCATTCGGCGTGCGCTCGCCAAGACCCATTTCAACCGGACCCAGGCAGCCGAGCTGCTCGGCATCAGCTTCCGCCAGTTGCGCTATCGCATGCAGCGCCTCGACATCCATGCACCGGACTGAATCGCCGGTTGCGCGCTTTCGCATCGACGCGGACGGGTGGGCGGAAGGCGTCACGCGCATGCCGTCTCCCAATTGCGACGCGCGTGCGCCGGGCGAGGCCGTCTCGCTGCTGGTGGTGCATAACATCAGCCTGCCGCCCGGCAAATTCGGTGGCCCGTTTATTGCTGATCTGTTCCTGAACCGGCTCGACCACGACGCCGATCCCTACTTCGAACAACTGAAGGCGTTGCGCGTGTCCGCCCATTTCCTGATCCGGCGCGACGGCGAAGTCGTGCAGTTCGTGTCGGCGTCGGACCGCGCCTGGCATGCCGGCGCCTCATCCTTTCGCGGGCGGGCGCGCTGCAACGATTTCTCGATCGGGATCGAACTCGAGGGGACGGATTTCGCGCCGTTCGACGACGCACAGTATGTGTCGCTGGCGGCGCTGACGCTCGCGCTGCGGCGCGCCTATCCGTTGCGCGACGTCACCGGGCACGAGCATATCGCGCCCGGACGCAAGACCGATCCGGGGCCGTTTTTCGACTGGCCGCGCTATGCGGCCGATTGCCATGCGCTGGTCGCATCCGCAGCGGATGGCGGTACAGCTGGTCTCGGCCTGGCGTTCTGCGCTTCTTAGCAAACCGCCACGCACATGTCGCGGAGCCATATAAAAAATATATTGAAAAAAACCTTGTCCCAGACATTGCGCCCCTGTCATTTGAGCACTAGAATTAGTGCGAATCACAGTTTCGCCACTAGATGTAGTGGGTTATTGCTGTTCTCCTTTAGTTCGTCCCATTCTGTCTTCCGGCACCGTTCCGCGCGGTGCCAGGCAGAACCCGCAAGGGCGAATCGTGTCGGTATAAGCAGGAGCGCGCGCGCCGATTGAAGCGCGGCTTCCTGCGGAAGCAGTCAAAAAAATACTTCACGAAATCGGCATCCGGTTTCTTTTTAAACCATGCCGGCCTTGCGCCGGCAACCGTTATCGAAGGAGTCTTCATGCACTCTACACAGGAAATTCAAGGCAGGCCCTCGGCGGATGTCGGCAACATGGCACCGCTCGCGGTCGCGCCGTCGACTCCCGGTACGAACGCCGTCGGCCTGAGCAACTACCGCATCATCCGCCGCAACGGCGCCGTGGTCGGCTTCGAGCCGGCCAAGATTTCAATTGCCATGACCAAGGCCTTTCTGGCCGTCAACGGCGGACAGGGCGCGGCATCCGCGCGCGTGCGCGAACTCGTCGAACAGCTGACCGACGGCGTGGTGAGCGCGCTGGTGCGCCGCCAGCCGGCTGGCGGCACCTTTCATATCGAAGATGTGCAGGACCAGGTCGAATTGGCACTGATGCGCTCCGGCGAGCATGACGTCGCGCGTGCCTACGTGCTGTACCGCGCCAAGCGCAACGAGGAACGCGCGCAGCAGCAGGCTGCCAAGCCGGCCGCGCAGGAACACCAACTGCACGTCACCGAAAACGGCCAGCGCCGTCCGCTGGACCTGGACGAGGTGCGCCGCCTGATCAACGCGGCATGCGAAGGGCTGGAACAGCACGTCGATGCCGCCGCCATCATCAACGAAACCATCAAGAACCTGTACGATGGCGTGCCGGTCGAGGAACTGCACAAGTCCGCCATCCTGGCGGCGCGCGCGCTGATGGAAAAGGATCCGGCCTACAGCACCGTGACCGCGCGCCTGCTGATGCACACGATCCGCAAGGAAGTGTTCGGCCAGGAAGTCGCGCAGGCGGATGCGCCGGCACACTATATCGAATACTTTCCGAGATTCATCAAGAAGGGCATCGAGGCGGAACTGCTGGACGCCAAGCTCGCCCAGTTCGACCTGAACAAGCTGGCCGAAGCGCTGAAACCGGAGCGCGACCTGCAGTTCGGCTATCTAGGCCTGCAGACGCTGTACGACCGTTATTTCCTGCACATCCGCGACGTGCGCATCGAGATGCCGCAGGCGTTCTACATGCGCGTGGCAATGGGTTTGGCGCTCAACGAGATTGACCGCGAAGCGCGCGCAATCGAGTTCTACAACCTGCTGTCGACCTTCGACTTCATGAGCTCGACGCCGACGCTGTTCAATTCCGGCACGCAGCGCTCGCAGCTGTCGTCCTGCTATTTGACGACGGTGGCCGACGACCTCGACGGCATCTATGAAGCGATCAAGGAAAACGCGCTGCTGGCCAAGTACGCCGGCGGCCTCGGCAACGACTGGACGCCGGTGCGCGCGCTCGGTTCGCACATCAAGGGCACCAACGGCAAGTCGCAGGGCGTGGTGCCGTTCCTGAAGGTGGTCAACGACACCGCCGTCGCGGTCAACCAAGGCGGCAAGCGCAAGGGCGCGGTCTGCGCCTACCTGGAAACCTGGCACATGGACATCGAGGAATTCCTCGACCTGCGCAAGAACACCGGCGACGACCGCCGCCGCACGCACGACATGAACACCGCGAACTGGATTCCCGACCTGTTCATGAAGCGCGTGATGGAGAAGGGCGAATGGACGCTGTTCTCGCCGGCCGACTGCCCGGACCTGCACGACAAGGTCGGCAAGGCGTTCGAGGAAGCCTACACCGGCTACGAAGCGAAAGCCGCGCGCGGCGAATTGCGCCTGTTCAAGAAAATTCCGGCGATGGACCTGTGGCGCAAGATGCTGTCGATGCTGTTCGAAACCGGCCATCCGTGGATCACGTTCAAGGATCCGTGCAACATCCGTTCGCCGCAGCAGCACGTCGGCGTCGTTCACAGCTCCAACCTGTGCACCGAGATCACGCTGAACACCAACGATTCCGAAATCGCGGTCTGCAACCTCGGTTCGGTCAACATGCCGGCGCACATGAAGGATGGCCAGCTCGACCAAGCCAAGCTGCAGCGCACCATTCGCACTGCGATGCGCATGCTGGATAACGTGATCGACATCAATTACTACGCGGTCAAGAAGGCGCGCGACTCCAACCTGCGCCACCGTCCGGTCGGTCTCGGCATCATGGGTTTCCAGGACTGCCTGCACATGATGCGCGTGCCCTATGCCTCCGACGAAGCGGTGAAGTTCGCCGACACCTCGATGGAAGCGGTCTGCTACTACGCCTACTGGGCCTCGACCGAGCTGGCCGAGGAGCGCGGACGCTACAGCTCCTACCGCGGCTCGCTGTGGGATCGCGGCATCCTGCCGCAGGATTCGCTGAAGCTGCTGGCCGAGGAGCGCGGCGGCTACCTGGAAGTCGACCTGTCCGAAAGCATGGATTGGCCGGCGCTGCGCGAGCGCATCAAGCAGTACGGCATGCGCAATTCCAACTGCGTGGCAATCGCGCCGACGGCGACGATCTCCAACATCATCGGCGTGTCGGCCTGCATCGAGCCGACCTACCAGAACCTGTACGTCAAATCGAACCTGTCCGGCGAATTTACCGAGATCAACGAATACCTGGTGCGCGACCTGAAGGCGCGCGGCCTGTGGGACGAGGTGATGATCTCCGACCTCAAGTATTTCGACGGCAGCCTG
>Ga0164242_10004879_pt1 | contig 14991 bp, 14 predicted proteins | sample OricomgcompostMG_FD_108783 | JGI IMG/M metagenome (GOLD analysis project Ga0164242, IMG submission 108783) | Miracle-Growth compost microbial communities from Emeryville, California, USA - Original compost - Miracle growth compost (MG) ... | reverse complement strand
CGCGATCACGAACGACATCTACACGAAGGAAGACCAGCGCCTGCTGACGGTCGCCGGGGCGCTGCCCGCCGAGCGCATCATGGGCGTCGAAACGGGCGGCTGCCCGCACACCGCGATCCGCGAGGATGCGTCGATCAATCTCGAAGCGGTCGACCAGATGCTGTCGCGCTTTCCGGACGCGGACATCGTGTTCATCGAGTCCGGCGGCGACAACCTCGCGGCCACCTTCAGCCCCGAGCTGTCTGACCTGACGATCTACGTGATCGACGTGGCCGGCGGCGAGAAGATACCGCGCAAGGGCGGCCCCGGCATCACGAAGTCGGACCTGCTCGTGATCAACAAGACCGACCTCGCGCCGTTCGTCGGCGCGAACCTCGACGTGATGGCGTCCGACGCGACGAAGATGCGCGGCGAGCGGCCGTTCGTGATGTGCAACCTGAAGGCGGCGGGCGGCCTCGACCGGATCGTCGCGTTCATCGAGAAGCAGGGGCTGCTGGGGTGAAATCTGCGGCTCCTCCCCAACAACTTATCAGAACAACGAAGCGAGCCGCCGGCAATAAATGAATCGACCGCCGATCTGTTGAGAAAGCCAGCCGGTAATCCAGGGTTTCTGTACGTTTCTGCCTCGAACGGGTGCGTCCCGCGCCCGTCCCCCCCTCCCAGCGCCATGCATGCCCGCCCCGCATGCATCTCGTCCGAACAAATCGCTTGTTGCGGAAATATGCCGTTTCTACGATGCGGCAACAGTCACAGCGCACAAAGCGGCGGTGCCTGAGCGACCGCTGGCCGACACGCACCGCTGCGGCCAGCATATTCCGTTACGGCTCACAAAATCTGGAGGACGAATGACATCTGCTACGAGACACGCCGAGATTGCGGGCGCGGGTTTCGCGGGGCTCGCTTCCGCGATCGCACTGCGTCAGCGCGGCTGGTCCGTCCGCGTTCACGAGGCGGCGCATGAACTACGCGCGTTCGGCGCGGGCATCTTCATCTGGGACAACGGGCTGCACGTGCTCGACGCACTGGGCGCTTACGCGGCCGTGCTCGACGGCGCGTACGCGTGTCCCGCGTATGAAACCCGCACCGACGGCGAGCCGCTCAGCTACCAGCGCATCAACAGCCCCGGCGATCTGCGGCTGCTCACGATGACGCGCCAGCATCTTTACCAGGCAATGTTGTCGTCCGCGCAACGTCACGGCGTCGAAATCGTCACGGACTCGCGCGCGGTCGGCGCGACCGCCGACGGCACCCTGCTGCTCGCCGACGGCAGCCGCATTGGCGCCGATCTGGTGATCGGCGCGGACGGCGTGAAATCGGCCGTGCGCGATTCGCTGAACATTCCGATGCAGCGTCGCCAGTATCACGACGGTCTGATCCGCGTGCTGACCGACCGCGGCCCGCTCAAGGGCGGCGCATGGGACAACGTGATCGACTTCTGGAGCACCGGCGAGCGCACGCTGCGGATCCTCTATACGCCGTCTGGCGAGAACACGCTATACATGGCGATGATGGCGCCGCTCTCAGACCCGGAAGCATCCAGCGTCCCGGTCAGGCCGCAGGTCTGGATCGACGCGTTCCCGGAACTTGCGCCGGTCCTGTCGACACTCGGCGAGCGCGGCCGCTACGACCTGTACGAGACGACGAAGCTCGCAACCTGGTCGGTCGGCAAGGTCGCCATCGTCGGCGACTCGGCGCACGGCATGCCGCCGACGCTCGCACAGGGCGCCGGATGCGCGATGATGAACGCGCTCGGACTCGCCGTAGCAATCGACGAAAGCGACAGCGTCGAAGCCGGGCTTGCGCTGTGGGAACGCCGCGAACGCCCGCTGACGGATCACACCCAGTCACGGGCGGCCGAACTGGCCGCGTCGCGTGATCTCTCGTCCGGCATGCGGTGGGACGACATCGGACTGCGCGCCGCACGCCATCTTCCGACCGGCACCCAGGCAACCTTCAGCCTCTGATTCTTGCCCGGCCTCGCACCGCGAGGCCGGCCTTCCCCGAAGTCGACTCCTATCCCAACATCGTGACACTCATGAAAAAGAATTCCATTCCATTAGTTGTACTGACGTTGTTTCCGGCTGCGGCAATGGCGCAAAGCAGCGTGACGCTGTATGGCCTGATCGACGCCGGCATCACCTATCTGAACAGCACGGCCGGCGGCGCCGTCGTCCAGGCGCAGGACGGCGCAATTTCGCCAAGCCGTTGGGGTCTGAAAGGCAGCGAGGATCTGGGTGACGGCACCAGTGCGATCTTTACGCTCGAAAACGGCTTTTCGATCTTCCGCGGCACGCTGGGCCAGGGCGGTCTGGAATTCGGTCGACAGGCGTTCGTTGGCCTCGCGAACGAACGCTATGGCAGCCTGACGCTCGGGCGCCAGTATGACGCGATGGTCGACCTGATCGCGCCGTTCACGGCCAATGGCATGTGGAGCACGTCGTTCATGCACCCGGGCGACAACGACAATACGAACCGCGGCTTCCGGCTGAACAACTCGGTGAAATACACGAGCCCGTCGGTCGCGGGTGTGCGCGCCGAGGCAGCCTATGCGTTCGGCGGCCAGCCGGGCTCGGTGGCGGCGAACAGCGCATGGACGGCCGGCCTCTCGTATGCTGGGGGCCCGCTATCCGCTTCGCTCGGCTACACGGAGATGAAGAATCCGGCGGCGAATGACGCCGGTACGTTCTGGAGCACCTCGAACGTCATCAGCGGGGCGTATGCGCTGGCGTCTAGTTCGTACTACACGTACGGCGGCGCTGCCTCGTATACGATCGGGCCGACGAAGACCAGCCTGTCGTTCACCGATTCGGTGTTCCGCCACGGCTATCTGGGCGGCAACGTCGAGTTCCGCAACTACGAGATCAACTCCGCGTGGTACGTACGCCCGGACTGGGTGCTCGGCGCCGCCTATGCGTACACGACCACACATCGCGACGTCGGGGGTGACGCACCGGACTACCATCAGGTCAGCCTGATGTGCGATTACTTTCTGTCGAAACGCACGGACGTCTACCTCGACGGGTCCTGGCAGCTAGCGTTCGGTCCGGGTGCGCGCGCGCAGGTGAACCAGTTCCTGTCGGCATCGGGCACGAACCGGCAACTGGCGGTCAGCGCCGGTATTCGCACGCGGTTCTGAACAAGGCGCGCCGCGCTATGCGGCCCTGGTACGAAGGCCGTGTTCGAACACGGCTGGCGACAGTAGCTCTGCGTCGTCCAGCTCGCGCGCCGCTTCCGACAACAGCCAGTTGCAGAACGTCTGGATCGGCTTGTCGCGCCGCGAGTCTTCCCGGGTGAGCAGATAGTACGAGCCCGCGCTTTCGACGTCACCGGGCAGCGGGCACACGAGGTCGGGCCCGGGGAGAAAGTTCTTCAAGATCACCGACGGCACGATTGCGACGCCTTTGCTGTTTTGCGCGGCGCGCAGACCCATGAAGAAGTGGCCGTAATGCACGGAATCGGCGTGCGCCGGAATCCGCAGCCCGTGCGCGGCGAGCCAGTCGTGCCACGCATGCGGGCGCGTCGCCATGTGGATCAGCGGATATTTGAGGAGGTCGGCCGGCCCGTCGATCGGCGGTCCCTGTTCGAGCAGCTTGCGCGAGACGACCGGCACCAGCACGTCGGGAAACAGGTATTCGGCAATGATGCCCTTCCAGCTGCTCACCATCTCGAGCTCGATGCGCGGCAGTTCGCGCTTTCTCGGCGCGCCGGGCAGACGCCCGACGCGAATCGCCACGTCCACGTCGTCGCTATGAAACGCCACGGGCGCAATCGAGCAGATCAGGCGCACCTCGATGCCCGGATAGGTCTCGCTGAAGCTCGCGAGCCGCGGCATCAGCCATGCATTCGCCAGCGTGGTCATCACGTTGACAGTGATCGAGCTGTGCGGCCGCGCCAACATCGCCCGCTGCGTCGCCTCCTCGATGCCCGCCAGCGCGCTATGGATCGCCCGGAAATACTCGCTGCCGCCGTCGGTCAGCTCGATGCGCCGCGTGAAGCGCTCGAACAGTTTCTGCCCGAGGAAATCCTCGAGCATCCTGATCTGGCGGCTGATCGCGCTTTGCGTAACGTGAAGCTCGCTGGCGGCCAGCGTGAACGACAGGTTCCGCGCGGCGGCTTCGAACGCGCGCAGGGTCAGCAGGGGCGGATGTCGGTTGAGCATGACGTATGAACGGGCCGTTGACGGGTCGATCATACATTCTCGAAGCGCATGCAAGAACCGGTCAAAAATCGTTTGTAGTGGAAATTTTCGGCTCTGTACCCTGACGGTGGGGTGCAACAACGACGATTCGCTCCCCTCACTCAATCGCGCAACAAGACGGAGCATCAAGATGGCAAAAATCGTCTTCGGCATCGGCTCTTCGCACAGCCCGACACTGCTGATGGACCCTCCCGCATGGCTCGCCCGCGCGGCGCACGACGACCGCAAGCTTCATGCATTGCACGATTTCGACGGCGAGCGGCGCACCTACGAGGAACTGCTCGAATCCGCGTCGCCCGCGATCAACAAGGAAATCACGCTGGAGATGCTGGAACGCCGGCATGCACAGAACCAGGCCGCGGTGAAGAAGACGCGCGAGGCGCTCGAGCGCGTGAATCCCGACATCGTGCTGATCGTAGGCGACGATCACAAGGAGGTCTTTCAGGAAGACAACATGCCGGCGCTGTCGGTCTATTGGGGCGAAACAATCCCGTACAAGCCGCAGGGCATGATGAAATGGAAATACGATCCGACGCTGCAAGCCGATTCGTGGTATCCGCAGCAGGAGTGTGACTTCCCGGTAGCGTCCGCCTACGCGCGGCGCTTGATCGGCGACCTGATGGCGCGTGACTTCGACGTCGCGCATTCGCGCTACTATCGCGCCGAGCAGGGCATGAGCCATTCATTCGGCTACGTGTTTTACAAAATGATGGGCGATACACCGAAGCCGATCATCCCGGTCAGCATCAACACCTACTATCCGCCCAACCAGATTTCGCCGCAGCGCGCATTCCGGCTCGGCCAGGCGCTGCGCGACGCGATCCTCGCGTGGCCCGAGGACCTCACCGTCGCGGTGGTAGCCACCGGTGGCCTGAGCCACTTCGTCGTCGACGAGCAGTTCGACCGGGCATTCCTCGAACTGATGGCCAGCGGCGACGAAGCGGGCCACGCGGCGCTGCCGCTCGAAAAGCTGCAGTCGGGCAACTCCGAGTTCCGCTGCTGGTCGGTGCTCGCGGGCGCCGTGCAAGGCATGCAGATGGAATTGATCGATTACATTCCGTGCTATCGCAGCCCGGCCGGCACCGGCTGCGCGATGGCGTTCGCGACCTGGCGCTAGGAGCTTGCGATGCCGACCCTGCAAAGACACAACAGCACCCTCTACTACGAGCTATACGACGAAGCGCCATCGTCGGACAACGCCCCTACCCTCGTGTTGCTGCACGGCGTCGGCGGCAACCATGCGAGCTGGTTTTATCAGATCACCGCGTGGCGTGCACACTGGCGCATCGTCGTGCTCGATGCACGCGGCTTCGGCAATTCGACCGACGTGGAGCGGCAGGGACGCAGCGGCTTCGTCGACGACCTCGAGGCCGTCCTCGAAGCGACCGGCTGCGAGCGGGTCGTGCTCGTCGGCCAGTCGATGGGCGCCGGCACCGCGGTCAGCTATACCTGCGCGAACCCGCGGCGCGTCGCTGGGCTCGTCGTCGCCGATTCTCTGTTCGGTATCGATTTGCCGGGTGGCGTGCGCGAGCGCATGGACGCCCTCACCGCCCGCAACGCGTCGCTCAGCCAGATCGCGCGGGTGCTCGGTGCGACCACGGTCGCGAACCGGCCCGACATGGCAACGCTCTATACCGCGCTCGCGAGTTTCAATTCGGTCAATGTGCGCACCCTTACCGGCGTGCAGCAGTTGCATCACCCCGACGAAATATCCGCGACCGGCGTGCCGGTGTTGTTCGTCGTCGGCGGCGAGGACGTGCTGTTTCCGCCCGACGAAGTACGCGAGGTGCAACGCCGCGTCGCTGGCTCGTCGTTCGCGCTGCTCGAAGCGGCTGGCCATTCCGCGTACTTCGAAGCGCCGGACGCGTTCAACGCGGCGTTAGAAGAGTGGCTCGCGCGAGAAGCCGGCGCATGAACACGCTGGCCGGCTCCCGCCAGACCTGAATGGCGGTCGTCGGCCACGCAACAACTGCTGAAGGCTCGCATCGAGGAACGCACGTTTCATCTGCATCGTCTCGTCGTCGAAACGTGTCTTCCTGCGGCGCACCAGCCTGAACACTGAACACGCGCGGTGCGCCGCACGACACGCTTCATGCGCCGTACAGCCGCGTCGCCGCCTTCTCGGCCAGCGCGACCGCGCCATAAAGCACGAGCCCGATCACGCAGAGAAACAGGATTGCGGCGAGAATCAGCGCGGTGTCTGCCTGCGACGATGCGAAGACAATCAGATAGCCGAGCCCTGCCTGAGCGCTGATGAACTCCGCGACGATCACACCGATCATCGCGAGCGTCATCGCGACCTTCATACCGCTGAAGATGTGCGGCAACGCATACGGCAGCCGCACGAGCCCGAAGATCTGCAGGCGGTTTGCGCCAAGGCCCTTGCACAGGCGCAGCGCATCCGCGGGCGTGCCGCGCAGTCCCGCCATCGTCGACACGACGACCGGGAAGAATGCGATGAACACCCCGAACTCGATACGCGCGGCCGCGCCGATGCCCATCCAGACGACGAACAGCGGTGCAAGCGCCACCTTCGGGATCAACTGGAAGAACACGACGATCGGATAAAACGCGGAGTTCACGAGCCTGAACGAGGTCAGCACGGCCGCGATCACGACGCCCATGACGGTCGCCAGAATAAAGCTTTCGATCGTCTGCAGCGTCGTCGGGATCGCATTGTCGACGAGGTTCGGCCACGCGTCGACGATGCGCTGGCCGATCACACTCGGCGCGGGCAGCAGATTTTCCGGCACGTTCAGCGCGCGCACGGCGACTTCCCAGACGACGAGCAACAGTACGATCACCAGCGTCGGCAGCAACACGTGCTCCGCGAACTGGCGCGAGCGATACGAACGGAACGCAACCGGCGCTGCCGCGCCGCGGGGCCGCGCGACAGGCGCCGGCGTGGCTTCAGGGGACATGGTGGCTGATTTCATGGTTGATGCGGTAGGTAGCGGCAAGAAGCAGTGGAAAACGGAAGGCCCGCGTCATTCGGCGGTCGCAACGCTGTTGGCCTGTGCGCGTAGCGCATTGTCGGGATCGGCCGCATACCCGGCCTCGATCTGCTGACGCAGCGAGTTGCATAGCGCGGTGAACGCCGGCGTCTCGACGATGCCCGGCGAGCGCGGGCGCGCAAACGGAACCTTCACGTCATTGACGATCGACGATGGCCGGCGCGTCATCACGAGAATACGGTCCGACAGCAGCACCGCTTCGCGGATGCTGTGGGTGATGAACACGCCGGTCTTGCGATGCTGCTGCCAGATGTCGAGCAGCGCGACATTCATCTCGTCGCGCGTGATCGCATCGAGCGCGCTGAACGGCTCGTCCATCATCAGCAGTGGTGGATCGAGCACGAGCGCCCGGCAAATCGCCACGCGCTGGCGCATCCCGCCCGACAGTTGCGCCGGCCGGTGGTTGCCGAAATCCGCGAGACCGGCCATCTTCAACAGCGCGAGCGCGCGTTCCCGATACTGCGCGCGCGGCCGTTTCAGCACGCGCACCGGGAACAACACGTTATCGATCACAGACAGCCACGGCAGCAGCGTTGCATCCTGGAATACGAGGCCGACTTCGGGCCGCGGGCCGGCGATCTCGCGGCCGCGTTCGATCATCACGCCATCGGTCGCTGGTTCGAGCCCAGCCAGCATCATCATCAGGGTGGACTTGCCGCAGCCGCTCGGGCCGAGAATCGACACGAACTCGCCCTCCTGGATCGAGAAGCTGACCGAGCTGACCGCCTCCACCGGGCCGCGCTTTCCCGCATACACTTTCGATACCTTCCATGCTTCGAGATGCGGCCTCGGCCGGACGGTTGCCGGCGGCTGCGCGTTCAAGCGTTCTGCTTCCACACTGGCTCCCCTTAGATTCCGAGCAGTTTCGGATACTGCGCGTTCTGCTGCCTGACGCTCGCCCATTCGGCCGCGCTCAGCCGCGACTCGCCGATGAAGCGGTTGGTAAAGAGCGTCCCGGTGTCCGGGCGCTTCGCGTTGCCGGCGGCCGCGTAACGCATCACCAGATCGGTCATCTCGTCGAGACGTTTCGGGTCGCTGTAGCCGAGCCCGTGGTCGATCGCTTCGGGATACGGCAGCGACGCGAGCATGAACCCCTGGCTCAGCCGCGCGTTTTCGCTGCCGCCTTTCGTCAGCCCGATTTCCGGCACGCTCTTGATGAGAATGTCGACGCCGGCTTCCGGATCGCGCGCGACGAAAGCGAGCGCTTCGAGCAATGCGTCGGTCACCGCCTCGCACAGCTGCGGGTCGCGCGCGAGCATGTCGGGCCGCGTGACAATGTTGTTCGAATAGAACGACACGCCATAGTGGCTCAGCAACATCGCTCGTGTGTCTACGCCCATCCCTTTTGCGACCGCATACGAGGTGCTGGCCACGCAGTAGCATGCGTCTACCTGCTTCTGCACGAGCAGCCGCTCGAGCACGCGCGGGTCCACCTGCACCTTCGTGACCTTGCTCTCGTCGATTCCGGCCTTGCTTGCGAACACCTTCCAGAACGGAAACTCGACCGACGACGGCACGCAGCCGAGCTTCTTTCCTTCGAGATCCTTCGGTGTACGAATGTCTGAACCGGCCGGCACGAGGATGCCGAGATATGCCTCATAGTTGGTGGTCGCAAGCGCGCTCAACGGGATGCCGTTAGCCGCGCACAGCAGCGTCGAGCTGGCCGACACGAGGCCGAAGTCGAACCTGCCGGCACCGACCGCCTGCCCGGCGGTCAGCGAGCCGTAACCGCGCGTGATCGTCGCATCGATGCCGCGCTTTTTGAACATGCCCTGCGCGACGGCGACATACACATACGACGTGGCACCCTGGGCAAGCCATGGCAGTGTGATCGATACCTGTCGGGGCGCCGCCGCGAACACGGGCCTGACCAGACCGGTAACGCCGAGTGCTGCGCCGGCCTTCAACAGTGTGCGGCGCCTCGCATTATGCAAATGCATCTGGCTTGCTCCTTTTTCGGATTGGATTGTATGACGCAAAAAAAACTGCGGCGACGCTGGTGACGACGATAGTGGCCGTGGCCAGCCTCGGCAAACGATATTTCGGCCACCGATGCATGCGCACCAAAAATCCATGAAGGCCGACGAGATGGATGCCCATCGCGCATGCATGAAACTTAAAAAAATCGTTTGTTTGCGCGCGTCGTTCACGGCGACGATACGCCGGTCAAAACGAGGCCATTGCACACGGAAGAGGACATCGATGGATCAGGTATCGAATGGCAGGACGCTGCGAGTCGGCATCGCCGGGCTCGGTACGGTCGGGCGCAGCATCGCCGTCGCGCTGCGAGCGGGCATTGCTGGTATGACGCTCACGGCGGTTTCCGCGCGGCGACTCGATGCCGCCCGTTCGTGGCTGCGCGAGTACGAACTCGACGCGGTCGCGGTGCCCCTGGCCGAGCTGGTCGAGCATTGCGATATCGTCGTCGAGTGCGCGCCCGCGGAACTGCTGCGCGAACTGGCCGAGCCGATGCTGCGTGCCGGCAGGCGGATCGTGCTGCTGAGTTCGGGTGCGCTCGTCGACCGGTGGGACCTCGTCGAGCTCGCGCGCCAGCATGGCGGCCAGATCATCGTGCCGACCGGCGCGCTACTCGGACTCGACGCCGTTACCGCGGCGGCAGAAGGCACGATCCGCTCGGTCCGGATGGTGTCGCGCAAGCCTGTCAACGGCTTTCGCGGCGCGCCTTATCTGGAGAAGCACAACATTTCGATCGAGGGCATCACTGAACCGATGCATCTGTTCTCCGGCCCCGCACTCGAAGCGGCGAGCGGCTTTCCCGCGAATCTGAACGTCGCGATCTCGCTGTCGCTCGCGGGTATCGGTCCGGAACGGACCGAACTCGAGATCTGGGCGGATCCGACCATCACGCGCAATACCCACACGATCACCGTCGACTCGGACAGCGCATCGTTCACGATGACGATCGAGAACATCCCGACCGACAACCCGAAGACCGGCCGCATCACCGCGCAGAGCGTCGTTGCGCTGCTGCGCAAGATACAGGCGCCGCTGCGCGTCGGGACTTGACCGTGGTGTCGTTCCCGACCGAAGCGCGTCGCATCGTCTGCGTGATCGCCGAGCCGATCCATCCGGCGGGCCTCGACTACCTGCACGAGCGTGGCATCGACGCGCGGCTCGCGCCGGACAGCGTGCTCGAACGTGTGCCCGGCCTGTTGCGGGAAGCCGATGCGATCGTCGTGCGCAGCGCTTTGCCCGCCGCCGCGATCGACGCCGCGCCTCGGCTGAAGATCATCGCGAATCACGGCACCGGCACCGATGCGGTGGACGTCGCACACGCGACGCGCAAGGGGATTCCGGTGTCGTACACGCCGGACACGAACATCGCGTCGGTTGCCGAGCACGCACTGATGCTGATGCTCGCGGTCGCCCGCCAGGCCACGCGCGCGGACGCGGCCACGCGCACCGCCGACCGCCGCTTCCGCTACGAAGAACCGCTGCTGTCGCTGCGCGGCAGGACGCTCGGCATCGCGGGTTTCGGTCGCACTGGCCGGCTCGTCGCGCAGCTCGGCGCAGGCATCGGCATGAAGGTTGCCGTGTGGTCGCCGCGCAGTCCGGCCGGCGACATCGAACGCGCCGGCTACGCGCGTGCGCAGGCGCTGCACGAACTGCTGGCTCAAGCCGACGTTGTGTCGCTGCATCGCCCGCTGCGCGCGGACACGACGCACATGCTCGACCGCACCGCCTTCGCCGTGATGAAGCCGACCGCGATCGTCGTGAACACCTCGCGCGGGGGGCTGGTCGACGAGGCGGCGCTGGCGGACGCGATCCGCTCGGGGCGGCTGCATGGAGCGGGGCTCGACGTGCTCGCCGACGAGCCGATGTCGGCGACATCGCCACTCGCGCACCTCGAGCGGGTCATTCTGACGCCGCACGTCGCCGGATCGACCGAAGACGCGCTGCGGCAGACCGCGCTGCAATGCGCGGCGGACGTCGTCGACGCGCTCGCCGGCAGAAAGCCGCGCGACCTCGCGAACCCGCAGGCGTGGCCGCGCACCGCGTCGTCCAGCCCGGGGTACGACCTCGAGCCGACCCATTGATCCCAGCCCCGGAGCACAGACAGTGTCAGCGCTATTTCACCTCGCCCTCCACGTAAACAATCTCGAGTCGTCGCGGATCTTCTACCGCGACGTGCTCGGCTGCCGTGAAGGCCGCAGCACCGACACGTGGGTCGATTTCGACTTCTTCGGCCATCAGATTTCGCTGCACATCGGCGTGCCGTTCGCCGTCACGCCGACCGGCAAGGTCGGCGAACACCGGGTGTCGATGCCGCATTTCGGCGCGATCCTGCCGATGGACGAATGGCAAACGCTCGCCAACCGACTGATCGGGCAGAACATCGGTTTCGTGATCGCGCCGACGATCCGCTTCGCAGGCGAGCCGGGCGAGCAGGCGACGATGTTCTTTAATGATCCGTCGGGCAACCCGATCGAGGTGAAAGGCGTGGTGGACTTCGACCATGTATACGCGACGTAGTTGACGGCGACATGGCCCGGGAAACGTCACAAGGAGCGACAGGATGAGCGGGAAAGCAGGCAATGCCGGCGGCGAACCACAACGCCTGGTCTCGGACGACGAGCTCGAACGCTACCGCGTCGACGGTGCAGTCGCGCTGCGTGGCCACTTCGCGTCGTGGGTGGAGCCGCTGCGCGCGGCGACCGAACGGGTTCTCGAGCGTCCCGGGCCGCTCGGCACGCGCTACGGCAAGGACTCGCATCGCGGCACGTTCCGCGGCGACCGCTACATGTGGACGTTCGACCCCGACTTTCGCGACTTCGTGCTGTCCGGCCCCGGCGCGCGGCTCGCCGGTGAGCTGATGGATGCGAGCGCCACGCGGCTCTTCTACGATCATCTGCTCGTCAAGGAACCCGGCGCGGAAGCGCCGACGCCGTGGCATCAGGATTTGCCGTACTGGTGCGTCGAGGGCGAGCAGATCTGCTCGCTGTGGATCGTCCTCGACCGCGTCGAACGCGACAGCGGGCTGCTGCAGTTCGTGCGCGGCTCGCATCGGTGGAACCGGCGCTTTCGCGCGCCGGACTTCAGCCACCGCGAGGATTTCTCGTCCGAGCTGGAGCCGATGCCTGACATCGACGGTGCCCGCGGCGACTACGAGATTCTCGAATGGGATACGCTCGAACCGGGCGACGCGCTCGCGTTCCATGCGCAGGCAATTCACGGCGCGCCCGGCAATTCGCGGCCCGATCTAAGGCGACGGGCGCTGTCGGTGCGCTGGATGGGCGACGACGTCCGCTATCGCGAGCACCCGCGCGTCACGCGACCGATTCGCGACCCGGGGCTCAGGAACGGCGACCCCGTCGGCGGCGAACTGTTTCCGCAGGTGTGGACGAGACAGCCAGCGATCTAAACCCGTCCAGGTTCAGGCATTCATCCCGCAACGCGTCGTGGCCGATCCTGCCCGCGTCTTTGTCCGCTCGCTCAGTCGACTTCGTAGCGACTGACTTCCATACCGGTACCGACCGGCAGCAGTACGCTGCGGATGCCGGGCTTTGCACGAATCGCGCGGCCGTAAGCGAGCACGTCTTCGGTGCCGGGCCGCAGCATATTGTCGGCAACGATGATCGCGCCGGGATTGAGCTTCGGAAAGAACGCCTCCAGACACGGAACGTAGAGATCCTTCCACAGGTCGACGAACACGAAGTCCACCTTGCCGGGCAGCGCGGCGATCAACTGCAGCGCATCGCCGACCTGGAAGTCGATCCAGTCGGCGAGACCGGCCTTCGCAGCCATCTCCTGCGCGTACTGCGACTTGTAGCCGTGCAGCTCCATCGTGACCAGCCGACCGCCGCTGGCCCGCGCCGCTTCGGCAAGCCAGATGCCGGAGTAACCAAACGAGGTACCGAGCTCGAGGATGACCGGCGTCGTCAGACTCCTGGCGAGGATGTTCAGCAGCTGTCCGGCCTCCGGACCGATCGCCCGCATGCGTTGGTCATGCCCACCATCGCGCCCGCCGGGTGGCTCAACCCTCGGCCCGCTGCGCTCCTCGCGTATGCGGACGAGGTACTGATCCAGCACTTCGGTGACCTGCTCATCCATTGCCATCTCCTCGGGTTCGGGCGCTCCATCGAAACGATGACCCGCAGCCCGGCAGAAAAGTTCCGGTGCCAAAGATCCGTCAGCTGGTACGCGAGCGCGCCAATCCGGGGCTGCGCCGCGCCCCGCCGCTTTCAGACGGGTCAAGCCGCCGAAAAACGCGCGTCGTCGGCGTCGTCGCTCACCGCAGCAAACGGCGCGGGCAACAAGGTCGCGAGCACGTCGACCGTGCGCGCGGTCGCGCCGCGATGGCGCGCGGCGAACGCGGCGGCGGCCGCGCCCATCGCGGCCCGGCGCGATTTGTCCGCGAACAGCTCGCGCAGCGCCCGCGCGAGGTCCGCCGGGTCCTGCACCTGCAGCGCGGCGCCGGCGGTGACCGCGTCCGCGGTCACCTGCGTGAAGTTGAACACGTGCGGGCCGATCAGCACCGGCGTGCCGACCGCGCACGCCTCGATCAGGTTCTGGCCGCCGAGCGGCAGCAGACTGCCGCCGATGAACGCTAGATCGGCCGCCGCGTAGTACGCGCCCATTTCGCCCATCGAGTCGCCGAGCAGCACGTTCACGTCCCGCGGCAGCGCGCCGATGCCCACGTGCGCCGCGGCCGCCACCGCGCCGGGCGCCCATGTCGAGCGGCGCACGAGCTTGAGTTCGCGCCGCGCGACGAGCGCGGCGACTTCGTCGAACCGCTGCGGATGGCGCGGCACGAGGATCAGCAGCGCATCGGCCACGCCGAGCTTCGCGAACGCGTCGAGCACCAGTTCTTCCTCGCCTTCGCGCGTGCTCGCCGCGACCCACACCGGCCGGCCGCCGATCGCCCGATGCCATTCGCGGCCGCGCGCGATCAGTTCCGGCGGGCTCGCCATGTCGAATTTGAGGTTGCCGAGCACCGACACGTTGCGCGCACCGAGCGCCCTCAGCCGCTCGGCATCGGCCGGACTCTGCGCGAGCACGCGCGCAAAGCCGCCGAACACGTCGCGCGTCGCATGGCCGAACTTCGCCGCGCGGGCGAACGAGCGCGCGGACATCCGCGCGTTCGTCAGCACGAGCGGCACGTCCGCGCTACGGCACTCGTCGATCAGCGTCGGCCACACTTCGGTCTCCATCACGATGCCGAGCGACGGCCGCCACGCATGCAGGAAGCGCCGCACCGCGTGCGGCATGTCGTACGGCAGATAGCAGCGCAGCACCTTGTTTCCGAACAGTTGCTCGCCGGTCGCGCGGCCACTCGGCGTCATGTGCGTGAGCAGGATGCGCGCGTCGGGCCGCGCGGCCATCAGCGCGTGAATCAGAGGCTCTCCGGCGCGCGTCTCGCCGACCGACACCGCGTGCACCCAGATTAGCGGCGCGTCGTCATCGGGCGTGCGGCCCGCCGAGCGCCCGAAGCGCTCGGCGATGTACTCGCGATAGCCGCGCTCGCGCCGCGAGCGGATCAAGAGCCGTAGCACCGCGAGCGGCGCGATCAGCCACCAGGCGGCGCGATAGATCGCCCTCAGCATCGCGAGGCCCCGCTGACGGCGAGCGTGGCGCCGCCGCGGCGGCGGTGGGCGAATGAAGCGAATGAAGCGGCAGGTGCGCTCAAACCAGTTCCTTGCCTTTCAGGCGTTCGAGGATGCCAAGCGGGGCCCATTCCGGATGCACCATCGAGCGCGCCGGCAGGAAGAAGGTCTGTTCCATCATGAACTGGCCGGACATCACGGCGTGCGAGGTGTG
>Ga0164242_10004878_pt1 | contig 14992 bp, 12 predicted proteins | sample OricomgcompostMG_FD_108783 | JGI IMG/M metagenome (GOLD analysis project Ga0164242, IMG submission 108783) | Miracle-Growth compost microbial communities from Emeryville, California, USA - Original compost - Miracle growth compost (MG) ... | reverse complement strand
TGCCGGCGGTCACCCGCAGGCGGCCCGGCAGGCCGTTGTCCCGCACGATGATGCCCTGCTCCAACAGCGCCTCGAACACGGCATGCGGGTCGACGAGGTGGCAGAAGGTCACGAAGTTCGAGTCGGAGACGGCCGGGTGCAGGCCCAGCCGGGTCAGCTCGGACTCGATGCGATCACGCTGGGCCTTGATGTCCTCCACCGTGCTCAACAGGGCGTCGGTGTGGTCGAGCGCGGCAAGGGCCACCGCCTGCGTCACGGCGGAGAGGTGGTACGGGAGCCGCACCAGACGCAGTGCATCCACGACCTCGGGGGCCGCGGCCAGGTAGCCGAGCCGGGCGCCGGCCAACGCGAACGCCTTGGACATGGTGCGGGTGACGATCAGGCGCGGCCGGCCGGGCAGCAGGGTGAGAGCGGAGCGGGTCCCGGCCTGCGCGAACTCGGCGTAGGCCTCGTCCACCACGACCATGGTGTGCGAGTCCTCCCCCGCCTCGTACACGGCCTTCACCACGTCGAGCCCCAGAGCGGTGCCGGTGGGGTTGTTGGGTGAGCAGAGGAACACGAGCGAGGGGCGGTGACGCCGCACCTGCTCCGCGGCGGCATCGGCCGTGAGCGTGTAGTCCGCAGCCCGCTCCCCCGCGATGTATCCCGTGTCCGTGCCGGAGGCCAGCAGCGGGTACATGGAGTAGGTGGGCGGGAAGCTGAGCAGTGTGCGGCCCGGGCCACCGAAGGCCTGCAGGATCTGCTGGAGGACCTCGTTGGAGCCGTTGGCCGCCCAGAGGTTCTCCACCGTGAGCTCGTGGCCGAGGTAGTCGGCCAGCTTGGTGCGCAGCTCGGTGAACTCGCGATCCGGGTAGCGGTTCAGGCCGGCGGCCGCGGCGCTCACGCGCTGGGCGATGGAGTCGACGACCTCCTGCGGCAGCGGATGCGTGTTCTCGTTGACGTTCAGCTGGATCGGGACGTCGATCTGCGGGGCCCCGTACGGGGAGAGTCCACGCAGGCTCTCCCGCAGGGGCAGGGCGGACAGCTTGGCCAGGCGATCGTCACTCACCGCTCCAGTCTAGGAGCGCCGGGGTGCCCGGGTGGGAGTGCATGACGCGGGCGGACGGAGAGTGGCCCGTCGGCTCAGCGGCCGGTGGGGATGGTGATGGTCTGGCCGGCGCGCAGCGGGCCGTCGAGGTGGTTGAGGTCCTGGATCTGGGCCACGACGTCCCTCGCGTCCTGCTCCGGCGCGTAGGTGCGGGCCAGGGACCACAGGCTCTCGCCCTGCATGACCGTGACCTCGGTCAGGCCGGGACCCTCGGCACTCGCGGTGGCGTGGGCGGGGGCGAACGCGCCGGCGATCAGCACGGCGAGCAGCCCGGCCGCCAGCAACAGTGGCAGGACGATCAGGACCAGGCGGCCGCGGCGGGTCAGCTGCAGCGGGGCGGCCTGCTTCCGGGCTGCCTGCTGCGTGATGTCCTGCTGCGCGAGGCGCGGCTGGGCGACGCGGACGGGGCGTGCGGCCCGCGCGGCGCGGCGGGGGAAGGAGGCACCGGGTGCGGTGAGCGCGATCTGCGACATGGTCTCCACCTTTCGTTCAGGGGATCTACGGCGGTGGTGCCGGTCCGCGATGCCCGCGGGTCCGACACGCCGTTCGAACGTCACCATTCGAACGTCTCTTCGATCCTTCGATACAGTTCTAGCACTACTGTTCGATCCGAGTCCAGAACTTTTTTCGTCCACATGTTGTCGAACGGTTCTTTCATCGGGGTCCTCTGTGGCCTACGCTGAGACCAACGGATCGGTGCGTTCCACCAGGACACCGCGGACCCCTGACAGTCCGCTCGCACGGGGACGGGCAGCGGGAGAGGCACCCACGGGTGCGGACACGAGGAGGCAGTTGTGAAGATCGTCACGAGGGCGTCGGAGCCCAAGGCCAAGGCGCTCACACCGCGTCAGCGTGAGGTGCTCGCCGTCATCCGCGCCTCCATCAAGGACCGCGGGTACCCGCCCACCATGCGGGAGCTGGCCGACACGATCGGCTACAAGTCGCTCTCCTCCGTGGTGCACCAGTTCCGTCAGCTGGAGAAGCTCGGCTATCTCCGCCGCGAGGAGAACAGCTCGCGCACCCTGGTCCTCACCGCTCCCCCTGAGGGCACCAAGGAGGAGGCGGCCCCGGAGGTCCCGCTGCCGGATCAGCGCCTCGGCCCGATCGGCTCCGGCGACGTCGTGGACGTCCCGCTCGTGGGCCGCATCGCCGCCGGCGGACCGATCCTGGCCGACCAGCGCGTGGAGGACGTCATGAGCCTGCCCAAGCAGCTGGTGGGCAACGGCGAGCTGTTCATGCTCAAGGTCGTGGGTGACTCGATGGTGGACGCGGCCATCTGCGACGGCGACTGGGTGGTGGTGCGCCGTCAGGACACCGCGGTCAACGGCGACATCGTCGCGGCCCTGTTGGACGACGAGGCCACTGTGAAGACGTTCCGTCAGCGCGACGGCCACACGTGGCTGCTGCCGCAGAACTCCCGCTACGAGCCCATCCTCGGCGACCACGCCCGCGTCATGGGCAAGGTCGTGACGGTCCTGCGCTCGCTCTGAGCCGCGCAGGGGTCCGCTGCGCTGAGGCCCTGTGCTCACCTCCCGCTGAGCACAGGCTGCTGAGCACCGCCCGGTCCCGTTGTCCGCCGCGCACTGCGCTGGCAGCCACTGCCCCTCACTCGTGCCTGAGGCCCGCCGGATGTCCGGCGGGCCTCAGGCGTTGCAGGGCGCGCACAGTCCCGCCGCCACGGAGCAGTCTCAGGACGCGCCGAGACGGCCCAGTGCGGAGATGACGGTGGCGCGGTCCACGGTGGCCCACAGGGGCGGCAGCGTGTCCCGCAGGAAGCCTCCGTAGCCCTTGGTGGCCAGCCGCGAGTCGAGCACGGCGACGACGCCGCGGTCCGCGGTGGAGCGGATGAGCCGGCCGGCGCCCTGCGCCAGGCGGATGGCGGCGTGCTGGGCGGAGACCGCCATGAAGCCGTTGCCGCCGCGCTTGTTCACGTCCCTGGTGCGGGCCGTGGAGAGCGGGTCGTCAGGCCGCGGGAACGGGATCCGGTCGATGATGACCAGGCGGCAGTTGCGTCCCGGCACGTCCACGCCCTGCCACAGGGTCATGGTGCCGAACAGGCAGGTGGCCTCGTCCTCGGCGAAGGTGCGCACCAGCTCGGGGATGGAGGCCTCGCCCTGGCACAGGATGGGCACGTCGACGCGGCCGCGCAGCGCTGCTGCGGCCTCCTCTGCAGCCCGCCGCGAGGAGAAGAGCGCGAGCGTCGCCCCGCCGGAGGCGGTGATGAGCGCCTCGATCTCGTCGAGTGCGGCATCGGAGAGTCCGCGCCCAGGAGCCGGCAGGTGCTTGGCCACGTAGAGCATGCCCTGGCGCGGGTAGTCGAACGGTGAGCCGACGTCCACGGCGTCCCAGGCCGGGGCTCCCTCGCCCAGCAGGCCAAGGTCGCCCGCGACGGGTTCGAAGCGTGCGCCGAGGGCCAGGGTGGCCGAGGTCAGCACCACGGTGTGACCGTCGAAGAGCCCCTCGCGCAGCCGGGAGGCCACGGACAGCGGGGCGACCATGAGCACGGCGGGGGTGTCGTCCCCCGGCACCACGTAGCCGCGGCCCGCCTCGAACTGGCCGGGTCGCGAGGCCCAGACCACCTCGTGCTCCTCGTTGGCACCGAGCAGCCGCTCGGCGAGCTCCACGAGCTGGGTCAGCTCGGAGCGCGCGGTCTGACGACCGCCGTCGGGCGCCTGGCCGGGCTCCGGCTTCGAGTCGGACAGGGCAAGGCGGGCGGCCTCGCGCACGGCGTTGACGGCCTCGCCCTGCTCCTCGCTCAGCCCGCGCGGCAGCAGGCCGGTGGGGATGCCGATGGTGGCGGCCGAGAGCATCGCCGCTGCGTCCTTGAGTCCGCGGGTGGCGACCTTGAGGTGCTTGCGGGCGGAGCTCGCCGCATGCTCCACGGCGTGCACGGAGAGCGGCTTGGTCTCGGCCGAGGTGACGCGGTCCTGCAGCTCGTGCGCCTCGTCGATGATCACCGCGTCGAACTCCGGCAGCACGGCCAGGCCCTCGAAGGCGGAGATGGCGAGCATGGCGTGGTTGGTAACCACCACGTCGGCTTCGGCCGCCCTGGCCCTGGCCATCTCGGTGAAGCACTCTGCGGCCATGGGGCAGTTCGCTGCGCCGAGGCACTCCATCGCGGACACGGAGACCTGGCGCCAGGCCTTGTCGGAGACGGAGGGCGTGACCTCGTCGCGGTCACCGGTCTCGGTCTCCTCCGCCCACTCGCGCAGGCGCATGACCTCCTTGCCCAGGGGCGAGCTGGGGCCGGAGGCGTTGGGAGCGGAACCCGAGCCCGCGTCCTCGAGCGAGAAGAGTGCGTCCTCCTCGTCCGGGTAGCCGCCGCCGAGCTTGTAGCGGCACAGGTAGTTGTTGCGACCCTTGAGCAGGGCCACGTCCATCTCCCGCGGCAGCTCCGGCTCCAGTGCCTTGAGCAGGCGCGGCACGTCCCTGCCCACGATCTGGGACTGCAGGGCGAGCGTGGCGGTGGAGACGATGACGGGCTTCTCCGCGTCCAAGGCGTGGCGCAGGGCAGGCACCAGGTAGGCCAGGGACTTGCCCGTGCCCGTCCCGGCCTGCACCAGCAGGTGCTTGCCCTCGCTCAGCGCCGCGTCCACGCGCTTGGCCATCTCGTGCTGCCCGTCGCGGCGTTGCCCGCCCAGCGCGCTCACGGCGCGGCTGAGCAGCTCGTCCACGTCCAGGTCCTCCGGCCCGCTCACCTGTGCACTCACGAGACGACGAACTCCGCCAGCTCCGCGGCCAGCGCGGGGCGGACGACCACGCGCAGGTGGGTCCCGTCCTCCGCGTGCTCCGTGGCCAGGATCTCGGCGTCGGGTGCGTGCAGGCGGGCCACGATCTCGCCGCGCGCGTACGGCACCACGAGGTCGAGGGGCACGTCGGGGCGCGGGATGAGGTCGGAGATGCGCTGCATCAGCTCGTCCATCCCCTCCCCCGTGCGGGCGGAGACCGCCACCACGTCCCGGTGCGCGTGGCGCAGGCGTTCCACGGCGAAGGGCTCGGCGAGGTCGGTCTTGTTCAGCACGATCAGCTCGGGGACGCGCTCGGCGTCCACGTCCGCCAGCACGGCCCGGACGGCCGCGATCTGGCCCTCCGGGTCCGGGTGCGAGGCGTCCACGACATGCAGGAGCAGATCGGCGTCCGCCGCCTCCTCGAGCGTGGAGCGGAAGGCCTCCACCAGCTGCGTGGGTAGCGAACGGACGAAGCCGACGGTGTCCGCGAGCGTGAAGCCGATGCCGTCCGGCGTGGAGGCGTGGCGGACCGTGGGGTCCAGGGTGGCGAACAGCGCGTTCTCCACGAGCACCCCGGCGTGCGTGAGCCGGTTGAGCAGGGAGGACTTGCCGGCATTGGTGTAACCGACGATCGCCACGGAGGGGACCTCGTTGCGGCGGCGGTTGGCGCGCTTGGCCTCGCGGGCCGGCTTCATGCCGGCGATCTCACGGCGAAGCTTGGCCATGCGGGTGCGGATGCGTCGCCGGTCCAGCTCGATCTTGGTCTCACCGGGTCCGCGCGAGCCGATCCCGGCGCCGCCTGCCACCCGGCCACCGGCCTGGCGGGACATGGACTCGCCCCAGCCGCGCAGGCGCGGGAGCAGGTACTCCAGCTGGGCCAGCTCCACCTGCGCCTTGCCCTCGCGGGACTTGGCGTGCTGGGCGAAGATGTCCAGGATCAGCGCGGTCCGGTCGATCACCTTGACCTTGACGACGTCCTCGAGTCCGCGCCGCTGCGACGGCGAGAGCTCGGAGTCCACGACCACGGTGTCCGCACCGGTGGCCTCGACGATGTCCTTGAGCTCCAGCGCCTTGCCGGAGCCGAGGAAGGTGCCCGGGTCCGGCTTGAGGCGGCGCTGGATCACGCCGTCCAGGACCTGCGAGCCGGCGGTCTCCGCGAGCGCGGCGAGTTCGCGCAGCGAGTTCTCCGCGTCGGCCGCGGTGCCCTCACTCCAGAGGCCGGCCAGGACCACGCGCTCCAGGCGCAGCTGGCGGTACTCGACCTCGGTGACGTCCTCGAGTTCGGTGGAGAGCCCGGCCACGCGGCGCAGGGCGCGGCGTTCCGCCAGGTCCTCCTGGCCGCCGTCCGTGGTGGAGTGCTCGCGGCGCAGGTCGGAGAGCGCCTGCGCGCGGCCGGAGGCCCAGCCGCCCTGGGTCTCCCCGGTGCCCGACGCCGTGTGCTCGCCGGGGTGCGCGGCCTCGCCGTGCGCCGACCCGGACCGCTGCGCGGAGTCAGCCGCCAGAGCGGCGGAGCCCTTGCGGGCGCTGCGGGCGTCGTCCGCGGCAAGGATCCGGGCGATGGTCGCCTCGATCTCCTGATCGGCCCCCTCCCCCGAGGTGGGCTGCGCGGTGTGGGCGGCCGTGTCCTCGGCCGCGGTGTGCTTGCTGTCGCGGCCCGTGGCACGGGCGCGCGAGGAATCCTGATGGGTCATGATCTCCCTGCTGGTGGATGCGTCGAGTCTACTGCGCCCGGTGCCGAGGGCGGCGGGCGTTCTCCACAGGCCGAAGCCGGGCCGTGGGGCGGTTCAGGCGGCAAGCAGGTAAGTCATAGAGAAAACTCTATCACTTACGCTCGCTAGGCTTGAGGCCATGTCCGACCAGCACTACTTCTCCGCCGAGCCGAGCACGCCAGAGCGCCGCCGCACCGTCCGCGTGACGCTGGCGGGCCGTGAGGTCGAGGTCCTCACGGCCAACGGGATCTTCTCCCCGGACGGGGTGGACAAGGGCACGGCCGTGCTGCTGGACGAGGCGCCGCTCCCACCGGCGCAGGGCACCTTCCTCGACATCGGCTGCGGCTGGGGACCACTGACCCTCACGCTGGGACTCGGCTCGCCCGACGCGGCCGTGTGGGCCGTGGACGTGAACGAGCGCTCCCTGGCCCTGACCCGCGAGAACGCCCAGCACCTCGGCGCAGACAACGTCACGGCCACCACGCCGGACGAAGTCCCTGAGGACCTGACCTTCGACCTGATCTGGTCCAATCCGCCCATCCGCGTGGGCAAGGAGGTGCTGCACCAGATCCTGCAGCAGTGGCTGCCCCGCCTGAACGTGGGCGGCGAGGCCTATCTGGTGGTGCAGAAGAACCTCGGCTCGGACTCCCTGCAGTCCTGGATCGGCACGACGTTCGCCGGCACGCACACCGTGGAGCGCTACGCACGCTCCAAGGCGTTCAGGGTGCTGCTGGTGCGCCGCACCGCCTGACACCGCCCGACGACGCTAGCCACTGCCCGACGACGCTGCCCCGGCCTGACAATGTCAGAACGGCCGCTACGGGCGAGCCCGGGAGCGCAGCCGCGTCGGCCGTCCGGAGCGGGCCGGGATCAGGCCAGCGTCCCGGAGGCCACGCGCGTGGCCGGGCCCGACAGCAGCACGTGCTCCACGCCGTCGTCCCCCGTGGTGAAACGCACGCCGCACACGCCGCCGGGGACCTGCACGGCCCAGGCCTGCGCCTCCCTGCCCGCGGCGCCGGCCCAGTGCCGCGTGGCGACGACCGCGGCGCAGATGCCCGTGCCGCAGGAAAGGGTCTCCCCCACCCCGCGCTCGTGGACGCGCATGGCGATCGCGGCGACGCGGTCCTCGACGAGCGGCTCGGAGGGCACCACGTACTCCACGTTGACGCCGTCGGCAGGCACGGGGGCCACCTCGGGTGCGCGGGTGAGGTCCAGCCCGGCCAGCTCGGCCGCGTCGGCGAGCGCCACCACGGTGTGGGGGTTGCCCATGCTCACGGAGAGCGAGGGGCGCGGCACGTCGAGCCCTGCCGTGGTGACGGTGGCGTCCATGGCGGCGTCGACGGCCTGCTCGGGGTGGACGAAGGCCCAGGGGCCCATGTCCACGCTGTAGCCGTCCCTGCTGCGGGTGACGACCTTGACGCCGGCGCGCGTGCCCACGTGCAGCGGGGCGTCCAGGTCCGCCAGGTTCTCCGCGGCGAGGAAGTGGGCGAAGGCCCGCACCCCGTTGCCGCACATCTCGGCCACGGAGCCGTCGGCGTTGGAGTAGTCCATGAACCATTCCGCGGCCGGATCCGTCGCGAGCAGCTCGCGTCCCTCGGCCAGGAAGCGGGAGGGGACCGCGCGGATGACGCCGTCGGCACCGAGGCCGAGGTGGCGGTCGGCGAGCGCCTCGACCTGGCCCGGGTCGAGGGCCCGGGTGCCCTCCGGGTCGGCGATGATGACGAAGTCGTTCCCGGTGGCGTGCAGCTTGGCGAAGGCCAGTCCGGAGAGCGTGCCCAGCTGGGCGTCGGCGTCGAAGGGGTCCATGCCCACCAGCGTACTGGCGAGGTGCCCCCGTTCTTGCGTCGCGTCGGGTGCGCTACGCCAGTCCGGGTACCGCGAGGGCCCGCTGCAGCAGCTGCGGCTCCGCCGCGTCGAGCCAGGTCACGCGGGGGTCGGCCCTGAACCACGTGATCTGCCGCCGGGCGAAGCGCCGGGTGGCCACCGTGGTGTCCGCGACGGCCCGCTCCACGTCCCACTCGCCGTCCAGCACGCGCAGGAACTGCTGGTAGCCGATGGCCCGCGAGGCGGTCCTCCCGTCCCGCAGCCCCACCTTGTCCAGCGCACGGACCTCGTCCAGCAGGCCCGCCTGGACCATCGTCAGAACGCGGCGGTGCAGGCGCTCGTGCAGCACGGGCCGGTCCACGTCCAGGCCCAACTGCACGGTGGGGCGCAGGTACTCGCGCTGCGGCATGTAGGACGCGAAGGTCCGCCCGGTGATCCGGTGGACCTCGAGGGCCCTGACCATGCGCCGCACGTCGCCGAGGCGCTCGGCGCTCACGGGATCCACCTCGCGCAGCCGCTCGCGCAGCGCCTCGGGGCCGAGCCGTTCCGCCTCGGCCTCGATCTCCGCGCGCACGGACGGGTCCGTCGGGGGGAACTCGAGGACGTCGAGCGCGGCCCGCACGTAGAGACCGGAGCCGCCCACCAGCACGGGCCTGTGGCCGCGCTCTTCGATCCCGGCGATGACCGAGCGCACCTGGGACTGGAAGGCGGCCACGGAGGCCTCCTGCGTCACGTCGAGGACGTCGAGGAGGTGATGCGGGATCCCCCGCCGCTCCGCGACGGGCAGCTTGGCCGTGCCGATGTCCATGCCCCGGTAGAACTGCAGGGCGTCCGTGTTGACGATCTCGCCGCCCAGCGCCCCGGCCAGATCCAGCGCGAGGTCCGACTTGCCGGTGCCGGTGGGCCCGACGACGGCGACGAGCGGCGCGCGCGAACCGGCGACTCCGTGCTCACCCGGCCCCGCGGCGTCGGGCATCCTCACACCCCGGCGCGCAGGGTCGGCATGCCGAGGGACACGCCGCGCGTCCCGCGCGAGGCGCCCGGTGTCGGCACGCCGCAGGAGTCCGCCTGGGCGCGGTCCCACGCGTCACCGGCGCGCGTGGCGCGCACCGCGTACTGCTCGGGCGTGGGGTCCGAGACGAGGTGGAAGGAGCCCACCTCGGTGACGGGCACCGTGACGACGTCGCCCGGCCGCGGGACCGTGGCGCCCTCCGGCACGGAGAAGTGCACCAGCCGCTGATCCCTGGCGCGGCCGCTGAGGCGGTGCGTCTGCTCGGCCTTGCGGCCGGACGCATCGGCCACGAGCACCTCCACCGTGGAGCCGAGCTGCCGCGCGTTCTCCTCGCGGGCGATGCGGTCCTGCAGCGCGGTGAGGCGCTCGAAGCGCTCCTGCACCACGGCCTTGGGGATCTGGTCCTCGTACGTGGCCGCGGGCGTCCCGGGGCGCGGGGAGTACTGGAAGGTGAAGGCGTTGGCGAAGCGCGAGGCCTCAACCACGCGCAGCGTCTCGGCGAAGTCCTCCTCGGTCTCGCCGGGGAAGCCGACGATGAGGTCGGTGCTGATCGCCGCGTGCGGCATGCGCTCACGCACGCGCTCCAGGATCCCCAGGAACTTGGTGGAACGGTAGGAGCGGCGCATGGCCTTCAGGACGCGGTCGGAGCCGGACTGCAGCGGCATGTGCAGCTGCGGCATCACGTTCGGGGTGTCCGCCATCGCCTCGATCACGTCGTCGGTGAACATGGCCGGGTGCGGGGAGGTGAAGCGCACGCGCTCCAGGCCCTCGATGTCCCCGCACGCGCGCAGCAGCTTGGAGAACGCCTGCCGGTCCCCGAAGTCCACGCCGTAGGAGTTCACGTTCTGGCCGAGCAGCGTCACCTCGATGGCGCCGTCGTCCACGAGCGCCTGGATCTCGGCGAGGATGTCGCCCGGGCGGCGGTCCTTCTCCTTGCCGCGCAGGCTGGGGACGATGCAGAACGTGCACGTGTTGTTGCAGCCCACGGAGATGGACACCCAGCCGGAGGCGTGGGACTCACGCTTGGAGGGCAGCGTGGACGGGAAGACCTCGAGGGAGTCCAGGATCTCCACCTGCGCCTCGTGGTTGTGCCTTGCACGCTCCAGCAGCACGGGCAGCGAGCCCACGTTGTGCGTGCCGAAGACGACGTCCACCCACGGGGCGCGCTTCACGATGCTCTCGCGGTCCTTCTGCGCGAGGCAGCCGCCCACGGCGATCTGCAGGCCGGGGTTGCTCTCCTTGGCGCGCTTGAGCTGGCCGAGGTGGCCGTAGAGCTTGTTGTCCGCGTTCTCCCGCACGGCACACGTATTGAACACCACCACGTCCGCCTCGCCCTCCGGGGCGTCCTGCCCCACGGCGGCGAGTCCGGCGTCCTCCAGCAGGCCGGCGATGCGCTCCGAATCGTGCACATTCATCTGGCAGCCGAAGGTGTTGACCTGGTAGGTGCGCGGGGCGTGGGCGGTGGAAGTCACCCCGGCATTCTAGTGCCCGACGCCGCGTGGGGAGCGGGTGCGCCGGCGCCGGTGGGCGAGCGAGCACCGGCGAGTGAGTCGGTGCCTGCGGGCGTGGCCGGCCCGGCCCTGTCAGCCGGGCGGACTCTGCCGGCGCATTCAGACGTGGCGGCCGCCGCGCGCCTCCTCACCCTCCGCGGGGTCCTTGAAGCCCAGGGCCACCTCGGTGAGGCGCTGCCGCCTGGCGAGCCACTGCTCCTTGCTGCGTCCCTCCGGAAGGTTCTCGTTCCCCTCGCGGTACCCCACCGCCCCGTCCAGCTGCTCGCGGACCAGGTCGGCGTGGCCCAGGTGGCGCGCGGTCTCGTCCAGCATGTGCACCAGCAGTTCGGCGAGCGTGACGTCGCGCCCGCCCGGCCCCCACCAGGCGACGTGGGCGGGAGCGTCCAGGTCCCTGGCCTGGATGAGCCGATCGCTGTGCTCGGCGATGCGGTGGGCCAGCGCGAAGACGGCGTCGGCACTCTCCTCGGGGTAGGCCCAGAGGTCGTCATCCATCTCGACGCCGTCGACCTCCTCCACCAGATAGGCGGGCAGATCCGGGACGGGCTCGCCGAAGCACTCCCCGAAGTAGCCGGCCTCCACCGCGGCCACGTGCAGGACCAGGCCGAGCAGATTGGTGCCCGTGTCGGTGACGGGCAGTCGCTGGCGCCACTGCGGCAACCCGCTGGCCTTCTGCCACAGGGTGGTGCGGTCGGCCTGCAGGCGTGCGTGCAGCAGCGCCTTGACGTCCGGGGTCGTGGTGGTGTCCATCGGGACATCATGCGCCGCCGACGCGCAGAGGGCCAGGGGTGGGAATGCCTCCGCGCACCGCGTGGTTGAGGGGTGCAAGAGGTTGATTGACGCGTCAGGCACCCACCTGGCGCCCCACGAGAGGAACACCATGCCGCTGAGCGGAGAGACCCTGTTCGGGCTGCAGACCTTCGGCGGGCTGCTGCGCACCGAGGACGGCAGCGAGCTCACCGACGCCCTGACCCAGGCCCACCTGGTCGACGAGGGCGTCGCGGCCGAGGCCGCCGGCGTCGACGCCTTCGGCGTGGGCGAGCACCACCGCCCCGATCTGCCCACCTCCTCCCCCGACGTGATCCTCGGAGCCGTGGCCGCCCGCACCTCGAAGGTCCTGCTCGGCACGGCCGTGACCGTGTTGAGCACGGAGGACCCGGTGCGCGCCTACGAGCGCTACGCCACCGTGGACGGGATCTCGGGAGGGCGTGTGCAGCCCGTGCTGGGACGGGCGTCCTTCACGGAGCCCTTTGGGCTCTTCGGCTTCGACCTGGCCGACTACGAGGAGCTCTTCGAGGAGAAGCTCTCCCTGTGGGCGCAGGCGCGCCAGGAGGGGCCGCTGCTCTGGGGTGGCCGCCACCGCCCCACGCTGAGCGGGCAGCGCGCGTTCCCCACCTCCGCCACTCCGGGCGGGATCGTCACGTGGGTCGGTGTGGGCGGCAGCCCCGAGTCCGTGGTGCGCGCGGCCCGCCACGGCATGCGCCTCATGATGGCCGGGCTGGGCCAGACGCCGGAGCGCATCCAGCAGTACTTCGCCCTCTTCCGCTCGGCCGAGCGCGAGTTCGGCCAGGAGCCGGCCCAGATCGGCATGACCAGCAACGGCTACCTGGCCCCGACCATGCAGGAGGCGCGGGACCGTGCCTGGGAGGCGGACCGCCGGCTCATGGAGCCCATAGCCCGCGAGCGCGGGTGGGGCGAGCTCACGCGCGAGAACTTCGAGCGGGACGCCGATCGCGGGTTCTCGATCGTGGGGACGCCGGAGTGGGCGGCCCGGCGCATCGCCGATCACGTGCTGGCGCTGGACGTGGACCGCTACGACGTCAACTACGGGAACATGACCACCGCGGGCGAGGAGAAGCTGGAGCAGATCCGGCTCTGGGGCGAGGAGGTGTTCCCGCGCGTGAAGGAGCTCGTGGCGGCCGAGCGCGTCTGACGCCCGCCCCACACCCTCGGTGACGCCCCGACCCGCTCTGCCTTCACTCGACGGTGGGCGCGGGCGAGGCGTACCGTGGATGCCGCGCCGCTGATCCGTGCGGCGCGGCACCAGCAACCCACGGCGCCCGGCGCCGAGGAGAGGACCGGTGGCCCACAGTGGCCTGCATCGCTTGATCCCGTCCCGGAGCACCCCGTCATGACGCGCGGGGTGGTCGCCCTGCGCCCATGCCCTTCGGCCCGGCGCTTTCCGGCGGCACGCTCCGGCACGCCCGCTCCGGCCAGACACCTCGTGCGGCCCAGGAGCATCCACTTCACGGATTCAACGGATCAAGGACCTCTCTTCGATGCAGACCCTCACCCCCGCGCTGCTGCGCGCCAGTTTCGTCAACACCACCCGCCGCGAGGCCGCCCAGGCGATCCCGCCCGTCGACCTGGAATCGGTCGACTGGGACCAGCTGGACCTCTTCGGCTGGGTGGACCGCAACAACCCCCAGCGCGCCTACCTGGTGCTGCCCTGGCAGGAGCGCAGCGTGGGCGTGCTTTTGCGCGCCGTGCCCTCTCCCCCGCGCAAGAACATGTGCGCGTTCTGCGAGGACATCACGCAGGTCTCCGACGTGCGCATGCTCGTGGCCAAGCTGGCCGGGCCGGCAGGCCGCCGCGGCGACACGGTGGGCACCCTGGCCCATACGGCCTTCGGCTGCTCGGCGCACGCCAGGCGTCTCCCCACGCGAATGGAGGGACAGGACAACCCGGAGGCGTTCATCGCCTCCCGCGTGGAGCGGCTGCGGGCGAACGTGGAGCACTTCGCGCAGCGCGTGCTCAACGAGGCCTGAGCCTGGGGGCCGGCCCGGGATCCACGACGGTGCGTGCCGGGCGGGCACCGCTCGGATGCTTCGTCAGCCCGTGGCCTGCTTCGCACGCGGGCGAACCCTGGCCCTGGTCCGGCTCAGCGCTCGCCCCCGTCGTGGCGTTCCATGGCGCGGCGGGCGCACGCCAGCGCCATGCCCTGCGGGTAGCCCTTGCGGGCCAGATGGCCGACCACCCGGCGCAGGACCTTCTCACGTTCCGCCCCGTCCGGCCCGTAACCGGCCGGCGGGAGCGGTCGCGAGCCGAGGCGGCGCAGGGCCAGCTCCTCGCAGCGTTCGCGTTCCTCGTCGCGGTCCAGGTTCTCCAGGGCGGCGGCGATGTGTTCGGCCGAGACGCCCTTGCGGCGCAGCTCCTGCGTGAGCCGCCCCCTGGCGAAGCCCTTGGAGCGCACGCGCGATTCGACCCATGCGGCGGCGAAGGCCGCATCGTCGAGGAGGCCGACCTCCTCGAAGCGGTCCATGACGGTCTCCACGGCCTCGGCAGGGACGTCGCGTTCGAGCAGTTTGGTGCTCAGTTCGTGCCTGGTGCGCGGCATGGCGGTGAGCAGCCGCAGGGCCACGGCCCGCGCGAGCTGCTCCGCCTCCTGCTGCGTCAGCGGCTCCGGGGGTTCTTCCGCGACCGCCTCGTCGTCGGCGACGATCTCCTCGCCCGCGGCGATCCGCTCTGCCGCAGCGGCATCGCGCTCGTCCCACTCCTGCAGCAGGGCGCTTACCCGCTCGGGAAGTTCACCCTCGGTGGCCCACTCCGGCGGGGCCTCGGTGGACACCCAGTCCGGTGTCTCGTCGGCTGCAGCGGCACCGGCGCTGCCGGTCCCGGCAGGATCACCTGCCGCGGCGGAGCCGCCGGAGCCGAAGGAAGTGCCCACTCGGGCAGAACCATCCGAGCGAGCAGGCCCGCCCGCACGACCGTTACGGCCGGGCGAGGTGCCCTTGCCGCCCCAGGCTCCGCCGCCGCGCCCACCGGCACGGGTGGTGCGGCGGCGGCGCGGCGCCCCGGCGGCGCGCTCGCGTTCCTCCGCCTCGTCCGCCAGCCGGTGACTGCGCTCGGCGAGGTCGCGCACGCGGGCGGGACGCTTGCGGCCGCCCTTCCTGCCCTTGCCGCCGCCGGCCTCGGCCTCGCTCTTGCTCTCGTTCGTGCTCCAGGGCAGCACGGTCGGACCGCCGCCGGCCCCCCGGTCCGCGCCGCCGTCGGAACGGGCACTGCCGGAGTTGCCGTCGGAGCGGTCCCGATCGGAGCCGTCCCGGTCGGGGTCGTCCCGCTCGGCGTCCTCCCCGGTGCCGTCACCGGCACCGGAGTCGGCCGCGGGGGACCCGTCCCGTCTG
>Ga0164242_10004877_pt1 | contig 14993 bp, 14 predicted proteins | sample OricomgcompostMG_FD_108783 | JGI IMG/M metagenome (GOLD analysis project Ga0164242, IMG submission 108783) | Miracle-Growth compost microbial communities from Emeryville, California, USA - Original compost - Miracle growth compost (MG) ... | reverse complement strand
TTGAGCCAGGTGAACGCGAAGCAGGCCGCGACGGTTGCCCACAGGCCGGCCGGACCGGAACCCGACGCAGGATCGAGCTCGCCTGGCCGGAACGCGCGCTTTGCCGCGAGCACCCCGTACAGCACGAGGAACGCCACGCCGACCCAGCGCACGATGGCGATCGCCCACGGCGCTGCGAGCACGAGCGCGCCGACGCCGGCAATGCCCGCGGTGATCAGAACCGCGTCGCTGCCCGCGCACACGATCACGATGGGCAGAACGTGCTCGCGACGCAGTCCCTGCCGCAGCACGAACGCGTTCTGCGCTCCGATCGCCACGATCAGCGAGAGGCTGAATCCGAGTCCCGCCAAGACGGTGCCGATCCCGGAGCCCGCCGACCCGGCATGCACGGATGCCTGCAGTTCGGTCGCCGCGGATACGAGCGAGATAGGGACGGGCACCCGACGACACTACGAGCATCCGAAGATGAAGTGAAGCTACTGTTTCTAATGCTGCATTAGCATAGCTTTCGATGGATCTAGACTTCGCGCAGCTCCGCGCCCTTGAGGCTGCCGTGACGCACGGCACACTGGATGCCGCCGCTCGCGCCCTGCACATCACGCCGTCGGCGGTGAGCCAGCGCATCCGTGCGCTGGAGGCATCCCTCGGGCGTGTGCTGCTCGTGCGCTCCAAACCCGTCGCCGTCACGGAGTCCGGCGCCGCCGCGTTGCGCGTCGCGCGTCAACTGGATGCCCTGGCCGGCGCGCTGGCCCTCGACCTCGCAGGAGAGGAGGGAGGCCGGCGCTTGATTCCGCTCGGCGTCAACGCCGACTCGCTTGCGACGTGGGTGCTGCCGGCGCTCGCGGGACTCGAGGGGATGGACTTCGAGTTCCACCGCGAGGACCAGGACTACACGGTCTCGTATCTGCGCGATGGCACCGTCATGGCCGCCATCACGGCCGACTCGGCGCCGGTGCAGGGCTGCACGGCGGAGCCGCTCGGTGTGATGCGCTACGTGCCGGCGGCCGACCGCGAGTTCGCGGCCCGCTGGTTCCCGCACGGCGTCACCGCCGCAGCGCTTCGAGCTGCGCCGTATGTGGACTTCGACCGAAAAGACGACCTACAGCACCGTTACCTGCGCAAGCACCGGGTCGGTGACGAGAGCCCGCCGCGGAATCAGGTGCCGGCGTCCGCCGACTTCGTCACCGCCGTGCGGCTCGGGTTCGGCTGGGGCATGATCCCCACCGTGCAGCTGCCGCAGGCGCGTCAAGAGGTCGTGGTGCTCGACGAGCATGGCATCGGCGTGCCGCTCTACTGGCAGCAGTGGAATCTGCGCAGTCCCGCGCTCGACCGGGTGCGCGAGGCGATCCTCGCCGGCGCCACCGTGCTGCGGTCAGGCAGCTGAGACAGGCGTCAGCACGAACACCGGGATCTGCCTGTCGGTCTTCTTCTGGTAGTTCGCGTAGTCCGGCCAGACGGCGACGGCGCGCTCCCACCAGGCATCCCGCTCGGCACCCTCCGCCACGTGCGCGATGTAGTCGTGCCGCTCCGGGCCGTCCTGCAGCTCGACGTTCGGGTTCTGCACGAGGTTGTAATACCAGGTCGGATTCTTGTCGGCGCCGCCCTTCGAGGCCACCACCGCGTACTCGCCGTCGTGCTCGACGCGCATCACCGGGTTCTTACGCAGCTTGCCCGATTTCGCGCCGACAGAGGTCACGACGACGATCGGAACGCCGCGCAGCGTGTTCGCCTTCGCGCCACCGGATGCCTCGAACTCCTCGACCTGCTGGCGCGCCCAGTCGGACGTGCCCGGTTCCCATTCCCCTGTCAACGGCATGCCTATGCAACCCTCTCTGCTACTGAACCCAAGAACTCGACGGCGTGCAGCGGATCGGGCACACGCGCCGAGACGTATGCGGTGGTGAACCCGAGCTCACGGAGCTTATCGAGCCGGCCGATGAACTCGTCGAGGTCCGCCCCCGGCGTGAACGCTGTCGTCGTGGTCTTCTCGACCGTGTCGTAGTCCCGCTCCTCGACATCGCACCAGTGACGCAGCACGTCCAGCTTGTGGGCGGCATCGGGCGAGCCGAAGATGTTGCAGGCATCCGCGTATCTGGCGACGAACCGGAGCGTCTTCTTCTCCCCGACGCCGCCGATCATGAGATACGGCCTCGGCTTGCTCAACGGCTGCGGCGAGTTGAGGGTGCGACCGAGGTGGTAGCGCTCGCCGTCATACGGGCCCTCGTCGTCGCTCCACATCTGCAGGCAGATCTGAATGGCCTCCTCAAGCCGCTCGAAGCGCTCCTTCGTCGGCGGGAACGGGATGCCCAGACCCTTCGACTCCTCCTCGTTCCAGCCTGCTCCGATGCCGAGTCCGGCACGGCCTCCGGAGAGCACGTCGAGCGTCGAGATCTGCTTGGCGAGGATGCCCGGCTCGCGGTAGATCACGCCCGTCACGAGCGTATGCAGCAGAACGCTCGACGTGTGCGCGGCGAGGAACCCGAGCGCCGTGTATCCCTCGAGCATCGGCTTCTCCGCGGTGCCGATGTTGGGGATCTGCCAGAAGTGGTCCATCACGGTGATGCGCTTGACGCCGGCCGCCTCCGCCTCCTGCGCGGCTCGGGCGAAGGTGGCGCCCAGCTGCTGCGGCGGTATGTCCCAGGTGAAGTCGGCGATGTGGAATCCGATGTCCATGCGTCGACGTTATCGTGACTGCCGCAGACGCAAAGCGCGGGCCGGAGGGGACCATCCCTCCGACCCGCGCCGTTGTGGTGTGCTGCGTGCTGTTACTGCGCGCTGCGGATGTTCGTGGCCTGGGGGCCCTTGGCACCCTGCTCCACGTCGTACTCCACCTTCTGGTTTTCTTCGAGGTTGCGGTAGCCGCTTCCCTGAATGGCGGAGTGGTGGGCGAAGACGTCGGCCGAGCCGTCGTCGGGGGCGATGAAGCCGTAGCCCTTGTCAGAGTTGAACCATTTGACGGTGCCGGTGGCCATACGTCGTATTCCTTTTATTCATGTTCGAGAACCGCGAACTGCGGTTCCCCGTGCGGCTGCTGTGATGCTGCCGACGTTCTTGATGTCGTGCTAAACCCCACGGTACTGGGCGATGACCGGACAGGCGAAGGGATCTCGAGCCTGCAGACCGACCCGGTTCAGGTAGGCGATGACGATGCCATAGGAGTTCAGCAGTGTCGTCTCGGTGTAGGGCACGCCGTTGGCGGCGCAGTGGTCGCGCACGATCCTCCGTGCGCGTGCCAGGTGCGGGCGGGCCATGCTGGGGAACAGGTGGTGCTCCACCTGGTAGTTGAGCCCGCCGAAGAGCATCGTCGCCCACCAGCCGCCACTGACGTTGCGGGATGTCAGAACCTGCTTGCTGAAGAAGTCCAGCTTGGTGCCGGCCGGGATGATCGGCATGCCCTTGTGGTTCGGTGCGAAGGACGCGCCCATGTACACGCCGAACACCGCCAGCTGCACGCCAAGGAAGGCCGCAGCGATGCCCGGCGGCAGGAAGAAGAAGAGCAGCCCGAGGTAGAGCGCGAAGCGCGCAGCGAGCAACGTGATCTCGGTCTTGCGACCCTTCACCTGGCTCCGTCCGAAGAGGTGCCGGGTGGATGTCAGGTGCAGGTTCACGCCCTCCAGCGTGAGCAGCGGGAAGAACAGGTATCCCTGCCGGCGGGTGAGCATCGCCATGAGGCCGGTGCGTTTCGCCGCGTCTTCCTCGAGGAACGAGATCGTGTCGACGGCGATGTCGGGATCTTTGCCCACCTGGTTCGGATTGGCGTGATGCCTGGTGTGCTTGTTCATCCACCACGCGTAGCTCATACCCACCACGAAGGTGCCGATGTAGCGACCGAGCCGGTCGTTGGCGGGACCGGATCCGAGAATCTGGCGGTGCGCCGCCTCGTGCGAGAGGAACGCGAACTGGGTGAAGATCAGGCCGAGAACACCGGCCAGGATGAGCTGGTACCAGCTGTCGCCAAGAAGCACCATTCCGACGACGACGCCGGCCGTCGCAACGAAGAGGCACAGGGCGACCAGTGCGTAATAGGCGGGTGTGCGTCGCAGAAGACCTTGGGCCTTCACCGCGCGTGACACCTCTGTGTACGACGCGGCGACATCGACGCGTTCATCCGATCGGCGACGAGTCGCGCGCACCGCGCCGAGACGACCTTCGAGAAGAGCCGTCGCCGTCGACGGTGCTGCTGATTCCGGTAATGCGAGTGCGGCGGTTGAAGCTGCGATGAGTATGCCTGTCTGATAGTCGGCCGTCACGGCCATCCCTATGCCAAAGGCAAAACGCCGATCGCTGCTTCAAAGGCTACCGCCGCACTCATGCCTCAAACCGCAAGTGCCCTGGCAATCGTGACGTGTCGCCTGTCGACGGCTCCGGGGCGCGATCGGCAGAATGGAGCGCATGGCCACGCGAGAACTCCAAGTCGGATACGCCGCGATGCTTGAGCAGTTCGCTCCGATGGAGGTCGTCGAACTGAGCGCGCACGCCGAACAGCACGGATTCTCGGGGGTGATGGCCGCCGATCACTTCCAGCCGTGGGTGCCGACCCAGGGGCAGGCATCCTTCGTCTGGAACGTGCTCACCGCGATCGGCGAGCGCACGAAGGGCGATCTCGGGCCCGGCGTCACCACGCCCAGCTTCCGCTTCCATCCCGCGATCGTTGCGCAGGCGTCCGCCACGCTCGCCGCGATGTATCCGGGGCGGCACTGGCTGGGGCTCGGGTCGGGTGAGGCGCTCAACGAGCACATCGTCGGCGGCTACTGGCCCGAGGCGCCGGAGCGCATCAACCGCATGTTCGAGGCGATCGACATCATCAAGAAGCTGTTCTCGGCGTCGCTGGCCGGTAAGGATGCCAAGCACTCCGGTCAGTTCTTCAAGCTCGAGTCGACGCGGCTCTGGACCATGCCCGAGCAGGCGCCGGAGATCCTCATCGCCACGGCGGGACCGGTGACCGCCAAGCGTGCCGGACAGAGCGTGGACGGTCTCATCACGGTCGGCGCACCGCTGGAGAAGATCAGCGGTCTGTTCGCGAAGTTCGATGAGGGTCAGCGTGACGCCGGCAAGAACCCGGACGACGCTCCGCGCGTGCTGCAACTGCACCTCAGCTGGGCTCCCACCGACGAGGAGGCCTTGGCGAACGCGATGCACGAGTGGCCCAACGGCGGCATGAAGTTCCCGAAGGCCGACATCCGTTCGCCGTTCGAGTTCGAGCAGATCGCGAAGCTCGTGCGCCCGGAGGACTTCCAGGGGCGCATGGTCATCTCCAGCGACCCCGACGTTCACCGTGCCGCCATCCAGAAGTACGTCGATCTCGGTTTCGACCGGGTCTACCTGCACAACGTGGGCCGCAACCAGCGGGAGTGGATCGAGGTCTTCGGGCGCGACGTGCTGCCCAAGCTGCACCGATGACGGCTGCCGCACTCACCGCGTGGCCCGTTCCCGGCATCCGGGAGATCGTGCCTGGCGACGACCTCGCCGCGCTCGTCGGCGATGCACTGGAAGCGGATGCCCGCGAGAGGCCGGAGCGTGCCCTCCAGCCCGGCGACATCCTCGTGGTGACCAGCAAAGTGGTGTCCAAGGCCGAAGGCCGCGTCGTGGCGGCTCCGGACCGCGAGGATGCGATCACCGCCGAAACCGTGCGCGTCGTCGCGACGCGCGCCTACGACGGCGGTCTCACCCGCGTCGTGGAGAACCGCCAGGGCGTCGTGGGTGCTGCCGCCGGAGTCGACGCGAGCAACGCACCGGACGGCGTCGTGCTGTTGCTGCCCGAGGATCCGGATGCCTCCGCGCAGGCACTGCGCGACGCCTGGAGTGCCCGCTTCGGCGTGCAACTCGGCGTGATCGTCAGCGACACCCTGGGCCGCACCTGGCGCATCGGTCAGACGGACGTTGCTATCGGGGCGGCAGGTGTGCGCGTCGTCGACGACCTTCGCGGGCAGACGGATGCCTCTGGCAAGCCGCTCGCCGTGACTCAGCCGGCCGTGGGGGACGAGTTGGCGGCGCTCGGCGACCTCGTGAAGGGCAAGGCGAGCGGATGCCCGGTGGCGGTCGTGCGCGGCGCCTCCCGCCTGGTGGTGGATGGCGAGGCGCCGTTCACCACCGGTCGCTCGTTGGCCCGTACCGGTCCTGGCGACATGTTCCGGCTCGGCACCGACGAGGCGCTCGCCGAGGGATACCGGCGCGGACTGGCGACCGGACTCGCGATCGCCGCGGGAGCAGAACCCCGGTGGACCGTCGTCATCCCTTTCAAGGGAGGCGACAGCGCGAAATCCCGGTTCGCGGATTCGGCAGGGATCGACAGAAGGCAGCTGTCGGTCGCATTCCTGACCGACACCATTCGAGCCGTTCGAACTGCGCGTTATCCGGATCGGGTGCTCGTCGTTACTGCCGACTCGCGACTGTGCGACGTTCTCGGCGACTTGGCCGATTGCGTGATCCCGGACCCTGGAACGGGTCTCAATAGCGCGGTCGCGGCCGGAGTGTCCGCCGCGTATGAGCGCTGGCCGTCGTCGTTCGTCGCCGTGCTGGTCGGCGATCTTCCAGCACTTCGGGCCGATGACCTCGACGAGGCATTGCGGCTCGCGGTGGATGCGGCGAAGGGCGGGCATCCGTACGCGTTCGTTCCCGACCACGACGGAACCGGCACCACGGCGATCACGGCGGCGCCGGGCGCCGCGGTCTCCTCCCGTTTCGGAATCGACTCCCGCCTCCGTCATGCAGAGGCGGGTTATCACGAGTTGGCCGTCCCGCAGGGCTCCACGTTGCGCCTCGACATCGACGACGCGTCGGCCCTGAACGAGGCTCGCGACCGCCTTGGGGAAGCGACCCGCGAACTCGTCGGCTGACCTCGCGGAGCTGCATGCGATGTTCGAGGTGATGCAAAATGCGCAATTTGCGGCACCTCGAAAATCGCTCGAGTACGAACGCCGGAAGTTGCGACGTCCCGACCGAGGGACGGGAGCGATGGATCGGCCAGGGGCCGCGTAGTCCTCAGCCGTTCGCGGCGTCGCGCCACTGGAGCAGTCGGTGCACGCTGTCCCAGTCGTAGTGCGGGGCACTGATCGAGAGCGTGTACAGGCGCGCTCCTAGCGAATGGAACTCGTCCAGCTCCGAGCGGGATGCAGTGCGCCCGGGCTCGACGGAGATCGTGATCTCGTCGCGGTCGCGACCGACGGTCTCGCACCAGCGGTCCAGCACACCGAGTTTGTGGCGCAGCGTGTCGGGGTCGGAGAAGCTGTGCCAGATATCCGCGTGCTCGGCGACGATGCGCAGGGTCTTGCGCTCGCCGCCACCGCCGATCAGTACCGGGATGTCGCGGGTCGGCGCCGGATTCAGCTTCTGCCAGCGCTGCTCGATGCGCGGCATGGCTTCGGCGAGGGCGTCCAGTCGGGAGCCTGCCGTGCCGAACTCATAGCCGTACTCGTCGTAGTCCCGCCGGAACCAGCCGGAGCCGATGCCGAAGATCAGCCGGCCGGTTCCTGGCGTTCCGTCCGGAGCGGGCTTCGCGCTGATGTGGTCGACGGTGCGGGCCATGTCGGCCAGCAGATCCGGATTGCGGTAGCTGTTGCACGTGACGAGCGGACCGATCTCGATGCGCTCGGTCTGCTCGGCCCACGCGGCGAGCATCGTCCAGCCCTCGAAGTGCAGTCCGTCCCGTTCGCCGGAGAGCGGGTAGAAGTGATCCCAGTTGAAGGCGATGTCGACGCCGAGATCTTCCAGGCGCAGCAGAGTGTCCCGCAGGGTCGGGTAGTCGGCGTGCTGCGGCTGAAGCTGCACTCCGATGCGAACGGGGGCGTCCTGACTGGGCACGATTCTCCTGGTGTTCGAGCGAGCACGGGGGCGCTCGCGGATCGGATGTCTCGACGTTAGCGAGCGCACCCCGAAGCGTGGGATCAGCTCGCCACCGGAACGCGGTAGACGGCGGGGTCGAAGGTACCGTTTCGCTCGCGGAACGTGTGTGCGTAGCCCGGCCACAGCAGGGCGAGGCGGCCGCTGCGCTCGTCCACGTACCAGCTCGTGCAGCCGCTCAGCCAGACCGTGTCGCGGGCGGCGGCGTCGATCGCGGCGACGTAGGCATCCTCGGCATCGAGCGGGATCTCGAGCGGATCGCCGGAGGCTCTGAGGTGGTCGAGCGCGCCGAGCACGTAGTCCAGCTGCGCCTCGATCATGTAGACGGCTGAGTTGTGGCCGAGGCTGGCGTTCGGCCCGTCGAGCACGAACAGGTTCGGGAAGCCGTGCACCACGGTCGAGGCGTAGGCGCGCATGCCGTCCGACCAGCGCTCAGCGAGCCGGATGCCGTCCCGCCCGGTCACGAGGTCGGCGAACGGCGGGCGCGTCGCGTGGAATCCGGTTGCGAACACGAGTACGTCCACCTCGTGGCGCGTGCCGGATTCGGCGACGGCGGTGGGGCCATCCATGTGCTTGAGAGCGGATGCCTCGAGCGTCACATTCGGCCGCTGCAACGCGGGGTAGAAATCGTCGGAGAGCAGCACGCGCTTGCAGCCGATCTCGTAGTCGGGGGTCAGTGCGGCGCGCAGCAGCGGATCCGTCACCTGCGTTTCGCGCTGCGTGCGGGCCCGTTCGCGAAGCTCGTCGATGGCCTCCGGTACGCCGAGTCGCTGCGGGAACGCCGACTCGGCGTCCCAGAAGATCTGTTCGCGCAGGCTCTGGCGGGCGGTGGCATCCGTCAGCTCGTCGAGCTCTGCGGCCGAGTACGGGCGATCACCGCGTGGCACCACGTATGGTGCGCTTCGCTGGAACACCGTGACGTGACGCGAGCGACGGGCGAGCTCCGGCAGCAGTTGCACCGCTGACGCACCGGTGCCGACCAGGCCGACCCTGGCATCCGCGAGCGGCAGCGTGTCGTCCCAGGTCGCGGTGTGCATCGCGCGGCCTCGGAATCCGCCGAGGCCGTCGATCGAGGGGATGCGCGGTTCGCTCAGCCGGCCCACCGCGCTCACCAGAACGCGCGCGCGGTACTGAGCGGCCGGTGTGGTGACGAGCCAGCGCTCGTCGTCCACCAGCCAGCTGGCATCCGTGACGGGCTCGCCGAACCGCAGGTGGGGGAGGAGTCCCTCCTCGCGTGCGCACTCGCGCAGGTATTCCTGCAGCTCGGCACCGCTCGGGTACACGTGCGACCAGTCCGGCTTCGTGCGGAACGAGTAGGAGTACAGGTGCGACGGGATGTCGCACGCCACGCCCGGATACACGTTGTCGCGCCACGTGCCGCCGACGTCGTCGGCCCGCTCGAGGATCACGAACGACTCGTTCGCCCCGCTCTCGGCCGCGCGGCGCTTCAGGCGGATGCCCAGCCCCAGCCCGGCGAATCCGGCACCGACGATCGCGACGTCGACCTCGACCGTCATCCCGCGACCCGCTCGTACGTCGTCGTGCGTTGCACTAGAGGGCGCCCCACCTCGTCCGCGATGCGGCGCATGTCCGTGACACTGAGCACGCGCCCCTGCTCGGGGCCGGCCCACGGTGCGACCTCGCCGTCGATGAGCACCCCGCCCAGGTCGTCGACGCCGCCACGCAGCACCAGCCGGGTGCCGTGGATGCCGAGTTTCGTCCACGCCGCCTGCAGATGGTCGATCGTGCCGGCCAGCATGAGCCTGGCCACCGCGTGCACCGCTCGCGACTCGCGCAACGTGGGCCCAGGCCGCGCGCCCGGGACGGTGACGGGGGAGTCCTGCGGCACGAACGGCATGGCGATGAACTCGGTCAAGCCGCCGGTGCGCCGCTGCAGGTCGGCGAGCATGCGCAGGTGCGCAACCTGATCGGATGCCGTCTCGATGTGCCCGTATACCATCGTCGCGGTGGAGCGCAGCCCGGCCCGGTGCGCGGCCTCGACGGTCGTGGTCCACTCCGCGACCGGCAGCTCGGTCCCCCCGGAGAGGATGCTCCGGATGCTGTCGTCGAGAATGCGCGCGCCCGTACCGGGAACGGTTCCGACGCCCGCCTCGCGAAGCGTCCGGAGATATTCCGGCAACGGCATATGGAACCGCTTCGCTCCGTCGAGCAGCTCGATCGGTCTGTACGCGTGCACATGAAGTTCGGGGTGATGCGCGTGGATCGCGCGCACGAGCTCCAGGTACGCGGATGCTGGCTCGTCGTCGCCGATGCGCCCCTGAACGCAGACTTCCGTGGCTCCGAGCTCTGCGGCCTCGTCGGCCAGCGCCGTGGCGAGTTCCAGCGTGAGCGTTCCCTGCGGCGTCTTCCCCAGCGTCTTCGGCGCCGAGCGCGCGTGTTCCTCCGCTCGAGGGTGCGCGTTCTTCCCACCGAGAGTGCGCAGGAGCGACGCGTCGATATTGCGATTCACCACGTACGTGATCTCGTCGCCGACGCGTTCGCGCCGTACGTTGTCCGCGAGGGCCGCGAGGGCTTCGAGCTCCTCGCCGTCTGCGCCCAGCAGCGCGACGTAGTCCGCGTCGTCGAGCCCGGACGGCTCGCGGCGGGCAGCCTCGAGCAGTCCGGCCACGCGAAGCGGCACGGGACTTAGCGTGGCGTCGGCACCTCTTGCAAAATGCGCATTTTGCGTATTTTGCGCAGCAGTTGGACCGGGGATCGTCGCTCGGGGTTCGGAGCCGAACATGCGTGCCGGCCGGATGGACGCGGAGGCGCTGGACACGAGCTCCCACGGTCGCCCCACCACCGGTGCCGCCTCGTCGGCGAGCCCATAGTCATCCGACAGCGCCAGCAGATGCGGGCGAACGGCCGGGTCGATCCACGGCTCGCCCTCGCGCACGAAGTGCGGGTGCGCCGTGAGCCGTTCGTGCAGCGTGTAGCCGGCGAGTCCGGTGAGCCTGGCCAGCTCGTCGATCTGCGGCCACGGCCGTTCCGGATTCACGTGGTCGGGCGTGAGCGGGCTGACGCCTCCCCAGTCGTCGATGCCGGCGCGGATCAACAGAGCGAGCTCATCGTGATCGGTGAGGTTCGGCGGTGCCTGCACGCGGGCATCCGCTCCGAGCACGAGCCGGGTGACGGCGACTGCGGCTGCATACTCGTCGGCGGCCAGATCGGGGCGGTGCATCATGGCGGTCGCGTCCTTCGCCCTGAAGTTCTGCACGATCACTTCCTGCACGTGCCCCCACCGCGCATGCGAGTTCCGCAGCGCGAACATGGCGTCAACGCGGTCGCGCACCGTCTCGCCGATGCCGAGCAGCACGCCGGTGGTGAACGGGATGCGCGAGCGCCCGGCATCGTCGATGACGCGCATCCGTACTGCAGGGTCCTTGTCGGGCGAGCCGAAGTGCGCCTGCCCCTTCTCGGACCACAACCGCACCGACGTGGTCTCCAGCATCATTCCCATCGAGGGTGCGACGGGCTTCAGCCGCTGAAGCTCGGCCCAGCTCATCACGCCCGGGTTGAGGTGGGGGAGCAGCCCGGTCTCCTCGAGCACCCGGATCGCCATGGCCCGCATGTACTCGAGCGTCGAGGCATAGCCGTGCTCCGCGAGCCACTCACGCGCCACCGCCCAACGGTTCTCCGGCCGGTCGCCGAGCGTGAAGAGCGCCTCCTTGCAGCCCATCGCCGCGCCCTGCCTGGCGATCTCGAGCACCTCGTCCTCGGAGAGGAACGGCGAGATCCCGGCCTTGGCGAGCTTGCCGGGAGTCTGCACGAAGATGCAGTAGTGGCAGCGGTCCTGGCACAGGTGTGTCAGCGGAATGAACACCTTGCGGGAGTAGGTGATGACGCGGGGCCGGCCCGCTCGCTCGAGGCCCTCGTCGCGGAGCCGGGACGCGATGCCGAGCAGGTCGTCGAGGTCGCCGCCGCGGGCGAACAGCAGCGTCTCAGCGTCGTCGTGCGTGGGTGGGATCCCGGCCTCCGCTGCTTCGCGCGCGCGATCCAGCGCCTGCGCCATGCGCTCGAGAGACGGACGCACCGCGGCCGTGCCGTCCTCCTGCGGCATCGACGAGGTGGCCACGGAGGCACCAGCGGATGCCTGGCGGCGCGAGGAGACATCGGTAACGGTCAGCTGCTCAGCGGCCACGGACATCCTCTGCGTGCTTAGCCGTCGCGGGAGCCGATCGGCTAACAGGAACAAGGGAAAAGAGAGATGCGACCCAAAGCCAGGCCATACAGCTGATTCGTGGCGAGCCTACTCGCACGGCCCCGGTTGTGAACGCGCTCAGCGTCGGGTGAGCCGTACCACCGGGATGACGCGCTCCGTCTTCTTCTCGTAGTCGAGGAATCCGGGGTAGTGGCTCGTGAACTCCTGCCACGCGCTGTCGCGCTCGTCGCCCGTCAGCCCTGTGGCGTGCACCTGCACCTCGCCGTCGTCGGGCGTCTCGATCGTCAGATCGGGGTGGGCGAGCAGGTTGTGGTACCAGGCGGGGTTGTCCGGGGCGCCGGCCTTCGAGGCGGCGATAAGCCAGGCGTCCGGTGCCGTTCGCCACGCGGCGACGGGCGTGACGCGCTCGATTCCGCTCTTCGCGCCGGTGTGGTGCAGCAGCACGAGGCCGCGTCCGAAGTGGGTGACGGTGCCGCCATTGGCGCGGAACTCGTCGATGATCGGCTGGTTGTAGTCGTTGGGGTCTGCCATGAAGCCGATCGTAGGGAACGTGCCCCGCTGTGGAGCCGGTGTGTCAGCTCATGGCGAGATCGAGTGCCGCGGCGGCCATCTGCGAGGTCGTCGGCACGTCGCGCATCCACAGCGGAACGGCCCGGGCGGCGATGCCTGCGGCTTCCAGTGCGGTCACCGCGTCCGCATCGACCTCGTCGACCAGCCACCCGTCGAGCAGTCCGCCGGAGCGGCGGCCGCCGTAGTGCAGGCCAACCGCCCCGGCGGACGTCTCGACGCCGATCACGGTGAGGCAGGCATCCGCCATGCCGCGCACGGCAGCGCCACCGATGATGGGCGAGACACCGACGACACGAGCGCGCGTCTCTCGTACCGCCTCCCGGATCCCTGGCACGTTGAGGATGGTCCCCACCGACACCACAGGATTGGACGGCGGCAGGATGACGACGTCCGAGTCGCGGATCGCCTCGATCACGCCGGGAGCGGCGACGGCCGATTCGAGCCCCACCTGCACGAACTCAGTGGCCGGAACGCCCGCCCGGTACCGCACCCACCACTCCTCGAAATGGATGAGCGACCCCTGCGGATGCTCGTCGACCGCCTCGCCCAACCGCACGTGCGTCTCCACTGGCGTGTCGCTCATGGGCAGCAGACGTGCCTGCGGCCGCCAGCGCCTGCACAGGTACCCGGTCGCCTCGCTGAGTGTCGCACCGTCGCGGAGCAGCTCCGTGCGCACGATGTGCGTTCCGAGGTCGAGGTCGCCGAGCGTGAACCAGTCCCAGCCCTTGCCGTAGGCCGCGATCTCGCCGGAGACCCGGCGCGTCTCGTCGTCGCGTCCCCAGCCCTGCTCCTCGCTGATGCCGCCGCCCAGGGTGTACATGACCGTGTCGAGGTCGGGGCAGACCCGCAGGCCGTTCAGCGTCATGTCGTCGCCGGTGTTGACCACCACGGTGACCGTCACGCGCGAGCCGCCTTTCCCATCCGGGTAGGCATCCGTCAGGTGCGCGAGGAGCCCGCGGGTGAAGCGGGCGCCGCCCACGCCGCCGGCCAGAACGGTCACACGCTGCAGATCGGTCATGCGGTCAAGTCAATCAGGTGAGATTCGACGTTCGTGCTCGGGGCCACAGACGAGTGATGGCGTCTGCGTCAGAATCGACGCATGCCCTCGCTGCGCACGTCCTCCCCGCTTCGCGCGGTGCGGGCCACCGTCGCCTGGTTCTCACGCACCCGGTTCTTCCGAGCCGTAGGGCCCGCTGTCATGCCTCCTCTGGAACGGTTCATGGCCGTCGTCACCCGCGGCAGAGTGCAGCTGAGCGGTCTTCTCGTACCGTCGCTGGTGCTGCGCACGACCGGCGCGAAGAGCGGCCTCGTGCGTGAGACCACGCTGATGTACTGCCCGGAACCGCACGGGCGGATGCTCGTGACCGGCAGCAACTTCGCCCGTGACGCGCATCCGGCGTGGACTGCGAACCTGATCGCGCACCCCGACGCAGTCGCCGTGGTGCACGGCAGGCCGATTCCCGTGCGGGCACAACTCATCGGCAGCGACGAGCGCGAAGATGTCTGGGACTACATCCAGCGGCAGTGGCCCGGGTACCGCGGCTACGAGCGCGCCAGCGGCCGAGTGCTGCGCATCTTCCGGCTCAAGCCTGCCCCTGCGGCGGATCGGGCGGAGTCTGTTCGGCGGTAGGCGGGGCGGGCGGCGGCGCGTAAGGCGCCTGCTGGTAGGGCTGCTGCGGCGGGTGGGGCGCCTGCTGGTAGGGCTGCTGCGGATAGTACGGCTGGTAGGGCTGCTGCGGGTAGGGGACCCCATAGGCGACGGCGTCGAAGCGAGCACCCATCGGACTGGACGGAAGCAGCGCGAGAATGAGCACGACGATCCCTCCCAGGTAGGGGATGAACCCGAGGAAGAAGAACGGACCCGCGAGGTTCGCATCGTGCAGCCGTCGCCAGGTGATCGCGAGGTTGCCGACGAGCGTTGCCAGGAACCAGCCGATGCCGACCACGGGATAGACGGCGAAGATCGGGCCGGGCGCAACGTTCCCGTAGGCATCCGCTATGCCGGTGGCGATGCCGCCGCCGACGCCGATCGCGATGGCGGCAAGGTACACGATCGCGTTGCACAGCGCCCACCACCAGTACTCACTGCGACTGGCGCGACCGGTGAACGTCGCATACTTCTTCCAGAACCGGCGGAAGGCGACCGGCAGGCTCGCCCCGTAGTGGGGCAGTTCGAGCGGCACCTGCGCATTGGGCGGAGAGTACGGCGGCGACGGCGGTGGCGTGTAACTCATTTGAGAACCCTATGACCTGCACGCCACCAGGGGAAACGCCTACTTCAGCAGCCGCGACAGCACCCGATCGGCGAGCGGCTTGCCGCCGGTCTGGCAGGTCGGGCAGTACTGGAACGTCGAATCCGCGTAGATGACCTGCCTGATCGTCTCGCCGCAAACCGGGCATGGCTCTCCCGTTCGCGCGTGCA
>Ga0164242_10004876_pt1 | contig 14996 bp, 15 predicted proteins | sample OricomgcompostMG_FD_108783 | JGI IMG/M metagenome (GOLD analysis project Ga0164242, IMG submission 108783) | Miracle-Growth compost microbial communities from Emeryville, California, USA - Original compost - Miracle growth compost (MG) ... | reverse complement strand
CGAGGAGGAGCACGCGACCCAATGGAATGAAGGATTCCCACTTCGCATCGAAATATCTTCCCGACCACGGGGTAGAATTTCGCGACGAATATCATAAGATAAGTAGCGCGATTATGCCTCCCCGAGAAAGTAAAGTCCAACCCAATAATTTATCGCCGTCGGATGCTCTGCTGCGCTTTTCTACCTACCCTTTTCTCTCGCTCATTGCCGCTTTGAACGAACAATCCGGGGTCCTTGTCAAGCTGCCCCACGGCAGATCCCCGCGACGGGTTAGATAAGCAACACAGACCTTCTTGATCGGGCTAGGCCACCCCTCATTGGCCAATTCCCCTCCATTAGTGCGCTGCTCCCGATTAGCCCATAATTAGCCTCCAACCTCCCGCCCAAACTCCCTCAACTCATGAGAATGATCCACGGTGTTACTTACTGGTAGGCATGGATCCCGAAAAGACTGGCCTTCCGCCCTACAGCGCTATTGCGCTGCCGACAGCGCCTGTTCCTTCCTCGCGGCGTGGACGTGGGCTTATCCGCCGATCGCGAGGGCTCCGCTTAATCGGCCTAGCATGCCTTGCATTCATCGTCTACGCGCAATGGAGGCAGATGCCGCTCACATCGAGCACCTCCAACCCGGAGGTGACGATCCACGGCCTTTCAGTGAAGCGCCTGCAGGAGGACCTGGCGACATGCACCAAGCTGCACACAAAACCTGTTGACCCTATCGGTCTCGGCCGGAAGAGAAATGCCCGCTACATCGATGGCAACAAGCCGACGCTGATTAAGAACGCTACCGTCTGGGTTGGCGAACCTGCCGAAGGGACTACTGCTGAGGATGCCCGATCTGGCAAGGGCTACTCCTGGGTTGCGTCCGACGTCTTCTTAGAACACGGCCTGATCAAGCAGGTCGGCAAGCACATCGCCTTGGACTCCCTACCCAAGGATACGTTGGTCTACGACGCTGCCGGCCGGCCACTCACCAGCGGCATCATAGACATGCACAGTCATGCCGGAGTCGATTCTCTCCCACAGTTGAAGGGCAACGATGACACGAACGAGATGTCGTCAGACATCACGCCTTACGTGCGGTCCATTGACGGGATCCAGCCAACAGACCATCAGATCCAGGTGATCAAGTCGGGCGGCGTGACGACGTCGCTGGTGTTACCGGGATCGGCCAACAACCTTGGCGGCGAGGCCTTCGTCATCAAGCACGCTGTCGGCCATGCCGATGGGCGCAACGAAACCAGCGTAACCGACATGCTTGCCGACCCCGACCGTAACTGGCGGTATATGAAGGCCGCCTGTGGAGAAAACCCAAAGGTGAGCTGTCTTTTTTTTTGCAGAACACCTTGTGCAAAGCTGGTCTAACCTTGTAATCGTGAAGCGTGTGTACGGCAAGCCCGGTGAGCACGGCCCCAGCAGCCGGTTAGGCGAGAGCTGGGAGTTCCGGCGCGCCTTCGAGCAGGCTAGAGCGATGGTGCGCAAACAGGATGACTGGTGCGCCGTCGCTTCCGCGGGGTTAGACATGGTTGAGGGATACCTACCCAATGAGATCAGGTGGGAGTCACTTGTTGCGCTGCTCAGAGGCCAGGTTCATCTGAACACGCATTGCTACACGATAACGGACCTGGAGGCGTTCGTTGACCACACCAACGAGTTCGAATTTGTTGTGCGGGCGTTCCACCATGCGCATCAGACCTATCTTGTCCCCGAGGTAAGTCCTTACTCGTGGTGATCTATGGTAGGGCTACGTAGTACTGACTGCTCATGCCAGATTCTAAAACGCGCCTGGGGCGGGGATCCGCCGGCGTCGGCCCTCTTCGCGGACAATATGTGGTACAAAGCCGAGGCTTACATCGCCTCAGAGTATGCAGGCAAGTACCTCTACGACAGCGGGTTAACTACCATCTACGTAAGTGACAACCCTGTGCTAAACGCACAGCACGTTATTTTCGAGGCTGCCAAGGGTTATAAGTACGGGCTCCCGTACCATGCCGCTCTCGCCTCGGTGACCACAGCTCCGGCCGAGCGGCTGGGATTCGGACAACGATTGGGCAAGATCAAGCCTGGATTTGATGCAGACATTGTGGTGTGGGATAGCGATCCACTCAGTGTTGGCGCGACTCCGGTCCAGGTTTGGATTGACGGGACAGCTCAGTTCGAGGGTCCGGTCGAGTTGAACAAGCCATTTGAGGGTCACATTGTGCCCGACGAGGACCTAGCCAATATCGTCGAAGAGCCGGTGAAGGTCGACGGCGATGTCGTCTTTACAGGTGTCTCCAAGGTGTTTCTACCTGCCGACATAACCGGCCGCGTAGCCGACGACGGAACGGTCAATGTCGCTATTTCTGACGGCAAGATCACCTGCGTCGGCAGCTGCGACGCTGAGCTCACAGCTGCATCCGGTTCTAATGGGATGGTGGTCCGCCTCAAGAACGGCTACTTAACCCGAGCCTTCACGGCCTTTGGTTCAACGCTCGGCCTGAACGCCATCGATGCCGAGAGGGACACCGACAATGGCGCCGACGGCGATGTCTTCAGCCGCGCCGTCGACGGGCTCGCCCTAGACACCAAGAAGCTTCGTGTCGCGCACAACTACGGCGTGACGCGAGCCTTCTCGGCGCCCAAAGCCCACGGCGGCGTCGGCACACAACACGGTACGAGCGCGGGGTTCCTAACGGGCGCGAAGACGGCCGCCGTGCGGGGCGCGGTCTTCGCCGAGGATGCGGCTGTGCACTACACACTGGATCTGTCCGCCAAGCGAGGGTCCAATACGCCGTCCATATCCTCCGCGGTCGGTGCGTTGCGGCGTGACTTGCTTGCTGCGGTGAAAGCGTCTGAAGGCGGCAAGGCGGCCGAGGCTAACCCGTTCACCGAGCTGGCGTACATGAGGAGGGTTGTGGCGGGCGAGCTCCCGCTCGCGGTTATGGCGCATAGCGCAGACACGATTGCGGCTGTGTTGAACGTTAAGAAAGACATCGAGGAAGCTATCGCGAAATCTAAAGTGGGCAGTGGTATCCGCTTGGTGATCATCGGCGGCGCCGAGGCACATTTGGTTGCTGGGGGGCTCGCCGCCGCGAAGGTGGGCGTGGTGCTGGCGCCACTGTTCTCATACGCATTCACCTGGGACCAGCGGAGAGCATTGACTGGAGCGCCGTTGACAAACGGGACGACGATAGATGTGCTTGTCGATGCTGGTGTTGTTACAGTCGTGGGCCTGCAGGAGGACTGGGTTGTGCGGGATTTGGGCCTGTTAGCGGGTGTTGCGTATAAGAACGGGGGAGGGAAGCTTAGCGAGGAGGAGGCGCTAGACTTGGTTAGCTTGAATGTCTTTAAGGTCCTGGGTCGTGAGGAGCCGGAGGGTCAGCAGCACTTTATCATACACGAGGGGAATCCGTTGGGGATTGGCTCGAGGGTCAAGGCGGTTGGTGACGGGACTGGGAGTATAAGCGTCTTCTAGGAGGCGGGGTACGACTAGATAAGACACGCCCCACGTCCCTCTTTTAGACCTGAGACTCTGTATAGAATTGAGGACTACGGCGATACCGCTCGTCCAAGTTTTGGAGCCGTAGTATGCGGATCGTCCATTTTGAATAGCAGCCGCTTTATACCCGTTGCTTGCAGCCCACAGCTAATTAACAGCATCTCCGGACAAACTCCTAACGCCTTCCCAATTTAAGAAACTTTAGCAAGCCTTCAGAGGTAGCTACCCCAATAACAGTGCCCCAGCCTGATTGCCCTGCCCCCCCAGATACTCGGTCACCCCGGTAACGGCCGTCTTCAAAAAGCAGTTCGCATCATGGTATTGCGTCAAGTTCGCCCCGAATGTCAGGGCCTGGCAGGGCGGGTCCTTGCCACCGGCATTGTGCTCCACGCATTTGTCGATGCACGAGTTGAAGCTGTACGCGAGAGACACGCCGAAATCCTTCGACTTGGAGCTGAAGTCCTTTAGGCAGTAGAGGACGAAGGTGTCCTTCGTCGAGCCGGACGTCGCCGTGTACTGCGTATTGTTGATCGCCGGGCAGTTGAGCGCGAGGACGCCGCTTGTGGGCACGGCGGTGTTCGACGACGCGGATGTGGGAGAGGGTGTTCCCGAGGATGGCGGTTCTGAAGAGGCGGTGGTTTTCGAGGGGGTGGTGGATTGCGGTGCTGAGTCGCTGTTCCCTCCGTTGTTCCTGTTTGCGCGTGATCCGCCAACGGCTCCTCCAACCACCGCGGCCACTACGATAACTATCACGGCTGCCAGTACTATCAAGGCGTGCTTCTTGCGAAGGCCACACCAGCGCTCTGGCTCGGTGGTCGTTGTTTGGTGTACGTCCCCGAACTTTTCCCCTTGTCCTTGCAGCGGCCGCGTCAGCGGATATGAGGAAGTTGAGTTCGGAACCTGGGCCTACCTTGAGCTCCCGGCCCTGATTCTGTGAATGGGGCATCGTGATACACCTCGGGCGCATCGTTCTGCAACGGGGCAACTTGAAGCCCCTCGTGGGCTGGGTATGAATTCGACATTGTCGTTGCGGGAGATCAATTCTCGAGGGAAACGAGGCGCTGCCTCGTGTTTTCCTTGATCGGTCAGGAAGTTGGTGGTCAGCAAGTTGCAGGAATATCCCGGTTAAACAGCGGCAATTCCGGAGATCACATAAAGCTTGTTTTGCTAATTCTGGACGATCCTTCGGCGCTGTTATCCTGTTTGGTTAGACCATAAGCCCGAAGGCTCCGCCCGGGAGGAAGCGAACCTAGCGATCTATCTCCTGAAGAAGCACTTCATCCGCAACGCAAACTATTGTTGTGTTGCTCGCAACAGTATCGACTCCTACCAACGAGCTCGATATATCTCCTTGTGAGCAAATTGTGTAATGCGGCACAGCCCCCTGACGCCCCAACCTGTCGGCAGCGGTCCACGGCAATCGGCTCCTCAAGGCGGAAATTCCAAGGGCCTGAAGTAGAGAACTACGAACAAAGGCCGAAACAGTGTCAGCTCAGGTCCAGGGCGATTTCTCAGCTTATTTTCCCACATTTCTAAAGCTGGAAATACTACCTAGCGCTATGAGCGGCCACGGTACTCTAGATTGACCCAGAACATTCACGGTGTGATTTCATGGCAAGGGGCAAAGCGTTATCGCTTAAGCGTCATCGTCATACCAACATTACGCGCGGTTAATCCTCAAGAAAAAGACAATTCGATTGAAACTCTTGGATGTTGTCTCGAATCTACCAAGAAAGATCAAGCCGCTAAGTAGCTGGCTACTTTGACCATACCATTAAGCCCCGTCCTTCTGGCGTGTGGCTCAAGTGTTCCGTCATGATCTCATATCCCTCTAAGGGTGGCACTCGGAACATGAACCCCAGGCTCTCCTCATATCCCTAGCACGAATTTGCACCAGCGCCGTTTCATATATCTCGGAATATTGGTGCTCATATGACATGGGACTCTTGAGACAGACGTCTTCAAACCGAACGGGTCGGCGGGTTGTAGCCACCTGTGTGCAACTGGGGTAATGCTGACACATTACTGTATAGAGTGTACACTTCGGAGTACTATAGGGTCGTGATCTGTTTCCGTGTGGTCGTTGAAGCCTTGGGAAGCCTGTGTGTTGTCGAAATTACCATCGCAGAAGAGATCGTAAGCGACTGCCTTACACATGATTACGTGTGAAGTTCTAGTGGCGGCCGTTAGAGGGTAATATTTTCACTTTAAAGTCATATCGAAACACACCCTAATCCTCTACTGGCGTGATGTGGTTATCCTAAGTGCAACTGGGGGTCGCAGTGAGAAATGTTGGGCGGTTAGTTTCGGTTTTAGAAGAATTGTTTGTTACGGCTTGCCTTTGTAGAGACCGAGGAAGCAGCGCCATGCAGATACAGGATACTTATACTCCTCAACCAGTGCAAATATTCGTTGTATGATGTGTGTAATCGGTAATTCATATGGCAGTATCTGGAGAGTACTCATAGAGTGTTGAGAGGCTGGTACGTTAGCTTCATGGGCTAATCTCTTCCACATAGAGAGAAACGCACCTAATAAGCACATACTTGACAGAGTGACACCAATGCGATATTATACCACTGTCTATCCCTTTACTATAGGCCCTCAGATGACTGTTGACTATTAAGCACAGGAGACTCATCGCCACTAGCAATGTCCAAGATACAAGCTACCTGATGGCTATCTCGCAATTAAAGGGGAATCACTGACAAGTGTTCTCGCGCGATAGGGATTATGCAACGAGATCCTGCCAGCATATCATTAAGTACCTTGAATGTAGTGTGTGTGACTATGGTCCTCATGGTCAGGATCATTACCATGGTAGAAGTGAAAAGAGACAATGAATACCGCACGGTCTGACCAGCATCCCCTGTGGTTTACTACTACCACGGTACAGAGCGGGTCGCGAAGGCGATTTCTAAGAGTCCACTATCCAGAAACAAGGCAATTGTCAATGCTATGGAAGGTCTTAGCACCCACAGCTTGGTAAGCTCATTCTGAATTCCCCTCTCTAGAAGCTAAATTGTACCACAATGTGAGTGAGTGCATGCCAAAATGGCTATTTTGCCGTGTATTCTCTTCTAGCGTGTGGGTACTCCTAAACCCGAGAAGAAGCACGGTCGATCCCCTCCTTCACAACCACTGCTTCTTTTTCATTCTGGCCGTCGTCTGTGACTTTCAATGCGATTTCTCTCGCCCTCTCAGAGGACACGCAGTGGTACTTGGGGAAGTCCTTCACAGACACGCGGTTCTGGAATAGCTCATCTAGCTCTTCTAGTGACCTGCCTTGCATTTCGGGGAGGAAGAAATAGTAGAAGACTGCAAATAACGCAATTAGTCTCCCGTGGTTAATCATTGAAGATCTCAATTTGACCCACTGAATGTAATGAAGTTGGATCCAGCCCAGATGTAGGCATATTTGGCTCCCCAGTTAAGGTTCTCCTTGTTGATGAAATACGGAGCAGTGAAGGATATCAGCCCTAGGTTGCAGCCAGCGCGTTAACTTACTATCACTTCAAGGTTGGGCTACTATATGCGGTCGGGGACTTACAGGCAAAGACGTAATTAATTCCGGTGCCGGTGCCGATAGTCAGAACACGAAGCCTCGAGTTCACCAGTTCCGACGCAATTGGCCAACTGATAGCACCGGAGAACCCGTTGTAAAAGCCGTGGAATAGGAGAGCAAACGCGACTACGGCCTTGCCAGCCGCCTCGGAATGAGGAGCGACGGTGGACGCAACGGCCATCCCTAACATGAAGAGGGCCGGGGTACTGTGTCCGATTAACATCATTGGTCGTCGACCCAGGTACTTCTGGGACAGAATGATGCCGCAGATGACTCCGACTAAGCCGCAGACGCTCTTGAGAATCGTTGCTAGGAAGGGCTTGTTGACTCCTGCCATTTGGAAAAAGAACGTCTTTGCCAAACTCATTAGCGAGTGCAACTATGCGCAGGGCTGAGAGTCTCACCCCGTAACCGATAACGAGCCAGACTCCCGAAGATGAATGCGACAAGATGACCGAGTAGCATAGAATCGTGCGGCGCAAGTCCGGTCCCCGGAACATGTCTTTAACGGAAGAGCTTGAAGAGAGCTCTTTCTCGTCCTCGATGCCGCGTTTCATCTCCTGGAACTCCTCCTCGAGGAGCTCCGGCTGCCTCGCAAAGGACTTACCCCTTAGCTGTTCCAGCGCCCTCCGGGCCTCCTCGTGACGGTTGTGGATTAGAAGCCATCGGGGTGACTCCGGGACAAAGAACACAACGATCGAGAGGAACGTGGGAATGGCGAAAAAGCAGGCGAGAGGGATCTGGTAAGACAGTTTGCTCTTGAGGGTCTGGGAGAAGTTGTTGGCAATAGCACCAAGAATGCTCCCAATGCTGACCCAGATGCCAAAGAAGGAGACGATAGCGCCACGCAAGTGTGCGGGGCTAGCCTCTGCGGTGTAAACGTTGGCAAAAGTGATATAAAACCCGTTGGAGACTCCGATGAGGATGCGGCCGAAATAGAGCCCGGTGAGGTTTGTCGTTCCAACTTGCAGTCCGGCCGCAACGAAAGATATTATAGTGGCAAACCAAATCGCAGGCTTCCGGCCGAAGTATTTTCCCCAGGTAGCAGTGAGAATTACGCCGATGATGGTTCCGATGTTGAGGAAGGAACTGATCAACTGCTGCGGCCCTGTTGCTATGTTGTACCCTGTCGGGGCCTTTGGGTCTTCGTAGCCGTAGACTTTGAGGAATCCCACCATAGCCTAGACGCAACACCATTGTCAGGTTCGAGTTAACTGATCAGGGAGGAGTTGGCACTAATAACCTGAAATCCAGCGATGGACGCCGTATCATAGCCATACTGGCAATTGGCCATTGACATGGCAAAACAAATGAGGATGCATTTCCAATTATCTCTAATTGGCGTAGCCCGATCCTTGCTTATACCCATATTTCCGCCGTAGAAGTTGAAGGGCTGTCGATAACGTCCTGTCCAGAATAGTCCGCACGAGTTGTCGACCTAAGCTTCCAGGCTTAGGAAATAGAGGTGGGGAGAGGCAGGGGTTTAATACCCTAGGGTAGAGCTCCCCCGACGTCAATATCGGTTTTTCCAGCACACTATGTAAGTTTTTATAGGTCGAAGTTACTCACCGTTGCACGCATGCATGGGCAACTCCGACTTCAACCTGGTTAAAATGCCCAGCAACCCTGGACTAGGAAAAGTACCGTGCTGAACCCTCAGACATCTTTGACGATGTCTGCCAAGAGAACTGGCTTCCTTCTGCATATATTATGTCCTCGACGGACCAGTGGAAGGACTCCCATCCGACAGGGTCTGGTGCCAAGCTGCGGGGGAAGCTTGACGCTGTGGCAGATCGACAGCGCTACAGGCCACTTCGAATCACGTAGGCTAACAGAGGCAGTCAGCATGGATCTAGGGGTAGCGGCACTTTATTTTACTCTCGTGTTTCCACAACTCCGAGTTATCTCACCAAGCCCACCCGAGCTAAGTTAAGTTGAACCTTGATTCGTGCCAGTGACCCCGTGTCTTTGGAAGCACGCCAAGGAGGCTAAACGGCGGTGTTTGATCCTTCGTGCTACGTTGACTTGTCTTACTCCATGACCCTCACATACTGGATGCCTCCACATGTCCAGTATGGTTACCGTTTATGCGTACGGCGTTATCGTAGTCTTTAGAATTTTTTTTTTCTCACTCTGCTAGACTATTTATCGTTATGACTCTTCAACTCCCCGTTGCTGAATGTTTAATTTAGTATCCATAGCTGCATTGATGGTTTACGGCGAGTCTTCTGTGAACTGACCTCCACCTTTACTTTGACGCGTCGAGTGAAGCCATACGCAAACAACATTGTTACCTTCGGAGTTCGTTCATTGGTCACCTCCACGTTGGGGAACGCCCCGGAGGAGAACCGCTGACTGATCAAAATCCGAGGTTTCTGGAGTAGACGTAGTTAACCGCATCTGTTAGGTGAAGCGAAGGAATTTCAATGGTTCGCTACCGCTTGGATTTTTGTTATCCGAACGTTCACCTCACTGCCGCGATGCACGAGCTGAGGACTAAAATACCTCCTCCAATTTTACGGCTCCAAGAGGTCGGCATTTGTTTTGGCCTTATCTATCGGGCAAGTTCTTTTGACATCGATCTATCGTGATAATACCTGTCCTCGTGAATCCCCAACTCATCCGCCTGGGCTAGGAGCGGTTTATTGGTTTTGAACTTATCAAATCTCCCCAGTTTTGGATACTACAGGAAACAGGGACGTTCCTTGCCTGCCAGTGTTTGAGTTCCGACCATCTGCCCTTATAAAACCTACCGTTAGCAATTTGGAGACGGGGTAATGTCTTGTAGTAAGGGAGCAGGGCTGAACTAACGTAGAACTATTTACTAACTCGAAAGCAGTACGGCGTTACGCATAACCTCGTTGGTTCATAGCTTGCAAGAAAAAAATAGACAAAAGGTACGATAGTGAGGGCCACTGTATGTAGGATTTTAGGTTGACAACAATATTCTACTCCCGTGAAGTTAGCTCGCGGTGTTTCCATAGACAACTCAAGCTCGGTGTTTGGTCGTAAAAACCGGAACCTTCCTGTGAAAAGGTAACCTCATAGCTGGTTGATCGCAATATGGCACTCAATCCTTAGGACGAAATTGCGCCAAGCAATGGCATCAGGCTGCCACTGGCTACAGAGTAATGGTGCAGGGGACACGATCCCATGTAATGATCATGTGACTAGTCGAAAATCTTCAGCTAAAAAGACCTCGAAAATCAATCTCACGCTGCCAAGAAACAAAGTCTTTTTCGTGCCAGTATCTAGTATATTTTCTGGCGGCTTCGTGAGATGTCTGACGCTAGTAGCGTGGGTGCTAGGCCCGCTCTCGATCCACAATCCGGCCGCCCTGTTCGCGATGAGGATAATTACCAGAATCGCAACGCCAAGGTGAGCGACTATTCCGACGACTCGGACGGAGACATCGCGCGAAACGCCTCCGAATATATCCGTACACGCCAGCGCTCCGTCCGTGAGCCATATTATAGCCGCTTCGCGGAGCGGAGGGAAAATTTAGTCGACGAAGAATATTATTCTTCTCCTTCTCCTTCCCCTTCCCCTTCTCCATCCCCATCCCCACCGCCCCGGCCGCGCCGGAACCGATACGCCCGTAACCCCTCCGTGGACACACCGTATCACGCCAACCTAGCAAGGATCTCCTCTCGGAAAAGACCTAAGGTATATACAACTACAGACCTTGAAGTGAGCGCATCCGAGGCGGAAAGGACCCAAGGGCATCGCCATTTTACCTATGATGAGCTGGAGGAGGAAGGGCTTTCGAAAAGTGTTAGGATCGGGAGGCAGCCGAGACATCCGGGAAACAACGCTGCCTCTGCCGACCAACGCGACAGCATCGAGTGGAGGCAACCCAAGGCGTTCTTGGAAGAAGGCCGAGTTACCGAGCTGTTGACCATCCACGCTTCCGAGTACAGCCGAGACGAAGACGGCCTAGAAAAGATCACCCTTATATGCCCAACCGGCCCGCAACCTTCCGGGGATAACTCGCGTAGGACGCAGATGAGATGGCTGTAAGTGGCTCTGGCAAAAAGCGCCTCGGTTTGACTTTCATGACCCTAGCTAATATGTGAGATTGCTAGGCACCTGCAAAGCCCCTGTCTAAAGCTTGATATTCTCGAGGTCTGCTCACTTCCGACCGGCCGAGCCATAATTATGTCCGTAATTTATTAACACCCCAGCTAGAAACTAGTTATGAACTGCCCATTTATGTCACCAGGTCTGAAAACGGTTGCCCTGACCGTTCTCAATGAAGCTTCAAGTACGCATATGCGTCGGACTGAGAACGGCAGTCACCTCAAGTCGGGAACAGTCCTCCGTGCGGAAGGCCGATATGATGCAGGAGACAGCGATCAAGATATTGAGCCGGTTCTCTTCCTGGTTTGTCCCTACATATTACGCCACGCATATCACGCACCATCGCTTCCCGAATCGGGTAAGAATCTCGGTATAACAAGCCTCCTGCAGAGCCATTATGGTTATGACGTTGGGAGCAACCGAGAAAACAACCAAGTGGTGCGCAAGATGTTTCCAAGCTCGGACAAGCGAGTTCTCCATACCCCCCAGCTCTGGTGCCTCATTATAGGCTCGGGTGAGACATCGTCCCCCTTTCAAGGAAAAACCGCATGCTAACCCTGGGCCTAGAACTACTCATCACCCTCTCAGAACTACCTTTCTCTGAACTCCGAGGGGATCTTGTCGACGTACACCAAAGCAATTCGGCTATCGTAAGGATAGTTTCTGAAGACATGCGCAATTATAACATTGTTGTCGAACCCACCTGCAGCTATGTTGTTCGTTGTCCCCCATCTCCTTCGTGGTATTCGTGAAGACAATAAACGCCCAGCGACTGACTGACCCGACAGGATTTTTTCCGACGGGCGGTGGCACTGGGAGGCTCTAGCGGTTCGGATGCGACTGCGTATGAGCTGTTTTGTAGCGATTATCAAGTCCTAACAGCCGGGAAGTGGCTGAAGCTCTTAACATCGTCGGCCATCGAGGATAGTACGTTTTATATCGTGCCGAAGATATCACTTGATGTGCCACTCTCAACTCGAACTGCGCACTATGAACCTAGTAGTAATGATCGTAGATCGAATGTCAGAGGCCGAGAGGACAGTTCAGACTTTAGAAGCAGAGAACGTGATCCAAACTACTACAGACGGAGGTCAGAACCACGGCAACGGGGTGTCGATTACAGGAGGACTGATCTGGTGCCTGACAAAGAACGCCCTACCTCCCGAAACCCTCGGGAAAGAGAGATGACGCGGATACGGGACAGGGTGCGCCGGCGGGAAGAAGAGGAGTTGACAGTACGTAAACGGGAACTGGTAAGTGAGAACGAACGCGAAGGCACAAGAAGGTATGCACGGCGCCCGAATTCCTTTCCTCTAAGTGGGTGTGAGCATAATCATGATGCTAAACGCCGCTTCGATAGCAATGTTTCCGATAAGCATCGACATGATGCGGGAATGAGGGAAAATGCGAATGTACCACCTATCAGCCCAGGCACAGATAAGGGGAAAAGGTGCTACCAATACATTCGGAACACGATATCTAGTGCTAACTACTCTGAGTAGACCCGATATTAGTATGGCAGGTGGGCAACCTAGCTATTCCAAGGATATGCAGTTGGTGCTTCGGTCCAACCAGCAGGATGAATTTATTATCGACGAAGCATTCCGCCCCCGTGTACCATTAAAAACACCAACTTTCTCGACATTGCCTCGAACGCGTCGGGATTCCCGGCAGCTTATTGTACATCCGACTCGCCGTCGAGGTTCTCAACAGGTTGACGTACTTCCAAGCCATTTGCGACCCTCTCGGTGGCTTTATCCGGAAGGGAGTGGCCCTCGCCGTTCGGACGGGAAAATAATCTCCTCACCTCAAGGTGAGCATCAACTTCAGCGCCGCCGAACTGGGTTAATAATAAACGATGTCTCTTCTCTCGAAAGGAAGCCGCAACTCTTTGATACGGACTCTCCATCGGAGTCGGAAGACCAGTTGCCAAACGCGAGTCCAACTCAACTAATCCTAGCTCCTCGAGAACATCCAACTACGCCACCTAGGCGACGAATTAGAGACCATGCCGGTGATACATCGCCCCAGAGAAGAACGGTTGTGGAACGCGCCAGGGATATATCTAGTTCGGATTCAGATACCGAACGCGGCGGCAAACCTAAAACTGACTTATGGACTGAGATAACGAAAGACCTAGTAACACGGGCAGCGATTGAGCAGCTCGGGTATAATTTCCAAGAGACGGATGACTTCTACTACGTTATGGAATATTTGGACTATGTGAGTTAGGTACTCGGCTATTTAACGGCTTCCTCTTACTCTTGTTGATATTTACTCATGGCGCCTTGTGCTTTAACCTTATCTCTATAACCCTCTTTACGCCCTCTAACCTACTGACATCAATGCGCAATTAGGATCAAGTTCGCCAGCTGGTTGAACTTTCCGACTCCCTTCGGTCTGAACCCCGCATCGATGCTCCTCCTGCCAGAAGTTCCGCAGAGGCCCCAGGGATCTTCACATGGACGATCTTTTCCTGGCAACCCATAACCGACAACGACGGGTCTACAGAAGCGGATATTGACCGGTCTCATGTTCGGATCCTAAACAAACTCCACAAAATGCTTTCCTCGAACCGTACTAGCAGACTATATCAAAATTCTTTCAGATGCACTCTACAAGACCTTTTCAAAAGGCACGAGTATCTAGCAACAAATCCCCCAACACTAGATGTGCCCGCCGACGAGCCGGTGATTCAAAAAAGCAAACCTGAAGATCCGGAACAGCCGACCGCAAATGTTCAAAATAGCACGCCGATCGTTGACGCTGCGTCGGTGCCACTGCCAGGTAATCGGGGCCATCGTAATGCTACTCAAAACCATATCAGTTGGGACGGCCATCCACAGCCCGAAGCAGGTAGAGGTGATGACCACCGGGAGTTTAGTTCTCAGAAGGACGAGACATCTCCCGTTGAACAGCAGGCTCATGGTAAAGGCATTGGTCAAACAACGGACACTTCATCAGTTCAATCCGAGTCGACTGAAGAAGTTCCCCGTGATTCTGTCCGTGAGGAGGCCGAAATTCCATTACCACCGAGCAGAGACGACACGGCAGCAGCGGCTTCACATCTTCCTCGTGAGCGTCAATCTATAGAGATGCTCAATAGAGGCAAGGCCCTAAACAAGAGGCTCCTGAAGGTGTCGGAAGACATACTCAGGGCATTCCTCCCCGCGGAAGGAAGTTCTCTCGTCCACGACGTTTGTGAGAGTTTTTGGGGGTCAGTTGACGACATCATCCGAGTAAGTTGGAGCTATCAGAGTGTCAATTACAGGTTATTGACTAGCGTTACAGCAAGTGACGTGGTCGAGTTTCAGCAACGCCGAGCATGACCAATGGGCCATCCGAGACTTCTCAGCGTTGTCAAACACTGCTACAATCCCGGCCACCGTGGAAACTGAGCCAAGGAAAACGTTTTCAGACTGTACGGTTTGCAGCAATGGGAAGCACTATGTGACATACCAGGAGGCAATCGACCATCTTCATACCAAACATCTACGGTGTCCCAGAGTGAGCAAATCTGAGAGCGTATGCGACGATCCGTGTTTTGTCTGGTTACAGCGAATCCCAAGAGCCGCCGGGGGCGAGGATGCCTGGGAAGAAGTGATGGTTCTTGCCGAAGAGTTTACTACCTCGCTAACAGATATATCAAAGCTCCTCAACGACCTCCAAGCCCTCGTGGCCACCCTCACAGGTGGCAACGGCAGTGGCCATTCTCGCCCACCGCTAACAAGCAACCTAGTTTACGCCTTCGTGGAGATACTTTGTGTATATCTGATGGAAGCTAAGCATCTCTCCATGACGAACCGAGCAGTAGTTTTATCGGCTAGTGGGAATCCGGATAAGAGGCGTTTGAATCATTATCACGACAGG
>Ga0164242_10004875_pt1 | contig 14998 bp, 7 predicted proteins | sample OricomgcompostMG_FD_108783 | JGI IMG/M metagenome (GOLD analysis project Ga0164242, IMG submission 108783) | Miracle-Growth compost microbial communities from Emeryville, California, USA - Original compost - Miracle growth compost (MG) ... | reverse complement strand
TGCCACCCGCCATCGTGCGGCGAGTCGCCCCACCTCCGGCCTCAGATCGGGTGCGCGTGAGTCGGCTTCGTGGACCGACAGGAACGCTGTCGCCTCTGGCCTAGTGACGACATTCCGGCCGCTCAGGGCTGACTCCTCGTCGCTCATACAACCATCCTCTAGGTCCCAGCCGGCCCGAAGAATACCGGCAGAGGCCGAGGCACGCGTCAGGTCCCCGCGGCGTGGACGGCACTGCAGCCGCTTACGCCGACCCCGATATCGTGAGGCCACGCGCTCAACTCACACCGTTCGGTTCTGACGAGGAGCCCAGCGAACCAGGTCAGCGCCCGCCAGCGCTGCGATGGCAGGCAGGCAGTAACGAAGCTAGGTAGATCAGCAGATCATGCAGGGTGAGGACAAGGGTGGGGGCGGGTGGGCCTCGCGCAGCCTTGACGACGTATTGCAACACGCAGAGGCCAGCGGGATCGCGGTGTGGCAGATCGTCATGATCTACACCGTCTATGCCTCTGCGGTGTCGGTCTCGCGGTGGGTGCTGGCTGTCGCCCATCTCGTTGTCTTCGCGGCCGCGGCCCTGATCGTGGTGCGACGGCTCAGGGCGTGGCCGCTCCTGATCGTGATCTGCGCGGTCCTGTTGCTCGACTACCGAGCGGCCCTCGACGTGAACAGCGCGCTGTCGTTCGCGAATGCGTGGACGTCGCTGTTGTTCGCCGGAATACCGTTCCTGCTCCTTCCCAGCAGGCATGCCTGGGCATTCTCGCTGCTCGCGGTAGCTGTGACCGATAGCGCCTTGCTCAGCTGGCATGGGAGCTGGGGGGCACGAATGCCGATCGTCACAACCCTCACGGCGGTCACGCTGATGGTTGCGGCTCTCGTCCTGATGAGGACGCTGCGGGCGTTCGCCGGCGAGGCCGACGCCCAGGAGGTCCTCGCCGCCCGCGAGCGGGAACAACTGCAGCTGCGACGCACAGTCGCGCAGACTGCCGCGGAGGATGCCAGGGTCATGCACGACACCATGATCAACACCTTGAGCGCAATCTCCAGAGGTAGCAGCCTCATGACCAACGACATCGCCCTGGTGCGCGAACGCTGCGCGCGCGACGTGGCGGCTGTCGAGGCGAGGCTGGGCGAGCGGCGCAGCGGGCGTCACCAAGGATTTCAGCCCGCGACGATCGCCGTCCCCCGCAGCATGAAGCTGTGCCGGGCGGGTCTCGGCGATGACGAGGTGGACCGGTACGTCGCCGAACTGCCCCCGCACGTTTCTCGCGCGGTACAGGGAGCCGTACAGGAACTGATTCGGAACGCCGGCAAGCACTCGGGCGCGGATCGCGTCACTCTCGACATCCGCCTCCGGCCTGGCGCGCTGGTTGTCACGGTGGCTGACGAGGGCAGGGGGTTCGACGGCCGACTGATCGCCGGCCGCGGGCTTGCCGAGTCTGTTGTCGCTCGGGCGCGAGACGCGGGCGTGGACGTGGCGATCAGCACGGCACCGGGCGAGGGAACCACGGTCGACCTCGTGATCGCGCTCGACGAGGCAGGGACCGCTCCTGCCGAACTCGCCGACGACGCGTCGGCCGCCGCCCGAGTCGTCGAGCAGATCAGGCGCACGGCGTGCTGGCAGTGGGCGAGGATCATGGTCGGCTTCGGCGTGGCCGATGTGCTGATCCGTGAGCCGCCCGGAGTGATCGCGGCCTGCGCGATGCTCGCCGTGGTGGGAGCCCTGTCTTGGTTGGCATCTCGGCCCTGCCGGGACGGACGGACGTTGCCTGGGTGGCTGACCGCGCTGACGCTGCTGGGAATCCCGGTGTCGTTCCTGACCGGGCTCGGCTCGATCGACTTCGGGCGCTCCGCGGTCAACGACTGGCCAGCGATCGCCATCACCGCTCTGCCCGTCGTACTGCTCGTTACCCGGCGGACCATGACGGCCTTCTTTGCCGGAATCAGCCTGCTCGTGCTCACTGCCGCCGTGACCGCCTACGTCGTGTGGCGCACCACCTCGAGCGCCGCGGCCGTCGTCGCCGTCGGCGCTGCCACCCAGCTCGCCATCCTCACGGCCTGGCTGGTCCTCCATCAGGCGATCGACGACATCGGCACCCAACATCAGCGGGCCCTGCGTGAACTGGCGGTAGGCCGACTGGAACGCGCGGCGCGAGACCGGATCATCGCGGCGCGGGCGCGATGGACCAACGCGGGCGCGCGCACGTCGGTGGCGATCATGCGGCGCATCGCTGACGGCGAACTCGACCCTGCTGAGCGTGACGTCCAGCTTGAGTGCGCCGAAGCGGAACGTTACCTGCGCCAAGTGCTGTTGCTGAGCCCCGAGGTCGTGCACATGAGCCCGTGGATCGGACGGGCCATGACTGCTGCTCGCTCGAAGTCCGTGACCCTGATCCTCCGCGGCTGCGCGGCCGATGCGCCGGACGAGGAACTGGCCGAGACTCTCGGCCGAGCGATTCTCGCCAGCATCGACGGCCTCGCACCAGGTGCCGAGCTCGGCGTCGGGCTGTTTCCGGATGAGCGAGGACAACCTCTACTGCTCCTGGTCGGACCGAGTGGGTCCCTTCGAGAGATTCCAGCGCTAGGTAGCCTGCCAGGCGCGTACACGCTCACCTACCAACAGCTCGGAGCCCAGGACCTCGTCGAGCTCACCGTGATCGAGCACCTCGGTGGATCGCCGACCGACCACGGCTACGAGCAGCGGGGATCGCACGATCCAGAACGAGCAAGCAACCAGGCCTCGGTCACTTGTGCCTGACGCTTCGAGCTCACGGCGGACTCTGCGTCGATGAATTCTCGAAGTGGTCTCGTTGAGATGTGAGGTAGATAACGTGATCCAGGTCTGAACGCGCTTGTCGTCCAAAGAGGTGACAAGCGTGCGTTTAGCAAAACGGGACATTGCAAGAGTGCGGCCTCGCCACCGTCGGTCATGTGTGGTGTCGCAGTGCTTTAGTGCTGCGTGTTCCGGTGGGCGTGTCACCCATTCGGGTGACGCAAGCAGGATCTCTGAAAACCAGTCATACCAGCGTCTTTGTTAGACTCCTGTGTAGCGTGATTGGCTGAGCTTTTTTGATGTAGATCAGGCCTCCGTTCTGCATTGAATTGCGTAACCAGATGCTCGGTCATGCAGTGCTGCGCCTTATGTGCTAAGGCGCCGACTAGGAGCGTCTCCCGATGGATCACCCGGGCGTGAGTTCGCAGCGCGCGAACCCCTCCGTTCAGCTTCGGTATCCCGGCGCATTCGGTGCGACAGTCCGGAGCCTGGGTCGGCGACCGGAGCCGTGGTACGGGACTCACCGTGACATACGCAGACTCAACACGCAAATCAGGACAAGTCGATGGCTCGAAAAGACAAACTAAGGTACTGACCGCCAATATTGTCCCGAGTTGCTCGCCAGCTCCGCTGCCCGAACCCTGTCGCCGCCGGCGCCTCAGGCGGTCGGCCGCTAAGAGGAGGCATCTGATCACGGGGATCCATGCGATCGACACTCGAGCACTCGATGTCTCGCGGCAGTTCGACAGCTACCTTCGTGGCCGCATGGCGGCCGAGTTCGGCACTGTCGTGGTTCGGCACGTATCGGAGGCTGCTGGGCACGCGGCGGTGTTCACCACGTGGACCGGGCATCGGAACACGATCCGCTTCGCCGAGGTCGATGACCCGCATGTCGCCGAGATCACGCCGGCGCGAGAAGACGTGCCGCTGGTCAGCGCCCTTGTCAGCACGGCCCCGCTCCGAACGATCGCCGACGGTCAACGGCAGGACCATCGACCGGGAGCGCTGATCCTGACCTACGCCCGGCAGTCCTTGACGGAGCACCTTCTCGCGCGCGGATCGGTCGCCGCGGTCCGGGTGGATCGAGATCACCTGCACGTCAGTGATCGGGCGATCGCCGATGCCTTGACCAGTACCGCGAGCCGCTCGACCTGGTACGCAAACCTCGTCAAGGCAACAACCCACGTCGTCGCCGGACTGGCGTCAGACCCGCTGGTACCACCCAATCCGGCCGGCATCGACCGGTACGCGGCAAGCATCCTCGAACTCACCATCAGGACCGTCGCCAACGTCGGACTCGACGCCGCGCCGCTGAACCCCGAGCGGCGACGACAGCATGCCGAGCATTTCATCGAACGCCACCTGCTCGATGACACGCTCGACGCCCACGCGGTCGCGTCCTACCTGGGGATCTCGGTCCGACAGCTGGCCCGCGACCTGCAAGACGGACCGAGCGCGACGGCGATGATCCAAACCGCCCGGTTGCGATACGCCGACCAGCTTCTGCGCGATCCCACGCACAACGGCATGACAATCGCCCGCGTCGCACAGCTGTGCCAGTTCAGCTCCCAGCCGTTGTTCAACCGCAGATACAAAGCCTTGTTCGGCGTGACTCCCGGGCAAGCCCGGGCGGAAGCGGTCCTGCGGGTTGGCCCGACGGACGCGGTCGGCCTATGACGCCACCGCCCCCGCTCTCTGCTGCAGTACACCTTGCCGGCTGGCGTCGTCTCCATCGGGGACATCGCCACGCACCACGAGGGAGACAGACCCCATGCCATGCGCTCGGTTGACTGAACCGCTGGCCGCCGGGCAGTGGCCGTGAGCGCCGCCGGCCCCGCTCGCGCGAGGCCGCGACGGCGCACCATCCTCGTTCTGCTCATCGCATTCGCGATCAGTCTCTGCGCGGCGTGCGGCAGTTCGGGCCACGAGCAGGCCAGCAAGCCCACGGTTGTTCGCGTTCCCGGCGACGCAGCCACCATCACCGCAGCCCTGGGCAAAGTTGCTACCAACGGCTTGGTGCTGCTCAGCCCTGGCACGTACCACGAGTCGGTCACGGTCACGGTCCCCGGCGTGACGATCCGCGGAACCAACCGCAACACCGTGATCATCGACGGGCAAGGTATCCGACCGGACGGGATCGTCGTCACCGCCGCCGGAGTCACCGTGCAAAACCTGACTGTCAAGGACAACACCTTCTACGGCGTCTTGGTCACTGGTGAACCCAGTGCCGCGGAGGGACAGGGCGGCAACGGATACTCCACCGCCGACCCCGACAAGTTCCCTCCGGTCCAACGATTCCGTGTCGACCACGTCACCGCCGAGAACAACGGCCTGTACGGGATCTACGCATTCGACGCGCAACACGGGGTCATCGAGGACTCCTACGCCTCCGGCTCGGCCGACTCCGGTATCTACGTCGGGCAATGCCGCCAGTGCGACATCCTCGTACAACGGAATGTCGCCGAGCGCAACGCGGTGGGCTTCGAGAACGCCAACGCCTCCGACAGCGTCTACGTCGTGGCCAACCGGTGGTCAGGCAACCGCGTCGGCATGACGCTGCTCAGCAGCTACCAGGAGGCGCTGCGCCCGCAACACCACAACACTGTCGCCGGCAACCTGATCAGCGACAACACCTCGGCCCAGTCACCCGCCCAGGCCAGCGGTGGCTACGGCATCGGGATCGGGATCTCCGGCGGGCAGGACAACAGCATCCGCGACAACCGGATCTCCGGCAACCCGTACGTCGGGGTGCTGCTCGACAACACCGAAGACATCCCGGCGACCGGCAACCAGATCATCGACAACGCGCTGGCAGCCAACGGAGTCGACGCCGCCGACATCTCCGATAGCCAAGCTCCGTCGTCGAAGAACTGCATCAACGGCAGCGGGCACGCGACGGTGCGTCCGGCAGCGTTGGCGAAGGCACGATGTCCGGAGGGCTCGGCCCGATCGACCGGCGTAGCCGACACGCAGCTGCCGACACTCACCGCGCCACCGGGCATGGCGTTCCTGGACGTGCCCCCGCCGCGCGCCCAGCCCAATCTCACCGGGCCGCTCGACACCCCGGGCCCGGCGCTCCCGGCCACGGTGAGGGCACCGGACCTGACCACGGTCTCGGCACCCGCTCCGGACTACCTCGCCTCCTCGGCCGGTACCGGGTGACCGCTGAGTCCGGGCAGTCCGGGCCACCCGGTGCGGCTGAACCAGCCAGGCATCGCCCTACCCGCCGTGCGATGCTTACCGGTGCTGTCGGCGCGCTCGGGGGAGCCGCGCTCGGCGTGGGCGCGACCCTCGCAGCGGAGCAGTCAGACGACTCTGCCGCGGCCACGCCAGGCACATCGGCTGACCGCGTGCCCGTCTACGGCGCGACCCAGGCCGGGATCACGCGGCCTGCCACGCCACAGCCGTTCGGGCTGATCGCCGTCGCCGACCTCGACAACCCGAGAGATCTCACCTTCCTCGAGGAACTGGGCGAGACGATCGCCGCACTGGTCGCCGACCCGCCACGCGGTCTGCTTCCCGACGGGCCGGTGTCACTCACGGTCACCGTGGGCCTCGGCCCCCGGGTTGTCGCCGCGCACAGACCTGCGTGGCCTGGCAGCCAGCCCCTGCCGCGATTCGCCCGCGACAAGACCATCAGCACGACCGCAACCGACGGCGATCTGCTGCTGACTGCCTACGCGACCGACCCCACTGTCCTGCCGCCGGTCCTCGACCACCTTGCCCAGCTGATCCCTGGCTACCGGCCTCGATGGAGTCAGCGGTGCTTCCGCGGCCCGGGCCAGGGCACAGTCGCACGTAACCCGCTGAACTTCCTCGACAACATCCAAGTACCGCGCGGCGCTGAGGAACTGGCGGACAACGTCTGGCTCGGCAAGCCCTTGGCCGGCGGCACGATCTGCGTCCTGCGCCGTCTCAGGCTCGACATCGACGCATTCCACGCCCTCTCGGTGGCGGGTCGCGAACGGGTCATCGGCCGCCGCCTCGACGGCAGCCCGCTGTCCGGCGGGAGGCCACTCAGCGCCGTCAACCTCGACGCGAAGACCCCGACCGGGGAGTACCTCATCCCGAACGACGCCCACGTCCGGGCCGCGCACCCCTCTTTCACCGGCAGCCACCTCATGCTGCGCCGAGGCTACGGCTACGACAACGGTGCCGGCGACGCCGGGCTGATGTTCATCTGCTTCCAGCGCGACCTGCGCAGCTTCGTCATGACCCAACGACGCCTCGATCAGCTCGACGCCCTGATGCACTACGCCACGCCCACAGCCAGCGCCACGTTCCTGATCCTGCCCGGATACACCGCCCGGCTCGCCCTGGGTGGCGGTCTGTCATGACCACCGCACCCCAGGCCGCACGCCATGCGCCGCGCGCTCGTACTGGCGCGTCCACAACCGCCGCGACCACAGAGTCGCCGAGGCGAGTAACTAGCTTTATGGTGCCGTCGTTTGATCTTTCAGGACGTCAAGTTGTTGTGAAAGGCCTTCCGTGGTCGACTAGGCGCGCGGCAGGAGCGCGCTGAGTCGGGACGCCCGTTCGCGCGGGGGCTGTCCGGCGAAGGCGGACACGACGTAGTGCTGTGCTACGCACGGCCGCAAAGAAGAACGAGGGGTAGCCGATGACCTCGAAGGGTAGGGGCGGCGCGGTGCGGCGATTGGTGTATTCGGGTCGTCACGTGCTGGGCCCGCGCTTTCCGAGGCTGGGTCGCGCGGTCCGCGTCGTCGCGGTGCTCGGGCTGGTTGCCGCCGGGCTGACCGTGACGCCGAGCTTGGTGACTGCGGCGAGCGCCGCCGCCGGCGACGGCACGGTCACGGTGCGGGTGGTGCAGGAGGTCAACGCTAACGGCCTGGTCGACTCCACCACACTGGAGCCGCCGCTGTCCGGAGTGACAGTCACCCTGAGCGACGCGGACGGGCACACCCAGAGCGCGACCACGGACGTCGATGGCACGGTGACGATCGCCCCGTCGGCCGACCTCACCGGTGGTCAGTACCGCGTCGACGTGATCAACCCGAAACCGGGGGTCTTCTACCCGGGTTTCGCTGCGAACGGACAGAGCGCGGCGGCCGCGCCGGTCACTGCCGCCGAGCTGTCGGATCCGAACAACGACAAGCTGTCCACCGACACCGAGTTCGTCGACGTCAGCGGCGGCCAGAACGCCTATGTCAACACCTCGTTCTGGTATCCGCCGTACTACTGCCAGAATGACGCTGCCGTGTGTGGCGCCTTGCAACCGTGGGATGCGCCCGCCGGCACCCAGAACCCGCCAGACATGCAGACCCTGCTCTCGACCTCGTATGACTTGAGTCAGTCCGCGGCAAAGCTGGCCACCCATGCAGAGACCGGTTCCGTGTACGGGATCGCCTACGACCGCGCGCACCAACGTGTCTTCTCCGCCGCCTACGCCAAACGCGGCTCCGCATACGGTCCAGGCGGCCCGGGCGCCATCTACGTCACCGACCTGACCTCCACCGACTACCCGCTGTCCGGTACCACCACTCAGTTCGCGACCGTTCCCAACGCCGGGGCCGACGACCATGACATGACTGTCAACCAAGACTTCGGTTTCTTCAACGATGTGGGCAACCAGTCTCTGGGTGACATCGACGTCACCGACGACAACCGATACTTGTTCGGCGTGAACGAGAACAACAACACGGTGTTCGTCTTTGACCTGAACGACGATTCCTACCTCGGCTCGTACCCGATTCCGAACCCGGGCTGTGGCGGCGACTGGCACCCGATGGGTACTGGCACCGGCATCGACTCCGACTATGTCGGAGGGGTGTGCTCCGGGGAGACCGACCAGGACATGGGCGAGCTGTCCGCGCACGTCTACGCGTTCCACCCGGCCGATGGCAGCTTCAATGGTCAAGTTCTCAGCCAGCCGCTCACCTATGACAAGGGCATCCCCTACAACTACGACGTCAGCTGCCCCGGTAGCGTGGACAAGGGCCCGGCCGGTCGGTGGTTTCCCTGGATCGACCATCTCCCAGAGGGGCCGAACCTGGAGAACTCAGCGGGCTGCGGCACCGGGTGGATGTCCTATCCGACGCCGACGCTCAGTGACATCGTGCAGGAGACCAATGGGGATTTGGTCATCACGTTCCGGGACCGGTTCACCGACCAGATGGGCCACTTCGCGACCGAGCAGCGCGCGGACGGTACGTTCAGCCTGGCCGGGCAGCCAGCTTCTGGCGGTGACATCGCGCGCGGCTGCCGGCTTGCCAACGGCACCTTCGTGCTCGACCCGAACTACGACCCCGCTACCGAGACGCTCGCGCCGGGCAGCGTGTGCACGAACAACAACGTGCCGGGAGCCAGCGATGGCAGTTCTCAGGCTCGAACCTTCCGTGAGTTCTACATCGGCGACGCCCGATTTGGCTCACACCAGGAGTCGTTCTACGGCGGCATGGCGCTCTCGCACACCGCGCCGAACCTGATCGCCTCCGGATTCGACCCCACCAATGTCGCCAACACGCAAGGCATCAGCGCGATTCAGCGCGACGGGCAGCCCGCCGCTGGGACCGCCGGTCTGATGGTCGACGACTACACCGGCACGGGCCGATTCGGCAAAGGCTCTGGTATGGCCGACCTGGAGGTGCTGTGTGATCAGGCGCCGGTCCAGATCGGTAACCGAGTTTGGCTGGACTCGAACAGCAACGGCCAACAGGACGCGAACGAGCCGGGCATCGGCGGCGTGACCGTCGACCTGTACGACGGCGACGGGAACCTGGTCGGCACGACGACGACCAGCGCGGACGGCACCTATCTGTTCGACGACTCGAACGTGACCGGCGGTCTCCAGACGGGCACCAAGTACACCGTCAAGATCGACAACCCGGACGACTACGCCGCCGGCGGACCCCTGGACGGGTACCAACCGGCCAAGGCGAACCAAGGTAATGACGAGCACGACTCCGACGGCGTGGTCCCAGACGGCGGGACGTATCCGCAGGTCAGCCTGACAACCGGCGACGCCGGCCAGGACAACCCGACCTACGACTTCGGGTTCGTGCAACACGCCCCGTCGGTGGACATCGAGAAGTACGACACCATCGGTGGGCCCACGGACGCGGACGCGGACACCGCCGCCACCGCTGTCGCCTACAAGCCGGGGGAGTCACGCACCCTTCAGTTCGACGTGACCAACACCGGCACCGACCCGCTACGCGATGTCTCGGTCACCGACGACACGATCACCGGCGGCGCCGTCACCGACATGTCCTGCACGTTCCCCGGACACACCAGCCCGACCGCGGGCGTCCTGACCAGCGGAACCTGGACGGTGACCTGGCATGAGACCCAGGGCGCCTCGCCGAGTCAGACGTGGGCGCCGGCGGCGAAGTTCGGTTGCACGGCGACACTGACGCTGGCCGGTGACGCACCGCCGCACGCGGACAACGCGACCGTGACCGGCATCGATGTCGACACCGGCCAGACCGTCGACGACTCGGACGCCTACAACGCCTACACCGGCGACGTGCAGTTGGTGAAGTACGACAGCCGCGGCGGGTTCACCCCGACCCAGGACGCCGACGGCATCCCGCAGAAGCCGCTGGTCGACGGTTCCCCCCGGGACGCGAACACCGCTGACTCCGCGGTGACCTACCTGGTGCCGCCGGTGGACTCGGACACCGGGCCGCAGCCGGTGAGCTGGGCCGTCACGAACACCGGCACCACCTGGCTGGGGAACATCGCGATCACCGACGACACCCTCGACGGGCCGGACCTGACCGACATCAGCTGTGACTTCTCCCCAGTGGGCGGCCCGTCCTCGGGCGCCACCTGGGCCGGACCCTGGGCGCCGAGTAGCACCTTCTACTGCCAAGGTCAGCTGACGCTGGCCGCCTCGGGCGCGAACTCGACGCACGGCGACAAGGCGACTGTCACCAGCACGGTGATCGCGCCCGCTGCTAACCCTGGCTACACCCCGGGCCAGCCCGGATCGAATCCGTTCACCGACCAGCCCGAGCTGGACAACAACGGCAATCCGGTGCTCTCGGACGTCAACCCGACCGACAACGACACCTACCACGCCAACACCTCCGTCCCCACCGTCGGGCTGGTCAAGGGTGACGGCGACGCGGCCGGCGACACCATCAGCCATGATGCGAACACGATGAACGACGGCCAGGCCTACACCCCGGGCGAGGCCCGCGACATCGTCTTGAACCTGACCAACACCGGCCAGACACCGCTCTACAACGTGACCGTGACCGACGCGCTCACCGCCGGTAACACCACGATCAACGGCCTGTCCTGCGTGTTCCCGGGTCAGACGAGCCCGACAGCCGGCAGCCTCGACGGCACGACGTGGACGGTGTACTGGCACGACACATTCGGCGTGACGAACGGCGTGGCGTGGCAGCCGGGCGACGCGTTCTCCTGCACCGCCACGCTGACGCTGGACGGGTCGGCCGACCCGCACGCGGACACCGCGACGGTCACGACCAACCTCTCCCCGGTTGGGGTCCCCGGTGACACGAACAACCCGCCGCCGACCACCCCGAACGGGCCGACCGACCAGGACAGCTACAACGCCTACACCGGCGACATCCAGGTCATCAAGTACGACGGCAACAAGGCGGACCCGGACGTCGGCTCCGGCCCGAACTCCTGGACCCCGCCGGCAAAGCCGCTGGCTGATCCGAGCCAGGACGCCAACACCGCCGCCACCGCGGTCGATTACCCGAGCGACCAGGCGCAGCCGGTGCGGTGGGTAGTCACCAACACCGGGGCCACCTGGCTGACCGACGTGACTCTGGGCGACACGACCAACGCCGGCCCGGGCATCGGCGCGTGGACCTGTGACCTGTCCCCGCTGGGCGGGCAGACCTCGTACTCGTTCACCAACGATGGCCCGTGGGCCGGACCCCTCGCGCCGGGCGCCTCCTTCTTCTGCGAAGGCCCGCTGACCCTGCCGGCCAACGGCCAACACGCGGACACCGTGGACGTCTCCGGCACGGTCGTGCAGCCGAAGTTCGACGGCAACGACCAGCCCGTGCTGGACAACAACGGGGTGCCCGAGTACGCCACCGACAACGACGGCAACCCGGTCGCCAGCGACATCACCGTGGCTGACGACGACGCGTTCAATGCCGGCACCGCCACGGTGCGCATCGTCAAGGGCGACGGCCACGACTCGACGATCGTCGACGACGCCGACACCACCGACACCGGCGCCGTCTACCAGCCGGCCGGCGAGACCCGCACCATCGTCTCGGTGGCCACCAACCCGTCGAAGACGCCGCTGCACGACGTCGTGCTCACCGATGTCACCACCGCCGGGACCGCGCCCACTGACATGTCGTGCACGTTCCCCGACGGCAGCACTGCGAAGGGCAGCTACGACGCGTCGTCCAAGACCTGGACGATCCGCTGGGCCGCCACCTTCGCCCCCGGAACGACCACTTGGACGCCGGGCGATGAGATCACCTGCCACTCGAAGCTCACGCTCGACGGCAGCTCCGACCCGCACCGCGACGTCGCCACCGTCGCGGCCGTCACCCCGGGCGGCACCGATGTCACCGACAGCAACCCGTACAACGCGTTCTCCGGCGACATCCAGGTCATCAAGTACGACGGCAACAAGAGCGACCCCGACGTCGGCACGAGCGGGGCCTGGACTCCGCCGAGCAAGCCGTTGAGCAACACCGGTGAGGACGCGAACGACGGCAAGCACTCCGTCGACTACAGCCTTGACTCCGACGGCACCGGCACCGGACCGCAGAAGGTGCGGTGGGTGGTCACCAACACCGGCAAGACCTGGCTCACCAACGTGGTGATCACCGATGTCACCGACCTCGGCCCGAGCCTGGACGTGAGCACGGTCAGCTGCACCTTCCCGGACAGCACGATCGCCGGCGTGGTCGACGCGGCGATCACCTGGCGTAACCCGAAGGGGGTGCTGTTCGCTCCCGGAGCTTCGTTCTTCTGCCAGGGCGTGCTCACCCTGGCGCCGGACAAGGATCACGCCGACCACGTCACCGCGACGGCGAGCATCGTGCCGCCCGCCGCAGGCACGGACGGCAACCCCACCGACAGGCCCTCGCTCGGCCCCGACGGGCTACCCCGCACGGCGATCAACCCAGCCACCGGCAAGCCATGGACGGTCAGCGATACCGACAGCTTCCACGCGAAGAGTCCTGCGGCGGGCGCCTCGCCGGCGTCCACGGCCTCCACCGGCTTCGACTCGCGCGGCCTGCTGGAGTCCGTCGGGTTCCTCCTCGCCGCCGGCCTTCTCCTGCTCCTCATCGGCCGGCGAGCCCGACACAACGCATGACCACCCCGGTGCGTGGTGAGGCCGCGCACCAAGCGACTAGACGGGCATCGCAGTGGAGACCTCAGAGCACCACCCGCAGCGTGCCGGCGCGCGCCGGCACGTGGCGAACCGGGTTAGCTGCCGGCCACTACGTCGCGCGACGCCGCCGCGTGACGCCGAGCCGGTCAGTCGGCGGGAAGTCGCCGTCCTCGATCGGCTCCAGACCCTGGCACCGGTGCCCAGCCCAGGTTTTCGGGGACGCCTCCGGAGTGTGCTGCTCCGGGAGTTCGTCGCGACCTACGGTCAGTCCGCGCCGCCGACGTCCGGCCCGTCGCGAGTCACCCGGCAAGCCCGTAGACCACCAGCGGTGCGAGTTCTGCTGTTCGTGCTGCTCGCAGCGGTGCTGACGCCACTCGTAGCCAGCTGTTCGCACGGCACTACCGCGGCCAAGCCGACGACCGGCGGCAGCGGCGTCGCGGCGCGCCCACTGAGCTCGGACGAAGCCGACCTGCTCGCCGTCACCCGGTTCAACGCCTACCGCGCCAAGATGCTCTCGGTGACCGGCACGATCGTCAGCGGTACGGCCGCCACCGACGTGACGCTGCACGGCTGGATCGACACCGTCAACGAGCAGGGCTACGGCCTCGTCACCCCAAGCCAAGGCGGCGAATTCCTCGCCGTCTGGAACACCACACAGATCAGCGCCCAGGACTACAACGGTTCGACACCGCCGCTGCCACGCCCACAGAAGGGATGGAGCACCACCGGCCTGAAAGCCAGCGACTCCGCCCTCGCCGCCGCCCAACTCGTCCTGCTCGGCCTGTCCAGCGATCGACCGGACAATCCGCAACTGCTTCTGCAGGACGGCGCGACCTGGCAGGGCACCGGCAACGTGGACGGGGTGAAGGTCGACATCATGGGCGGCCCCCTCGCGACCGGCGCCACCGTGAGCAACCTGCGCTACTGGATCGACAGCTTGGGCCAGCTCCGCCGCGTGCAAGCCCGCCTCGACGGCCGCGATTGGAGCACTTTCGACCTCGCAACCGCGTCCGGCATCAAGTTCTGAGCGAACCTTCGAGGGGGGCCCAACAGACGGTCTATGCGTGGCAGAGTGTCTCCATGGCACTGGCTCAACTGCGATCTGTCGTCCTGGACTGTCCCGACCCCCGTGCGCTGGCGGAGTTCTACCGGGCCCTCGTCGGCGGGGAGATCACTGCCGCCGAGGACGACTGGGTTGTCCTCACCGTCGACGGGCTGCGCCTGGCGTTCCAGCTGGCCGAGGAGTTCGCCCCGCCGACGTGGCCGACGGGCGAGCGGCCGCAACAGTTCCACCTCGACGTCACCGTCGACGACGTCGACGCGGCCGAGCCCCAGGCGCTTGCCCTCGGAGCGACGAAGCATGCAGTGCAGCCCGGCGAGGCGACCGGCGACACGTTCCGCGTCTACCTCGATCCTGCCGGTCACCCGTTCTGCCTCTGCTGGAACTGAGTCACGTCGTAACCCGGGCGGGCTCAGCCGAGCCGGGTGATGAGCTCGCGCCGGCTCCGCACCCGGACCTTGGCGAAGATCGACTTGAGGTGGTCCCGCACGGTGTGACGCGAGATGAACGGCGTAGTGGCGAGGTCATCGGTCGATCGCCTGGCGATGACCAGGTCGCTGGCTTCCTGCTCGCGCGGTGAGAGCCCGTACGCACTGGACAGCAGGGCCGCGAGGCGTTGCGTCCGGCGGCCGCGGTCACGGGGTGCAGGGCGATCTGGATGCGTGCTGCCTCGGGGCGCGCATCACCCGCCTACTGCCCAGCACCGGCCGGCGGCGGTCATGCTCATCCGGACCTCGTTGCCCAGACCCATGGGCAGGTACAGCTCGTGGACGCGCCGGCTCCGTGCGATCCGACCGGGAGGGGCGTCAAGGTGGGTGCGGAGCACACCGACGGCGAGTACGAGCTGTTTGAAATCGACGGCTCCCGT
>Ga0164242_10004874_pt1 | contig 15000 bp, 14 predicted proteins | sample OricomgcompostMG_FD_108783 | JGI IMG/M metagenome (GOLD analysis project Ga0164242, IMG submission 108783) | Miracle-Growth compost microbial communities from Emeryville, California, USA - Original compost - Miracle growth compost (MG) ... | reverse complement strand
TTCTGCACGCCGGCGAGATCGGCGTCGATCGAAAATTTTTCATGCAGATGCGCGTAACGCACGATCAACAGCGTAACCAGCAGTGAGACGACGAAGCCGAGCGCGAAACTGAGCATGAAAACGAGCCTGGGAGTGGATGCGCGATTATACAAAGCGGCGTGACGGCCCTCGCGCGGCTCGGGGCGTGCGTTATGGATATCGACGCCGGCTTCGCTTGTTCCGGCCCGCATCGGCGGCGGGCAATGCGTGAGCGAGCCTATTGCGCCGCGTCGTCCCATGCATGGCAGTGTTCGTCACTGAAAGACCGCACTTCATCATCCAGTAGCTGCAGGTTCGTTAACGCGTCGTCATCGGGCAATCCGATGTCGACCTTGACGCATTCGAGTACGACCAGAGCACCGCTGTAAAACGCGGCGTAGATATCGCCGCGGTAGGTCGGCGATGCGTCCTTTGGGACCAGCCGCGCCTCATAGAAGCGCCATGCGGCTGAAAAAATTCCTCGAGACACGTTACACCCCTGCTCGCTTCTGCCCGAAGACAACCGCCTCCTCGAGCAGCGCTGAGCAACGGTCGATGTAAGCGTTGCGCGCGGCTTCCTTTTCGCGCTCCGTGCGCAGGTCCGCAACGAGGGCGGCAGCGGCGCGGAGTTCCATTGGCGTTCTCGCATTGCGCATCGCCTGTAATGCTGCGTCAAGCGGCGAAAGGGGATTATGCGAAAGAGCGTTGATCGTATTCATCGGAGTATGCCTATTACAGTCCTATATCGCCGGCCGGCGGGCCGGTTCAAAAGTCTGATCAGCACGTTTGAAGATATTCCTGCAGACGAGACGTCGGTCGGATTTCAAGAATGTTTCATGAATGTCGTCGCGACGTTCGAAAGCGGCATACGAGAGGTAGAACCGACCTGCGTCGCCCGGCTCGATCGGCAAGCGGTTTTGGCACAATGCTGTTTTCACTACGAATGGAATGCCGCCAGGCGTCCTGCGATCGGATACGCTCGGGCGACCAGGATAGATCTTCCGCCGATGTTTCGGTTGCGGCAGTAATGGTTCGATTAGTGTCCACGGTTGTTTTCAATGAGCGGCGTTTCCACCCTTTGTGCTTTCGCTGTCGAGATTCCAAAGGTTAGCGGAGCGCCGGGAAAGTCGAGAACCCATCACGGGGCTTTTGAAGTAACTCTGAGTTACCCAAACATAGCAACGAGCCAGTGGAACGGCAAGCTCAATATTTTTTTTTACTTCGGGGATAAAACCAAACGTTACTCAATGCTGTACCTGCTTCGATACCGGTTTCGTCGCGCAAACTGCGCGCATTCGCCGTCCGGTTTCGGCAAAAGAACCACCCGCTAGCGCAGGCCGGATTAGTCAAGCTGCGGCAACTGAAGCATCCGTGGATTTCAGTCCCGTCCGTTGACGCTTTCGAAGCCCCGACCTATTGTCCGCTTGTCGAGCACGGTATCTGGCAACCCAAATCGATCAGGCCGCGCAACGGGGAAAGCAATCAGGTGGACAATGGATACCCTCTTCGCCGATACATCGACCGCGCTGCATTTGTCCTGGTTGATCACGTCTTTGCCGCCCTCCCTGCCGTGCTCGCTTCGACAAGCTCTGATCTCGATCCTCGAAACGAGGCCGGTGCACACTTATCAGCAGTCCGCGACGCTCGAGCGGCTCGTGGGCAAGCCTTCCGGACTGGTCGACTTCGGCGGCCTTTCGCGCACCGAGGTACGAGGTCAATGCGCGATGATTCTGGAAACAGTTCGACGTCTGTTGCACGGTGTCGAATATGCCGCCGTGCTCGCGCGCTTCGCCCCCACAGAGGCGAGCATGCGAGTGGGCGTTTCCCGTCTTGCCGACTACCTCGATGTGGCTTCGCCGCTGGGCAGCCGCGATGCGCTGGAGGCGTTGATCTGGCGGCGCTATGTGCCGAACCGATACCGAAACGGCTACGCGTTGCGCGCAATCGAGGCTCGCACTGGCGTGCCGAGATCGACGCTTGCGCGCACGTACAAATGGCTGGACGGCGAGTGCAGCGGGTTCGAGCGTCGTGCGTTGCTCCGTATCGAAGACGCCCTCGTTGCGCAGGGCGTGTGCGCCGCGGGGTCGGCGCGCACTTAGGCGTGCGGTTCGCCTTCGTGATGACCTTCCCAAGGTTGGTAGTAATCCTTATTTATAGGGTTCCGTCACGACTCGCGATGCCGATGAAAATGCTTGCTTGACTAGTGGGACAAACCGACTATGCTTTCATCAAGCTCGGAGAACTGAACGGTACGACAAAGGCCCTCTTGAAAAAGACGGGCCTTTTTTGCATTGGACGTGCCGATCCGCACTCTGAGAACGACAGGGAGATTTTTGGTGGCGCCATTACGCTCTGGATTACAGCCGGAGCGTAACGGGCAGTCCTGCCGCGGCGGAATTTTGCCGATGCTGAATATCAACGAGTTGCATTGCCGAGCTTAGAGGCAGGAAAACGTAGTTTTACCATTGACGGGAGGTGAAATGGCAGACTCTGCAGCCCAGATCGTAGTCGATTATCCCATTCCGACTTATCGCTTTCGCGTGTCGATTGGTGACGAGACCATTGCATTCAATAATGCGTCAGGCATGAAGGTCACCTACGACACCGCGCAATACCTGGATGGAGCCGGTGGGATCTACAACATGCCTGCAAAGCCGCAAACGCAGGTTTCGCTCACCTTGAGCAAAGGAATATTCAAGGGTAAGTCGAGTCTTTATGACTGGATCAATTCGATTTCTCTGAACCGGATTGACAAGAAGGATGTTTCCGTCAGCCTGACCGACGATTCCGGAACCGAACTGCTGGTCACATGGAATATTTTCAATGCGTTTCCGACCGACTTGAGCGCCCCGACGCTGGACGCATCGAGCAATGAAGTCGCCATCGAAACGCTCACCCTGATGGGCGACCGCGTTTCCGTCCAGTACCACGCGTAAGTCGCCTCGCGAGCAGCTGTCCGGCTACCGTGCACGAAAAGGAGTGAGAAATGCCCGTAACGACAACCTATCCCGGCGTTTATATCGAAGAAGTCTCGTCGCTTTCGCTATCGATTTCGAGCGGCGCGACGGCGGTGCCGGTCTTCCCGTATGCGAAGGCGGATGCGGGCACCGCGCTGACTGGAAGCGTCCGCATTTCATCGTGGCTCGGCTTCATCCGGCTCGTCGATGAGTTCAAGCCGGACAATGTGCTGCACATCGCTTTGCGAACTTATTTCGAAAACGGCGGCGGATATTGTTATCTCGTGCCGGTCGAAGACCTGGTCGCCGAAGTGCCGAAACTCGACGACGTGACGCTCCTCGTGGCGGCCGGGCAGGACATCAGTTCAGCCGTTAGCACGCTTTGTCAGTCAGGCGCGGGTCTTTTCGCGATTCTCGACGGCCCGACGAAGGAACTGACGTCGACACTCGAAAATCTCGGTTATGCCGCCAATCCGTTTTGCGCTGTCTATTACCCATGGCTCACCGCGGACTGGACTGAAAAGCCGATCCCTCCAAGCGCCCCCGTGTGCGGAGCATACAGCGTGGTGGATCGCAACGAGGGCGTGTGGAAGGCTCCGGCCAACGTTGCATTGCAGGGCGGCCTCACCCCGCAATTCAGGGTTACTGACGAAGTGCAGGGCGTCTACAACACCGGCCTCGCCGTCAACATGATCCGGATTTTTCCCGGTACGGGTACGACCATCTGGGGCGGCCGCACGCTCGACGACAGCGATGACTGGCGCTACGTGTCGGTAAGGCGGCTTTTCAACGCGGCGGAAAGAGACATCAAGCAGGCGATGAGCTCCGCCGTGTTCGAGCCGAACAGTCAGCCGACCTGGGAGCGCGTGCGTTCGGCCATCGAAAGCTACCTGTTCGGAATCTGGCGGCGCGGAGGCCTCGCGGGGCAAAAGGAAACCGACGCGTACTTCGTGCAGATCGGCAAGGACGTGACGATGACGGACGACGACATCGCGCAGGGAAAGATGATCGTCCAGGTCGGCATGGCTGCCGTGCGGCCGGCGGAGTTCATCATCCTTCAGTTCACGCAGAACGTGGGAATGGCGTGACCTGCATGAACAGCGCGGCTCGCGAATGATGCCGTGCCCGCATCGACGACTCTTACAGGAATCTGTTATGTCTGCCATCATCACTTCGCCTGGCGTCTATATCGAGGAGGAAGCTTCCCTCTCGTTCTCGATAGGATCGGCCGAGACCGCGGTTCCCGTGTTTATCGGCAGGTTTGCCAGGAAGGGCGGCCCCGTCGAGACCAGCTGTTTCCGGATCGACACCTTCGCGGATTTCGAAGCCGGGTTCGTTACGTCGGTCGCCGTCGAAATCCAGTCCACGGACGCGACACCGCCTCCCGCAGGCGGCGGCACAGCGACTTCGACGGCCGCGGCTCAGCCGGCAGCGATGACATACGACTGGGACATCAGCGATTCGTCGGGCCGCGCATCGTTCGCACTACGACATTATTTTTCGAATGGCGGCGGCCGCTGCTATGTATTGCCGCTGGCGAGCACCGACGCGGCGGAACTGGCGAAGCTGCCTGAGTTGATCGAGCAACAGGGCGATATCACGCTGCTGGTTTGTCTCGACATGGACGAAACGTCGTCCACCGATAGCAGCGACGGTGAAGAGGCCGAACGCGCGGATTCCGGCGGAGGCAAACAGGCGGTTTACTCGGCGCTGAACGTATTGCTGACGAACGGCACCGGCTATTTCCTGATTGCCGACAGTCGTGATGGCAGCGAGAAGCCCGCGACGGTGGCGGACAAGACGGCTGTGTATTACCCGTCGATAGTGACGACGTACGTCGCTCGCCGCCCTGACGATGCGCAGATTCCGGTCAGCGGCTACGTAGACGGAACCGACGCGACGACAGAAGTCGCGACGCTTGCCGCGCTGGAGCAGATCAACAATGCGCTCTACAAGCAGATCAGCGACGCGATCGACGCACTGTATCCGGACGACGGCGCGCCGATCGAATTGCCGCCGAGCGCGGCTGTCGCCGGCGCCTATTGCCGAACGGACGCAGCCAGGGGCGTGTGGAAGGCGCCCGCGAACGTGCCGCTGTTCGACGTCCAGTCGCTGACTGACCAGATCACCGATGCGCAGCAAGGCGCGCTGAACGACGCGGGGGTCAATGCGATCCGCTACTTCAGCGCGCGAGGCGTGCTCATCTGGGGCGCCCGGACGCTGGTGCCGGCGAGCACCCCTGGCTGGCTGTACATTCCGGTCCGGCGGCTGTTCGGCGCTGCCGAGCGCGACATTGGCGCGGCCGTGCGCTTCGCGGTATTCGAAGGCAACCATGCGGCGACCTGGGAGCGGATCAGGATGGCTATCGACGGCTATCTTCACCGGCTCTGGCAGCAAGGCGCGCTGGTCGGTGCGACGCCGTCACAAGCTTATTTCGTCGACGTCGGCAAAGGCATCACGATGTCCGCGGACGATATCCAGCAGGGAAAGATGATCGTCAGGGTGGGGATGGCCGCGGTGAGGCCGGCAGAGTTCATCATTCTTCAGTTCGTCGCGAACGGTGATTGATTCCGCCTTCGGCCGGAGCGTGTTGATGCGACCCGTCCACTGGCTTCCAACCAGGTTGACAGATGGAGTATTCCGATGAGCCTCGATCAACCGGGTATCGAACTGTTTGAAAGCATTGTCCAGCAACGGCGGGACGATGAAGAAACGGCCACGCCGGTATTCGTCGGCTTCACGCAGAACGGGCAAGCCGGCCGCCTCGATTTTTTCGACACCTTCGCGGACTTTGCAGACGAACTCGGCGGTCCGTTCGCCGATTCCGGCAGCGGCGCACCGGCGCCTGTGCTCTACCATGCCGTCCGGCACTACTTCGATAACGGCGGCAGTGGCTGTTTCGTCTATTCGGTGGCCAATTATCCGGCGCTCGAAGGCCTGACCGGCACGGCGTTCATCGCGATGCTGGAAGATGACCGGCTCCGCCAGAATGTGGGCGCCGAAGGTCGCATCGCACTCGTTTGCGTGCCGGACCTGGTGCTGCTCGATGCGCTGCAGCCCGACGACGACGCGTGGAGCCGGGCATGGCAGGCCATCCTGGCGCTGTGCGAGAGCCGGCGCGGATTGTTCGGGTTGCTGGATACGCCGGCGACCGCTGATACCGCGATTCGATGTGCAAAACGTTTTTCAGGCGCTGTCAGCGCGGAGCGACGGGCATGGGTTGCCGCATACTGGCCGCGGCTCGTCACGGATTACGAGCGCGTGGACTCCGCCGCGGAGCAGGCGGCGTCATCACAACCGGCACCGCCGGTGCTCGCCGTCGCCGATTCGGAGCGCCCAGGCGAACGGCCGGGCGCCCGCGATGCAGGGAGCGCGACGGTACCGTCCGTCTCCGTGCGTGCGGCCGATTCGCGCGGGAAACTGGTCGAGACCCGTGCCAGCGCGTTAGCGTGGGAGATCGTGCCGGCATCGGCGGCGGTGGCCGCGAAGATCGGCGGCGCGGACCGCGATAACGGCATCTGGACCGCGCCGGCCAACGTGCCGCTTCGGCACGTCGTGAAGCCGGCTAGCCCGTGGTCAGAAGCCGACGGCCTTTTCTCCGACGACGGCGTGTCGATCAACCTGATTCGCAGTTTTCCGGGGCGCGGCGTGAGGATCTGGGGATGCCGCACGCTCTCCGACGGCACGCGGATGCACGACTGCTACCTGCAGGTTCGGCGCCTCGTCGCCTACATCGAAGCGTCGCTTGCCGAAACCGCGCGCTTCGTGGTGTTCGAGCCGAACAACGAGATCACCTGGGCCAAGCTCCGGGGACTCGCCGTGACGCGGCTGCGGGCATTGTGGATGAAAGGCGCGCTTGCGGGCGTGAACGAACAGGACGCGTTTCGCGTGCGGATCGGCCTTGACGAATCGATGACCGCGGAGGACGTGGCGACCGGCAAGCTGATCATGACAATCGACGTCGCGACGCTGGTTCCAGCGGAGTTCATCCAGATCACGTTGCAGTACCGGACCGGTGAGGCGGACACGCGTTACTGGAGCAGGCCCACGATCGGGAGGGCGATCTCATGAGTGAGTTCATTCCGTATTCGCTTTCACACCGGTTTCTCGCCACGTTCTTCTTCTGGGGCATTCCCAGCCCGCTGGATTTGCGTTTTCAGAGGATCTCCGGCCTCAGCCGCGAGTTGACGGTGAGTTCATACCGCGAAGGCGGAGAAAATGCCGCGAACCTCTACTTTCCCGAGAGCGTGCATCACGGCTCGCTCGTGATGGAGCGGGGCGTAACGAACGTCACGCCGCTGACCTTTCTGTTCGACTCGGTGCTGGGCACCGGGGACCCGGTGTATGTGGACGCCGTCATCATGCTGCTCGACAACAACATGCTGCCGGTGACGACGTGGACCACCAGCAACGCGCTGCCGGTGCGCTGGCAGGTCGGCGACCTCGATGCGAACAGCAACACGTTTCTCATCAACACGTTCGAGCTGCGCTATCAGGACATGCGGCTACTGGGGATCAGAACATGAGCATCGAAATCGGCGAACTGATCATTCAGACGCAAGTGGTGACGCAGCCATCATCGGCGAGCCAGGGCGCGCTGAGCCGGCTCGCAGGCGGACTCGCGCGCGACGAGGAAGCTGTCGTGATCGACGAAATCGTGCGGCGCGTGATCGAGCAATTGCGCATGCAGTGGAGAGGACGGCCATGAAATTCCTCGAACTTGGGCTGACGAAGCTGAAGATCGCCGGCTACTTCGACCGTGAAATGAAACGCAAGGTGGGCGAACTGACGGCCATGTACAACCCGTCGTCGCTTTCGCTCGACTACCAGACCGATTTTCGCGTCGACGAATTCATCAACAGCGTGACGCAGAGCAGCCAGTACCGGAAGGCGCGCCCCGGCGGCCTGACGCTGGACCTGATCTTCGATAATTCGCTGCCGGGCAATTCGGTGCCGGTCGATCAGCAACTGGCCGCGCTGCGCGAGCTGTGCTGCGAAGTGGACCCCGGCAGCGGCGAGCCTTATTTCCTGCAGGTCAGCTGGGGGAAGCTGCGCTGGAACGGGCGCGGCTATTTCGCGGGGCGCATGTCGTCGCTAAGCGTGCGCTATACGCTGTTCGACCGCGACGGCACCCCGCTGCGCGCGTATGCAACGCTGACGTTGAGCGCCGACGAGAGCCTCGTGCTGCAGGATGCAAAAAACACGCTGAAGGCGCCGAACGAGATCGTATTGCCCGTGCCGGACATGAGCACGCTGCCGCTTCTCGTTACGGCCGCGAGCTTTGGCGCGCTGGCGATGACGGCTGCCTTCGGTTCCCTCGACTATCTGACGGTGGCGTACCTGAACGATCTGTCGAGCCTGTCGGACTTCGTGCCGGGCGAGCCGCTGCAATTGCCGCAAAGCTCGGGAGAAAGCTGATGGCCGCCCGATCGCCGGGCGGCACCGCGCCCCTGAAGCTCACGCTGCGTGCTGCAAACAGGTCGCTCGCGAAGCTGAAGCCGATTTCTGTGCAATGCCAGTATCGCGTCAACAGCATTCCGTGGATGGAGATCGTGCTCTCCGCCGAGGACGGAGATCCGGGAAGCTTCAAGGACGAAGTGAGCGCGTGCCTGCCGGGCAACACGTTTCGCCTCGCAACGGAAGAGGGTGCGCTTTTCTTCGATGGGATCGTTGCCCGGCTGTCGCGACGCACGGGTGCGAGCCGCTCGGAGTTGACGCTGCACGTGCGGCATCCGTTGCAAAAGCTCGCGTCAATGCAGCGAAGCCAGGTGTTCGAGCAACTGACCGATTCCGCGATCGTGTCGTCGATATGCAGCGCCCAGGGCATTCGCGTCGCCGGTACGGAAGGGCTGACGATCCGGCATCCTCAAATGGTGCAGTTCCAGTGTTCCGACTGGCACTTCATGCGTGCGCGGGTGAAAGCCAACGCGGCATGGATCGTCGTGCAGCCCGACACGCTCAGGATCGCGCTGCCGAAACTCGCGCCGACGGCGGATCACACGTTGCGCTGGGCGCAGCGCGACACGCAGGGCGGCGCGAGCCCGCAGGCCGATGTCGACGACGCGTTCTGGCGCTTCGACGTGACCGAGCTTGCGAGCGGGATAACGATGTCGGGCTGGGACCTGCGGCAGCAAAAGAGCGTGTCGGTGAAGGCCGAAACGATGACGCTCGGGCGAGGCGCGCTGGATGCGAGACGGCTGAAGACGCTGGGGAGCGGCGCATGGTCGTCGGCTCGCAGCACCGCATTGCAACCGGGGGAACTGGCGGCGCTAGCCCGGGCCACCCTGCAGGATCAGCACCTGAACGGCGCGATCGCGCGCTTCGTCGTCGTCGGCTCGCTGAGCTACGGCGTGGGACAGACCCTGGAGTTGTCCGGGTTCGGCGACGGTTTCGACGGCAGCGGGATTATCACGGGCGTCGAGCACTTCCTCGTGCAGGGCGCATGGCGCACGACGCTGGACCTCGGCGTGGATGACGCGTGGAGCGAGTTCGATACCTCCGGCGTGCCCGCCGTGAGCGGCACGCATGTCGGCGTCGTCGAGGCGTTCCAGCGCGATCCCGACGGTCTGGACCGGTTCCGGGTGCGGATTCCCGCGCTGATCGAGGATAACAAGCCGTTGTGGGCGAGGTTTTCAACGCCCTACGCGGGCGAGGCTCATGGGTTGTATCTGTATCCCGAGGTGGGGGACGAGGTGAGCGTGACGTTTTTCGATCACGATCCGCGCTATCCCGTCATCACCAATGCGATGTTCAACCCGAAAAATCCGCCGCCGGTTGCAGCGGGCGCAAGCGGGCCGCGCGCATTGGTGTTCGACAGCCAGAAAAAACGGCAACTGCTGTTCGACGGCCAGTCGGGCGCGCTGACGCTGCAGGCCGGCGACGACACGGTAATCCTCGATCAGGGAATTGCGCTGACGAGCAACAAGGAGATCAAGGCGGACGGCCCTGCGCTCGGTTTGTCCGCGTCGAAAAAAGTCGAGGTGCAGGGTAAAAGCGGCGTCTCGATCAAAGGCCCGAAAATCGAAATGGACTCCTGAGTGAGCGCAGCCAGTCCGGCAATGACATAAAGGTGATGCGATGGCCAACGCTTTGATCGAAGTGTATGGAAGAGGCTGGGCATTTCCGCCGGCGTTTTCGCTCGAAGAAGGCGTCGCGATGGCCGAGGCCGACGAAGACGTGATGCAAAGCCTGCGCATTCTGTTCCTCACGCTGCCGGGCGAGCGCATCATGCGGGCCGATTACGGCTGCGATATGCAGGCGTTCATGTTCCAGAACATTCGCGAGGAACTCATCGCGCAGATATCGGTTGCGGTCAACGACAGCATCCTGCGTTATGAAACGCGCGCGGACGTCGACAGCGTCGACGTCGAGCGCGACGACCAGCGGCGGAACCGGTTGCGCATCCAGGTCACGTACCGGTTGCGCGGCAGCGAGATCGCGCAGCGGGTCGAAGGCGTTCTCGATGTCGGCGACGGGCGCGGTGTGAGGTACGTATGAGCGACTATCTGCTGACGGACGGCGACAAGGTGGTGTTCGATCCGGCCTTCGCCAACCGCACGCTGTTGCAGCCGGCACAGGGCGTCATTCGCGGCAGCGGGCACGCAACGATCAAGGGCAAGCGGGTGTGCGTGCAGGGCGACGAAAGCGGCGTGCAGGTGCAAAACGTCAGCTACGCGATTCCGGGCTACACGCCTGGCAAAGGCATCTTGACCATTCAATCGCTGCAGTCGAACCAGTTGGCTCGTCCGACGAGCAGCGCGGGGAAAAAAGTGTTGCTCAAGGGCGCGCGCTTCATTGCCCGGCTTACGCCGACGCAACCCGCGATGTCGACGGGCACGCCGAGCACACCGGAGCCGAACCTGGCTCCGACGACGGGTACCGGGCAATTCGTGAACAGCCAGTTCGTGGCGGTGAGCGAATAGCGGCCGCCGAGCGCTGGTCCGCTCCGGTTTCTCTCCATAGACCCTTGCGTCACTTCGGATTGCGAGTGTAGCCAGACATGTCGGATATCCATCCTTTGGCAGAACTGATTTCGGAAAACGTGGCGGAGTCTGGATTCGTGCTGGACGGGCGTACCGTCGACGATCTGCTCGACTTCTTTAGCCGCTACTGCGCGGCGATTCCGTTTGCGCCAGCGGGCACGTGGGACGACTTCTTTTTTCCTGCCGCAAGCGGGGCAGCCTCGCTGGCAGCGCTCTATCAGGACGAGACGAAGGCCAATGGGCTGCTCGCGCCGCAGCAGGCCTTCCTGCTGGCCTTCCTGCGCCTGCTCGAAACGCCGCGGGCCTTGCTGAACAGCGTGCCGGCGATGCACCGTCAACTGTATTACCGCGACCTGCTCGGTTTGCGGCCGCGTCCGCCGACGCCGGATCAGGTCGTGCTTGCGTTCGCGCCGGACGACAGCATCGGCGAGTTGTCGATACCGGCCGGCGCCGCGGTGGATGCCGGCCAGGACGCGCAAGGGCGAGCGGTTCAATATGCGCTGGACAGCGGGCTGCTGATCAACCACGGCCGCTGGACGGATCTGCGCTGGACCGCTCCCGACGCGAACGGCGAAGCCGGCATGCGGTGGCGGACCGTGTTCGACGAGGCGGCTGGCGTGCCATGGGCGCCCGATGGCGTGCGGCTGTTCGGCGTGGGCGGCGATGACCCCGCTGTCGAAAGAGGCCTGGTAGTCGGTTCGCCGGTGCTGGCGATGTCCGGCGGCGTGCGCACGGTCACGCTGGTGTTCGCAAACGCAGTGGACCCGGCGCTGGTCAGCCGGGCTTTTCTGAGCGGCGCCGACAAGTGGCTGCCGCTAGCGTTGGTCAGCAAGACGGGCACGGCGCTGCCCGAAGTCGACTACCGGCTGGAAGCTGAAGCGGAGGCGGTCGTCGCGCCTTCCGGGCTCGACGATTTGACCGAGGACGTACCGCTGTGCAAGGTCTTCTACACGGCCGAGGGCGCGCTGCCCGTCGTGGAGTCGATTAGTGTCGCGGTGGACGGCCTGACCGACGTCGTCTATGCCGGCGGCGACGGGGTCGAACGAACCGGTAGCCGCAGCTATCCGTTCGGCAGCGAGCCGGTGGTCGGCTCGACTTTCATGCTTGCTGCCGCCGACTGGTATCACAAGGACGGCATCGCGCTGACAGTCACGGTGCAGCCCGACTGGATCGGCCTGCCGCCGTCGGGATTTCCGGACTGGTACGCAGGCTATCCGGGCAAATCGTCGAATAACGACGCGTTCCAGGTCGAGACCTGGGTGGAGCAGGCCGGGGAGCGCACGCCGGCCGGCGTCGGGCCGCATTCGCTGTTCGCCACGGGCACGGGCGCGCCGCAAGGGACCCTGCTCCGCCTCGTGGATGTGCCGGGGTTCGCAGGCGAGCCTGCCGACAGTGGCGATCCCGTGGACTGGCCGGTGCGCCTGAGCTTCGAGCTGACGCCAAGGGACTTTCTTCACAGCCAGTATCAGCAGCAGTTGTCCGTCACGCCGGACCTCAACCCGCCGTACACCCCGCAGGTGGGGTCGTTGCGAATCGGCTGGAGCGCGGCGGCGGAACCGAGCACGCACTACCAGCTGACGCCGTTCGGCCATGCGTCGCCGGACAGCGTGTCCGACGACGGACCGACGGCGCTCTACCTCGGATTCACCGGTCTCGCCGCGGGGCAGGACGTATCGCTGTACTGGCGGCTGCGCGCGTCGCAGACGATGCAGCTGTCCTGGCAATATCTGGACCGGCGCAACGAATGGGTGTCGATTGATACGCTCGTCAGCGACCGTACGCGCGGCCTGTTCGAATCGGGTGGCTGGTCCGTGGCGCTTCCGGGCGATGCATCCGACCTCGCGTGGCAGATGCCGCGCGGCCGCTACTGGATTCGCGCGGTCGACACGTCGCCCGAGGAAGTCGCGACCGACGGGACATCGCGTTACCCGTGGCTACTCGGCCTGCTCGCCAATGCGGGCACGGCGACGCTGGTGGACGCACCGTTGATCGATCCGTCGCACTTCGACGCGCCGCTGCCGGCGGGCACGATCACGCGGACGGTTACACCGCTGGCCGGGCTGGGTGACGTGACGCAGCCATGGCCATCGACGGGCGGCCGACCGGCGGAAAGCGATGCGGACTTCAACCTGCGCATCGCCGACCGGCTGTTGACACGCAATCGCGTGGTGACCTGGAACGACATGGTGCTGATGCTGCGCGACCGTTTTCCGGAAGTGTTCAACGTGTACACGCCGCCGATCGAGCAGATCTCGATCTTGCCGCCGCCGGGGCAGCAAGTCGTGGTGGTCGTGCCGGTGAACGACGGGCGCGACAATGACGATCGCCTGCGTCCCGCGTTCACCGAAGCGCATCTTGCGTCGATGCAGTCCTGGCTGCAGACGCATGCGTCGTTGTGGACAGACATCGTCGTGCGTAACGCCGAGTACCGCAGCGTCGATATCCGCTATGAAATCGCGTTCGCGGCCGGGGTGAATCCCGACTACGGCGCTCGCCTGCTGAAAAACGAGCTTTCCGCGCACTACATGCCGTGGGCGTACGCGGCAGATGGCGGCGTGGTGCCAGGCAACGTGCTCGATTACTACGGGATGGTCGCGTGGATACAGCAGAGGCCGTATGTCGGCAGTGTGATCGCGTTGACTCTGGATGGCGGCACCGTCTCGGTGGAAGGCGCGGAAACGGAGGTGCTGATCCTGAACTGGCCGGACGACGGCACAACGACGGGCGCAAAGGGAGCGGGCGATGAGTGAACCACAGGCACTTTTTCCGCTGGTCAAGGACGAGATCCATTTCGATGTGCTCATGCAGCAGGTGCATGCCGCGATCGACGCGTATTCGGCGCAACGCTGGAGCGATACGGAGGTACACGATCCCGGTATCACGTTGCTCGAGGCGCTTGCTTACGGCGCGTCCGACCTTTCGTACCGGACCAGCCTTCCGCTGGTCGATTTACTGACGCCCGCTCCGGCAGATCAGGGCGACGGACTCTTCCCGGACGCGTTCGGTCCGCAACAGGTTCTGACGGTCGGCCCGATCACGGTCGACGATTACCGCAGGGCTATTGTGGATTTGTATAGCAGTGACGGGACGTCCTACACCGGACAAACCGGATATTTCTTTTTCCGCGATGCTCAACTGGTTCGCGAGCCCGAAGATGATCGGTACACCTATTGGTACGACGCCGCAGGGCACACGTACACCTTTTCCGACCCGGCTGCCGTGGGCGGCGGTCCATCGGAGAAGCTCACGTTGCTCGGCAACTACACGCTTTATGTGGAACCGACGCGGGACGGCTTGAATAACCGGAGCGCGGCCGAGACGGCATTGACTGAGTTCCTTCGGGATAACCGCAACGTATGCGAATTGATCCGCAACATCGTCTGGCTGCAGGGCGGGGAGATCTACCCGAAAATTACCGTGGAACTGGAAGACGATGCGCAGGACGCGGCGGCGATCCTGGCCGCGATTTTTCAGACAGTCGACGGCTACATCAGCCCACAGGCTCGTCGATACACAGCAGCAGAACTCTTTGCGCAAGGCATGACCGCGGAGGAAATCTATGAAGGCCCGTCGCTGCAGCACGGATGGATCGTGGATCTGCCGGCGGCGCGCGACTACGTGCACCTTTCCGAGCTTGATTTCAGCGGGCTTGCCAGCCTGATTCTGCAAATAGACGGAATCCGTTCTCTCCGGACGTTCGGCATAAACCAGGCCGGCCAATGGATTCTGTCGGTCGGCCCCGGCTGGTTTCAGCTAACGTGGGGCAGCGATCCGCTGTCCCGTCTTGCGTCGGGTGACGACGTGCAATTGTTCAAGCGGGGTCAGCGATATACCGCCACCAAGGCGGAGATTCTGGCGAAGCTGAAGCCGGCCACGGTCATCGACGAAGGGCCCGTGACCCTGCCGGTGGGCCAGTGGCGCAATCTGGCGCGCTACTATCCGGCGACCGACTGGATTCCGCCGTGCTACGGCCTGCAGGACACCGAACCGGCCGAACAGACAGCGCAGTTGCACCGCTTTTTGCTGCCGTTCGAGCAACAGCT
>Ga0164242_10004873_pt1 | contig 15001 bp, 12 predicted proteins | sample OricomgcompostMG_FD_108783 | JGI IMG/M metagenome (GOLD analysis project Ga0164242, IMG submission 108783) | Miracle-Growth compost microbial communities from Emeryville, California, USA - Original compost - Miracle growth compost (MG) ... | reverse complement strand
GGGCTGACCTGCGGCAGCGCCGCGGCGATCTCGGCGAGGACGCCGTCGAGGTAGCGCAGATCGGTCTGACCTTGCGCCCCCGACGGCGTCCCGACGCACAGCAGCGAGACGTCGGCCCGATCGAGCGCGTCCGCCGCCGACGTCGTCGCGCTGAGGCGACCTGACTCGACACCAGCACGGACGAGCTCGACGAGTCCCGGCTCGACCACCGGGCTGTCGCCGACCGTCACGGTGGCGACCTTGACGGGGTCCACGTCGACCCCCACGACGTCATGACCGACGGCCGCCAGGCCGGCGGCCGTGACGGTTCCGACGTACCCGAGACCGAAGACGGCTACCTTCATCGAGACCTCCCATAGCTGGATGACCAGACCGTCGCCCGGCGGGCATCGCGGCGCGGGGCTTCCGGCCCGGCTATCCCCTGAATTGGGGAGTACGGCGTGGGTACCTCGAGCTGGTGAGGAAGCGCGCGCTGGGTGTGGTGGTGGCCCTGGTCCTGGTGGGCATGCTGGTCGGCGTCGGCCCGACCTGGGCCGGGCACCCGACCTGGTGGCCGAGCCGGGCGAAGTCGGCGCAGATCGCCAGCGACGGCTCGCCGCGCGACGCCCGGCTGACCATCCCGCGGATCGGCATCCACCGGCTGCGGGTGGTCGACTACCGCGGGGTGACCGACGACGCGCCCGGCACCCGGATCCAGAACCGCGGCATCGCCGCCAGCCCGCACGGCCCCCACGGCGGTGTCGGACCCGGCGGGATCGGCAACTACCAGATCACCGCGCACCGCACCGCCCATGGCGGCGTCTTCCGCCGGACACCGTCGTTGCCGCGTGGGGCCCGGATCCTGGTCGACGCCGGGCGGTGGCGTTACGTCTACCGGGTGGTCCGGACCCGCTGGGTCGACTTCCGCTCGGCCCGCTCGCTGCGGCGCCAGCGCGCGGCCGTGCCGGGACACCCCGGCGCGACGCCGCACCGCGGCTACCTCACCCTGTCGACCTGCGCCACGCCCGAGGACCACGCCCGTGGCGACTTCTGGACCGATCGGCTCGGGAACCCGCAGCACCGGATCGACAAGATCGCGGTGCTCGTCCGGCGGGAGCCGCGACCACGCTAGTCACCCGGCGGTCTCGGTAGGGTGGCCGCCATGAGTGCGCTGCCGCCGACCGCCGAGATCCTGGCCGACGACCACCTGCTGGCCGCGTGGCTGGCGGAGGAGGCCGGCCGCCGGCTGCTGGAGGTGAGGGCCGAGGGGCTGGAGGGCAAGGCGCTCAAGGACGCCGGCGACAAGGCCGCCCACGACCTGCTGATGGAGCTGCTGGCGGCGTACCGCCCCGACGACGCGGTGCTCTCCGAGGAGGCGCTCGAGAACGCCGCCGACAAGGACCGCCGGCTGAGCGCGGAGCGGGTCTGGATCGTGGACCCGCTGGATGGCACCCGGGAGTTCTCCGAGCCGCCCCGCGACGACTGGGCGGTGCACGTGGCGCTGTGGGGCCGGGGGGAGTCCCGCATCGGCGGGCTCAGCGCCGCAGCGGTGGCGCAGCCGGCGCTTGGCGAGACGTTCCGCACCGGCAACCCGCCGGTGGTCCCACCGCGCAGCCACCAGCGGCCGCGGATCGCGGTCAGCCGCAGCCGCCCGCCGGCGTTCGTCGAGGCGCTCGCGGCCGAGCTGGACGCGGAACTGGTCCCGATGGGCTCGGCCGGCGTCAAGATGATGTCGGTGGTGCGGGACCTCACCGACGCCTATGTGCATGCCGGCGGGCAGTACGAGTGGGACTCGGCGGCCCCGGTCGCCGTCGCGGCCGCGGCCGGGCTGCACACCAGCCGGGTCGACGGCTCGCCGCTGCGCTACAACCAAGACGACGTCTACCTGCCCGACGTGGTGGTGTGCCGGCCCGAGCTGGCCGAGGCGATCTTGGCGTTCATCGCGCGGCACGGCGTCGAGGGCTGACCTGCCCGTCCTGACCATCGGGCGTTAGCCCGTCCGGGCTAAGGGTCCGGGATTCCGCGGCGTTGTTCGCCAACTGACGTCGCGCTGTTCGTCGCCCGTTCACTGTGGTGGGGGCTGTTGGTTCGGTGCGGTCCTGAGACTTCCCTCGTTTCAGTGACCGCCTCTCGGGGCCACCAGCAGAGAGTCTCAGGTGACCACCCTCCCGTTGCACGACCCCGCGGCTGACGCCCGGCCACCCGCCGAGCCGCGCCGCCTGTCCCGGAGGCCCCGGGGCGGGGACGCCGTCTTCGCCCAGTCCTTCCGGGCGGTCGGTGCCTCGGTGCTGGTGATCACCGGCGGGATCGGCCTCTTCCTGGCCTATCAGTCGGTGCCCACGCTGCGGCACTACGGGCTGCACTTCCTCACCACCCGGGACTGGAACCCCGAGGCCGACAAGGTCGGCATCGCCGCCGTCCTGGTCGGCACCATCGAGGTGGCGCTGGTGGCGATGGTGATCTCCTTCCCGCTCGCGCTGGCCACCGCGCTCTACATCACCGAGTACGCCGCCCCGCGGCTGCGCGCGACCCTGGTCGCAGCGGTCGACCTGATGGCGGCGGTGCCCTCGATCGTCTACGGGCTGTGGGGCTTCTTCCTGATCCAGCCGCACGCCGCGGGATTCGCGCTGTTCCTGCAGCGCAACCTCGGCTGGTTCCCGCTGTTCCACGTCGGCGCGGACCCGCATGCCGCGGTCCCCGACATGAGCCGCTACACCGCCAGCGCGTTCATCGGCGGCGTCACGGTCTCGATGATGGTGATGCCGATGGCCTGCTCGGTGATGCGGCAGGTCTTCAGCGAGACGCCGCAGGGGGAGAAGGAGGGCGCGCTCGCGCTCGGCGCCACCCGGTGGGGAATGATCCGCACCGTCGTGCTGCCCTTCGGCAAGGGCGGGATCATCGGCGGCACGATGCTCGGGCTGGGCCGGGCGCTCGGCGAGACCATCGCGGTGCTGCTCATCATCAGCCCCGAGTTCGTGATCAAGGGCCGCATCCTCGAGATCGGCTCGGAGACGGTCGCCGCCCTCATCGCCGGCCAGTTCGGCGAGGCCACCGGCATCCAGCTCTCCGCGCTGCTTACCGCCGGCCTGGTGCTGTTCTGCATCACCCTGCTGGTCAACACGCTGGCGGCGGTCGTGGTCAACCGGAGCCGATCGGGGGCGCAGACCGCATGACCACCGTCGCCGAGCCTGCCCAGCCGACCGCACGCAGCCAGCCCGTGCGCACCACCCTTCCGACCCGGGACGCCGACCGGGTGCCCGCCCCGCGGCTGGGCCTGGGCAGCCTGCCGCTCGAGCAGCGCTTCCTGACCTGGGGTGCCCGGCTGGCGGCCGTCGCGATCGCCTGGGTGGTCGTCGGCCGGCTGCTGCCGGTGCACGGCCCGGCCTGGTTCCTGGTCGTCGCCGCCCTGGCCAACGTGGTGGTCCTGGCCGTCGGCACCGCCGCCCTCGACCACCGCAACGTCGCCGTCTCCGACCGGGTCGCGCAGTGGGTCGTCTCCACCGGCGCGGTGGTCGTCTTCGCGGCGCTGGTCTCGGTGATCGTTTTCGTGATCGAGCGCGGCTGGCCGGCGCTGCACCACCTCAACTTCTTCACCAAGGACATGACCGGCGTCAGCGCCACCGACCCGCTGGACAAGGGCGGCATCCTGCACGCCGTCCTCGGCTCGCTGATCGAGCTGGGCATCGCCTCGGCGATCGCGCTGCCGCTGGGCGTCGGCACGGCGGTGTTCATGAACGAGGTCGGCGGGCGGCTCGCCACCGTGGTGCGCACCGTCGTCGAGGCGATGACGGCGCTGCCCGACATCCTGGCCGGCCTGTTCATCTACACCGTCTGGATCATCGCGCTGGGCTTTCCGCGCTCGGGCCTGGCCGCTGGGCTGGCGATCACGGTGATGATGCTGCCGATCATCGCGCGGGCCTCGGACGTGGTGCTGCGGATCGTGCCGGGCACGCTGCGCGAGGCCTCCTTCGCCCTGGGCGCGAGTCGCTGGTCGACGGTGTGGCACGTGGTCCTGCCGACCGCGCGGCCGGGGCTGGCGACGGCGCTGATCCTGGCCATCGCTCGCGGGGTCGGGGAGACCGCGCCGGTGATGATCACCTCCGGCAACGCAACCTTCATCCACCTGGACCCGACCACCGGCGTGATGACGTCGCTGCCGCTGTACATCTTCACCGCGGCCCGCAGCGGCATCCCGCTGGCCATCCAGCGCGCCTTCGGTACGGCGGCGGTCCTGCTGGTGCTCGTCCTGGTCCTGTTCGCCATCGCCCGGGCGCTCGCCCGGCCGCCGTCGACGAAGCTGTCGCCGCTGCGCCGGCTCCGTTCCGCCGCCCGCGCCGCGGTGGGCACCGCCCGGACCCGCGGCACCAGACCGACCCCTTCGACCCCGCTCGCCGAGGAAGCCCTGTGAACCGCCGTCACCTCACCCGCCGCGCGTCCGCGCTGCTCCGCGTGCTCGTCGTCGTCCTGCTCTCCCTGGCGGTCTCCTCGCGGCTGGTCGGCCCGGCCTCGGCCGAGTACGCCGAGATCGAGGGCTCCGGCTCGACCTGGGCCTACACCATCGTCCAGCAGTGGATCGCCGACGTGTCCGCGGCCGGCATGCAGGTCACGTTCAACAACAACGGCTCCTCCCAGGGCCGCAAGGACTTCGCCAACAGCGTGACCGACTTCGGCGACTCCGACATCCCCTACCAGGGCGTCGACCCGGTCACCCACCAGTCCGACTCGAGCCAGCGGCCCTACGCCTACCTGCCGGTGGTGGCCGGCGGCACGGCGTTCACCTACCACCTCACCGTGGCCGGCAAGCTGGTGAACAACCTGCGGCTCTCCGGCGAGACGATCGCCAAGATCTTCACCAACCAGATCACCAACTGGAACGACCCGCAGATCACCAAGGAGAACGGCGGGCACGCGCTGCCCTCCCTGCCGATCACTCCGGTGGTGCGCTCCGACGGCTCGGGCGCGACCGCGCAGTTCACGCTGTGGCTCGATCACGAGTACCCGTCGATCTGGCGTCCGTACAACGGCGCGTCCGGACTGACCTCGCTCTACCCGCGCAAGGGCCGCCAGATCGCCGCGTCCGGCGACGACGGGGTGATGAACACCGTCGACTCCGCGGCCGGCAACGGCACCATCGGGTACGCCGAGTACTCCTATCCGCTCAACGCGCACTACCCGGTCGTCTACGTGGAGAACAAGGCCGGCTACTACGTCCAGCCCACGCAGTACAACGTCGCGGTCGCGCTGACCAAGGCGCGGATCAACATGCAGAAGACGCTGCCCAACGGCCAGCCCAACATCGACTACCTGACCCAGGAGCTCGACGACGTCTACACGTTCAACGATCCGCGGTCCTACCCGGTCTCGTCGTACTCCTACATGATCATCCCGACCAGCTCGACCGACCAGCGGATGAACTCCGCGGCCAAGCGCCAGACCCTGGCCGACTTCCTCAGCTACGCGCTGTGCACCGGGCAGTCCAAGGCGGGTCCCTACGGCTACTCGCCGCTGCCGCTCAACCTGGTGCAGGCGGCGTTCGGCCAGGTCGAGGACCTCGGTCCGGCGGCGACGCCGTCGCCGGTGCCGGGCGTCAACATCAAGAACCCGAGTGACAACCTGGCCAGCTGCGACAACCCGACGTTCGTCAAGGGCAACCTGGCCGCCAACCACCTCGCCCAGATCGCGCCGATGCCGTTGCCGTGCCAGAAGGCGACCGCGCAGCCGTGCGGCGACGACCAGACCCCACCGGGCACGCCGGCCGGCAACGGCGCCAAGGTGAGCACGAAGTCGACCGGCTCGACGACGACGCCGGCCACGCCGACCGGCACGGCACCGACCGGCGCGCCACCGCCGACCGCGGCCCCCGACCCGGCGACCGGCGCGGTCGCCACCACCGCCACCGCCGCCGCTGGCGCCACGCCGGCCACGGCGAACGCGATCGAGGTCTCCGCCCAGCGCTCCGGCGACAACCGGCTCTTCGGCGCGGTCGCGGTCGCCGAGCTGGTCGCCATCGTGCTCCTCCCCGGCGGGTACGTCGCCTGGCTGCGCCGCCGGCGCGGGGGTGCCTCGTGAGCCGGCTGCTGCGGGTCAGCGCGCTGCTGAGCGTGCTGGCCTGGGTCGCGGCCGCCGTCGTCGTCCTCCTGCCGAGCGGACAGGCCGCGGCGACGGACGCGCCGAGCGGAGACGGCCTGTCGCTGACCAAGACGCTGACCCGGCACTGGTTCGACCCCGACCACGGCGGCGCGCCCGAGTCGGACAGCCGGACGGTGACGGTCAGCGTCGACCGGCACACGAACCTGCAGGCCCGCGAGCGGATCCACGTGTCGTGGACCGGGGCGCACCCGACCGGCGGTCGGGCGGCGAACCCGCTCGGCGGCGCCGGCTTCGACCAGGAGTACCCGGTGTTGATCCTGGAGTGCCGCGGCACCCCCGACCAGGTCACGCCGCGCACCTGCTGGACCAGCAGCGCCGCCGAGCGCACCTCGAAGGTGAGCAACTCGCAGGCGGTGTGGCGCTCCGACGCCGAGGCCGACCCCGCCGACACCGGTCGGGTCAGCGGGCTCAGCGACGACGAGATCGTCACGCTGCCCAGCTACTGCGACACCACCGTCAGCACGCAGTCGTTCCACATCACGCCGTTCGTCGCCGCGAACGGGAAGTTCTACGACGGCTGCGACTCCCAGGGCATGCCGCCGGAGGCGACCGGCACTGACGTGGACCCGCCGAACGAGATCGCCGCCTTCACCGACCTCAACGGCACCGGCAGTGCGAACGTCGAGGTGCGCACCGCGACCGAGAACGAGTCGCTGGGCTGCTCCAGCACGGTGGCGTGCACGCTCGAGGTCATCCCGATCATGGGGCTGAGCTGTGCCAGCGCGACCGACCCGTTCTGCAACGCCGACCCGACCTACTTCGCTGGACAGTCCTATGACGGCGATGGCGCCGCGCCCGCGCTGACGCCGCACTTCTGGTGGTCGGCCTCCAACTGGGACAACCGGTTCGCGATCCCGCTGACCTTCGCCACCCCGCCGAGCGTGTGCACGCTCAGCGCCGTCGGTGCGCCGGTGCCGTTCTACGGCTCCGAGCTGCTCAGCCAGGCGGCGCTGCAGTGGACCCCGGCGTACTGCCTGGACAAGGACCGGTTCAACTGGCAGGACAACATCCAGCCCGACGACGCGGCGTTCACGAACATGACCTCCGGCGGCGGTGCGGTGGCGGCCGAGGTGTCGGTGCGCGAGCCGGACGACGAGGGCATCGCCTACGCGCCCACCGCCGTCACCGGATGGGGGATCGCGTTCGACATCGATCGGCCCTACAACCAGGGCGAGCAGACCTCGCTCAAGCTCAACGCGCGGCTGCTGGCCAAGCTGCTGACCGAGTCCTATCCGGGGCCGTCCTACGGCCAGCAGCGGCCCGGGCTGGAGCACAACCCGACCACGCTGCTCGCCGACCCGGAGTTCCAGCAACTCAACCCGGGCCTGAGCGGCCAGGTGGCGACCGAGGCCGCCGCCACGCTGCTCAACCTCAGCATCAGCTCCGGCGTGGTCACCCAGCTCACCTCCTACCTGGCGGCCGACCCGGACGCGATGAGCTTCATCGACGGCAAGCCGGACCCGTGGGGGATGGTGGTCAACCCGGCGTACAAGGGGCTGAAGCTGCCGGTCAGCACCTGGCCGCTGCTGGACACGTGGTACCCCTCCCACACCGCCGACACCTGTCTCAACCAGGCGGCGGAGTCGCAGGTGCCCTACCTGCCGCGGGTCGCCTCGCCGGTCTCGTCGTTCCGGCTGATCGCCACCGCGATGCTGCTCAACTGGCCGGAGGTGCAGCAGGTCTCGCTCGACGCCGGCACCAACCAGTGCACCACGGCGCGTACGCCGGTCGAGGGGCTGGGGTCGCGCTTCATGCTCGGCGTGGTCACGCTCGGCGACGCACAGCGCTACGGGCTCAACCTGGCCGCGCTGCAGGCCGCGCCCGGGCACTACGTCAGCCCGACCAACGACGCCATGGCCTCGGCGATCAAGATCGCCACCACGGCCGACCAGAAGGCGCAGAAGAAGGCCCAGAAGAAGGCCCAGAAGGCGCAGAAGAAGGCCGGAAAGAAGGCGGCGAAGGCCGCCGTGCCGCTGACCCCGATCGCCGTCGACGAGAAGGACCTGCGGGCGAGCACGACGGCGTATCCCGGCACGATGGTCGTCTACACCGCCGCGAAGACCACCGGACTGCCGAAGAGGACCGCCCAGGAGGTCGCCCAGTTCATCCGGGTCTCCTCGACCGAGGGCCAGGTGCCCGGCCGCGGGAACGGCCGGCTGCCGGGTGGCTACCTGCCGATCACCAAGACCGGCGTCACCGCCCGGCTTTACGCCCAGGCGCAGGCCGCCGCGAAGGTGATCGCGGCGCAGAAGGCGCCGACGACACCGACCCCGTCGAGCACGCCGACGCCGAAGGCGAAGCCCACCGGATCGGCGTCGGTGGCGCCGCCGCCGGCCACGCCGCCCGCGGCCGCGCCGACCCCGGTGGCCACGGCCGCGCCATCGGCCACCACCGTCACCGACGCCGCCCCGATGGTGCGGACGGCCGCTGTCACCTCGGGGCTCGGCGGTGGGCTGCTGCCGGTGCTGATCGTGGTGGGGCTGCTCTGCGGTGCGATCACGCTGGGCGGCCGGGTCTGGCTGTTCCTGCGAGGTGCCCGATGAGCGTCGTGGCAGCGCCGCGCCGGGCTCGTCGGCCGATCCGACCACGCGCGCATCCGATCCGGCCCGGCGACGTCGAGGAGACGATGGCGATCGCCTCCACCACCGCGGCGCTGATCGCGCTGGTATGCGTCTGGGCGCTGCTGCAGATGCTGGTGCTCGGGACGCTGGCCCAGCAGCGCGACCAGCACCTGCGCTACGCGGAGTTCCGCAGCGAGCTCGCCCAGGCGACCGCGCCCACCGGGGAGCTGGACTACCGCGGCCGTCCGATCGCGCCGGGCTCGCCGGTGGCGCTGCTCTCGATCCCGCGGCTGGGGCTGCAGCAGGTCGTGGTGGACGGTACGGCGTCGGGCGACCTGATGGCCGGTCCGGGGCACCTGCGCAGCACCCCGATGCCGGGCCAGGCCGGCGTGTCGGTGGTGATGGGGCGCGGCTCGACGTACGGCGCGCCCTTCCGGCGGCTCGCGACCCTGTCGGCCGGTGACCGCATCACCGTCCAGAACGCCACCGGCAAGGTCAGCTACACCGTGCAGGACGTCCGCCGCGCCGGCGACCCGATCCCGCCGGCGCCCAGCGGTGCGACCGCGGGCCGGCTGACGCTGGTCACCGCGCAGGGCAGCGGCTTCATCGGCGCGGTGAGGCCCGGCTCGGCGGTCTACGTCGACGCCACCACCCAGCAGGCCACCCCGGCCGGGGTGGTGGCGGCCGCGGTGCCCTCCTCCGAGCAGGTGATGGGCCGTGACAGCGGGGCGCTGCCGCTGCTGGTCCTGCTGCTCGCCGTGCTGGCGGGGCTCGTCCTCGCCGTCAGCGTGGCGCGCCGGCACGTGCGCGCGGTGCTGGTGTGGACCTGCGCCACGCCGGTCGCGATAGCGCTGGCCTGGGCCGTGACCGACCAGGTCATGCGCCTCCTACCGAACTTGATGTGACGACACATCGAGACACCCGAGAAATGGAATCAGGGAGCAACTGATGTTCACTCGCAAGAAGCGCGCCGGGCTCGGCGCTTCACTCGCCGCGGCCGCGGTGGTCGCGTCGGGTCTCGCGCTGGTGTCCGGTTCGCCGGCCTCGGCGACGACCAGCGTGCCGACCGCGACCGCCGACGACGCCTACGTCAACTCCGGCTACAAGTTCGGCGACACCCTTCCGGAGAACGCCCTCGTCGGGATGGGCTCGGACACCATCCAGTTCGTGATGGGGCAGCTCGCCGCGAAGTACAACGAGCAGCTGGCCGCCGGCACGCTGCCCGCCGCCGAGCAGGCCGCCAACTCCACCGACACCAAGGTGATCTCGCTGGCCGCCTGCGACCCGGAGACCCTCGGCGCGGCGAACTCGCTGGGCCTCACCGTCGGTGTGGCGTTCAACAAGCCCTGCGTCTGGCAGGGTCAGAACTCCGACAACCCGATGAACCTCAAGGACTTCGAGGGCAGCTCGGGCACCCCGACCACGCCGCTGCAGAACGTCACCTCGGCCAACGCCTCGGCGCTGCACCAGCTCGGCTTCACCCTGCCGACCAGCAACGGCGTGACCTCCGGACTGACCTCCAACATCGCCCTCGACGGTGACTCGGGCTCCGGTGCCGCCTCCCTCACCAAGGGCGACACCAGCAACACCGCCGAGGCGCCCGGCACCAAGGGTCCCTACCTGTCGATGGCGTTCTCCCGCGCATCGGGAACCCAGCCGGGCAAGCACCTGGAGGGCTACCCCTTCGCGCTCGACTCGATCGTGATGGTGACCTCCAAGAACAGCAACGCCCCGGCGACGCTGACGCCGCAGGAGGTGTGGGGCATCTACACCGGCGTCTACACCAACTGGTCGCAGCTGGGCGGCAAGCCGGGCGCGATCCACGCCCTGCTGCCGGCCAACCCGTCCTCGGGCACCCGCAAGACGTTCACCACCACCATGCTCAAGGGCTGGGGCGGTGCGAACCCCGACGCCGCGAACGGCGGCACCAACCTGTTCGGCTCCGACGTCTCCACCACCTGGACCGACGGCGCGGGTGCCTCGCACCAGGTCATCGAGCACGACCCGACGCCGGTGGCGGACGACCCGAACGCGATCGCGCCGTTCTCCTGGGGCCGGGTCGCGCTGACCGGCAACCTGGTCAACGTCGAGAACGGCATCCGCTACGACCGCGAGGTCTACAACTACTTCCGCACCTCCGCCGCGCCGGAGTCCGCCGGCGTACCGAGCAGCTGGCTGGCCGGCTCCCCGCTGGTCGAGTCGATCTTCGGTGAGAACGGCTGGATCTGCAGCAGCGACGAGGCCAAGCAGATCATCGAGGCCAACGGGATGTTCCCGCTCGCCTCGACCGCGACCGGCGGCACCTGCGGTGCCGCCGCCGACTACACCGGCGACACCAACAAGAAGGCCGTGGACGCCCCGGTGACCACCCGGACCACCGTCGTGGTCAGCGGCAACACCGCCACCGCCCTGGTGCAGGCCAACAGCGGTACGCCGACCGGCTCGGTCGTCTTCTCCCTGGCCAACGCCGCCACCGGCGGCAACCAGGGCGCCGCCCCGATCACTGTCCCGCTGACCAACGGGCAGGCCGTCTTCCAGATTCCGGCCGGTCTGCCGGCGGGCACCTATCACGTGGGTGCGGCGTACGTGCCGGACTCGAACGCCTTCGAGACCAGCTCCAACGGCAACACCAACCTGCCCTCGGAGGACAACCGGATCACCGTCGCTGGCGCCGGCAGCACGCCGGTGGTGACGCCGACCCCGACCAAGACCAAGGCGCAGCTCAAGCTCGCCAAGGACAAGGCCGCGCTGAAGAAGGCGAAGAAGGCCTACAAGAAGGCCCACGGCGCCAAGAAGGCGAAGCTGAAGAAGAAGATCGCCAAGCTCACCAAGGCGGTCAAGAAGGACAAGAAGAAGGTCAAGGCCGGCAAGTGAGCCGCGCCGTGCATGACACCGTCGCATGACACCGTGCCGGCCCGGGGCGCGCTCGCCCCGGGCCGGCACTCCACCCCCCGTCAGGAAGACATCCGATGAGTACCGCCGAACCGGTCGCGACGCAGGTGATCCCGGCCGTCGCCGACCCGCACGTCCCCGGACCCACCCCACCGGACGCCCCGGGCACGGCCCCCGCCGGCCTTGCCGAGCTGGAGGCCCGCGACGTCTCCTGCTGGTTCGGCGACCGGCTGGTCCTGGACCGGGTCTCGCTGGTGATGCCCGCCGGTGGGATCACCGCGCTGATCGGCCCCTCCGGCTGCGGCAAGTCGACGTTCCTGCGCACGCTCAACCGGATGCACGAGCTGGTGCCCTCGGCCAAGATGGGCGGGGAGGTGCTGCTGGACGGTGAGGACATCTACGGGCCGCAGAAGCGGCTCACCGACGCCCGCCGCGACATCGGCATGGTCTTCCAGAAGCCCAACCCGTTCCCGGCGATGTCCATCCGCGACAACGTGCTGGCCGGGCTGCGGCTGACCGGCACCAAGGCGTCCCGCTCGGAGAAGGACGAGCTGGTCGAGCACTGCCTGCGGCTGGGCGGACTGTGGAACGAGGTCAAGGACCGCCTCGACGCTCCCGGCGGCGGCCTCTCCGGCGGCCAGCAGCAGCGGCTGTGCATCGCCCGGTCGATGGCGATCCGACCGCGGGTGCTCCTGATGGACGAGCCGTGCTCGGCGCTCGACCCGACCTCCACCCGGGTGATCGAGGAGACGATGACGTACCTGGCCCAGGAGGTCACCATCGTGATCGTCACCCACAACATGCAGCAGGCCGCGCGGGTCTCGGACCGGTGCGCGTTCTTCCTCGCCTCGCAGGGCACGCCCGGCGTCATCGTCGAGCACGGTGAGACCGAGGCGATGTTCACCAACCCGCAGGACCCCCGCACCGCCGACTACGTCAACGGCCGCTTCGGGTGAGCCTGCGGCCGCTGGTCTCGCTGGCGGCCTCGCTGCTGGCGATCTCGATCGTCGGGTACGTCGTCTGGACGCTGGCGAGTGCGCCGGGGGTCGCGCCGATCGGGGACCTGGTCGGGGCGGTCTCGCCGGTCCCGGCTGCCCCGGCTGCCCCGGACGGGGCGCCGACGGCGGCCGCGGCCACACCGGCGGTGGGCGGCTCCGGCGTACCGACGCCCGACCCGCGCTGGGTCACCCGGATGGCCTCAAGGGCGGGCATCCCGGTGCCGGCCATGCGCGCCTACGCCCGCGCTCAGCTGGCCAGGCCGGCCGGCTGCGCCCTCGGCTGGACCACGGTTGCCGGCATCGGCTGGGTGGAGTCCCAGCACGGCACCCTCGACGGCCGCGCCCTCGGCGAGGACGGCGTGCCCTCGACGCCGATCGTCGGCCCGGCGCTGACCGGTGGGCTCGACCACGCCTACGGACCGATGCAGTTCATCCCCTCGACCTGGGCGCGCTGGGCCAGCGACGGCGACGGGGACGGGCGTGCCGACGTCGACGACCTCGACGACGCCGCGATGGCCGCGATGCGCTACCTGTGCGCCTCCGGCCAGGATCTGGCCAGCGGCGCGGGCTGGTCCCGCGCGGTCTTCTCCTACAACCGCTCCCAGGACTATGTGAGCCAGGTGTACGCCGCGGCCTCGGCGTATGCCGCTCGCACCCGCTGAAAGCCCTGTGGATAACGCGGATCCCTCGTCGGCGCCCCGTGCCACACTGGTTCCAGGACGGCCCGATGAGAGGAAGTGATCGATGTCCGACCCGCAGACCTGGACGCTCATCGGCGTCTTCGCGGCCGCCCTGTTCGGCATGCTCGGCGTGCTCGGCGGCTGGTTCCCGCGGCTGCTGCGCGCGGACCTCAGCGGCGTCGAGGGCCGGTTGACCGGCCGGATCGACTCGGTCGAGTCCAGGTTGACCGGCCGGATCGACTCGGTCGAGTCCAGGCTGACCGCTCGGATGGACTCGGTCGAGTCCCGGCTGGACGCGCGCATCGACAAGCTCGAGATGCGCATCGACTCCGTCGAGTCCCGACTGGCCACGAAGATCGACCATCTCGACCGGGACATCTCGGCCATCGCCAAGCGGGTCTTCCCCGACGAGGGCTGAGGCGCCCTAGTCACGACGCCCGGCGTCGATGTCCTCGGCGTCGACGTCCAGCACCCCGTGCAGGCTGCTCAGCGCGCCCGCCAGCGAGGCGAGCGGGCCGCGACCCTGCACCAGCATGGTCACCGACACGATGTCGCTGCGGTCCTCGTCGCGTCGGGAGGTGAGGTGGTTGACCGAGAACCCTCGCTCGGTGCACTCCGTCAACACGTTGCGGAGCACGCCCTGGCCGTCGCGGTAGGTCAAGCGGAGCGCGGCCGGCGAGAAGCGACTCCCTGGAATCCGTCGGACCAGCGCGGTGAAGCCGGGCACGATGACGAAGTAGAGCACCGTCGCCGCCACCGCCAGCAGTGGCAGTCCACCGCCGGCGGCCATCCCGATCGCGGCGGTGATCCAGATCGAGGCGGCGGTGGTCAGCCCGGAGACGACGTCGCGGCGTACGAAGATCAGGCCGCCTCCGATGAAGCCGATCCCGCTGACGATCTGCGCCGCCACCCGGGACGGGTCGAGCACGATGCGCTGCGCCTCGAGCACGTCGGTGAAGCCGTACTTCGACACCAGCATGAACAGCGCCGCCCCGACGCCCACCAGGGCATGGGTGCGCAGGCCGGCTGACTTCTGCCGCAGCTCGCGCTCCAGCCCGATGCCGGAGGAGAGCACGAACGCGAGCGCCAGCTCGGCCAGCTGCCCCCAGCCCTGACCGAGCGGCTCGCCGATGATCAGCGGTGCCACAGCCTCACGGTGCCCCGGGACGGCGCGCGGCATCCGCGGCCGGCGCCGACGTCAGCGGCCGTTGGCGCTGAAGTGCTCGTAGTCCTTCAGGCCGTGCCAGTCGCCACCCCAGCCCCAGCCGACCGCCTCGAAGGCCGCGACCACGGGGCCGCCGGCCGTGATGATCCCGGGGGCCTTCCGGTCCCGGTCGAGGTACCAGGAGGCGAGCTCGGGCAGCACCCGGGCGCCCTCGGCGTAGGGGTTCTGGAACGGGTCGACGTCGATGGCCAGGCCGTACGCGTGCTGGCTGAACCCGCTGGTCTGCCCTCGCACCGGTCGGCAGTTGAACGCCGAGGTGTTGTTGCCGTCCCCGGTCGGCGGTGCCTCGGCCTCCGCTTTCGTGGTGATGTGCATCTGCTCGATCGGGAAGTCGGCGTCCCACAGTCGATGGAACACCGTCACCATCGCCGTCGCCGCGGACCGCTCGACCAGCAGCTCGCCGGTGTGGCGTGCGCCGTCGAAGCCGCGGAACGTCACCCGCACCCAGTCCAGATCCGCCGCGCTCACCGGACAGCCGGGCTCCCACGTCGAGCGGGCGATCACCTCGGCCGGCGC
>Ga0164242_10004872_pt1 | contig 15001 bp, 15 predicted proteins | sample OricomgcompostMG_FD_108783 | JGI IMG/M metagenome (GOLD analysis project Ga0164242, IMG submission 108783) | Miracle-Growth compost microbial communities from Emeryville, California, USA - Original compost - Miracle growth compost (MG) ... | reverse complement strand
GCGTCCACGCACCTGTTGCCGCGGCAACTGGAGCGCGCTGCGCTGACTGCCGAGGACGTCGCGATCGACGAAGCCGTATTGCGTGAGATGGCAGGCGAATACACCCGCGAGGCGGGGGTCCGGCAGATGGAGCGGATGATCGGCAAGATCCTGCGCAAGGTCGCCACGAACCTCGCGACGGAGAAGGCGAATGCCCCCGTCCGGGTGACGGTCGACGATCTCAAGGATTATCTTGGCCGGCCGCGCTTCACCCCCGAGTCGCCTGAGCGCACAGCCGTTCCCGGTGTCGCGACGGGGCTCGCGGTGACGGGCATGGGTGGTGACGTGCTCTTCATCGAGGCAGCCAAGCCGGCAACCGGCAAGCTGCAATCCGCCTCGGCCGAGAGTGACTCCGGGACGCACCTGACCCTCACCGGTCAGCTCGGTGACGTGATGAAGGAGTCGGCGCAGATCGCGCTGTCCTACCTGCGTTCGCACGGCGCCGAGCACGGCGTCGACGTCTCGTCGCTCTCGGGATCGATCCACCTGCACGTCCCTGCCGGGGCGACGCCCAAGGACGGCCCGTCCGCCGGTGTCACGATGGTGACCGCGCTGGCATCACTCGCGACCGGGCGCCCGGTCCGCAGCGACGTCGGTATGACGGGCGAGGTGACGCTGAACGGTCGCGTGCTGCCGATCGGTGGCGTGAAGCAGAAGTTGCTCGCCGCCCAGCGTGCCGGCCTGACGACGGTCTTCATCCCGCAGCGCAACGAGCCGGACCTGGACGATGTGCCGGAGGAGGTCAGGGCCGCCCTCGACATACGACCGGTCAGTGACGTCGCGCAGATCCTGGAGTCGGCCCTCGAGCAGCCGGCCTCGGGCGACGTACCCGGCGCCGCCTGACCCCTCGCGCCCACACCCTTCTCGCCGAGAGGACACAAAACACATCGAGCGGACACGAAAAGCACGGCTCAACGAGCCCATTGACGTGTCCGCTCGGTGCAGATCGTGTCCTCTCGGCAGTGGGGCGTCCGTCAGGTGTCAGCTGCGCGGCAGGAGGCGGGGCCGCTGTTGACCCGTAGCAAGCGTGCTGTGCCCCACCGCGACACCGGAACTGGTTCGCAGGTCGCGCGTCGGGTCCATCAGATCGATCGTCTGCAGAACCCAGAACGCAGCGAAGAGGGCCAGCAGTGCGATCTCCAGTCCCAGCAGCGCGTACTCCCAGGATCGGTGAACGATCATGAACCCGGCCGTAGCGCAGCCCATTCCGGCGAGCACCGCCCAATAGGCCCGATCGAAGCGGGTGCGGCTCGACCCCGCCTGCCGGGCGATCACGCGCACACCCCAGTCGGTGTTGAGCGCGACGACCCCGGCGAAGGGCACAAAGGTGAACACCGCCGCCATCGCATGTGCGTGGGCGGCGAACGTGACACGGTCCATGGACAACCAGCCCACGCCGACCAGCCATGCCACGCCCACCGAGGCCAGACCGATGACGCTCCACACAGGCAATGGTTCGTGGGCCCGGATCCGACGCCGGGCGAAGCCGAGCACGACGAGATATCCGACACCGAGTACGGCCAGGAAGGTCGCTGCATTGTTCGTGATTGCGGCCACGTCGGGAGTTCTCCCGTGCTCGGGAGTCGGCACGAAGGCAACCATCGGGGCGCTGATACCCGCGAGGTTGAGGCAGACGTTCTCCGCATCGGTGAAACCGTGCAGCGCGACCAGGCAGACCCCCACGCTGGTCAGCACGCCGATGAAGACAGGGCCGGCCGGTGTGTAGTAGTAGGCGCTGATCGAGGTCTGCCAGCCACCACGGACGGTCTGGATCACGACCGAGACCGTCAAGGCCAACAGCAATGCCAGCAGGCAGCACCGCAGGTAACGGTAGGTGGTCGCCTCGGTGTTCGCGTCGCGATTGTGTTCCATGCCCCGAGGAGTGTTCCGGCCCACCGTTTGATCCACCACCGACCGGGCGGATGCGCTGCCCGATGTTTCTGCGGACGCGCCCAGCTGCCGCTGGGCGAAGCGTCTAGCGTTGAAACATGACCGGCGAGCAGAAATGGACGTCACCGACGACCGCGGAAATTCGCGAGCTGCTGCGTGCTGCGCGGACGATCGCCGTGGTCGGGGCGTCCGACAAACCGACCCGACCCAGCTATGAGGTGTCGTCATACCTCGCGAAGCAGACCGACTACGAGGTCTGGTTCGTCAACCCGCACCTGACCACGCTCTTCGACCGACCCGTCTTCCCCAGCCTCGCCGAGCTACCGGCAGCCCCGGACCTGGTGGACGTCTTCCGCCGACACAGCGAGCTGCGCAACGTCGCCGAGGAAGCGATCGCGGCCGAAGCCGGGACGTTGTGGTTCCAGCTCGGGCTGTATGACGAGCCGGTCGCCGACCTGGCGGCCGCCGCCGGACTCACCGTGGTGATGGACCGCTGTCTGCGTGTCCAGCACTCCTGGATGATCGGACCGAGTCGCTAGTCAGCTCGTCGCGCCGCGGGTCCATCAGGTCGACGGTCTGCAGCACCCAGAACGTCGCGAACAACACCAGGACGCCGCTCTCGAGACCCAGCAGTGCATAGCTCCACGTGTGCAGCAGGCCGAAAATGATTGCCACGCACAGCATCCCCGCGAGGACGAGCCAGTACGCGCGGTCGAAACGCGTCCGGCTGGGCAACGGCTCGCGCGCGATGACGCGCACACCCCAATCGGTGTTCAAGGCGACGACGAACACGAACGGCAGCAGGGTGAACGTCGCCGCGAGCGTGTGGGCGTGGGAGACGAAGGTGCTGCGATCGCTGATCAGCCACAGCACGCCGACCAGCCAGGCAAGAGCCACGGAACCCAGACCGATCGCGCCCCACGACGACAGCGACCCACCGTTCCGTAGCCGGTGCCACACGAAGCCCAGCACGACGAGATAGCCGACGGCGAGCACGCTCAGGTAGGTCGCCGCGTTGTTGGTGATCGCCGCGACGTCCGCAGACCGGCCGCGTTCGGGACTCGGGACGAACGCGACCATCGGCGCGCTGATGCCGGCCAGGTTGAGGCAGACGTTCTCGGCATCGGTGAACCCCTGCAGCGCCACCAGGCAAACGCCGACGCTGGCCATGACCGCGATGAACACCGGGCCGGCCGGGGTGTAGTAGTAGGCGCTGATCGACCCCTGCCAGCCGTCCCGCACCGTCTCGATGCCGACTCCGACGGCGAGCGCCAGCAACAGGGCCAGCAGTCCGAATCGGACGTAACGGTAGGTGTTGATCTCGGGCTTCATGAGGACAGGATCAGTTGGTACCACCGTGTGTCCACCCAATGACCGAACTTCCAGCCGACTTCGCGCAGCGTGCCGACCACCTCGAAGCCCAGCGCCTCGTGCAGCGCGCACGACGCCGGGTTCGGCTCGGCGACGACAGCCAGCACGGTGTGTATGCCGTCCGCGCGCAGCAGGTCGAGCAGATGCGTGTAGGTCAGCCTGCCGAGGCCCTGGCCGACAGCCGTATCCGCGAGGTAGATCGACGTCTCGCGCGTGCGCAGATAGGCCGGACGCGGCCGGAACGGGCCCGAGAAGGCGAATCCCACCATCGAACCGCCGTGCTCGACCGCGATGAGGTGGTCTCCCGGAGCAGCGCTGTCCAGTTTTGCCTGCCAGTAGGTGGTCGGTGGATCGTCGGTGTCGAAGGTCGCGACGGTCTCCCGCACGGACTGCCCGTAGATCGCCCGGATCGTCGGCAGGTCGGCCGCCGTTGCGACCCGGATCGTTGTGGACATCACGCCGCCCAGCTGATCGGCAACCGCTTGACCCCGCGCTGGAAGTTGGAGCGCAGGTAGGCCGGCTCACCGGCGAGTTGTATGTCGCTGGTGCGCGTCAGCACCTCACGGAAGAGCAGCGCCATCTGCACCCGGGCGAAGTGCGCACCGATGCAGACGTGCGGGCCGTGCCCGAAAACCCGATGGTTGTTGGGTTTGCGGTCGATGAGCAACTCGTCGGGGCGATCGAACACCGCTGGGTCGCGGTTGGCGGCGAGGTAGGACACGACCACCTTGTCGCCGGCGTACACCGACACACCTCCGAGCGAGGCCTCGCGGCTCGCGGTGCGCCGAAACGTCATGACAGGGGTCCACCAGCGCAACAGTTCATCGACCGCCGCCGGGATCAGGGATGGATCCTTGCGGAGCGCGCGCATCGCATCGGGGTTGTCGAGCAGCGCGATCATCGCGCCCGGCAGCCCGTTGCGCAGCGTCTCGTTCCCGGCGACCGCGAACAGCCAGAACATGTTCTCGAACTCCTCGACGGACAACTGGCCGCCGTCCTCCTCACGCTGTGCCAGCAGGATCGACATCACGTCGTCACCCGGATCGGCCCGCTTCGCATCGCCGAGCAGGTGTGCGTAGCGGTAGAGGTCCGGCATGCCGTCACGGCCCCGCGGGTCCGGCATACGACCCGACTCGTCGGGCGAAGGGCGCAACGCAACCGCTTGGCGTGCGATCGCAGTCCCTTGTCCCGCACCAAAACTCGCCGAGCCGGCGTAGTCCGGATCGAGGAAGCCGATCACCCGGTTGGACCAGTCGAACATCAGCCACCGGTCCTCGGGAGGCACCCCCAGGATGTCGGCGAGCGTCAGCAGCGGCAGGTCGGCCGCGACATCCTTGGCGAAGTCGCACTCCCGCGGTCCCGCGAGCATGCGGTCGACGATGCCCTTGGCGTGTCCGGCGATCCGCTCCTCCAATGCCCGCACCGCGCGCGGTGTGAACGACGCGGCGATCAACTTGCGCAACCGGGTGTGCTCCGGCGGGTCCATGTTGAGCATCATCCGCTGCACGTAGGCCAGATCCCGCGGGGTTGCGGGGTCGTGGATCTGGGTGCCACCGAGCGCCGAGGAGTAGGTGGCGGCGTCGCGCACCACCTCGGTGACGAGCGCGTGGTCGATCACCAGGTGATAGCCCGAACCTGCTGGTAGTCCGGACAGTTCAGGCTCGTCCACCCAATGCACCGGGCCGTGCGCACGCAACTGCTCGATCTCTTCGAACGGAACACCCCTGGTGTAGGTGTCCGGATCGTGCAGCGCGGCCGTCGCCGAAGTCGTCATTCGCCGGTCGGCAGCTCACCGAGCGCGCTGTCGAGGTGTGCCATGAAAGTGTCCGGCGACTCGTACATCGGGTAATGGCCGGCGTCGTCGATGACGTCCATCCGGGCGCCGGGATAGAGCTGCAACCAGCTCGCCTCACACGTCTGCGGCCCGAGCGCGGCGTCCCGGGCGCCGGCGATCACCCGCAACGGCACCTGCACCGCAGGCACCTCCTCGTGGAAGTCGGTCCTGCCCCACGACGGCAGATAGGCACCGAACGCGTCCCGCCGCGAGTTGTCGATCGAGAAGCGCACCATCTGCTGCACCCATTCGTCCGGGTGCACGTTGCCGGTCGTGAAGCCGATGATCGCGGCGCGGTTCTCGTCGTTGTGGGCGGCCCCGTCGAACAACGCCCAGGAGTCGTCGTCGAACGGCACACCCGTCGGCGGCACCGGCGAGACGCCGACCATGCCCGTCACTCGCTCGGGGGCATCGGCGAAGGTGCGCATCATCGCCGAACCACCCATCGAATGACCGATCAATGCGTAGCGGTCCCAACCGAGCTCATCCGCGAGCGTGCGTGCATCGGCGCTGATCTCGGCCAGGCTGTGGTCGCCTGCCTCATCCTGACGACTGCCATAACCGCGGTAGTCGAGGAACGCGACGGTGTAGCGATCGCCGTCGACGCGCGCAGGCAACTCACCCCATCCCTGCGCGGAGCCGAACCACCCGTGCAGGGCGATCACGGTGACCGGGCCGGAGCCCACGAGGACGTGTCCGATGCTCATCTCGGCACAATAATCCGTCGCGGACGTTCCCGCCGCTGTCTAGCGTGAGTTGTATGGCGACCGAGGTGACCGTGCGAAGAGCCAGAGCCGATGACGCCGAACCCGTGGCAGCGCTGCGCCGGGTCGTCTACCCCTACAAGGTGATGTCGACCGATGCCTGCGCCGGACCATCAGCGCGGAGCACCCCGGCGAGGAGCGCCTCGCGCTCGTGGCCGAGCAGGACCACCGGATCGTCGCCTGGGGCAACGCCGGCCTGAACGTCTGGACGAGCGCACGGGGACACAGCAAGATTGCTCTGTTCGTGCATCCGGACCATCGCCGCAGCGGCATCGGCGGCACCCTCGCCGGGTGCCTGCACGATCACCTGCACGGTGCGGGTGCGCAGCGCATCCAGGTCTTCGCGCAGCAGGACAGCGTGGGCTTCGCACTCGGCCACGGTTATGCGGTCACGCGCACCCTGCACTACGCCGGTGTCCGGCTCGACGCCCTGCCACCGGCGCCCTCCGCCCCGGAAGGGATCGCACTACGCCCCTACACCGAGCTGGATCCCCAGGCGATCTACGTCGCCGAGATGCTTGCCGCTGCGGACGAACCAGGCGACGCACCGCTGGACGCGATGGACTACGAGCAGTGGCTCACCGACTTCTGGAACGATCCTGCGATCGACAGAAACCTCAGTGTCGCAGCGGTTTCCGGCGAGGAGGTGCTGTCCTTCACGATCGTCGGGACGGACGGGGACCGGATCTGGTCCGCCTTCAGCGGCACCATCCCGCTGCAACGTGGCCGCGGCCTCTCGAAGCTCGTCAAATCGGCGTCTCTCCACCGGGCGCACTCGAACGGCGTCGTGTCGGCATACACCTCGAACGACGACCGGAACGGCCCGATGCTCGCGGTCAACAACTGGCTGGGCTATCGGCGCGTCGCGACGGAACTGGGCTTGGCCCGCAGCTCCTGAGCGCACGTCGCCAATGTCACACGTGCGGACGGTCGCGCTCGCCTTACCGTGGAAGAAGTCAACTCTGCGAAGGAGCCCGAACGATGGAACCGCGGATGAACGTCGCAAGCGTCATACCGGAGGCGTATGACGCCGTGCTCGGACTGGAGAAGTATGCCGCCGCGCACGTCGACCCGACCTTGTACGAGCTGGTCAAACTGCGCGCCTCGATGATCAACGGCTGCGGCTTCTGCATCGACATGCACAGCCACGACGCGCTTGCCGCCGGCGAGACTCCGCAGCGGCTCTTCGAGCTGATGGCCTGGCGAGAGGTCGGCTGTTTCACCGACAAGGAGCGCGCGGCGCTGGCTCTGGTCGACCAGGTCACCCGACTCGGCGAGGAAGGCGTGACCGACGAGGTGTGGGACGAGGCCAACGCGCAGTTCACCCAGGAAGAGGTCGCCAATCTGCTGATCGCGATCGCGACGATCAACGTGTGGAACCGGATCGCCATACCGACCCGCATGCAGCCGCCGAAGCGGTGAGCCCTGAGTGGCTCGGGTCGGGCCGAACGCGGGTCCACGGACCGGACAGCGAACCCAAACTTCGAGCGTACTCGATATATAAGACAGTGTTATGACTTGCCACCCCACGCTAATGGGCGCTGGTCAGGCGCGTAGATTTGGGTGTAGTCAGCCGAGCGGGAGAAGTAGTGAGCAACCTCAAACAGTTGGGTAGTGTCGTCGTGCGCTTCGCCGGAGATTCCGGCGACGGGATGCAGTTGACCGGTGACCGATTCACCAGCGACTCCGCCGTGCTCGGCAACGATCTGTCGACGCTGCCCAACTTCCCCGCCGAGATCCGCGCCCCGCAGGGGACCCTGCCTGGCGTCTCCAGCTTCCAGGTGCACTTCGCCGACCATGACGCGCTCACGCCGGGCGATGCCCCCGACGTGCTGGTCGCGATGAACCCGGCTGCGCTGAAGGCCAACCTCGGCGACCTGCCGCGCGGTTCCACGATCATCGTCAACACCGACGAGTTCTCCAAGCGCAACCTGTCCAAGGTGGGCTACGAGTCCAACCCACTCGACGACGACTCGCTCGGGGCATGGCAGGTGCACGCGGTGCCGCTCACCTCGATCACCGTCGAGGCGCTGGCCGACTTCGACCTGGGCCGCAAGGACAAGGAACGTGCGAAGAACATGTTCGCGCTCGGTCTGCTGTCCTGGATGTACACCCGGCCGCTCGACGGCACCTATGCGTTCTTGAAGGCCAAGTTCGCGGGCCAGCCGGACATCCTGGAGGCCAACCTCACGGCGCTACGCGCCGGTCACGCGTACGGCGAGACCACTGAGGCGTTCTCGGTGCAGTATGCCGTCGCGCCGGCACCGATGGCGCCCGGGACCTATCGCAACATCACCGGGAACGTCGCAACCGCATACGGTTTGGCGACTGCGGCGCACCGCGCGGGGCTGCCGCTCGTGCTGGGCAGCTACCCCATCACTCCAGCGTCCGACCTGCTGCACAACCTGTCGCGCATGAAGCACTTCGGCGTGACGACGATCCAGGCGGAGGACGAGATCGCAGCTGTCGGCGCAGCGCTGGGCGCCTCCTTCGGCGGCGCGATCGGAGTCACCACCACGAGCGGTCCGGGACTCGCGCTGAAGTCCGAGACCATCGGCCTGGGAGTGGCTCTGGAGCTTCCCCTGGTCGTCATCGACGTCCAGCGCGGTGGCCCGTCAACGGGCCTGCCGACCAAGACCGAGCAGGCCGACCTGCTGCAGGCGATGTTCGGCCGCAACGGCGAGTCACCGGTCGCGGTGATCGCGGCCAGCTCACCCGCTGATTGCTTCACCGCGGCGGTCGACGCCGTGCGCATCGCGACCACCTACCGGACGCCGGTGATCCTGCTGTCCGACGGCTATCTCGCCAACGGATCGCAACCGTGGAAGCTGCCGACCTCGGCCGACGAACTCCCCGAGGTGACAGTGGAGTTCGCCACCGAGCCGAATGCCACTGATGCCCAGGGCAATCCGGCCTTCCACCCCTACCTGCGCGACGAGCAGACACTGGCCCGGCCGTGGGCCGTCCCCGGCACGCCCGGCCTGGAGCACCGCGTCGGCGGCATCGAGAAGGCCGACGGCACGGGCAACATCAGCTACGACCCGGCCAACCACGACCACATGGTGCGCACTCGCCAAGCCAAGATCGACGGCATCGAGGTGCCCGACCTCGTCGTCGACGATCCCAGTGGCGACGCGAAACTCCTTGTCCTGGGCTGGGGTTCGACCTACGGCCCGATCGCGGCAGGGGTGCGGCTGGCGCGGGCGACCGGCGCCCGGATCGCCCGGGCGCACCTGCGCAACCTGGCGCCGTTCCCCGCCAACCTGGGCGAGGTGCTGCGCTCCTACGACCGGGTGCTGCTGCCGGAGATGAACCTCGGCCAGCTCGCACTGTTGCTGCGCGGGAAGTACCTCGTCGACGTGCGTCGTCACAACGCCGTGCGCGGATTGCCTTTCACCGCAGTCGAGATCGCCACCGCCATCGGTGAGCAACTGGAAGACATTGGCGAAGGAGCCAACGCATGACCACCACAGACCTCAGCGCACCGAGCAGGAGCGGCATCGCCGGCGTTCCGCTGCTCGCCGAGGGCGAGAAGCAGACCAAACGCGACTTCACCTCCGACCAGGAGGTGCGCTGGTGCCCCGGCTGCGGCGACTACATCATCCTCAACGCCATCCAGAGCTTCCTGCCGGAGCTCGGACTACGCCGGGAGAACATCGTCTTCGTCTCCGGGATCGGCTGCTCGAGCCGGTTCCCTTACTACCTCGACACTTACGGCATGCACTCGATCCACGGCCGCGCACCGGCGATCGCGACCGGCCTGGCGACCAGCCGACCGGACCTGTCGGTGTGGGTCGTGACCGGCGACGGCGACGCGCTGTCGATCGGCGGCAATCACCTGATCCATGCATTGCGGCGCAACGTCAACCTCAAGATCCTGCTGTTCAACAACAAGATCTACGGGCTGACCAAGGGTCAGTACTCCCCGACGTCCGAGGTCGGCAAGATCACCAAGTCGACGCCTCTCGGGTCGGTCGACCACCCGTTCAACCCGACCTCACTGGCGCTCGGTGCAGAGGCGAGTTTTGTTGCCCGCACGATGGATTCGGACCGCAAGCACCTGACCGAGGTGCTGCGTGCCGCGGCTGCGCACCGGGGTTCGGCACTGGTCGAGATCTACCAGAACTGCCCGATCTTCAACGACGGGGCGTTCGACGTGCTGAAGGATGCCGACGAGGCCAAGGCGCGCGTCCTGCGCCTGGTCGACGGTGAGCCGGTGCGCGCCGGTGAGGGCTACGACACCCGCGTCGTCATACGCAATGCAGCCGGTGACCTGGAGTTGGTGGCCGAGTCGGCAGCCGACCCGGCACGGGTCCTCATCCATGACGCAGCCGCAGCCAACCCGGCGACCGCGTTCGCACTGTCGCGCTTCGACGGTCCCGAGATGACGAACGTGCCGATGGGCATTTTCCGCAACGTGCAACGACCGACCTACGACGACGTAGTGCGTGCGCAGGTCGCCGCCGCATCGCCGAACGGACCCGCGACCGACGCGGAGCTGCTCGACCTGCTGCACGGCGGGGACACCTGGTCGGTCGGCCCGAAGGACTGACGGCCAGGCGCCGACCCGGCGCTACCTGCCGTCCTCGGGCGGCGGCCCGTAGGTCCCGCGAGACACTCTGCGCGCCCGTCCCTCGACCATTGCCGTCCGCAGCGCCGCCCGGAACCGCCCGGGTCCCCAGTAGCGCCCGCCGACCGCGGCGAACAGCTCCGAGGCTCGCATCGGTCCACGGTCGGCAAGCGTCGCGGCGATGGACTCGATCTCGCGATCGAGCACTTCGGGCGGTGTGCTCAGGTCGGACACCGACATCCGGGGCGACCAGATCGTCCGGCCGGGGCCCGGCCGGTAACGCGCCGCGCCGGCGCTGGAGCGCTGCCGGCGCTCCTCGCGTGCCTTGATCCGCTCGCTCCGGGCACGTCCTTCGTCGTCCTGGCCCCGGTCGTCCTGCTGCTCGTGGCCGCCGTCCTCCTGCTCTGCGTCCTCGGCGGTCAGCGGCGTCGCGACATCCTCCAGGCTCTTCTGCTCCGAGCTGACACCGAAGAGGAGTTCCGCGACCCCACCGATGGCCATCACGACGGCGCCGATGACGAAGCCGAGGGCGATCTGCGTGGACTTGCCGGAGTCGATGAAACGGCCGAACAGCAGCGGTCCGGCGATCCCACCGGCAGCGGTGCCGACGGCGTAGAAGAACGCGATCGCGAGCGCGCGGGTCTCCATCGGGAAGAGCTCACTGACGGTGAGGTATGCCGAGCTCGCTCCCGCGGAGGCGAGGAAGAACGTCACCATCAGCATCGCCTCGAAGCCCCAGACGCCTCCCACCGAGTGCAGCACGAACCAGGCCAGCACGACGCCGGCGGCCGCAGAGCCCAGGTAGGAGATCGCGATCATCGGCTTCCGGCCGACGGTGTCGAACAACCGCCCGAGGACCACCGGGCCGAGGAAACTGGCCACGGCATACAGCACGAAGTAGAGCGGCACCTGGTCCGAGCCCACGCCGTAGGCCTTTCCCAGCAGCGTCCCGAGGTCGAAGGTGATGCCGTTGTAGAGGAAGGCCTGGCCGACGAACAGCGCGAGCCCGAGGACGGCGCGTTTGGGGTATTTCGTGAAGGCGACCTTGGCGATCTCCCGGAACGGGATCTTCTGCCGCTGCCGCACGGTGATGCTGTCCTCGGGTTCGTCCAGGTCCTGACCGGTGTCCTCGACGACCCCGCGCTCGATGCCGCTGACGATGTCCTCCGCCTCGTCCTCCCTGCCATGGATGAACAGCCACCGTGGGCTCTCCGGCACGTGCCGCCGGACCACGAGCACCAACAGCCCGATCAGAGCACCGAGCCCGAAGGCGAGTCGCCAGCCGAGATCGGCCGCCAGCAACGATTTGTTCAACAGGATCACCGCGAGGCCGGCCCCTGCGGCGGCGCCGGCCCAGTAGGTGCCGTTGATGATCAGGTCGGTCCGGCCGCGCACGCGTGCCGGGATCAGTTCGTCGACCGCGGAGTTGATCGCCGAGTACTCACCACCGATGCCGGCACCGGTGAAGAACCGCATCACGAAGAAGTACCAGGGCGCGAAGGCGAACGCCGACAGCACGGTCGCCGCGATGTAGACCGCCAGCGTGAGCATGAACAGCTTCTTGCGGCCGAATCGGTCGGTCAGCTGGCCGAAGAACAACGCACCGGAGCACGCACCGGCGACGTAGATCGCGCCCGCCAGCCCGATCTGCGCCGAGCTGATCGTGATGCCACTGCCGCTCTCGGTCATCCGGGAGGCGACGTTGCCGACCATCGTGACCTCGATGCCGTCGAGGATCCACACGCTGCCCAGCCCGATCAGCACCCGCCAGTGGAACTTCGCCCAGGGCAGCCGGTCCAGCCGGGCCGGAACCTTCGTGGTGATGGTGCCGGTGTCCGCGGTCATGCCGCCCGCTCCTGCCGGTCGCGCAGGAAGCGCCACAGCCGCAGCGGGAACATGCCGAGGTATGGCGCGCGCCGCCCCGTCTCGTCGCCGTCACGTCGATCGAACCCCCGCGCGAACCGCTCCGCGTCCTGCGCCGACCGGTATGTCTTGGAACCGCTTGCGCCACCGCACCACTCGCAGGACCAGGACATGGTGTCGCCGGTCGCCCGGAACCGGATGCGGTGGTCGAAGACCCTGCATCTCCACCGCGCGGCCGATGGCTCGCCCGGCCGCGTCGACGCGTAGGGCGTGGCCTGTGGTCCGTTGGGTCGTTTCATGCCTTCTGTTCCGATCACTTCGACGCCACCTCCGCGGGTCTCTCCTACCCGAGAACCAGGGGCGGAAACGACCCGCTCGTCGACCACCGCGACCATGCAGGTCTCCTTCACAGTTGTGGAGCAGAACTCGCTGGTGCTTCAGGATGCGGTCGGTCACAGTGGAAAAATGGCAGCCGTGCAGACCACCCACCCGGAAACGTCGTCGCCGAAGGTGTCCCCGGTCAGTGGCAACGGCGCGGCGTACGGCTTCCTGGCCTATTTCATCTGGGGCGCCTTCCCGCTCTACTTCGACGCACTCAAACCGTCCGGCGCCTGGGAGATCCTGGCCCACCGCATCGTGTGGACCCTCGTCGTCTGCCTCATCGCGCTCACGGCAACCCGCAACCTTGGCTTCCTGCACCGACTGATGCATCGTCCGCGCCAGCTCGGCGCGACCACGATCGCCGGGCTGCTCATCGCCGTCAACTGGGTGGTCTACATCCAGGCCGTGGTCAGCGGGCACACCGTGGAAGCAGCGCTCGGCTATTTCCTCAATCCGCTGGTGACGGTCGCGCTCGGCGTCGTCGTGCTGCGCGAACGACTGCGCATCATGCAATGGGTCGCCGTCGGCATCGGTGCGCTGGCGTGCGTCTACCTCGCGATCGACTACGGCCGGCCGCCGTGGGTCTCGGTGGTGCTCGCGCTGTCGTTCGCCAGCTACGGCTTCATGAAGAAGCGGGTCGGTGGCTCGCTCACCGCGGTCGAGAGCCTGTCCGCCGAGAGCATGGTCCTGGCACCGATCGCGATCGTCATCCTCGTCGTGGTCGGCATGACGGGGCACGCCACCCTCACCTCCGACGGCACCGGCCACACCGTCCTGCTGCTGTGCGCCGGGATCGTGACCGCCGTGCCACTGCTGCTCTTCGCGGCCGCCGCGAGCCGGGTTCCGCTGGTGACCATCGGGCTGCTGCAGTTCGTCTGCCCGATCCTGCAGTTGCTCTGCGGTGTCCTGCTGCTCGATGAACACATGCCGACCGCGCGATGGATCGGCTTCGCGATCGTCTGGGTGGCGCTGATCCTGCTCACGGTCGACTCACTGACCGCGAGCAGCCGGTCCAGGCGGCTGGCCCGAGCTGCCGAGAGCTGCGCGATCTGAGTCGTTCAGGCCTCGCTGCCCTGGTATGCCGGGATCAGTTCCTGCCAATGGGCGTGCCACGCGGGGGACGGCCGTTCCTGGGACCAGCCGTCCGGATGTGCCGAGAGGCCGGAGGCCAACGATCGCCCGAGATCCTCCAGATGCACTTGCCAGCCGGCTGCGTGGAACGGCAGCTCGTCCACTGGAATGCCGCGATCCTCAACCGTCAAGCGGGTCTTGGTCCCTTCGGCGGTCAGCCAGGCCTCCAGCTGTCCCTCGTCGGGTGTGCCCGGGTCAGAGGTCAGCAGGAGATGATGCGGCGCCTCGCAGACATCGATCCGCACCGGTGCGCTCCAGGTGCTGGTGAAGGTCGCGTGGATGGTTGCGCCGACCTTCGGTTCGCCGGTCACCTGGGCGATCCAGCGGGCGAGCCGCCCCGGATCGGTGCACGCCTCCCACAGGTCGTCGATGTCGGTGTCGTAGACGTCCTCGACATGGACGACTCCGCGGGTGTCGTCGATGGGTCGTGTCGTCGCAGTCGTTCTCATCTGTGGGCCTTCTTCCCTCTGGCGATTTCGGTGTGCAGCGCGTCGAGCCGGTTGCGCCACAGCGCCCGGTAATCCTCCAGCCAGTCATCGACCGGCACGAGCGCTTCCGGACGCAGCGTGTAGATCCGCCGTTGTGCTTCCTGCCGCACGTCGACCAGTCCCGCCTCCCGCAAGACGCGCAGATGCCGGGAGACACCGGGCCGGGCGATCGGCAACGCGTCGGCCAGCTCTCCGGCCGTTGCCTCGCGATCGCGCAGGATCTCCAGCACGGTGCGTCGGCTGGGATCGGCCAGTGCGTGCAGAACTGCGTCCATGGCTTCGAGCGTACCCGTATTGTTACGTACCCGCAACGGTACATTTGTCATCCACGCATCCACTCCCACCTCGCGCCAACCCCCCGCCCCCAACCTCGCGACAGGACACAAAGCGCACCGAGCGGACACAGAGCGCACCGAGCGGACACGAAACTCGCCGCGAAATCGGCGCTGTTTCGTGTCCGCTCGGTCGGGTGTGTGTCCGCTCGATCGGGTTTGTGTCCGCTCGGTGGGTGGGGCGGCGGCGCGTCGCGGGCGACTCGGGGTGGGCGATGCCGGCAGCCGTCAGCCGAGCACGTGATCGAGGTAGGGGTTGCTGAAGACGCGGTGCGGATCGAGGCGGTCACGCAGCGCGACGAAGTCGTCGAATCGCGGGTACCGCGAGCGGAGTTCGG
>Ga0164242_10004871_pt1 | contig 15003 bp, 12 predicted proteins | sample OricomgcompostMG_FD_108783 | JGI IMG/M metagenome (GOLD analysis project Ga0164242, IMG submission 108783) | Miracle-Growth compost microbial communities from Emeryville, California, USA - Original compost - Miracle growth compost (MG) ... | reverse complement strand
GTGCAGCGCCTCGGCCGCCGCCACGGGATCGATTCGCGCCAGCTTCCGCACGCCAAGAAGCTCGTCTGGAACGCGGTGCGCACGCCGCTCGCGCTCCGCGGCGGACAGCTCGAGGGGATCGCCAGCGCTTCACACGTCCTGCGCGAGCTCGAGTTCCTCTATCCCATCCCCGAGCGGCACCACCCGCTCCTCGACCGCGGCGCCGGGGCGTTCTCCATCGACCGCGGCTGCATCAAGGGCTTCATCGACCTGGTCTTCGAGCACGAGGGCCTGGCCTACTTCGCCGACTGGAAGAGCGACCTCCTCGGCGATTACGCGCCGGCTGCGCTCGGCGCCCACGTGCAGGCGCACTACGCCATCCAGGAGAAGCTCTACGCGCTGGCGATGGTGCGCCAGCTCGGCATCGACGGCGAGTCCGCGTACGAGGCGCGCTTCGGCGGAAGCCTCTACCTCTTCTTGCGCGGCATGGACGGCGCCAGCGCAGAGGGCGTGCACCTCGCGCGGCCGGCGTGGAAGCAGATCGTGGCCTGGGAGCAGGAGCTGCTCGCCGAGCGGCACTGGGGGATCTCGGCATGAGCGGCGTCCAGAAGATCCTCTTGCCCACCGGCACCGCGGCCGAGGTCCTCGGAAGGCGCCGGGCCGCGGCGCTGCATCCGGCGTTTCCGCGCGACTGGCTCGCCGGCGCGAGCGCCTGGGAGGGTGGCCCGGAGCTGCTCCACCTCTGCTGGGAGCTCGGCCGCTGCGCACCCGAGGCGAGCGAGTCGGAGCAGCGGGCGCTGATGCTGCTCGGCTTCGCGGCGCTGGCCGGACTGCGCGCGGGCAGCACCCGGATGCCGGTCCGCGGCGCCCTGGCCGAGCGGGTCCGCGCCGAGATCCTCGTTCCGCTCGGCGCGACCGAGGCCGACCTGCGCGCGCTGGAGGCGGTGCTCGAATCGCCGCCGCCGTCGACCGCCTCGGTCCTGGGACGACCGGGCGACTACGCCCCGCTCCTGCTCGATGGCGATTGGCTCTGCACCCAGCGAATGCGCGCCATGGAGGACCTGCTGGTCAACGGGCTCGCGCGGCGCATCGACGGCAAGCCGCACGCGACCGCCACCCAGGCCAAGAGCGCGCTGGCGCAGGTGCTCGCCCGGCCAGCCCACAAAGAGGGCGCGCCGGTGCCGCTCTCGGAGGAGCAGCAGAAGGCGGTGCGCGCCGCGCTCTGCCAGCCGTTCACCGCCATCGCCGGCGGGCCGGGCACTGGCAAGACCTCGATCGTCGCCTCGATGCTCCGCGCGCTCGGCCAGCTCGGCGTTCGGCCTGTCGAGATCGCTTTGGCCGCGCCCACCGGCAAGGCCGCCGCGCGCATGGATCAGGCGGTGCGCGCCCACCTCCGCAGTGTGCTCGAGCAGGACGCCGCCGACGCCGCGCTGCTGGCCGGGCTCCCGCCCGCGCAGACCCTGCACCGGCTCCTCGGCTACTCGCCCTCGCGCGATCGCTTCGCCCACCACGGCGGCAACCCGCTGGCCGCTTCGGTGGTGATCGTCGACGAGAGCTCGATGATCGACGCCTTCCTCATGCAGCGGCTGGAGTGCGCGGTCGCGCCCGAGGCCCGGCTGGTGCTGCTCGGCGACGCGGAGCAGCTCCCCTCGGTGGATGCCGGCGCGGTCTTCCGAGATCTGGTTCCGCTCGAGGTCGCCGCCCAGGATCCGCGCTCGCGGGCCGCGGTTCGGCTCACCCACAGCTTCCGCATGGACGCGCGCGATCCCGCGGGGCGAAACGTGCTCACCGTGGCCGCCAAGGTGAACGCCGGCGAGCTGCCCGCGATGCAAGCAGGCGGCGCGCTGGCCGACGCGACGGTGCGGGTGCGCGAAGATCCTGCCGCGCTCGCGGACGAAGGCGTGGAGCTGCTCGACTGCGCGTCCGGAGATGCGGTGCATCGCGGGTTTCTCGAGCGCTGGCACCGCGCCCGCTGGACCGGCGCCCACACCGCACGGGCGCTGCGCACCTACCGCTTCAGTGCCGGCGAGGCGCTCGAGGCCGACCGCGCCGAGCTGGAGGCGCTGGTGCAGCACCTCGAGGCCACGCGGCTGCTTGGCCTCACCCGCAGCGGCCGCGAGCTGGCCGGCACCGGCGGGGCCAACGCGTACCTGCACCAGCTCGTGCTCGAGGCCCACCGCCGCGCGGGCGAACGGATCTTCGGCGCGCCGGAGTTGCTCGCCGGAGAGCCTGTGCTGGTGGAGCACAACGACTACGCCCGCGGGCTGTTCAACGGCGACTCGGGCGTGGTGGTCCGCGGCGTCGAGGGTGCCGGACGCTCGCGGCCGATGGCGGTCTTCCGCGCCGGCGAGGGCTTCCGCGCCTTCGCGCTCGAGGGACTCGGCGGCACCGTCGCGCTGGCGCACGCCATGACCGTGCACAAGGCCCAGGGCTCCGAGGCCGACCAGGTGGCGATCCTGCTCCCCGCGCGCGACCTGCCGCTGCTCTGCCGCGAGCTGCTCTACACCGGCCTCACCCGGGCGCGGCGCAGCGCGGTGGTGGTCGGCAGCCCCGAGCTCTTCGGCGTGGGCGTGGCGCGCGCGCTCGACCGGTTCAGCGGCGTGGGCGAGCGGCTCGGCGGCGTGCAGAAGCCCGCGGCGGCGAAGGCACGCAAGCGGCGCGCCTGAGCCGGGCGACCCCTGATCGAAAGCTCGAACAGCTTTTTTGAGTATCCATTCGGGCAAGGCCGCCCACCTCGGCGCACATTGCGTTCGCCCGGGCCGCTCGCGGAGGATGGCGCGCTTTTTCGCGCTGCCGGGGCGCGGGGAAGAGAGCCAGGTGCCATGCGAACCCTCCTCCTCATCGGTCTGACGATGCTGACCGCCGGCTGCGGCGCGGAGTACGCGAGCGACTCCGACCTGCCCGTTTTGGAAACGGCGCAGCCCGCCGGCGTCTGCGCGCACTGCACCGCCGATTCCGACTGCGGCCCGGGCGCGTACTGCGCGGCCGAGGGCAATGGCCCGCCCCAGTTCTGCACCGCGCCCTGCGATGCGGGCGGCGGCTGCGCCGCGGGCCAGAGCTGCTTCGACCTCGGCGGCGGAATGAGCGGCTGCTACCCGACCTCACAGACCTGCCAGGTGGTGGTCACCGGCCCCACCGGCGGCGGCGCAGGTGGCGAGACCACCAGCGCCGGCTCCACCGGCTCGGCGAGCTCGAGCTCGAGCAGCACCGGAACCAGCTCGAGCTCCAGCGGCTCCACGGGCAGCAGCAGCGCGTCGAGCAGCAGCGGCACGACCGGCACCCAGGGTTCGAGCAGCAGCTCGACCAACGGGAGCTCCGGGACCAGCGGCAACACCTGCACGCCCGATAGCTGGGCGACCACGATGCAGAGCTTCTTCAGCCAGACCTGCAACAGCTGCCACACCCACAACCACGGGCTGGGGACGCTGAGCGCGGTCCGCAACGAGGCCTCGCGAATCAAATCGGAGATCCAGACCGGCCGCATGCCCGAGGGCTCGAGCTTGAGCAGCGCCCAGAGAAGCGCGGTCATCACCTGGCTCAACTGCGGCGCGCCGTGATTCCCACCGCGGGCCACGCGCGTTTCCGCGCCGGCAACCGCGATTGCTCCTAAACTGCCCGGCGCATTCCCGATCGGCGGCGGCGACCATGAATCAATCCTTCAAGCGCGCGCTCATCGCGGCCAGCCTGCTCGGTCCGTCGCTGTTCGGTGGCGCCGCGCGCGCCGAAGGCCACACGCCGCTCCGGCTGCTCACCATCGAGCTGGCCCAGCTCGATCCCGCGCCCGACCTGAACGCCGCGCCGGTCGCGGCTCCTGCGGCGGCGAAGGATGTGCCGCCCGCCCAGTCGGCGCCCGCTCAGGGCAACGACCTGAACTTCGATCTCCTCGGCGAGCCCACCAAGCCCCAGCACACCGCCGAGGACGAGCGCATCGAGCACCAGGCGGCGCTTCGGCGGACGATGCTGACCGTGCACCAGACCGCGGGGTTGGTCACGCTCGCGGCGCTGGCGGCCACGGTCATCGTCGGGCAGCTCAACTACAGCGACAAGTTCAGCGACGTGCCCAACAACTCCGCCCGGTTCGAGAAGGCCCACGAGATCCTCGCGTTCACCGCCGTGGCCGGCTTCGCGGGCACCGGGCTCCTGGGCCTGCTCGCGCCGGTGCCCTATGACAAGCCGCTCAAGGCCGACACCACCCTGGCCCACAAGCTGCTCATGGGCGCGGCCACGCTGGGGATGGTGAGCGAGCTCGGCCTGGGCATCTACACCGCCACCCACGAGGGCCTGGCCAACCAGAAGAGCGTGGCCCAGGCGCACCAGATCATCGGGTTCAGCACCCTGGTGTTCATGGGGGCGGGCGCGAGCGCGTTCCTGTTCTAGCGTGACGACCATGAGCCGAAGCCTGCTGCTGCTGGTCGTGGTGCTCGGGGGCTGCACGCCCGAGAACTCGCCGTTGATGAACCCCGGCCAGGACTGCATGAGCTGTCACTGCACCGACGACAAGGTGGCGTGCACCGCCTCGGCGCTTCCCTGGACCGCGGCGGGCACGGTCTTTTCGGATTACCGCGCGACGGTGAACGACGGGGTGCAGGGCGTCCACGTGCTCATCACCGACGCCATGGGCAAGCAGCTCGACCTGGTGACCAACGAGGCGGGCAACTTCTACACCGCTGAGCCCATCGCCTATTACCTGCCCGACGGCAGCCCGGGCGTCACCGTCAACATCATCTACGGCGACGCGGATGCCGGAATGGCCTTCGGGCCGCCGCTGGTCAGCGAGGTCACGCCGGTCTACGCCGCGCCCGACCAGGTCTATGGCCACGGGATCACCGGCAAGGGCATCGGCTGCAACGGCTGCCACCAGGCCACCGACTTCGACGCCTGCGCCGGCACCAACTCGTTCTGCTTCGCGCCGCCGCCGCCGGGTGGCATGGGCTCGACGCCCTTCGGGCCGATCGTGGTTCCTGGCATCGACCCGCCCGTCGATGGCGACGGCGGAGGCTGACGTCGGGTATCCGCGGCGCGCCGACTCGAAAATCCGCCGCGGCCCGCGCCTTGGCGCTGCAAGCGCGCGCAACCACGGCGCCGATCGCGCTGGCGCGGAACGTGAACTACGGCGGGCATCCAGACCGGAGCCCACGAAATGATTCCTCGCTTCAACCGACTCGTCGCCGTCCTCGCCGCGCTCGCCCTCGCCGCCTGTGGATCCAGCGGCGGCGACGCGCCGGGCGGCTCGCTCATCAAATCGCAGAAGCCGCGGCTCTCGGCGGCCAGCGTCCCCGCGGCCGACGTCGCCGAGCAGGCCCAGGGCAACGAGGCCTTCGCCTTCGACCTCTACGCGCAGCTCCGCGGGCAATCGGGCAACCTCTTCTACTCGCCGTACAGCATCTCCAGCGCGCTGGCGATGCTCTGGGCCGGCGCCGCGGGCCAGACCGCGACCGACGTGGCCGGCGCGCTGCACTTCGACATGCCCGCCGACCGCGTCCACGGCGCGTTCAACGCGCTCGATCAGGCGCTGGCGAGCCGGGCCCAGGCGGGGACCTCGGTCGACGACGGGCCGTTCCGGCTCAACGTGGCCAACGCGATCTGGGCGCAGCGAGGCATGACCCTGCAGCCCGATTTCCTCGACACCCTCGCCCAGAACTACGGCGCCGGCGTCCGGGTGGAGCCGTTCCAGACCGCGCCGGAGACCGCGCGCGGCGACATCAACGACTGGGTGAGCGACCAGACCGCGGGGCTGATCCCGGAGCTGCTCCACGCCGGCGACGTCGACTCGAGCACGCGGGTGGTGCTCACCAACGCGGTCTACTTCAACGGCGCCTGGGGCAGCCAGTTCGACGCCTCGCAGACCCACGACGGCGACTTCCACCACGCCGACGGCTCGACCTCGCAGGTGCCGCTGATGCACCAGGGCCTGCTCGCCAGCTACGCCGCGGGCGACGGCTGGAAGCTGGTGGAGCTGCCCTACTCCAACCCGGATCTCACCCTGACCGTGCTCGTCCCCGATGAGGGCCAGCTCGAGAACGTGGAGTCGCAGCTCACGCCGGCGTTCTTCGACGCCGCGGTGGCGAGCGAGCAGAGCTACGACGTGGTGCTCGCGCTGCCGAAGTTCCAGGCCACCACCCGGGCCTCGCTCGCCGCCCCGCTCACCGCGCTGGGAATGGGCGCGGCCTTCGGCGAGCAGGCGGACTTCTCCGGCGTCGACGGCCAGCGCGACCTCGCGCTCTCCGACGTGGTGCACGAGGCCACGGTCACCGTGGACGAGGCGGGCACCCAGGCGGCGGCGGCCACCGCGCCCATCCTCGGCGGCACCTCGGCGATCCAGACGGTCACCCTCACCATCGATCGGCCGTTCCTCGTCGTGCTGCGCGATCTGCCCACCGGCGCGGTGCTGTTCGTGGGGCGGATCTCCGAGCCCTAAGCCGAGCGCCGCCCCCCATCCCCCAGCCCCTTCCCCGTCAGGCGGGGAAGGGGTGCTTTGTTTTGGCTAACTGCGGTTGTGGGAGCGGTCTCCCGACCGCGACGGATCCCATCGGATCGATCTGCCGCGCGCGCCGTCGATCGTCAGCGCAGAACCAGAAGCCGAAAGCTCCGCGGCGCCTCGGCGAGCTCGGCGGCACCCATCCCCGCACGCTGGGCCTGAAAGCTCGCCTGGGGATCGCGCGCGCTCTTCTTGCCCGCATGGAAGATCGCGAAGCGGGTGCAGAGCCCCGCCGCCAGACCCAGCGCGCCGGCGGTGAAGCGCGTGGTGCGACGCCGCTGCGGCATCACCGTGAGCGCCAGCGCACCGACGGTGAGCACCTTGGCCGCCTTCCAGAGCGCGCCCGAGGCACCGTGGTGCAACGGCTTTGCGACCGGATCGGTCGCGGCCGGGAGACCGCTCCCACTTGCCAGGTGCGCCTCGCGCTCCAGCAGCACCCCGGCCGCGAGCTCGGCCAGCATCCCGGCCGCGGCGAAGAGCCGAACCGCGCGACGCTCGGCCGGCGAGTGCCCGGGCAAGAGCTGCATCAGCGCGCCCGCGCAGGAAACCGAGCTGGCGGTGAAGAGCAGCGGCAGCGAACGGCGAGCGTGCTGCCACACCGGCACCGCGGTGTTGGAGAGCAGCACCGCCGTGTAGCCCGCGAGCGGAACGCCGAGCACCCCGGCGCCGAGGCTCGCCGCATCGCCGATGCGCTTGAGCGGGCCGCGCTCCTGGCTCGCGAGCAGCGCGCTCACCGTGTTGCAGGCGCCGGAGCCGCTGAGGATCCAGGTGCCCACGTTCATCGGTGAGGTGGGCCGGAAGACCCGGAGCATGTTCAGGAACCGCGCGGGCCGCCCGAGATCGGCGATGAGCAGCGCGGCGCTGGCCATATCGCCCGCCGCGCCCACCCAGCGCAGCTGGCGCTCGAGGCGCTTCAGCTTGCCGCCGCCGAAAAGCTGCACCGCGCCGCCGAACGCACTCGACGCTCCCGCGAGCCCGCCCACGAAGAAGTACGCGGGGATCATCCACGTCCAGACCGTCTCCTTGAGCAGCGGCTGGCCGTAGTAGTCGGGTGTGGCGCCGCCCTGGAGCGTGGGAGCGGTCTTTTCGCCGCGGCCGGCCTCGGGCAGCGGGAACGCCGAGTCGATGCGCGCGCGCCGGATGTCCTGGTGCGCGCCCTCGCCCTGCAGCGCGCCGAGCTTCTCATCGACGTTGCGGCCGTCGCGGGTCTGGGCGCGGTCCGACGAATCGGCGGGGAAGAGGAAGCTCATGCCCCACCTCCCGCGCGCCCGAACAGCGCCGCGCCCACCGCCAGCGCCGCGAGCCCGAGCCCGGCCAGGCCCATGCTCCGCCACGCCTCCTTCGACTTCGCGGTGGGCACCACCGGATCAGGCGGCAGGTTGTAGACCTCGGGCTTGTCGACCAGCAGGAAGAACGCGTGCAGCCCCGCGGTGCCCGGCTGCGAGGCCGCGCTCTCGCCGTAGAGATAGGCGTCGGTGACGCCGCCCTCGTGCAGCTTCTCCACCCGCTCCTGCGCCCGCTCGCGGAGCTCGGCGAGATCGCCGAACTGGATCGACGAGGTGGGACAGGCCTTGGCGCACGCCGGCGTCTGGTCGTCCTTGAGCCGGTCGTAGCAGAGGGTGCACTTCCAGGCGCGGCCGTCGTCGGCGCGGCGATCGATCACTCCGAACGGACACGCGGAGACACAGTAGCCACAGCCGTTGCACACATCCGGCTGGACATAGACGCTTCCAAACTCGGTCCGGACGATGGCGCCGGTGGGGCACGCCTCCAAACAGCCGGCGCGCTCGCAGTGCTTGCAGACATCGGAGTGGAGCAGCCAGGAGAAGTTGCCCAGGCCGCTGTCCTGCTGCTGCAGCGGCGCGGGGCGCTCCACGAAGGCCACGTGCCGCCAGGTGGAGGCGCCGAGGTGCCCGGTGTTGTCGTAGGACATCCCGGTGAAGTGAAAGCCGTCGTCGGGGAGCTGGTTCCACTCCTTGCAGGCCACCTCGCAGGCCTTGCAGCCGATGCAGACGGTGGTGTCGGTGAAGAAGCCCTTGTCGCCCATCGGCTACTCCTCTTCCGGCGCGGGGAGGAGCTTCTCGGGCTCCTTGGCCATCGACTCGATCTTTTCCTGCGCCGGCTCCTCGGGGTGCGGCCCCGAGCCGGGGAGATCGCGGTGGTGGCCGTTCATCAGCGGGACCAGCGGCCCATCCACCGCGGCGCGGCGGTTCCGGCTCAGCCGTCCGGGGACGATGTTCCCGGTAAGCGCCTTCGACTCCTGGATGTTCACGTTGGGATCGGAGACGAAGCCGATGAGGTCGTTGACGATGTCGCCGGTCACGCGGCCCACGTAGCCCCAGTGATACGGCAGCCCAATCTGGTGCACGGTGCGCCGGCCCATGCGCAGCGGCTTGATCCGCTCGGTCACCAGCACCCGGCACTCGATCTCCGCGCGCGCGGTGGTGACGGTGCACCAGCCGCCGGGCTGCAGGCCGACCTGGGCCGCGAGCTCGGGCGAGACTTCACAGAAGAGCTCGGGCTGCAGCTCGCTCAGCCAGGAGAGCCAACGCGTCATCCCGCCGCCGGTGTGGTGCTCGGTCAGCCGGAAGGTGGTGATGACGTAGGGGAAGCGCGGGTCGTCCCAGGCACGGTGATACGGGTTGTCCTTGCGGCGCCACTCGTGCCGGACCGGGTTGCACTGTTGCTTGTACAGAAGGTTCGGGACCGGCGACTCCTGCGGCTCGTAATGCGTGGGCAGCGGGCCGTCGAGGACGCCGCTGGGCGCGAACAGCCAGCCCTTTCCGTCGGCCTGCATGATGAAGGGATCGATCCCGGAGATGGTCGCGAGGCCCTCGGCGCCCTTCTCCGGCCGGTAGCTGGGCGGGCGGTCGGCGATGAAGTCGGGCTCGTCGAAGCCGGTCCACTTCTGCTTCTGGGCATCCCACCAGACGTACTTCTTCCGCTCACTCCAGGGCTTGCCCTCGAGGTCGGCGGAGGCGCGGTTATAAAGAAGCCGCCGGTTGTCGGGCCAGGCCCAGCCCCACTCCGGCGCCACCCAGCTCTGGGCCATGGCCGGCTCGCGGCGCGCCGGCTGGTTCTGGCCGTCCTTGTAGCAGCCCGAGTAGATCCAGCAGCCGCAGGCGGTGCTGCCGTCGTCCTTCAATTCTTTGTAACCGGAGACCGGCTCGCGCGAGCCCATGCTGAAGCCGTTGATCTCGAAGAGCACCGCCTCGGCGTCGGGATCGGCGTGCGGACCCTGGGTCGGGTAGTCCCAGGTGAGCGCCTGGATGGGCGTGTCTTTGGGATCCTTCGAGTCGGCGTAGAGCGCCTTGAGGCGCTTGCCGAGGTGAAACATGAAGTGCAGCTCGCTGCGACAATCGCCCTGAGGCTCGACGGCCTTGTGGTGCCACTGCAGCATCCGCTGGGTGTTGGTGTAGCTGCCGTCCTTCTCGGTGTGCGAGGCGGCGGGGAAGAAGAAGATCTCGGTCTGGATGTCCTCGGGCTTGACCGCGCCGCTCTCGATCTCCGGGCCCTTGCGCCAGAACTCGGCGGTCTCGGTGAGCGCGAAGTCGCGGACCACCAGCCACTTGAGGTTGCGCAGGCCCTTGCGCTGGAGCGCGCCGTTGACCGAGCCCACCACCGGGTTCTCGCCCATGACGAAGTAGCCCTGGAGCTTGCCGTCGGCCATGTTGGCCACGGTGGTCATGTGCGAGTGGTTGCCGGTCAGCCGGGGCAGGTGGTCGAAGAGGTAGTCGTTCTCCTTGCGCGCGGCGTCGCCGAAGTAGGCCTTGAGCAAGGAGACGATGTACTTGGGGAACTCGCTCCACCAGGCCGAGCCGCTCTCGTTGCTCTTGGTGTAGTCGGCGAGGTTCTTGGCGTGCTTGGCGTGCGGCATCGGCAAATAGCCGGGCAGCAGGTTGAAGAGCGTGGGGATGTCGGTGGAGCCCTGGATCGAGGCGTGGCCGCGCAGCGCCATGATCCCGCCGCCGGGCCGACCGATGTTCCCGAGCAGCAATTGGATGATCGCCGCGGTTCGAATGTACTGAACGCCCACGGTGTGCTGGGTCCAGCCCACCGCGTAGCAGAAGGCGCTGGTGCGCTCGCGGCCGCTGTTCTTGCAGAGCGCCTCGGCGACCTTGAGGAACTGCTCTTTCGGAATGCCGCAGATCTGCTCGACCATCTCCGGCGTGTAGCGGGCGTAGTGGCGCTTGAGGATCTGGAAGACGCAGCGCGGGTTCTGCAGGGAGAAGTCGTGGTGCTCGAAGGTGATGTGCTCGCTCCGCGGCTCGCCGGGGCCGCCCGCGCCGGGCTGGGCAAAGACCTCCTTGTGGCCCGCGGCGGCGATCACGTCCTCGACGCCTTCGTACTGCCAGCTCTGTATTTTGTAGTAGCCCTCCTGCATGTCCCAGCCGCTGAACATGCCGGAGAGGTCCTCGGCGTCCTTGAAGCCCTCTTTGATGACCGCGGGCGCGTTCGTGTAATTGACCACGTACTCTTTGAAGTAGCGCTCGTTCTCGATGATGTAGCGGATGATCCCGCCGAGGAAGGCGATGTCGGTCCCGGCGCGGATGGGCACGTGGAGATCGGCCACCGCGCTGGTCCTTGTGAAGCGCGGATCCACGTGGATGATGGTCGCGCCGCGGCGCTTGGCCTCCATCACCCAGCGGAAACCCACCGGATGGCACTCGGCCATGTTCGAGCCTTCAATGACGATGCAGTCCGAGTTCTGCAGATCCTGCTGGAACGTCGTCGCGCCGCCGCGGCCGAAGGAGATCCCCAGACCGGGGACCGTGGAGGAGTGTCATATTCGAGCCTGGTTCTCGACCTGCACGATCCCCAGACCGGTGAAGAGCTTCTTGATGAGGTAGTTCTCTTCGTTGTCCAGCGTGGCCCCGCCGAGGTGGGCGAGGCCCAGGGTGCGGTTCACCACGTTGCCGTTCGGGTCGGTGTGCTCCCAGGTCTCCTCGCGGGCGTCCTTCACCCGCTGGGCCACCATCTCCATCGCCTTCTCCAGCGGGAGCGTCTCCCAGTGCTTGCCACCGGGCTTCCTATAAAGAACGTGTTTCACCCGGTGTGAACCGGTGACGAGCTGGAACGTCGCCGCGCCTTTTGGACAGAGATTGCCCTGCGAAACCGGCGAGTCGGGGTCGCCCTCGATGTCGGTGATCCGGCCGTCCTTCACGTGGACCAACTGCCCGCAGCCCACCGCGCAGAACGGACAGACCGAGCGCGCGACCTTGTCGGATTCGCGGGTGCGCGGAGCCAGGGTATGGCTGCGCTCGCTCATCGCGCTCTCGCCGAGGCCGGTGAGGTCGCCGTTCTTGAGCTGGCGGAGCACCGGCCAGGTGGAGAGCAAGTCGAGGAGCTTGGACACGAGGTTGCCTCCGCGCGCGAGTCGCCCGGGAAAGTTGGGGACGACGGCGCTTGGCGGCAACGCAGCGGTTTGGACTCGGCTAGGCTTTGCGGATGGTCCGACACGTCATCTTGATCTGCGTCGCGCTCGCCGCCGCGGCCTGCAGCAGCGAAGCGTCAAAAGCCACCGGATCCGATGCTGGGCACGAGCCGTCGGTGGACGCGGGGAGCGACGGCGGCATGCCGCCGGTCGACGCTGGGTTGCCGACCTACCCGGTCTACCCGGGCTGTGACGCGCCGGCGACCTCGTTCGCGCGCACGATCTGGATCGATCCCTCGGCGACGGCCGATGGCGGCGACGGCTCGCAGGCTGCCCCGTTCCACACCCTCGCCGGCGCCTTCGCGGCAAAGCAGATCGCTGCCGGAGATCACGTCGTCCTGCTCGCGGGCAACCACGGCGCGGTGCAGGTCAGCCGCTACAACAACGCACAGCTCGTCGACGCCGCCGCCTGGATCTGGCTCGACTTCCAGCCCGGCGCGACCGTGCAGTCGCTCGACATCCGCGACATGTCCTCCTGGCTGATCACCCGCGCCGAGGTGTCCGCGCCGAAGGTCACGCTGGTCTCGTTCAACTCGAGCTCGAAGATGGTGCTCGCCGACTCGCACCTCTACACGGTCCAGGACGCCTCGGGCTGGACCGCCGACGACTGGATCAACACCGCGTCCAACGGCATCAGCGTGCGCAACGGCTCGTGCGTGGCGCTGCTGCGCAACGAGGTCCTCAACACCCGCTTCGGGATCCAGATCTTCACCGACGCGCTCGCCCGACCGGACGCGAGCATGAAGGTCCTCGCCCAGGGCAACGAGGTGGCCAACTTCTCCGGCGACGCCATGCGGGTCATCGCCTCCGACGTGACCGTCGAGGGCAACCACCTCCACGACGCCTACGCGAGCGAGGCCGACGGCGATTCCAACCACGACGATGGCCTGCAGATGTGGGCGCTCAACGGCGCCACCTTCGACAACATCGTCATCGACGGCAACTGGGTGCAGGAGACGACCAGCGCCACCCGGCCGTTTCAGAACTCGCTGCAAGGCATCGACGACTTCGATGGCATCGACACCCACGTCTCCATCACCCGCAACGTCGTGCTGGTGAGCGCCTACCACGGCATCTCGCTCTACGGCTCCCAGGACAGCGTCATCGACCACAACACCGTGGCCAACCCGACCCGCAACGGCCACAAGACCTGGATCATGGTTCACGAGATGAAGGACGGCGGCGCTGCGGAGAACGTGACCGTCACCAACAACGCCGCGACCGAGTTCTCGCTGGCCCAGACCACCACCGGCCTGGTCAGCGCCAACGACGTCGTCGTGACCGACCCGGCTTCGGTGTACACGACCTTCGATGGCACGAGCATGTCGTTCAATCTCACGCCGCAGCCCGGCTCGGTGCTCGATGGCGCCGACGCCGGCGCGCCCGCGGTGATGCCGCCCGCGTCGCTGCCCTGAGCGCTCGCCCGCCGCCTCACTCCAGCTTGCCCACCCGGCTCTGCTCCCAGCGGTGCGAGAGCGGCGGCGTGGCGAGCGGGAAGCGGGTGCTGGCATCGAGCAGCACCACCAGATTCAGCAGGAGCAGGAGCAAGGTCGCGCCCACCAGCACGAACCGGAAGACGAAGCCCTCCACGATGAGGTGCATGAAGATGAGCGCGATCAGCGCCGCCTTGGCCACCGCGATGGCAATGGCCACCGGCGTGTTCCAGGCGCCGAGGTCGACGTGCGCCAACCCGAAGGTGAGCGCGGTCAAGCCAATCAGCGCGACCCAGTTGATGATGTAAGCGCGAGGCGTGGGCTCCGACATGGCTCACCGGATCAAATAGAAGAGTGGATAGAGAAACACCCAGACCATGTCGACGAAGTGCCAGTACAGCCCGACGCCCTCCACCGGGTTGTAGTAGGCGGGCGAGTAGCGGCCGCGCAGGTTCTGGATGAAGACGAAGGCGATGAGGCACATGCCCGCGACCACGTGAATCGAGTGCAGGCCGGTCATGAAGAAGTAGATGGCGTAGTACATGCCCGCGCCCGGCGCCTTGATCTCCTCCAGGTGGTAGAAGCGCCCGGGCAGCGCGCCCTCGCTGGCGTCTTTCCAGTACTCGTGGCCGTGGAGTATCAAGAACACCGCCCCGCCGAGGAAGGCGAGGAAGAGGAAGAGCCCGGCGAGTCCGCGCTTGTCGACCTTCACGCTGTGGATCGCCAGGGCCATGAACAGGCTGCTGGTGAGCAGGTCGGCGGTCTCGAAGGTGGCCACCCAGCGCTCCATGTGGTGGCTGCACTCGCTGAACGCCTCCGGGTAGTAATAATGAAACATGCTGTACGCGGCGAAGAGCGCGGCGAAGAACATCACCTCGGTGGAGAGGAAGAGCCACACCGCCAGCTTGGCCGCGTGGTGCTGCCGCTCGACGTCCTGGAACTGCAGCTCCGGATAGGACTCAGCTGACATTCAGCCTCCCGGCGCCCTGGAATTCGTACGGGCCTCGCGCGACGACCGGCGTGTGCTCGAAGTTGTGCTCCGGCGGCGGCGAGCTCGTCTCCCACTCGAAGCCGCCCGCCTCCCACGGGTTCTCCACCGCCTTCGGGCCCCAGACGAGCGCGTGCACCAGGTTGCCCAGGGTGATCACCAGCCCGATCGCCAGGATGGTGGCGCCCATGGTGGAGGCCACGTTGAGCCACTGGAACTGCGGGGGGTACGCGTAGTAGCGCCGCGGCATCCCCATGTTCCCGAGCAGGAACTGCGGGGTGAAGGTGGCGAAGAAGCCGAAGAACCCGGCGATGGCGCCGATGAGCCCGACGCGCTCGGAGTACATCTTCCCGAACATCTTCGGGAACCAGAAGTGCAGCGCCGCCAGGAACGCCAGGAGCACCGGCCCCGACATGATGAAGTGGAAGTGCGCGACCACGAAGTAGGTGTCGTGCCAGTGCGGATCCAGCCCCACCGTGGCCAGGGCCACGCCGGTCATGCCGCCGAAGACCATCAGGAAGATGAAGCCACCGACATATACAAAAGGCGTATTGAACGTGACCTGGCCTTGATACATGTTGCCGGTCCAGCTGAAGATCTTGATCGAGGTGAAGATGGCCACCAGCATCGAGGCGATGCCGAAGAGCGCCGCGTCCACCGTGGACATCCCGGAGACGAACATGTGGTGGCC
>Ga0164242_10004870_pt1 | contig 15003 bp, 15 predicted proteins | sample OricomgcompostMG_FD_108783 | JGI IMG/M metagenome (GOLD analysis project Ga0164242, IMG submission 108783) | Miracle-Growth compost microbial communities from Emeryville, California, USA - Original compost - Miracle growth compost (MG) ... | reverse complement strand
CGTTCGAGGAGCTTCCGTACTTCGATTGGACAAACGATGCGACCAAGAACATTGGAGAGGCGGCCATTAGGAGCATTAAGCATGCACTATGGCAACAAGTCCTCGAGATCCGTAACGGATTCATTTCTTTCGACACGTCGGTTGATGTCCTAAAAGCCCGACACCGAGAGGCCGATTATGACCTAGAGCTCAGCATTGGCCTCTACAACCTCATGATGAAGCATTTTGAGGAAGCCACCCCTGAGAATTTCCTGGAGGCCGCGGAGTTGTACTGCACTGGTGTTGGAATGACCGTGGAATTCATCAACAAGGTGTACCTCAACCCTGACGTCCTTCCCGTCCTGAAGGATAAGTTTGCCAAACCGCCGAAGCGACTCGACTACTTTGGAGATTTTGGCTTTAAGATGCAAACGCGACAGGCCGGAGACTTCTTGACTTGGATGCTCACCGAGAAGGACCTGTTCAACATCAACGGCGATTATCAACTGGCGATGACCAAGATAATTGTGGACATCGACGCTGTCCATAAGCAGGAGATTCTGCCTAGCCTGGTTCAATTCCCGGGAAACAACGCGGATGTTATGCCTGGAAGCTTCCCGCTCCAGGACGACATCATCGAAGAAGTTCCGGTAGGACAGTTCATGATCGAGCCCGTCTATGAGTGCAAACACCCCGATTCGCGGCCCCCAACCTCTTCTTCCTCGTCTTCTGCTAAAGCCCAAGCACCGAAGACCAAACACCTAAACCTCCCGTTGACTCCACGACCGAAGGGCATCTTGAGGAGGCAACCCAAGAAATGGCCCGAGAACCCCATCTCCCCGGAGGTTGGTGACCAGATGTCCGCCCGCAAGCGGAGGCTCCGATTCGAAAGCCCCGTAGCATTTTTCACACCGCCTAAACGGTCGCCCAGGCGAAGACCGTTCAGCGAGGACCTCCCCGTCGGAAAAGTCGCAAGATCGCCACTTGGGAAAGTCGAGAGATCACCAATCAGGAAACTCTCAGCCAGTCCGCCCACTAAGGTGACACTAAAGGACTACATGATGATGAGGCTTTACCCCCCAACGTTCGACCTCGCCGACCTGAACACAAAGTACGGCGAGTTCCTAGACAAAACTCGACATGAGCTCTACAGCCAACCGGGGTTCAAGGCCCCTCCTGGACCACGCTCGGCTTTAGAACGGGCCAAGGCCGACGAGGCGATACGCAAACCCCGCGAGGCCATGACGCCTGAGGAGAGACGCCACGAGATGGACCTCTTCGTCCGTGACCTCGAGCTCGGACCAGATGGGGAAGTTAAACGGCGGAAGCTCCTGGTCCCCGAGGCAGAGCTCATGATCGCGACGCGACAGCTGGAGGATATCGACCTCACGCGTCAAGTCCGGCATGAGTTGGAAGAAGCCGCCGAGAAGGAGCGGCAGAGGATGGCCGAGCTCCTGGCGGAAGAAAAACGGCTTCGGGTCGAAGAGGAGAAGCGCAAGGAGGAGGAAGAGAAACTCCGACGCGAGGAGGAGGAACGGCGACAGCGAGAGGAGCAACTGCGCACAGAGCAGGAGGCCCAGCGTCTCCGGGCGGTCGAAGAGAGGGCTGCCCGAACGCAGCTACGAGCTCCCACCCGGCCGATCGTCGAGCCCATAAGTGATGAATGGCAGGCGAAGGTTAGGGAGATCTCGACGGCCAACCCAGCCGCCGAGCTGACCAAGACATTGGAGGGGCAGGCCCTGACAAGAAGGGACTTTGAGGAGAAGCTCCTGCCAGCCACGGCCTGGCTAAACGACAACATCATCACAGGGTCCATCCTCTACGTTGGGGACCACGTCAACGCCAAGGCCGGGGCAACGGCGCAGGACCCCAAATGCGCCACCTTCACCTCATACTTCTGGCCACGACTCGAGAGCGCCGGCCCGGCCCAATGTGGCCGACTCATGCGACGGGCCGGCGTGAGGAAAGACAATTTCCTCGACTTGGAGTCGATCTTGATTCCGATCTGCTCGGGGAGCCACTGGACACTCGCAGTGGTTCTCCCGGGCAGGCGAATCATAGCGCACATGGACTCGCTGCGCGGGGGGCACGGCAACCCCAGCGTCACCCGGCGGCTCTCCGAGTGGGTCAAGGTGACACTCGGAGAGCTGTTCGTGGAGGACGACTGGCAGGTGCTGGACCTCGACGCGCCGAGGCAGAGGAATGGTTGGGACTGCGGGGTCTTCACCATTACCAATGCCCTCTGCCTCGGGTTGGGGCTCGACCCCAACGAGTCCTACACGGCCGAGGAGCTGACGCTTCAGCGTCATCGCCTCGCCGCTGTGCTGCTAAATGGCGGCTTCAAGGGCGACTTCGACCTCGAGGGGCTCTGAGGGTGCCCGCACACCCTCAGAGAAGCTACCCTCGAGGCCGGGGTCGCCAGTGGCCAGAAGTAAGAGGTGAGGTGGTGGGGTCGGCAGGAGCTTCCTTCTCAAGGGAGGACAGGGTGGACTCAAACTTTTTTTGATTTTGGGGTTTTTTTTTTGAATTTCTTTTCTTTTGGAGGGTGTCGAAGAGCTAAGGCATATTTGCCCAGTGTGGGCAATGTAAAAAAAAAACATGAAATGTACTGAACTCCAGAGAGGTTGGAGTCAGCATGGAGGGAGTTCAACTGCTTCTGTTGGGGTAAAAAGAGGTTGACGCAACATCGGATATCCGGCGTTGAGCTGGGTTTGTCTTGTTTTATTCATGGGAAAGCGGAGTGTTGGAGTAAGGTTTACGATCCAAACTGGTTGGATCACGTCCCTTGGCCGAACGGTTCGGTCTGCTCTGGGACGGGGATGAGCGTCTCATCATGATACCCTGTCGAATTATACCTTTCGAGTACTTTGGAGCGACACTACGGGTTGACGACTCGGGTCTTCCGTGGTTCTGGCACCGTCGGTTCTTGCAATCTTTGCGCATATAGACGCGGTGGAACTTGCCCATAAGGGGTTGAATACCAATGTTTGACCGAGGTTTCTTGGATTTCAGACTTGGCAATATATCTATTTACAAATCGGAGAGGATGGCATCTTGCATTGTACAGGGACGGCGCACAGCTGTGAAAAACGGTGCATATCGATGTCCACAGACACCACGGGCGAAAGTAAAATACCGAAGACCCTTCGTGCTACCTGTCAGAGCTTTCCCGGGTTGCTCGACCGAAAGACGGAACAGAAACTGGGATGGCAGCCCCACATAGAACATCAGAATTCTCGATTCTCTCTGTCCATCAAGACGAGGCCATAGTTTGGAAATGACCATAGGCAGTGCCACTCGGTAGCAGCGATGAGGGTGTATTTCCCAGGTTGCTGTGAGGCAGAGCTCGTAAACTAGGCCGTCTTATCATCCCGAGATCCCCGAGCCTGGGATGTGGCGTCTCAGCAACCTCGTCACCCTGACAGGGCCGGCCCCTAAAGGCGAAAATGCCTCCTTCAACCGCCCAGGTCTTCGACGACGCGAATGTTGCTAACCATCCAAGCAGCGGAGGTAGCCATCCTCCGAGTAGTAGGAAACGAGGAGGCATTGACCGAGGTGGTTGATGTTAAAGATCACCCAGCGATTCGCCATTTGCTGACTCCACCGTATCTCGGGATTTTGACGGTATCCCATATTCCGACTGACCTAGCCGCCTCGATCGCCGGGGCGGTAATTAGAACCCGCCCTCCCGCCCGAGGACGAAGGTGATGCTGACGACGGCTGTTAAACAAAACATTTCCCAGGCCATGTCTCTGAACAGGCCCCCAACTTTGTAGCACAAGGCCGGAAAGGAGTTGTCGAACTCAATTACCGCAAAGACGACTAGGAGCGGAACACTTCCCGTGAACACTTCATCGAGGGCTGAGCTGTGACGAATGAAGGGGTACTGGTGACAAACCTGTTGATCGTCACCTAAAGGATTTGACAGCCTTGCAAAGACATGTACGCGACATATGTATCATTTAGTGTATATCTAGGAATGGAGAAACGAGTTGGTACGAGAAGATGGAGGCCCGGACGAAACTACGTTGTCTACATCGAAAACGGTCTATGGTACATTAGGTAGAAAGGGGGAAGAAGCCTGGAAAAAGGGAGGAGATGAGGGATCCCAATTGATTGAGTACCTAGAGTTGATGAGTGCTCGCCAGTTCCTCAAATACGTCTTGTCCGGGCCACGTAGGAGGTTTGCATTGAGCGGCCACAAACTTGTTGGCTATCAAGGTATCAACGGCAACCCGCCTGTACACTACTAGTTGGGGATGGGAAACAGGCTCGGCGATATGAGCAACGTAAAGCGGGGAGGTTGAGTAGAGTGGTCTTGGCCGGCCAATCTCTACCTGATATGGCCATGCCCAGCCGAGTGTGACGAGGAACAGACCACCGATCCTGGGGCTGCGGTCTTGGAGAGATCCGCAAGGTGAGTGAGCCTAGTTTACTGTGGGATCCTCGAGACACGTAAGGAGAGCGGGGGACTCAGGTATAGGCAGGGGCTTTACTTGTCAGTTCGACGATGAGCAGGTCCGGGACCGGTAGAGGGAGCCCCCCTCCCCCGGCGGCGCTGCAAAGGGGTTTGGCGGATCGGGCATCCTTCCTGTCTGCGCGCTGTGCTTTGCGCATTGACTCAAGTCTCCACTGAGCAAAAGCACGGGTTCGACGCTTGTTTTGTTTGCACCTTACAAGCTCGCAAGAAATGACAAAATGGGTGGTAGTGTGGAGCTAGACGTCAAAGCTGGTGGATGCTGAACGTAGTCCTCTCCCTCTCTCTTTGTCGTCCGATATGCAACAGGATGATTGGAGGGAAGAGGCGGCTGACCCCATAGGACACCGATCTATGCACGTAATGTGTTTGCTTCCCATGTCCCACGTGGTCAAATAGCTGGGAGGTTTTCGTTCGGCGCTGCCAGCAAACACGAGGATCGACGTTAGGAGCAACAGCAGGAGAGATATCAGAGAGGGAAGCCTTTGGGACCACAGGGACAGCCTTAATTGGAAAGAACACGGCCTTGGCACTCAGCTGAGCACCGTCTGTTGGAGTTTTATCTTTTTGTCTGAACGTATCACGCTGGTGGTGCTAGCTTACGAAGGCCCTGCTGGCCACCCTGAGCTCTCCCGTAGATTCTAGCGTGCTATTGGTAGAAGCCAGCCTTAAAGGGGAGCAGAATGTCATGGTTTTGGGGGGGCCCACCTAAGCACGCCGGGATTCCCTTTGAGGGGACGGGTGAAGAGTCATCACCGCTTGTTCTCCGAGTGGATAGGGGGACTGCAAGTGGAGGAACTCATTGCCTGAAGCAATCACATTTGGCGGGCCAGTCTGCGTTTGGCTAGAGTCCTTAGTACCCCGTTTGCTGTATGGGGAGATGATCAGGCCCTCCAACGCGGGACGCGCAGATCCGCCAAGAGGAAGGAGGGGGGTTGGACAAGTATAGAAATGGGGAAACAAGAAAGGGATAGGGTAAAAAACGCTACGGCTGGTGACGTCTCATGGGCCTTCGCCGCCAGACTCCACTAGCTCTTCCGAGAGCGGAATTAAACCACACAGTCCTCTTTTTTGGGAGCAGGCTGCATATTCGTCAGCATCTTGCATGCTTCGAGGCCTTCCTTGCGTCTGCCCATTGAGGTTGCTGGTGAGGTGGTGTGGTCGTTAAACCCATTTGACGGGCAACCGACCCAAGCATTGGGTATGGACGGAACGTTGGGTCTATGCCTGTGTGCCTAGAGGCGCTTTTACGAGTAGAGTTGGGGCCAACAAGCTCCATCGATACGTTTGAGCGAGAGTCTGACAGCTTCGCCTAGTGCACAGTGCACTCCAAAGATGCAGCGCATGTTGGAGATGTGTCTCCCCTTTTCCTGTTTGTCTCTCACGGTGTTGGAGTCTGGAACTCCAGGGAATCCACCACGCCCACCAAGAACGGAGGTCACGTACTGTGGTAATTAATTTCCACGAGGATGGGTGAGAAGGGCTCGTTGCAGATGGGATCGCCACGCTGCACCCGCCTGAGTGTTGCCATGCATGCTCCCTGACACCTGTCACAGGAGGGAAGTGATGTTTGGATGGAACCATCTGAACTGACCTGGCGCATGGAAGCCGGAGTGGAAAATCTGATGTGGAAAATGTCGGGTCTCCTGTCCGCCCAGCCCTTTCGTAGGAAGTTGCACGCGAGGGCAGCGGGAGGTAGAGGCACGCGGAGAGGAGAGGGGAAGGCTAAAAAGGAATTTGTAAGGAATATTCCAACCGCTTTTCCATGATCCCTGCGCGCATTCGGCCGTCTCGCTTCACGGCTTGTCGGCTGCATGCCTTACGTACAACGTTCTCCATACCATCCACCAACTGACAACATCCGTTCGTTGCGACCTACATCATTCTGTAGACTAAAAATGCACATGTCAAACTAAGAAAAGAGAAAAGAAAAGAAAAGACAAAAATAAACAGCAGGGATCCGTCTACCAATCCGCGGAGATTACCAGTAACAACAATATTACACGTAAAAATACCCAAGACTAGAAAAGTGATAAGCCCCTTGGCGGCCAAGTGCGGGCATGTTGGGCCCATCCCACTTCCTCCTTTGCCAACACCCCTGAAATGTGGCACCAGCCAAATCGGGCAAGGCGGTCGAAGCTCGGAGATGGCGGGTTTCTAGAACGTTTCTTGTGGTTGGAATGGGGTTGCATCGGGAGATTGGGATGAGCCAATCGTAAGCCACGGGAAGCATTAACGGAAACCACAGCGGCCATGGGTTGCGAAGCACCCAAGACATTTGCCTTGTCAAGAAGCAAAAAACAGAAGTTGGAGGGCCCAAACAGGCAACCTCCCTCAACCTTCGCGGCACTCGGAAGCGGTAAGCACCCTCCGAATTTGGCGTGGGGGCCTCGCCTGATAGCCCCAATGGGGGTGCGGCTTGGAAGGAAACAAGCATTTCTCCAGTGCTCCACTAGTCGGGTTAGGTTTATGGGAAGGTAAGTTGGAAACGCAACGCAGTCACCATCCCGAAGTGATCGGCCCTCCCTTCTTGGACGGAAGGGGGGGAAGGGATGAGGGTGGCTTGCCTGGATGTCCAAATTGCGATGCATGGCGCACGTGGCGGGCCGATCATAAGTGAGATTTGAGGCATTCGTGGGCGCTGGATGGGAAATCGCTACCGCTTCAGCCGCTTATCGAATGATTGGTGGTCAAACTAGTTGACGGCTCATGGGACGATGCTCGTGCTTACACAGTAGCGTGCTGTCCTGTGCTCTGCTGTGCTGCCGTTATTCTTGTGGATGCTGATGAGGGGTTCAAGCGTTCAGCGTCAATGCCAACCAACACGTTTGATTATGCACACTACGCATAAACATGCTTTGCTAAGATCTAGCTAGACCCAGGCTTGAGCCCAATCTCGATTTAGCAACTTGGGAAACCGACTTCCCCAGATAATGGCCGGGACGCATTAGGATCCTCGCCTCTATAGATAACGGGCCCAGTGCCGAAAGGCCAACGTGGGTAGTGGGTAATAAGAATTGATAAGCCGCTTGGTCAGTCAATGAAGTCAGGTTGACGCCATGGCCGACCCCGATGACTTCAACCACTTTCCCCAAAGCCCGGAGATGGCCCGGCATCTGTCGATCTAGCCGTAGATCGAGGCCGAAGAAACAAAAAAACAAAAAAAGATACAAGTGACATTATTGAAATACCCTTACGTTCGTAACGCAAGGTAAGGTAGATAAGGCTATCAGAGTGGCGGGACTAGGCTGAGTCGTGCTCAAGGGCGCGCTGCGCGCCGTGGCACAACTATCACCCTCGGAGGCAAAAAAAAAAAGCACGGAAAGATGTGGATATCGCTTAAAAGCACGGGATTTGGCGACGGCCGGACGCGACCTTCGGTGTAATTATTGCCAAAACTCGCGACGCCGAGTCGAAGAATTTTTAGCATCTTGGTCTAGACATCTCGGGGTCTAGACTCATAACACCGAACACGCAAGAGGTCAGGTTACATTTTGGTTAGGTAGTAGATAGTGGAAAGCAAAGCGGGTGAAGTAGGAAGGTTTCGAAGAAGTTTGCTCAATAGAACCGGAGGATCGGGAGACGACGGGAAAGCAAAGGCAAGGCAAAAAGCAAGGCAAAGAAATGGAGAATTTGTAACCGACGATGAATGAAGGAAAAGTTGCAGGTTCCGCCCAACCGTCAACGGCCATGCCGTCTCCGCCTGCCGTCTCCGCCGTATAGCTCCGTTGGTACTTTAGGCGGTTGGCCCAGCCCGCAATGACCTTGCTTGGCAGCCTGAGCGATGCCCGTCGGGTCGGCTTGGCGGGAAATTGGCAAAAAAGAAGGCCCAGCCCGCCAGGTTTCGGTGGCAATCGGGAATAACGACTGCTCACAAAGGCGTCTGTAATTTTCTAATTTTTCTTGCAAGTTTTTATTTCCGTTGGCATGCTTCAAAGCTGGACCGCATGATCGTTTCATTGTCGCGTTGTCAGACCGCAGCAACTTCCGGTCACGTCACCGTCAGCAAGCGTCGCATCGGGACTTTGGTAGCCTCCGCTGCACTTCTTCGGCTGTTCCTCCCAACCTTTCTGGAAATAAAAGAGAGAGAAAAAGGACCCTTGAACTACACCATTCCCTTTTGCCCATCTCTCGGGAGATCGAATTGTGATTGATTGGGGGGGAGCGGTTTCGCCGCCCAGTGCGATTGACGGTGCCGCCGCCGCCGCTGCAGGGGTTCGACAAGTTCCATTTTTGTGGTGCTTGGTTTGCTTGACGCACAGAAATTTCATGGAAGGACAAGCAAGGCCGTGCTATCGCTCGAAACGGGTCACTCCTTTGTCAAACCACTCCGGGATGACAACGCCCCTGCGCGGTGATTGGCAGATGGTGCTCCACCCTCGCCGTCCTCTGTCCCCTTGAAGGCTTCTAGCGTGCTTCTAGAGTAAGTTAGTGGATCCACTTGCTCCCCACCCGTGGCCGCCCTTTCCCCCCTTGTCCTTTTGTTCCTCATTCCTCCCCATTCCAGCGTAGCTCAACGCCAGATCCCCCCCCTTGTTGGTTATCAGGCACACTACCTCGATGTTACTCGAGGTCACCCGCGCCTTCGCCTCGCCGCAGTTAGCCACGGGATTCCCGCCATTTTTGGGGCGGCCGCTGGTGGAGCAGTACCAGTCATATACTTGACATCCATGCGTGTTCCCCACCGCCAGCGCCCAAAGGTCATCAGCGATCCCACTCATTCCCCGTCGCATTCCAGCGCTCTTCGGACTCCTACATTTTACCCATTTCCCACCCTTTCTTCTTCTTACTCAACTCTGGCCGGCCTGCCTTGTTCTTGCCCCCGTGACTTTCTTGAACCAAACGTCGCAAGCAGCCTCGAGGATATTCGGCATTCGCTTTCGACCCTCGCTGTTATCCTTTCTTCTACGCGCCACGCCCCCCTTAGCTGTTAATTACCGTCTCGATCTCGCCTCTCGTTCCACCTCCCGCCGATCAGGGACCCCTCGTGTGCGGTGCACCCCATTCCACTTCCGGGCCTCTTTTTTTTCGGCTTTGCCCGTCTCATCTTTCAACGTCTCCCCCTTCCTCCCTCCTACTTCGCCGTTCATATTTACCTCCTACCCTTCCCACCCCTCGCGGCAACCCCTTCGGAAGCCCCTACGATTAAGCCCAGTGGCGCCCGGCCTCTGCTGAACGCCACGCCGCATTTCTCGCTGCATTGAGTGGTTCGGACCGTTGGGCTCCAGTCTGTCCCCCTGCTCTGCCTCGCCTTGTGCAGGGAAGAGAATCGCGTACAAAAGGGCGAGCCCATTGGGAAATCATCATCAATTCGCTGCCCGGAGCGACCAGGCTTCGCCGTCTACCGCCGAGATACGAACGACACTCAAACCTAATCTGGCCCTTATTCTATCACCGAAACGGATCCTTCACTCCTTCTTGGACGTCATCGCTGCCGGCTGTAACTTGTCTTGACCGTAGCGTCTCTGATACTTTGCATAATTTATTCACCCACGGTACGGACGACATAGAGAGAGTGACTACAGCGCTTTATCATAGCCTTGCGGCGACGCGCTTCACTGGCCGGTTCCTCACATATTCCTGGGTGACGCCTCCATCCTGACACACACTTCCCGACAGCCTGGCGATTTGAGTCCAGACATTTAAGTGCTGCCTAACCCCTAGCTTCTGCACATTGCCGCCTACTCCACCATTGGAAACGGCTCTGTTCAACTGGTGTGGGACCCCCGCCGTCGAACCTTCGGTACTTGGGACGGAGTTGGCGCGCAGCGGCTGCCTGCCTTTGCATGACGCCCGGCAACCGACGCTTTTCAAAACGGTCAAATCCGGTTGGTCTGCACTTCAAACAGACAGCCTCCGAGAACAGCGTGGAACAACCTCCTATCGCGGAGTGCGTTCATGGAGCAAGACGAGACCGCCGCCAAACCCCGCTTGTCATTTTAATACCATCTTGGAACTAAGGCCTCATTTCCTTTTCCTAGCTCTCCATCGTCTTGGAAGCCTCTTGAGGGGATAATGCTAGGATCGAGGCTACCGGGGACATCGACTTAATTGAACCTGGCACCAGAAAAGCCCATATTTTGAAGGGGTAACCAGCCGGTTCCAACGCCAATCCCCCCCAGGAGGGAGAGGCTCTAACCATGTCATCGTCGAGGCCAGCGAGCCTGGCGTTGTTACCATCATCCTCACACTACATTTCACCGCCCTCATTACAAGACATACTCTCCAACACCGCACCGCCACCATGGTCATTAAGCGCATTCATGGCCTTCCTATCTCAAAACCACTGCCTCGAGACACTGGAATTTACTATGGACGCAGAACGCTACAGGGCAGCACACACCGAAATTCTAGCCCGGGAGACGACTGGCGGCCGAACGCGGGACGAGAAGGAGCACGTGTGCGAGTTGTGGATAAAGTTGATAAATGCCTACATATTACCCTGCGGACCCCGCGAGTTGAACATCCCCTCGAGGGTTCGAGACCGGTTATTAAGCCTGCCCGCCACGACGACACCACCAGACCCCTCTGAGCTCGACGACGCCGTCCGGATTGTCTACGAGCTAATGAACGATTCCGTGTTAGTCCCCTTCCTCCAAGCCGTGGCCCCGTGCAGCGATCCACAGGGCCAAGACGACAAGGAGTCCCATGAGTCGAGACAAAGGCGGTCGCACCTTCGCAGCCAGAATCACTCCGTATCCTCCAATGAGGACTCGAACAGGTCGCCAAAGGCCCATTTCCTACCTCTCTTCGGCCTCACCCGCAGCAACGAGCAAGGGGCGTCATCATCAGGCGATCAGGCAGAAGGAGGATTGTCCGACGATAGCGGCAGCGTAGGGTCACCGCACGAAGAGCCGGTAACGCCGCCGACGACACCTCCCACCCCAGACTGGGGTTCGCCGACACCTCTGCAACGAGCGATCAGCGCCCACAACAGCGGCTGGAAGAAGGTCGGCCAGAAACTCGGCATCAACCGGAAGGGCCGGGGTAATAGTAAGCGACAAAGCACGAGCGTCACGTCCGGCGTCCCCGACGCCGACGGCTCTGGCAGCGGCGCCAGTTCTAGCAGCAACCCCCCGTTATGAGGGTTACAGGTCATGCCACTACCTGCAGCCCCCGCCGCAAGTGAATCCACCACCACGCAACCGACAGATGATGTCCCCCCCGTTACAGGGGCACAGCTATCTCGAACGGTGGTAAGATCGTGGGAGGAACCTCACCCGGGCAGCCCGATCCGTCTGGACCCCGGTGGGGTTTACAGCGGAAGCAGCAGGGGTGGCATGACCGCAAAAGGCTACGGCCCATACGCAAGGGGGAAACCGTCGGGGGCTCGCCGCCGCTCTCGGATCCGGGCCAGGTCCGCGGCCGTAAAACCCCTCGAGATCCCGTCCCGCGTCCAGGAGAAGGAGCAGCAGCACCAGCCGGAAATCAGGAGCGCCCCGCTCCCGATGTCGCCGTTGCTAACATTAGGCGAGACGCTCCTCATGAAGGGCCCCGCATCGAACAACTCGCCTGCCATGACTCTATCGCCCGTTGCCGACGCCGCAAGCGAGGCTGGTAGCGGGGCGACGCTGAGGACAAGCGGCGAGGAGCTCTTGACGACCGATCCGAAGGCTATACCCTCGCCCGCTCTCCCGGCACCTTGCCTCACATTTACCGACTTCTCCAACTTCGCTGGCGAGACGGTCGATGCGAACCCGCCGGGTTTCGGCGAGCTGACTGTCTACGACCCAGAGAGCTTTGGCGACGCCTTCCCTGAGCAGGACATGTACGGCTGGGATGCCGAGCTGGAGCGAAAGTTGCAGGGAGGTTACCAGATCGAGACGTGCAACGTCCGGCCGCCGCTTGGACTCAAGCGTGGCTTCATCCAGCGAGTCTTCAGCTTCGGCGGAACCCCGCGAGATATACACTTTTCCGAATGAATGACGAAATCGCGGAAGAACCGACCTGACATTCGACGGTCACCATCGACGTATACGCCACCACCCACCCATCTCAACAATATATCCATTTTGCTTTTCTTTTCGGACGAATTTCATTCCAGCTTCATTTGTTGCTTTACAGTCGTTTCGGTTCTCTCACCTCGGAAGACCTATCTCGACCGCCCAGCGCTTTCTCAGCATCTGATACCCAGTGCGCTGTGTTATCGAGGGGTCGTCAAAAGCGACGAAAACGTGCGACCTAGGGGGAGAGGAAGGACCGCCGATAGGGGAGCATAGTTCAGCGGAACGGGACACGCGGCGTTTTTTTTTCAAATTCCGGAGGGGAACGGTCAAAAGACGGTACAACCATACAGGGGAAAATCATTAGACCGGGATGGTTGGACCGCGGAAGGCGTTCTTCCTTTTTTTTTTGGCACATCATTTGTCTTTCTAAATCCTTTCTATGTCCTTTTTACTTTTGTGCCCGGAGTAGGCAGCTTTCCTCTTTTGGACTGCCCCGACTCGCTGTTGGCGTGTTGAAAGCTGATTTTGCATTGCTGCATTGCATGGCCTGGCGTAGGGGGTGGAAGGCGGGCGAAGTGCTGGAGAGAGGACACAAAACATGACGGTGGTTCTTGAGGGAGCAATCAATGCATAGCACTTTTGGTTTTCAAAATATACGATCAATGACATGACTAAAACACCTTCCGTTCTTATGAAAGAAGTGATCACTTGTAGGCATGGAGGTGTACTAGGGATGCTTGTTGGTGATGTTGCACTGTTCAGCTAACCCCTTAACCAACCCACATTTGCTTCCCCTTGCCAAGTTCATGCCCTCTCGTCCTACGCCTCACTCTCCTGAGTTACTATCCATCCAATCTCCGTCTGAAGAATCCTCACTTCCCAAGCGCCACAAGCAGCAGCAACCATTCGTCCCAACCCAAGACCTGTACCCGAGCCCCCACCCTTCCTCACCGCGCTCCGCAACCAAGCTCCCAGTCCCCCGCGTCATAACGACTTCGCCCCCCACCCTCCGCTCAACCACAACAGAAGCGCCGCCACGATCCCCACCTCCCGTCGTCGTCGTCCTCGTCGTCGTCGGTGCAGCAGCAGGGCCAACGATCGCACGAACAGCCGCCGCCGGCGACGCGGCGGCCGCCGCAACGCGCAGGTACGGATGGTGCTGCATCACGTCGTGTGCGCTACGCGGCGGGTTCCAGACGTGCGGGAGCGGCACGTCGTTGAAGAAAGGGTGGTGACGAGGCTGGGCTTGGTCGTCTTGCGGTAGCGGTAGCGGCGGGGGCCATAGGTGGTTGGGGTGGCGTGCGCCGCCGCCGCCGCGCGCGCGCGCGCGGGTCTCGCGCGCTATTTCCTGTGCGAGGTCGTACGAGGGGAGGCCTGGCGGGGTAGGCTTGCGTGCTGGAGGGGGATAGGGGGGTTTCAGGGGAGAGATGATGAGGTTTATGCTTGTTGGTGGTGGAGAGGAAAAGCGTTGGTCGAGCTTTGCTACGGCCGGGTCGGCTGTGGCAGATTTAATAGATGATCTACTCGGAGTCCTCGATGGGGGTTGGGAACCGTCGGGTGTCACTTTCGAGGATTCTGTTAGGGTAGAGGTGGGAGTTGGAATAGGAGTATTGGAGTCAGCCACCGGAGAGGTACGCCGGCCGGTAACAGCGGGTGTATACACAGCGTTCGGTGTCGTCGGCGGGCTTAACGGCGAGGCAAGCCAGATGCCGTTGTCGGTAGATTGGATGGTCGTCTCGGAAGAATCGCGCCTCCACTGCTTGATATGTGTCTTGCGACGGTCTTGGTCGTGCTCCCTTCGTTGGACTTCATCGTGGTGGAGCTGTGAGGTGTCATGCCTCCGGGCAGAGGCGGTAGCCATGGGAGGCACCGTATCCCACCGCCTCACAAAGAGTCATAAGATGCTATGGGTAATACCTATAAATTCGGAAGTATGCTGAAAGTGCGGATCGTCAACGAGCTCTCTGTGTAGACGAAAGTGTGCATCGTCTTAAGAGGACCCGATCTTCTCTGGTTGCTGCTTCCCTGTTGCAAAGCCGCTTCCTGCCTGCTAATGACCATCCACATTAACACGGAGCCAAGTGAATTGTTGAAAAGCAAGAGGGTTGGTTGATTTGCATACTGCCTCTCTCCTTCCGTTCTAAACCGACAGGCTCTCTCCTGTCCTAGCCATGCATAACACGATGACCACGCATGCACCATTTTACATTACAATACATCTTATAATCCTGAAGATGAGGCAAACAACTGCCAACCGAGAATGCAAAATGGTTCCCGAACAACTACCATATTAGATGATGCTTTTTTCTTTTCCAAATATAAAGTGCGAGCCGATGACATGCGCCTAACGTTTAATCCCACCGTTTAGTCCTCGATCGGTTTATCGTGCCTCGAGTACATCTTATACTCTAATGAGGTAGAGAAGTCAAGCTTCCCCTGCTCGACCTGCTTCCTCGTCGTCGAGAGCATTGGCTGCGGTAGGCCCATGGACTCGAGGAAGGCAACAGCTAGAAACGCGAAATATTAGCACCTCCGCCGAGCTACAATAAAGAAGGGAAGGATGGGGTGGGGTTTGGGGGGGGGGGGGGGAAAAAAAAATTT
>Ga0164242_10004869_pt1 | contig 15004 bp, 16 predicted proteins | sample OricomgcompostMG_FD_108783 | JGI IMG/M metagenome (GOLD analysis project Ga0164242, IMG submission 108783) | Miracle-Growth compost microbial communities from Emeryville, California, USA - Original compost - Miracle growth compost (MG) ... | reverse complement strand
GGTGTCATAGGTACCTAGGTACATGTACCTGATGGTTCGTGCTCGGGGCCACACAGGCACGGGCCACCTACAGTTCTTGGAGGCAGGTCTCATAATGCACGAACCAGCGCCTTGGCCAGGTGCCAGGTACCTTCCATTTCTGCTGCGAACTTGACAAGCTGAGCAGCATTAAATATCAAAACTCCGAAGGCATCTTCCACTAGGTGTCTGGACACACACAAGTCTGGACAACCGAATGATGGCCTCGAATTCAAAAAAGGGCCAGAATCAGCAGATCGAAAATAGCACCACAATGGCAAACGGCTCAAGGAGTCTTAGCCTCCATGTCAGGCAGCCGTCCAGGCAAGCGAAGCAAACCACCAACAAGGAATCAGCACACCTGGCCGACCCGTTCTTACAAGGATTCCTAGATCCAGCCTTTGACCCGGTTGAGCATCTCAATGCCACCCTAGCTCCCCTGCAGACTTCGGGCCGCTCCAGCCAAGGAACGGTGCCGTTGGCAGAGCTGTCGACTCAGGCCCAGACCCTGCTATCACAGCTCAACGCTCACACCACCCGCCTCACAGGGACACTCACCCAGCTTACTGAGGACATCATGAGGAGTGGGAGCCGCCTAGCCTATGAGGTAGAGCTGCTTCGAGGCGAGACGTTGGGCCTGACAGAGGCTCTGACAGACACCTTGGAAGCCGACGTTGCAAAGTTTGTACCCAACGGCATACAAAGCAGCCTTGACACAAAACCATCCTTAAACACTGCCGGAGGACACGAGACCCAAGGACAAGCCCTTGTTGCACCATTGAGTGAGGAATCACCGGACACAGAAGACGAACCATCCCAATCCACAGCGCCAAATGAGCCACCCCACATTACACAACTCCGGACACTGACACTTGTGCGGTCCCGCCTGGACTCTGTCATCAAAACCTTTGGCGATGCCATGGAGTTTGTCTTCCCACCATCCGAGCTATCAGTCAGCTCGTCATTCCTCTCCGTCTCTGCCCCAGACCCCGGCCCAGAGATGGCCAGCACCGAGCAGAAGGGTCAGCAAGTTCTGCAGAAACTGAGAGATGAGATTTCGAACTTACTAGACAACAACGAAGATCCAATCAAAGGGATTGAGGATGCTGCTCGTCGGATCGAGGAGCTGAAGGATCTCACCGAGGTGTGGAAAGGCACAGCGGAAGAGAAGGGCCGGGCTAGGTTTATCGAGAGCCTTGCCAAGATGGTTGAGGATAGGCACCGCGACTTGCTTAAAGAGATGGAGCAAGCCTCTCGGAGAGATGGGGACAAGGCGGATTTGTGGAACACTTCTAAGAAGGGCGGCAGCGAGGCCGATGCTCCGACCACAGAGAACAGAGGATACGGTGGCTATGGCCTGATGAGTCAACTCCAGAAATTAAGGAGTGGGCTTTGATTCCTCGGTCGATGGGAGCGTTTCCACCACCCGCTGCACCTTGCTACCTATCGCTTGTGGGTGGAAGGCAATCCTCGACGACATATTCCCGCAAGGACAGCCTAACCGTCTAGCAACGGTATATGTTATAACCGGTACGCCGTGTGAGGAAGTGGAGGTTTGCCTTTCGATGGTGTTTGGGATTCCACGTCAGCACGGGATTGTACGGCTAGCTACGACCGGCCCGACCAGCCATACCTACCTAGGCCAGCCCGCACGGAGCAGGAAAACGCTAGAGAGGCATACATGATACAACCTGATAGATATCCAAGATCCGGGAACTTGGCCATTTCCCCAATATCAGGGTATGCTATTCTCCTCTGATCTATGCGATATACCGTTGCGGATGGATATACAACACCTACCCCCGGTGTGCGAATAAAAACGATGGACTACTAAGGGACTAGCTCTGTGCAGCTCTCGCTGCCAAGTTGCAGGCCTTGGCAGTCTGGGAGAGGCGTATCCCCACGGGGGGATGCTGGAGCGCTGCGTGGGGGTTCCGTGACTTGAGTGCAGTTGCCGGAGCCTCGGGAGGACCGCTAGGAAGGTTTGGGGAGTGGGCGCATGCTGTCTCGAACGCCACGCCCCAACGCGGTGTGCTGCCTGACCTGCACATGTAAGCCGGTAGCTAGGAGGATCCAGACTACTGGTCAAGGGTCTGACCGAAGGTTCAAAGTACGGCCGCTTGGGGCCGCCACGTCAGGAGTCTAGACTCTACGCTTGGTCGAGTAATATCCAAGCCAGCAGGAGGCAAGATCGTTCAAAAGTATCTCATTCACGTTTCTCGTGTGTCTAACTGGTATTCCTTGCAAAGTCACGCCGTCTATATATATATTTTTCCGAGGCAACCTCACAAATGGGTACACCCCCCCACCGGTTTGTTCACCGCTCAACTACTAATCACAAACCCTCAGGTGCCAAATATGAGTTTTCTGGGGGGAGGAGGCTTCGTTGTAAGAATTTGTAGGTGCCGTCACTGTAAAATGCAACCGAGGTAGTTTTTTTGCCAGCCCATCCGTTGAACCCTCGCAGCAATTTCGTCTTCCTCGAGAGTCTCTATACGACGGCCAGCCAACAACTCCGTGAGATGCAGACATGACTTGGGTTAATCAAACAAGCAACAAAAAAAAAGCAAGACGGGTAGAGCAAACAGGCCATGTGACCACTATAGCGTCCAATGCCTTGGACAGCCACATGCTGCAGGGATTTATTGTCCCGGTGGCGGCGAGGGACAAGCAGGCTCTGCCCGAGCCAAATGTTTCATAGCCAGTGGTTTTTGGTGACCGGAGAGAGTAAAGCAAAAAAGAATGCGTCAACACCGGGCAAAACTCCCCCAACGTAGACCGTCTGATGCCAAAAAAAAAAAAAAAAGCAAACGTCCAGAACCCAGGAGCTCTTAACTTCGCCTGAGAGCATGCTTCCACTGCAAGGAAGAAGAGGTGATCTCTGAGTGTTGGCCCCCCCACCCCCAGAGTACATGAGACAGGAGCAGGATCATCCGTGTCCATCGACGCCTCGAATGCGCAGAGCAGCGGCTTGGACAGGGCGCAACCTCCCCGTTCTTGACCCCACGCCAGTGCAGTATCCAGCCCGGCTATCTCGCCATGGTTGATCTGTCCAGGGCCGCCATAAGTTCTGGTCGGTCCTTGAGGGTTTCCTTGGCCTGGGCATAGGTCATCCAGGACCGCTGTCGCTTGTCCTTCTCTGGCCACTCTGCTTCCTCGCTTGTGACGGTAGCCTCATAAAAGTGGTAAAGAGACTTTCGGTTATCTTTGTCCTTCTTGTCCTTTTTGTCCTTGGATGACGAGTGCTTCTTTGGGGGTCTTGTCTCGGATATCTCGCCCAGGTCGTAGTCGATCTGGATCACGATTCCGGCCTCCTCCCACGCCTCACGGGTGGCTGCCTCTATGCATTCTTCGTCTACTTCCCACCCTCCCTTTGGCAACACCCAGCCTTTCCGCCGGGTTGACTGGATTAGTAACACGAACTTTTTATCCGCCGTCAAGGGTACAATCCCGGCAACGAGTCGCTCGCCTTTCGAATTGTAGCCTGGGGGGGCAATGCCGTTAGCTTTCCCGAACTGCTGCAAAGAGGTGGTAACCTCGAGCTCTGAAGCTGTGCTCTTCCTTTCCCCTTCTTGCTCTCGGTTCCTAGCTTGGTTCTTTTTAGAGATATAGACTCACGTTGCTTGGACCGGCCTGTCCGAGACTCCATCGAACGGCTACCATTGCTTGCTGCCATCATGCAACGGTGCTGAGAAGGTCCAAGGTCGAGAGGAATAGCAAATGGTGATAGCGCCGTGAGAAAGGAGTCGTGGTATCCGGGGATGCCTGGCAGGCGGGAGGACAAATACGGGGATTTGCCAACGTTAGATTCGTTTAGACGGCATGGTCGGAAGAACTGCTATAGGGTATTCAAGTGGCCACGCAGCAATTACTTGTGACAATGCCTGAGATGTTTCGGGGGCTCGGCTGGTGAGAATGTCGGGTGCGCCGGGAAAGGCTCGGGGATAATGGCACGCGCCGGAAGAGAGGAAAGCAGGGCCGCCTTGCCAGAAAATTTGGATCCAGTCTAGCCCGAGTCTTGAGACCAGAAATGGGCTCAAGAGGCACAGGACAGCTGAAAGCCGTGCAAGGCTGGGAAGATGTGCAAAGATGTGCTGTTGAGGTGCAGCTTCCCGTGGAGGAGAAGGGACCCTAGACGGAGAGCTTCAAGGTTGGAGGGGGATGAGCAAGATGGGAGAGCTTCGAGACCAGGGGTTCGGGGCTCGGTGAGGTTGAGCCGGGGCCAGGCGTAATGGCCTGTTGTCAGTGCGGCGGGGCTCTCCGAAAGTTTAAATGGAGAAAAAAAAAGGGTCCAGAGAAACGAAGAGGGAATGATGACTCGGCTGTGGCGGTCAGGAGAGGGGCGAATTGGAGTAATAGGGGGGAAAGGGTGGGAAGTAGAAGAAGACTTGGAAGATGTTGAGGTACAGTGTTGAGAGAGGTGGTTGATCTAAAGGGGGAAGCATGTGCAGAAGCTGAGGAAGCTCTGCTGGCAGGAGTAGAGTTGCTCTCGTGCCATCACACAACGAAAATGGAGGGGCAGAACATTAGGGGAGATGAGAATTGTCTTTATACTAAGCAGATGGGATGGGCACCCCCCCAAAAAAAAATAGCTCTAAGAGTTGAGGTGTGCGGAAAAGGATGTTGGATGGGGAAGCTAACGAATAGCTCCCCCCTGCTCATCGAAGTCACTGCAAGAGTGGGTGGGCATGTTAGTGGCATGGGTAGCTCTTACGGACTCCTGGTTCCCGATGTATTTTCCTGCGCGCTCATCCCACAGGGTTTGGCGATGGGCGCGGGTGGAGGAGAGAAAAAGGGAAAAATTGGAAAAAAAAGGAGAGAGAGGAGAAATTTGGGGGAGCTAAATGCGCCCCCCTCCGTATCGGACGTACCGGGCCATGTACTGGCGCTCGCTGCCGCCCATAAAAGGTTGTGGTGACAGGGGTTGCGATGAAGGGTCACACGAGGCAAAGTACACTCTTGTTAGGTCTCCGGGTACTTGCCTACTTGGTGTCGGTAATGCAGGTAACACATGTTGCAAAACCTGGAACTACAAACAGAGACCTTGCCATATTCCTCGTCCTCTTTTTTACATTACTGCTGGGAGAATCCAACAACATCAGAGAAAGGGTTGGAGGGAGAGGGCTGGAAGTAGTGTAGACTGTCTGGCTATCTGACTGTCCTCCAGGTGGCAGGTACACATATATTCGTCAAGCTTGTGGAGGCTCTAACCCAAGTCAGGTAACAGTTTAATTAACGGGACATCGCCTTGCAAGTTAACTCATGCCAACCTGCAGCGACACATGGCAAGCAGAAACCTGCAACCCCACCTTAAGCAGCCCGAGTTGTGTTACTTCGTCTCGTCCCGCATCGAGCGTGGGGTTGGGAGTTTCAACCATACGGGCTGCCGGCCCTGCGTTGGAAGGAACTTGCACATTCGGACATCAATCAGCTAGACGACATGTGCCCGGTAGGTGGGAGTTATGGGGCCATTTCCCGGGTGGCAGCAAGGAATCCCACTCCTCTTTCCCCTGTTCACACTGACTCTCTGACGGTGTGTTGCTTTTAAGTCCTCTCGAGCCCAGTTGTCCCAAGTCGACGCTGCCGTTGAAGGGCGACAAGGCTCAATGGCGCTAATACAGATGTCGAGTTGCAAGGTTTGGGGCTGGTTTGATTGGCCGCGTTTGCCTCGTCGCCCTCTTAGCCGCGGGTCAGAAAGCTGTCCCCAGCTACGATATACATAACTAACCTTGATGTCAAGGTTTCGAGGTTGGGGGGATTACGCCTCTCTACCAACTGCGTTACTGAAGCCCGCAACATCCCGCTTCCAACAAACAAAGGAAACGCGGGTGGGCCGCAATCTGTTCCTCCATTTCAAGGGAACGAAGGCAGTAGTTGCACTGTGCGTGAGCATCTCGAAATAGAAGTGTATGAGTGGTCCCAAGTTTGAACTCGGTGGTTCGCTGGCTGCGTGACAGGCGCATCCACGCATCCAATTGGTGCGGCGTGATTATGTCTTAGGGCGGGGTACACTTTGGGACAGGCACACACACGGAACTGCGGAAACGTGCGAGGTATCCCGGTATCCGTATACCGCATCATCATCATCATCATCACATCCAAGTGGGTTCACTCTCTATGACTTCATGCTTCCTGAATGGCAGAGCGACGAGACATCACGCACTACCATCACCTTCCCGGCCTGGATCGCCGTGACTAACAGCACCGAGCCTCTCAACAAGTCAGTCAGCACTTTACTGGGCAAATCAGGCTGTTGCCCCACGCCATAAGTAGGAAGCGAGCGGTCCCCGTGAGCCCATCAAGCCCACGACACGCGTTTGTCTTTGCACCGTTGCAACCTGGAACCTTCTTGCCTGTTCCCCCATCCTACCCCATTCCTACATCTGCGACCCCCAAACTCAAAGTACCCGAGTTCCGCCGCACGTCTGACTCCATTTTTGATAAACCCTGCGTGTCTTGCGCGTGCCAGACGCTCGGAGAAGCCAAAGAGGAAAGGAAGCAAAGCCGCGAGAGCGACACTGCCACCTGGGCCACCTGGGACGGCACTACGACTGGACCAAACCTCAGACGACAACTAATAATTACTACATCTCACCTACTTAGTACCTAGTAACCCGCCCATCTAACCACAAGGTATGTAGTACTCCTGTGCCCTCCGTGCTTCCTTAGGTAACCAAACCCAACTCGACCCGTCCCTCCCTTGCCCCTCCTTCCCGTGTCTTTTTTGCCCCTCTCGACTAATAGTTGGCGTCGCCATATACTCTCTCTAAAGCTCGAGTTTCTCAGCTGCGCAACGTGTGTCTAGGCCCTTAACTAATTTACTACTCTTCTCTACCTCGGTTGTAGGCAAATCCGTCCATCCACCCTCGCCGCCTGTCACTTCCGAATCACTACATCTCTAGGCCACCCCAAAAACCCAAAAAATACCCGGCTCTCTAGTTCCACGAAAACTAAGATAGCCTTGGCCCACCACACACACCACCTCAATCTCAATTCGGGCAGGCGTCAGGCATGGAAGTCGACTCGGACTTGCAGGTTATGCAGACCCCGGACGGTGCAGAAGCCGCATATTCCTATATAGCCCCAATCGGTGTGTCGCCTCCTCTCCCACTCAACCTCAACCAACCATTTGGGCTCGTGCGAGATCGACAAACTACCGTTGGCTGCTCGTCATCTCCTCCACATCATGGGGTGATGCTGCCGCTGACGAGATCTGTGTCAAACAATCTTGCTTCCCCCCCGACTTGCCCGTTCCTGAATTACGTACTTTTTATTTTTCACGTCGTTTTATTTTGCGCCCGCCCCGCCGTGCCTTTTTTCAGCTCCAGTATCCTGTGCCGCGCCCAGCCTGTCTCAGCTCCGTCGTCGGTACTGGAGCCTCGCGGCGTTCACAACTCCGACCATGATCCACATGTGAATCGCAAGTGCGTATCACAGCGTTCTGATTATCTGCACTTCTGGAGCCCGTGACCCTCGTTGTATGGCAAGCTTCTCGACTACAACTCATGCTGACCTGTCTCCCCCCCGGCCGCTAGGATACGGTAATTCGACTGAGTGCGGCTACTGCCGTGGCACTCGTGGTGGGAAACGTGAATTACCCCCCTTTCCTATGGCCTAGTATACCTTGCACGATCTCCGTAATATTTTGCCCCGACCCCTTACTGTCGTCCCCGGGTTGGCTCTCCGATATCCACCCTACCTCCCTACTATACATCCTGCCCGTTCGGTGCTCTCTTACATCCCACGTCTCAAGCCGAGTCTCCCGTGGTTGTAGCGGGGGGCTCATTCTTAGCTCCTAGAATTCCAGCCATTTATGGCCCGAGTTCCATCGCTAACATCGCCTTGTCGACCATCCAGGCCATTGTTATTACGCATCGACAACATCCCTGGCCCCGAGACTGTACCAATGCCTCCTAGATCGTGGATGGAGACGGTCCGGGACTCTCCTTTATAGGACCAACCAGAGGGAAGCTTGTTGCCCCCACTACACCCTCCGCCTTGACTCGCATCACTACAAACCCGCGAAGGATCAGCGGCAGGCTGTCAATCGCTTCAACAAGTACGTCACTGGCGAGACATATGCCAAAGAAGCGAACCGTCTGTACCCTCTCCCGCACAAAGAGGCGCGGAAGCGTGACAACCAGTTTGACCTGGTTGAGAGGGTCCATGAAGCAGAGGCCAAACTGCTGAGGACCCCCTTGGAGCCGGCACATCGGTTTGAAGTCACCTTGGAGCCCGACACGTTTACCGAGGAGAAGTACACCGTCTTTGAGAATTACCAACGCAATGTTCATAAGGAACCTCCTTCCAAGATTACCCCCAAGGGGTTTACGAGGTTCCTGTGTCGTTCACCCATGCGCCGAGAGAAGTTCGTTGATCCCGATGGCACGGAGCGTCTGCTAGGCTCCTTCCACCAGTGCTACCGTCTCGACGGGAAGCTGGTCGCGATCGGAGTGCTCGACCTTCTTCCGCATGGCGTCAGTGCTGTGTACTTTGCCTACCACGACTCCATCCATTCGTACAGCCCCGGAAAGCTAGGTGCAATGAGAGAAATTGCTCTGGCCTTCGCGGAGGGCTATCGCTGGTGGTACCCCGGCTTTTACATACACGGCTGCCCCAAGATGCGCTACAAAATCGACTACTCTCCGCAGTACGTCTTGGATCCCGAGGCCCTGACTTGGGACCTCCTTGATGAGGACGCTCTTGCCATCTTTGACAGCAAGCCGTACGTCAGTTTGTCGCGCGAACGCCGCGGGCAAGCCCCGGACCATACCGAAGTCGGAGATAGTACAAGTGGACATGATTCAGATATGGAAATCTGTACCGAGGACCGACTCGAAGACGACGAGACAGGTAAGACGGAAACGGAAGACGAGGACTCGTGCCTATTCCTCGCCAACATGCCAGGGGTCCCGTCCCTCGAAGAGATGCTTCAAGTAAACATAGACAACCTCCGCGTGTGTTCTGGCTTTTGCAACGACCTGGTCTTTCGCACGGCCCACCTGTCCGTGTGGGAGACCGAAGACATGAGCGACCTCGGATCTTTCAAATCCAAGGTTGCGGAGCTGGTCGCCGCAATTGGGCCTGACCTGATGGACGAGATCTGCCTCGACCTACGACGACGGCGTAGATCATCTGATTAGGAATTCATAGCCGCTGGAAACACAGCTCGCACATGTCTTCTTGGGGTTGTTTAGGGGTTAGTGGGGAGTCCGTTGAGTTTCGTGTACTTGGTTGGGGGACTATGCGCTGGGTCTATCCCTGAGCGGACGTAACTAGAATTTGCATACGTCTAATTCGTACGAGAAGTAGGAATGACGAGAGGAAATTTCGCGATTTCTGGCTGTGTTCTCTGCCCGTGAGAGTGAGCGACCAGTCTCTCCTCATTGGAGATGGACAGTCGGGGATGGATGTGTTTCCCCCGAGCAATTATGGCTTCTCTCCGAGAATGCAAACACTACAATTCTCATAACAAACAAGTTTACCGCAATTTTCCCAAGATCAGACCTTTACTCGATCGACACCTGTCGTCGGACGCGATCACGAGCGACATCATTCTTCACTCCCCAGGGGGTAAACATATACTGCAGAACCCCACACTTTCAGCCTCACCCCACCTCAGAGCTCAACCCCCTGTAACCTTCAACGACCTCAGCCAATTGAACCCCCTCAAAATTTCTACTTCTCAGCCTCGTTACCTGAACCCTCCTCCCTAGACACACTTACTTGGTTTTCGCAACCTCCTCCCGACTTCTCGACACCCGTCACACGACGCGTGCGGGAATTTCTTACCTCTTCTATTCTTATTTCCTTCTTACCCGGCCATAACCATGGCCTCAACCCAGCACGTACCCCTATCGCCCGCCGAGCTCGCCTACCTCCACGCCTCCCTCTCCCTCACTCCCCCGCTACGGCCAGACGGCCGCTCGCCCACGCAGTTCCGGCCCCTGATCGCGGAGACGGGCATCCTCCCCGGCACAAACGGCAGCGCGAGGATATGCTTTGCCGACGGCACGGAGGCGATTGTCGGCGCTAAGGCCGAGGTTGAGAGAACCGGGGGGCCGCGGCCGGGAGAAGCCGTACCGCTCGAGGAGGGCGGGGGTGAGACGGAGGAGGCAGATGAGAGGAAGACAGGAAGCAGCGATTGGGTGGAGATGACGGTCGAGATACCGGGGTACAGGGACGATGACGCGAGTACCGTGTTTCTGGCGACAATGTTAAGCGAGGCGTTGCTCGCGGATGGGGAGTTTGTGAAGAAGCTTTGGATCAACCGGAGGTTTCACTGGAAGCTTTATCTCGATGTGAGTTTCCTCCCATTTGACCTTTTCTTCTATACGGCGCCTGGATTTTAGGGCTTCGTTTGGCTAATCGGAGGCACCTCTAGATCCTCCTCATCTCGCCGCCCCTCTCATACCCGTTACCACTCTTGTCTTTGACGACACACCTCGCCCTGCTGGCGACAAGATTACCCAGGTTAAAATCCGAGGGGGATGAGGATCCCCTTTTCGATGACGATTGGGCGGCTGCTGATTACCTATACCCGAGAAAGGGGTCCAAGTCTACGTCCCGGCCACCAGTCACCCTCCTCGTCATGGCAGTGGGCAATAACATCATCTTCGACCCCGCCAAGGAGGAATTGGCAGTTGCCGATGTCGCCTTAGCAGTATCAATTGGCGAGAATTCGGACACAGGCAAAGGCAAGGAGGAGGAGGCGATGGACATTGACTCTGGGCGGCAAGGTCGTGCTCTGCGATTACTGTCGATCAGAACAATAGACCCGCCGTCACGGCTAACGCCTCCGGGCGTGCCGAATGCGGTCAATGCTGCATACGGGGCTGCGTCTCTGGTACAGAAACAGCCGGAAGCGAGGTCCGGCGAGACGGAGGAAGTGGAGGGCGTGTGGAAGGCTCCGAGAGGAGGGGCTAAGATGCTAGTTATGGGTGCGTTGATCCAAAAAGCGCTGGAGAAGGGTGGCGTTACGGATGAGGTTCTGGATGGCTTAGACGGTGTGGATTTGGGTTAAGGAAAGGACTTTGATGATCACCAGCGACGTCGTACTCAGGGGCGTCGTGCTCTCTACAACCACGAGAGGATGGCACTACATGTCGCCATTGATACTGTACACACAAGGATACCTAGGTAGACCTAATCTAGAAGATACCCAACCACTTCCGCCTCGGTTCCTGGGGTTTCTGAGGGTCCTGGGAGCTCTGGACACTGTCTCCAGCCGCCGCGGGCGCCGCAACTTCATCGCCATGAAGAGCCGGGCCCATCATCTCGGCGTCGGTCTTGGCCGTCCAGCCACCAAACCCTTGCTTGTCCTCCAGCCCGTGAGCCTTTCTGTACTGGCTCCGCTTAACGACATCATCCACCCGCCGCCGCCGTTTCTCGTTAACGATCGCGGCGTTGTGCGCCTCGCCTAGGCGGATGACCTCGACGATCGTCCGTCCAGAGGTGATGGGGTGGTGGAGGAAATCGGACCACGAGGGGATCATGTCTGCGAAGGGCGAGTTGTGCTTGAAATTCTGCACGAAGGTGAAGACTGCCAGACCCAAGAGGGTGCTCTGAATAGTCGCATATTTACGTTAGCGATTTGGCTAGTGCATATGTTGGGGAAACTTGGCCGCATGTTCCGTCTAAACGCAGGGCTACTAACCATAGTGATTACTAGGTGGAAGCTGCGGCTATGCCAAAACCAGTGCGACCATGTACCATCCGGGGCCATCAGGCCTGGATATTCCTTCCTCTTCTGAACCTCCACCTCGCTGTAGCTGAGGTCGCCACCATAATGCCGGGGCATCGTCTTCTTGGGGAGCTTGGAGCCGTGCGACGGTGGATTGAACCTCGCGGGCTTCTCCAGCACAATGGGCTTGGAGCCTCCCTTGCCGGCTGACGCATATCGCACGAGTATCCCGCCCGTGATGTCGGCGTTGGGGACGCGGAGCCGTCGCCAGATCTGCGCCGTCTGCGGCAGCAGGAACCGGGGGATGGAGCTCGTTGCACCGGCCATGATGAACAATGCACACCTTTTCGTACGGGATGGTTTTCGAGGTGTCTACCTCTCTGTCACGTCATGCCGCGACGTCCGTCAATGCGATGCCGAGAAGAATCCGAGAGAAGGCCTGCGGCTCTTGAAGAATTGGGACCCTGCACAGCTGACTGGTTCAATTCAACTTTTTTTCCTTCGCCAATCGGCGTGTGGCTGGTGAGCTTACGTCAGTTCAAAGCCCGGTTTTGCCCGGGCATGACTGTGGCGTTAGACGTGGTCTGACCAATTCTACACGTTCCATTGGCGGGTGGGAAAAACCGGCTCCACGAGGTCCAGGGGATGGAAAGCCACAGCGTGTCCAGCTTTGGCAACCGTGCCAAGCCTGGGCGGCCTGTGAGCTCATTGAAATAAAAATTTAGACCAAATCTTGGTTCCGCGCTCAAAACTCTTCCCGTTCTACCACCATCTAGACAAAACCGCCTGACCAGTCACTCCCGCACAAAGCAGTCTCGATATAGACTCCGATCCTTACAGAAGAAAAAAAGCTCATTCTTACTTTTTCTACCACACCAACCGCAGACATGCCATTCTCTAAAGGTACGTGTATTCATACGCCGGCTCAAGCATGCGCCGGCAGACCTCGGCATGTCCATTGTCCACGCTGCGTGCACCTCTTCCCCCAGCCATTGGACTCCCATAGTTCCCCTCGCGCTTCCGACAGTCCTTGATTCCTTGAGATTGCTATCTCTGGCTTCGATACTTTCATGCTGCTTGTCCTGTCGCTGGCGTTCTTGGTTGGAAGGCACTTGGATTTACCATGAGGCATTTCCCCAGTCGCAAACGACGGTCCGGCTTGCATGTACGGGTCATCGGCGCCAAACTTAGCCAATCCATTGTATTCGCCTTGGGCTACCCTCGGGGTGTGTTCTTGACGAGAGCGGACATCCTTTGCTGGCCGAACAGAGCACTCTCGATCCTACGCATACATCAGACCACTATTTACCAAGTCCCCGCATACTAACATTTCTTTCTCTAGGTGACGCTAAGAAGGGTGCCGGTCTCTTCAAGACCCGGTGTGCTCAGTGCCACACCCTCGAGGCGGGCGGCGGCAACAAGATCGGCCCTGCGCTCCACGGCCTCTTCGGCCGTAAGACCGGCTCTGTCGACGGCTTCGCCTACACAGATGCGAACAAGCAAAAGGGAATCACCTGGGACGAGAACACTCTGGTGAGTAACAATTGAGCTCCCCCTCGAAGACGGCGTGCCCGAGAACTAGTATGAATAATGCTAACACTTTCCCCTATAGTTCGACTACCTGGAGAACCCCAAGAAGTACATCCCCGGCACCAAGATGGCGTTCGGTGGTCTTAAGAAGGAGAAGGACAGGAACGATCTGATCACGTATGTCTCCCCCCTTTCCCTGTGCGGCGTTGGATCATAGCCCGTCTTGCTAACATCGTTACAGTCACCTGATGGCGGCTACCAAATAAATGGGTGTAAAGGTGTAATATATTGTTTCTTGCATTAGACGGCTTTGAAGGGTGTACAGTGTACAATAGACGGTAGACCACGTGCGGTCCCATTTGGATCTGCTCTCATAAAAAGAAGATATCCTCCTCCACTCATCTCTATTGATTACTGTAAAACTACAGCCGATTCCGACCATGGGATCGCCGCATTTGTTGACATACTGGCTACTACGTAGCTATGTATGCGTAGGTGTTAGCCGGCAGCCATCATTACAAGGGCGTAGTGGGGACGCTAATGACTTGTGCTAATGGCCAATGAGATATTGAACAATAATAATCGAAAATTTCTCTTTCTTAGCCTAGGTAGGTGGCTAGACCCAAGTGGGCCTCGAGCCGTTCGGCCGAGCTACACCTTAGTGAGTCCAGGGGTACAGTATTTACAGAACTACTTCTCCTGACGAGCCAGGGCTTCGTACTTCGCGATATCCTTCACGCTGGCCTTGACCTTGCTCAACGCAACCTCCCAGTCGTCCATGGTGATGGACCTATCAACCTCGACGGCCGGGTCATCACCCATCCGCCTCAGGCACGCCCTCGCCGCCTCCTGCATGAGACTCCCGAGGTCAGCACCGCTAAAGTTATTACACCGAGGATCCCTCGCCACGCGGCCGAGGTCGAGCCCTGATGCCCCTGCCGCTGCCGTGGCAGCTCCTGGTATAGTATTTCGGTAGATAGTCTCGAGGATGGACGCGCGACCATCCGGGTCGGGCATGCCGACGTAGACGCTCGTGCCGAGGCGGCCGGGGCGGCGGATGGCCGGGTCGATGATGTCCGGACGGTTCGTGGCGCCGATGACGTAGATGCCCCTCCGGTCGGAGACGCCGTCGAGCTCGGTGAGGAGGGCGTTGACGACGCGGGCGCTCGAGTCGGAGAGGGAGTCGCTGCGCCGCGGCACGAGGGCGTCCATCTCGTCGAAGAAGACGACGCAGGGCGACGACGTCTTGGCGCGCATGAAGAGCTGGCGCACCGCGCGCTCCGACTCGCCCACATACTTGTTGAGTAGCTCGGGGCCCTTGATGGAGATGAAGTTGGCCTTGGACTCGTTGGCCACGGCCTTGGCGACGAGCGTCTTTCCGCAGCCGGGTGGGCCCCAGAGGAGGATCCCGGCGGCGGGCTTGATGCCCACTTGGGCGTAGACGCCGGGCCGCATGATGGGGTGGATGATATTCATCATCAGCTCTCTGCGGACATCCTCCAACGCTCCGATCTGTGCCCATGTCGTGTCGGGGATGGTGCTGAAGCCTTCTCGCTTGGCTGCGGGTTGGGTCTTCTCGATGGCCGTTCTGAAGTGGTCGAATGTGACCCTGACGTCCCTTATCGTGTCGTTGCCATTCTCTTGGAGGATGAGCCAGTTCCGGAGTGCTGGTGATACGTCCGTAAATGCCTCTGGCCTAGAGGCGTGCTCTGTCCGCAGCACCTGTTGCAACTCATCGCTCATAGCCGCGTGCAGCGCGGCGGTAACGACATG
>Ga0164242_10004868_pt1 | contig 15004 bp, 13 predicted proteins | sample OricomgcompostMG_FD_108783 | JGI IMG/M metagenome (GOLD analysis project Ga0164242, IMG submission 108783) | Miracle-Growth compost microbial communities from Emeryville, California, USA - Original compost - Miracle growth compost (MG) ... | reverse complement strand
TAAATAGCAAATATCGAACCTTTACTAACTTTAAACCAGCATATTAACCCCTTAACTTAATGGCATTGTTCTTAGGTACATTGCCATTCGGATATGGTTTAACTGCGCCCTTAAAATAAGCGATTGTAAAACCTGTTAAGTAGCGCACCTACCCCAGCGCAATCCCTGTTTTTGTTAAATGCTATCAAGCTTTTGCTCCTAAAGGAGCAGATGGTAAAACGATAAGATGTGGATACACGGTAGCACCGAGGGAGAGAGACTTCAGAAAAGTCTCCCCCTTTGGGGGAGATTTAGAGGGGGCTAATTGCCACGTCGCTCCGCTCCACAATTGACGTTCTTTATTATTTTTAAACAGTTGCTTAGAGATTGCTTTGTTCTGCAATGAGATAAGGGTTATAAGAACAAAAAAGAGGCTGTCTCATAAGTAAAATGGAGACTCTGAGAATTGTCTATACGAAAACAGTCTCCACCTCCCATCCGAATAAATCAAAGAAAAAGAGGCTGTTCTCGGACTTTTGAGACAGCCTCTATATACTAATTGTGATATGTTGCTTAACGGGTACGCGTTGTTCTTGGCTTATGCTCGTATGTATACATGGCGGAACCGGCCATCAGCAGCGGGCCCAAACCGTGGGTATCGTTTAACGCGGCAGGGCGGGTGTAGTAAAAGTGGATATTTTCCTCAACACCGGTACCAACGCAAACATCAGGCATTTGTCCATCCGCGGTTATTTTGGCTTGCAAGGCTCTCCAGCCGTCGCGGGCAACCTTAATGTACCCTTCATTAATCCAGCCTTCGTTAACAGCGGTGGCTATGGTATAAATAAACATAGCGGATGCCGATGTTTCCAGGTACGAATCGGGCCTGTCCAGCAACTGGTGCCATAAGCCGCCGTTATCCTGGTAGCGGCTAAAACCTACAATCTGCCTTAACAGCAGCTTAATCAGCTCGGCCCTTTTAGGATGATTGGCGGGCAGGTTTTTAAGCAGCTCAACCTGCGACATGGCTATCCAGCCATTGCAGCGGCCCCAATGCGCTACGCCATTCATGTTTACATCGGTATAGTAGTTGTGCCAGTACAGGCCGCTGGTTGGGTCGTACAGGTATTTGGTAAACAGCTCCACCTGTTTAATGGCGTCGTCGGTATATTTTTTATTGCCGGTTAATTTGCCCCTGCGGGCTAAATAAGGGATGCTCATAAACATATCATCGGCCCAAATGGTATTCACACGCGGGTTATTTCGTGCCAGTATCCCGTCGGGCAGGCGCAGTTGCTTGTTCGAAATATAATCAGCAGATTTAGTTAGATAAGCGTCGATATCTTTGCGTTTTAGCAGCGCGTTTACATCCATTATCCCGGCCGACATGGCCCCGGTGTTATCCAGGCTGCCCATGGCAAACATAGCGCCATACTCGGTACGCGGCACAGCTACGTTGCGGTTGGTTACAGGCGTATTGTTATATAACCCCTCAAAAAACGATTGATTATCGAAAATCATGCTGATATTTCGCTCTGCATAATCCGAATACTTTTTATCGTTTAAAACCCCGGCCATCTGCATCAGGCCAATGGTTAGTACGCCGTTTGGATAATTCCATTTGTTGTAGGCGCTTTCGGCCCTTACAACGGTACCGGCAGGTATGCCTTTAGTGTTGTCAAATTTTTCGCCGGTTTGCGGATTAATAAACTTAAAGGTTGACGACTGGATAACCCTATCCGCTACACGTCGTAGTATTTCTTCGGTGCCGCTGTTTGTTCGCGGTGCCTGCGCGTAAGCGAAACTTGTACAAGCCACTGCAATGGCTGTAAGTATTTTTCTCATGATGCAATAATTTAATAAAGGTTAAAAATGATTAGATCGGGAGCTAATATAATTATTTCTGCTGCTCAAATTTAATAAAGCAAAGCTAACCAAGGCGTAAATTTTCGTTTTAAACAATAGTGTTACACAGAGGCTAAAGCAAGCAGGAAACTTACTATCGATTGTTTTGATAAAAATTCTCTACTTTTTGATGATTTATTGAAGCAGGTTAACAACAAAATCGCTTACTTGCGCTACCAATATTTAAATCATAAAAACAACCTATTAATGGCATCATTAACCAACAAATCGTACCGGTTTGCATTTATCCTCATCACATCGCTGTTTTTTTTATGGGGGTTCGCCCATAACCTCGACCCGATACTGATACCGCACTTAAAGCGGTCGTTCACCCTGTCAACCACGCAATCCACCCTGGTTGATTCGGCGGTGTTCATCGCCTATTTTTTAATGGCGCTGCCGGCAGGTTTCATCATGAAAAAGTATGGCTTTAAAACCGGCATTATTATGGGTTTGCTGTTTTTTGCCCTGGGTTGTTTCCTGTTTATACCGGCCGCCAACACGCAGCAATATATTTTCTTTTTAATAGCCTTATTTATTATTGCCTGCGGGTTAACCATGCTGGAAACAGCGGCCAACCCTTACTCATCCGTACTTGGCGATCCGGAATCGGCTACGCAGCGGTTAAATTTTTCACAGTCCTTTAACGGCCTGGCAGCAACTTTGGCGCCTATCATAGGCGCGCGGGTTATCTTAACCAAATCATTCAGCGATGAGCAGCTGAACGCCATGTCTGAAGCCGCCCGTAAAGTAGCATTAGCATCGGAAGCATCATCCGTTAAGACACCTTATTTTATATTAGGCGTTGTTTTGGTGCTGATAGCCGTTATTTTCGCGTTCACTAAATTACCTGTTATACAGGAAGATGCCGGGCATGTAGCCAGCAAAAACATTTTCCACGCTTTTAAGCACAAGCACTTGTCGTGGGGCGTGGCCGCCCAGTTTTTTTACGTGGGCGCGCAGGTATGTGTATTTAGTCTCTTCATTTTATATGCCACCAAATCTGCCGGGATAGACCAGGTTAAGGCGGCCGATTTTCTGGGCGTATGCGGCGGGGCATTTCTGGCCGGCCGGTTTATAGGTACCGGTTTAATGAAGTTTGTGGCGGCCGAGAAACTCCTCGCCCTTTATTCGGCAATTAATGTGCTGCTTTGTATTGTAGCCATTATGGCGCATGGTATGATTACCGTTTACGCTGTTATCGGCATCTGTTTCTTTATGTCTATCATGTTCCCAACCATATTTGCCCTGGGTATTAAAGGCCTGAAAGGAGATACCGAATTCGGCAGCAGCTTACTGATCATGTCTATTGTAGGCGGCGCCATTCTCCCCCGCTTTTTCGGAATGATCAGCGACTCGACAGGAAATGTGCAGTTAGGCTATATTGTTCCGCTGATTTGTTTTGTGGTGGTAATGCTGTTCGGACTAACCGGGCACCGGGTTACCAAAAAGGAGGTGGAGAGCGCGCCTTTGGTGTAAATGTTGATTTCAACGTAGAGACAGATGATTATCTGTCGCTTAAATTGATGGTTATTTGTCTCTTAAATTGTGCTATTATTTGAAACAGATAATTATCTGTCTCTACGTTAAGATAATCCCCACCACACCCCTCAAATAATTATCCATCCGGTCCAGGTCAATGGCATCGTTCATAAAGCCGATGTGCATATCGGGGCGCACCAGTATGGATTTATGCTGACCTTTACCTACCTCAAAAGCTTCAAACACCGCTTCATTTTTAGCCGACGGCGGTAAGTAGTAAAAGTTGATATAACCAGTATAATTTTGCGTTAGCCATTTGGCTACTTTAAACAATTCCTCTTCAATCAATTTGCCGATAATAATAAGCGTGAAGCCGGGTTTAAAGCACCAGGCATGCAGGTCGGTTTCTTCCTGCTTTTTTTCATCAAATACCTTCAGATAGGGCAGCCTGTCTCCGGCTTTAATGTGTTTGGCCTGGCTCAAATGCAGGTTAAGCTTGCTATCGCGATAACTGATACCCGTTTGCGAAACTGTAATAAAAAATGCCTTCCTGATCTTCTGACTGCTCCATAACACGCGCAGCACACGGGGCATCAGGTATTTTTTAAACAGGCGGGCAAAAATATTGTGGGACATGGCCATATTAAAAGCCCTGTCGGTAGAATTTAATAGCTTACGGGCTACGGGCATGCGCTCGGCGGCATAGCTATCCAGTATTTGCCCGGTTGTTTTATGGTTAATTACCAATGCCAACTTCCAGGCCAGGTTATAGGCGTCCTGCAAACCGGTATTCATGCCCTGCCCGCCTACCGGGGAGTGGATATGCGCCGCGTCGCCAACCAGGAAACAACGGTTTAGCCTGAACTTTTCGGCCATGCGGTGATGCAGTTTGTAGGTGATAAACCAGTTACACTCTTCCACATTTACCGGGTAGCCGGTTATTTTATTCAGATAAGGCATCACAGCATTCAAATGAAGGTCGGCCTCATTATCCAGTTCATCCGGTAAACTGCCGATAATGCGGTAATGACTGTCTTCAGGCATTGGGAAAAATCCGGCCAGCCCGTTTTTGGACATAAATATCTTAACAAAATCCGACGGCGGTTCAGCCAGTTTACCATCTATCAAATAAAAAAGATGTTTATAGGTATCGCCATTAAAAGCAATATCCAGGTGTTTGCGTACCGGACTGTGCGCGCCGTCGGCCCCTACAACCCAATCGCAGGTGAGGGTATGTTGCATGCAATCATTTTCCAGCGTTGCGCTTACCTGTTGTTGCGTTTGTTGCAGGTTTGTTAAAGTAGTGTTCCAGTAAACCGGGCAGCAGCTGAGGGTCAAAAAATCCAGCAGCAGTCGTTCATTCTTACTTTGCTGGTACAGGTGGATAAACGGGTATAGGGTCGGCACTTCACCAATGGAATCCAAGGCTAACCGGGCCGCCTGTTCGCCTTCATCAAAAAATGTGAGCCCTTTGGCCTGTTTCCCTTCTGCAAGCACCTTATCCACTACCCCCATTTGCCGGTAAATTTCCAAGGAACGCGCCTGTACGGCCAATGCTTTGGAATGGTTGGTAGGCCCTTGCCTGCTGTCAATTATTATAGGCTGTACGCCGTAACGCAGCAATTGGGCAGCCATCATTAAACCGGAGGGGCCTGCCCCCACTATTAATACACTGGTATGTTGCTCGTTAATAATCACCGCACCGTTTTAAGGATGAAACAACAAAAACAGGGTAGGTTGTTTGTGCAGATCGGGAATTTGTTTTTTCCAGGCGGCAATGCTTTGGGTTTTTACAAATTCATTGGCTGCCGTCAGGTTACTGGCAATGCACAGCCGCGTAGCGGGTTTGCAGGTACGCAATATCTCTTCGAGCATGGGGTTATTGCGGAAAGGCGTTTCAATAAACAGCTGGGTTTGCTTAAGGCGTTCGGCCTGGTTCTCCAGTTCCTTAATGCGTTTGGCGCGTTCCACCTTATCAATGGGCAAATAGCCATGAAAAGTAAAGCTTTGCCCGTTAAAACCCGAGGCCATGAGTCCCAGTAAAATAGAGCTTGGCCCTACCAGCGGCACTACTTTTATACCCTTGCGATGCGCCTCTGCTACAATATCCGCGCCGGGGTCGGCAATGCCAGGGCAGCCGGCCTCGCTCATGAGCCCCACATCCTTGCCGGCTAACAATCCTTTAAAAAAATCGTTATTGTTTTTATCGCGGTTATGCTTGCCGTAGTCGTGGATCAGCAATTCGCTTTGGGGTATTTTTAAACCGGCTTCTTTCAAAAAGCGGCGGGCGGTTTTTTCATTCTCCACAATATACTCGCTGATCTGATTGATCGTATCCACCAAATAAGGCGTAAACGATTTAGCCGCGGCTTCATCAGCCAGGGGCACGGGGATGAGGTAAAGGGTTCCGTTAAGCATGGTTCATTACATATTGTCATTGCGAGCGATAGCGTGGCAATCGCGAACGGGCACAACATATTCGCGATTGCCACGTCGCTACGCTCCTCGCAACGACATATTATTTTTGCAAGTTTATTTTACTTCAACTTCCCCAAAGCTTCCCTGATCTTCGGTATAGTTTGCTGTATGTCCTGCAGCGAGGTGGCGCCAACTGAAGCCCTGAACCATACCGAATCATCATCGGTACCAAAGGCCGAGAAGGGCACCAGCGCTATTTTCGCTTCTTTAATTAAATAGAAATTTACGTCGGCCGAATTTTTGATCAGGCTGCCATCCGGGGTGGTTTTGCCGGCATAATCAACCTTAACGGTTAAATAGATGGCGCCCATTGGCACAATGGCATCTACGTTAAAGCCCTCGGCTTTCAGTTGCTGAAAACCGTTGTACAGCGTGGTTAAGCTGGCCTGGATCTTTGTTTTCAGATCGCCCAGGTAATCGTTCACAAAATCATCATGACGCAGAAAATCAGCCATCGCTACCTGCTCCGCCTTGGGCGACCATGCCCCCATGTGCCCCACAATGGCTTTCATGCTGTTAATAATATTAGCCGGGCCAAAGCCCCAGCCCACACGTACACCGGTAGCGGCAAAACATTTGGAAGCGCCGTCAATAAAAACGGTTACGTCCCTCAGTTCGGGGCGCAGGCTTACCGGGTCAAAATGCTGGTATTCGCCAAAAGTAAGCTGCGAGTAAATCTGGTCGTACAAAATATACAGCGGTTTAGCGCCCTTGGCACGGGTTTTATTTTCGGCAATCACCAGGTCGCATATCTCCTCCAGGTCCTTTTTACTGAACATGGTACCCGTAGGGTTAAGCGGCGAGCATAGGGCCAGCAACGTAGCCCCTTTTAAATGCGGGCGCAACTCATCAGCCGTAGGCATAAAATTATTTTCGGGCGTTGTTTGTACCATTACGGCTTCAACACTGGTCAAATCGCAATAGTGGTTATTGTTCCATGAGGGAGCCGGAAAAACCACCTTATCGCCGGGGTCAACCAGGGCCAAAAAGGTAGAGTAAATGAGTGGTCGTGACCCGCCCGAGATCAAAATCTCATTAGCCGAATAATTTAAACCCATCCTTTTTTTCAGGAATCCGGAAACGCTTTCGCGCAGATCAAGCACACCATCCGCAGGTGGATAGTTGGTTTGGTTATGGCCGTAAGCCTCAACAATACCCTGCTTTAACTGCTGCGGAATGGGATATAAATTAGCGTCAAAATCGCCAATAGTAAGGTTAGCTATGTTTTGTCCCTGTTTTTTTAATTCGTTGATCTCGCCGGCAATTTTTATAATCTCGGAGCCGCGCAGGTTTTGCGCCAATACAGATACACTCATTTATTCGTTATTTTTTTAACAGGCTGTAAATATAGGGGTTTAGCTGTTATTGACCGTAAGAGGCAGTAAGAATAATAAAATATGATTTTAGAGAAGGAATTGTTGTATTAGATAACTCATGTCACTTATAAAATAACCTGACAATAAGTTGTATAAAATCCTGTAATCATTAAATCCCAGAAATCATTGTTCAGATAATTAAGGGCGTTTCCGCCTAACGGCGGTCGGGCTATTCGCTACAAGTCCTCATTCCGCTGCGCTGCATTCCGGGCTTTTCGCTGCTATCCCTAACGCGAACTCGCCCGGTCATCGCTTCGCTTGACCACCCTCTCTTCGCCTTCGGCAGAAAGAGGGTTTTGTTTTTTTTAAGTCCAACTCCAGCCCCCTTTCCGCGAAGCGAAGAGAGGGCCGACAAGCGCAGCGTCGTCGGGGTGAGTAACTTAAACTTTACACACCACAACCATAATACCAATAAAAACGTAAATGTTTTGTAAAGAATGCTGCCAGGTGCAACTCCGCATTAAAACATTATTTAAATTTACAAATAACTGTTATGAAAAGCCCCCATATCCTATTGTTAACCGGAATGTTAACGCTGTTTACCAGCGTCGCTTTTGCAGGTAAAAGTCAATCAGCGGCAAATAACGCTGCTGCTCCCGGTTTCGCACTGGTGGAATTATATACATCTGAAGGCTGCTCCAGCTGCCCGCCTGCCGATAGGCTGGTAGCCAGAATTCAAGCCGCTTACCAGGGAAAAGAGGTTTATATCCTGGCTTATCATGTAGATTACTGGAACCGTTTAGGCTGGAAAGATGTGTTCAGCAGTCCGCAATATTCGCAAAGGCAAAATAATTACGCCGGCTACCTTCATTTAAACGAGGTTTATACGCCACAGGTAATTGTGAACGGGCGTACCGGGTTTGTTGGGTCGGACGAAAGTAAAATGCAAAGCGCCCTACAACAAAACCTAAGTAAGTACCCCACTGCAACTTTAAGCTTTACCGGTTTTAAGCAAGAAAATAAAAAAGTCACTTTACAATATCATATCAGCGGCAGCTTAAATAATAGTAGTTTATATTTGGCAGTAGTACAAAAGCATGCGCAAACGGTTGTAAAAGCCGGGGAGAACAGCGGGCATACCTTAACGCATATTAATATTGTAAATAAGCTGGAAAGTATCAGTTTGAAAAATTCATCAGGAATAGCCGGCATTAATTTACCCGAGGGTTATAACCCGCGCGACTGGAGCATTATCGGCTTTGTGCAAAATAATCGTAGCGGCGAAATTCTGGCAGTGCAAAAAGCAATGGCCGAAAACATATAGTTTATCAATGAAGATTAGGGAAAAACATACACTGGCCATGCGCTGGTTCCATTGGGTTAACTTCCCGATGCTGGCCATTATGATATGGAGCGGCATACTGATCTACTGGGCGAGCGATACCTATTACATCTCTATCTTCGGCTATAAGTTTCATTTCTTTCCGGAAGGTTTTTATAAGTTTTTCAATATCACCCACCGGCTATCGGAAGGGATGGCTTTTCATTTCCTGTTCATGTGGTTTTTCGCCATAAATGGCGTGCTGTATGTGCTATACACTGCCATATCCGGCGAGTGGCGCAACCTTGTACCCAACAGGCATTCGTTTAAAGAGGCCTGGTTGGTGCTATTACACGATTTGCACATCCGTAAAACCGCGCCGCCGCAGGGTAAGTACAATGCCGCTCAGCGTATTGCTTATTCGGCTATTATTGTTATGGGGCTGGGATCGTTAGTTACCGGGCTGGCCATTTATAAGCCCGTACAGTTTTACTGGTTATGCTGGTTGTGCGGCGGCTATCATTGCGCCCATATAATTCATTTTGTGTTAACCATTGGTTATGTGCTTTTTTTTATGGTGCATATTGTGCAGGTGATACTGGCCGGCTGGAATAATTTCCGTTCCGTTATTTCGGGTTTTGAAATTGTGGATGATAAAAACAAACCGCTAACCCCGGTAACTAATAAAAATGAAAAAGGCAAATAAACCCATAGCAAAGCCTGAAGAAAAACAGGTAACCGGCAAGCAGCTTAATCGCCGTAGTTTTATAGCGTTCGGCGCTTTCGCGGGTTTATATGCCGTTGGCTATGGGGGCTGGCGGTGGTTGTATAAATCTCCCGCCGAAACTCCGGGCATTACCGGTAAAGCCCACCGCCCGTTGCGCAGGGCGCTTAACCAGAATGAATTATTTTTCCGCCGGGTTTTTAACCGCAACCACCCGGTAAAAACCTACCCGGCAAGCAGCGCGGTTAAAAATGTACGGAAAAACGGCGATATAGGGCTCGACAGCAAGTTCGACCCATCACAATGGAAATTAACCGTTAAAAAGCTGAATGGCGATACGCTCAGCTTTACTTACAATGATTTGCTGAAACTGCCCAAAACCGAGATCGTATTCGATTTTAAATGCGTAGAAGGCTGGGACCAGATCCAACACTGGGCCGGAATAAAATTCACCGACTTTATTGAACATTTAGGTTTGCATGACCAAACCGGGGCCGGGTATGTAGGGCTGGTAACGCCCGATAAACAATACTATGTAGGCATTGATATGCCGAGCGCGCTCCATACCCAAACCATCCTGGCTTATGAAATGAACGGCAAGCCCATGCCTCCGGCTCACGGCTTTCCCCTGCGGCTAATTATCCCGGTGAAATACGGCATTAAAAACCTGAAACGGGTTGATACCATCTCCTTTAGTAATCAGCGCCCGCCCGATTACTGGGCCGAACGGGTCTATGATTATTATTCGGGGTTGTAAGCGCAAACCATTTTACCCAACTTGCCCCTAACTTCCAGCTTGCGCTCGTTTATAACGAGTGCCCAACTTGCGCTCGTTTACAACGAGTGCTTAAACCTGCATAGCGATTGTATCGCTCCCAACTTGCGCTCGTTTACAACGAGTGCTTAAATCTGCATAGCGATTGTATCGCTCCCAACTTGCGCTCGTTTACAACGAGTGCTTAAATCTGCATAGCGATTGTATCGCGCAGAAGCGTCACAGACGCTGAACAATATTAAACAACAATATTAAGCACTCGTTGTAAACGAGCGCAAGAAACGTAAACGAGCGCAAGACGAAGACGAGATTTTGTGCGGATTAAGCGCAGGCCATTTTATAATTCCCCTATTCTTTACTACTTTTAATAATGCTTATCACCGAGGATTTTTTGCATTATGTTTGGAAGTTCCGTTTGTTTGACCATAACGCGCTGCAAACTATAGATGGTGAGGAATTGGAAATTTTTTCGGCAGGCATGGCCCATACCGATGGCGGTCCTGATTTTCAGAACGCCCGGATCCGTATTGGCGATACTACCTGGGCAGGTAACGTGGAACTGCATATCTCCTCGGCCGACTGGCAGCGGCACGGCCACCAAACCGATGGGGCTTACACCAGTGTTATACTCCATGTGGTTTATCGCGACGATGTGCCGCTGATAATGCCCGACGGGCGCAAGGTGCCGACACTTGAATTACAAAATCGTATCCCGGCCGAATTATTTAGCCGTTACCATCAGCTCATTTTCAGCAACCAGCGGTTTATTCCCTGCGAGGCTGCCATCTATACTGTTGACAGCCTGACTTTACGCAACTGGCTTACCCGGGTACTGGTGGAGCGGATGGAGAACAAATCGGCCGCGGTAATTGAAGCGTTAAACCACTCCCGCGGCGATTGGGAAGAGACCTTTTACCGTTTCCTGGCGGCTAATTTTGGTTTTAAAACCAACGCGCTGCCTTTTGAATTGTTAGCCAAATCGCTACCGCAAAACATATTAGGTAAGCATAAAAATAATCCCCTGCAAATTGAAGCGCTGATATTTGGCCAGGCCGGTTTTTTGGAGGATGAGCTTAAGGATGATTATCCGCGAAAGCTACAGGTAGAATATGGTTTCCTGCAAAAAAAATACAGCCTTGCTCCAATTGAGAAACATTTATGGAAGTTTCTGCGCCTTCGCCCGCAAAATTTCCCCACTATCCGGCTGGCGCAATTCGCGGCGCTGGTAGTTAATTCCAGTCACCTGTTCTCAAAAACCCTGGAAGCGCGCGAGGTGCCGGGTTTACGTGCACTGTTTACCGGCCCCGTTATAAATAATTACTGGGAAACACATTACCGTTTTGATGCGGAATCCAAACCATCAGGCAAAAACATGGGGGCAACAGGGGTAGATAATTTGTTGCTCAATACTGTCGCGCTTTTCCTGTTCAGCTATGGCAAATTGCTTCAAAAACAGCACTATATCAACCGCAGTTTACAGTTACTGGAATCATTACCAGCTGAAAAAAACCATATTACAGATGATTTTATTAACTTAGGCCTGAAAATAAATACAGCTTTTGAATCGCAGGCACTGCTGGAACTAAACAAATTTTACTGTACGCATAAGAAATGCCTGCATTGCGCCGTTGGTAATAAAATACTAAAGTTAGTTTGATATGTTGCAACGCATCCTTACCTATTTTGAACGATATTCCTTTGGTGTATGCACGTATTTAGGCGAGCGTTTTAATATTTCTATCAATAAAATAAGGCTATTTTTTATATACTCTTCGTTTTTAGCGGTGGGCTTTCCGCTTATCATGTACTTTTTTGCCGGTATTGTGCTTGATATCCGCAATTACGTAAAGCGCATGCGCGGCAGTGTAAGTGATTTTTAATCCCGATCTTTTTTTTGATCTGCATGGTGGGATACACAAAGTATTGTGGCTCTACGTTTAAGAACGTTATTACGTCCATAGCCAATCCGTCATCCCGAACTTGTTTCGGGAACCCACAGGACAGATGACCAATATGATGGGGTGCCGAAACAAGTTAGGCACAATATCGTCGTTAATATTTATAGTGGCGCAAGCCTGTCAGTGCCGCCGCTATTTTTCCACAATTTGTCGCATAGGGGCGCTCAAGGTGCGTTCCCGACTGTTCCATCCTGTTCACACAAAAAATGGAACACTATCCTTAAACGCGAAAAGCCAGGAATACACCTGGCTTTAATTTTTTAAAAAAAGTTTAGTTTCGGCTAAAAAGGGGCAACACCCGTTAGCCTGATATTGTTTTAATTATTTTTCGAATTATTTTAATTGGTCCTTCAGCTTTTTTGCCATAACCAGGTACGCTTTAATTTTAGGCAGTGTTTGTGCAGCGTAACTCTTTGTTTCGCCATTGGCCAGTTTCTTGCTGGCATCGCTATAATCATCCGCCGATTTTTCATGCGCGCTTATCACTATGTCCATAAATTTTTTATCATAATCGTTACCCTTTAATTTATCAAGCTTAGTTAAATCAGCAGCGTGGTTACCGTCAATGCCGCCGGGGAGCGTATAGGCAGCCTTAAAAGCGATATTCAGCATTTGTGTATTGAAGGCTTTATGCGCGGCTATTAATTGGGTGGCCAGTTGTTTGATGCCGGCATTTGAGGAATGGCTCGCGGCAGATTCAGCCAATTCTATTTCAAACATACTGCCCTCATAGCTTTTTACTAAAAACGCGGCTTCATCTTCCATTAATTTTTTTTTCTCCTTAATAGCCGTATATGCCTTAGTTTCCATCTTTTTGTTATTGGAATCAACCTCGGCAATACTGTCTATTTTGGCGGTATCGGTGGTGGCTATTTTATTTTGGTTGGCGGTATCGGCAGCATAACTGGCGTTGTTGGTTTTGGTGTTGCTGCAGGAATAAAGCGCGGCAACAGCCATTATAGCTGCCCCGGCAATGTAGTTTTTAATTGGCGTTTTCATTTTAATACAGATGTAGATGAATTAAATACATCAGTATAAACCAATTAAAAATCAGAAAGGTTTGGTTTAAGATTAGAGATTAGTCAATTCGCCAGATCCTATTTATCAACTAATCACTAATTAACTAATCTCTCCCTCTCGAAAAGCTACTGTGTGTGCACATCCTTCAAGAATTATGTCATCGATAGAGCAGGGGAAGCAATGAGCGTGGCGCGACGTACACACAACCCCGATCGGTTCGTCGAAATGACATTGTTTTTTACAATTTTAGCTATAAAATTGGATTTAAAAACATCATAAGATGTGTCCACACAGTAGCTCGAAGAGAGGGGCTCAATACGGTTGCATCTTAGCGCAGGAGCAGGCGCAATCCGGGTCGCTGGCGCCCAGCTTGCTTAAAAAGTATTTGTAATAGCCAATACGGTCGGTCATGCTGCCCATGTTTTCGCCTTTATTACACTCTACCTCGCCGTTAATAATGTCAATGGTCATGCCGAAGCCGGGCGTGCGTCCCCTGGCTTTATCGGCTGCTGATGGCTGCCATTTGCCAATCATCACATCATGTGCCGATGGTTTATAGGTTTGCGGCGTCATCCAGAAATAAATAGCGGCTTTAAAGGCAGCTACCGGGTCGGTTTCCAGCAAATCGGGGTTATTGAGCAATACCTTGTCGTTGCCAAAAATACAATCGGACGCGTACCCGTAATTACCGTTATAGCTTAATTGCAACGGCCCGCGACCGTAATATTTTTTCCCGGCAACGGGCGGATATTCATCGCTTTCGGCAATATAAGGCAGGCTGGTATTCAGCTCGTGCGTGTACATTAAACCATCGTTATACTTGCCATTTTCGCCATGCCGGGTTTCGTGCGCGGCATTGGCAAAAAAAGCGGCCAGTTCTTTTTTGTTGATAAGGGAGTTGCCACCTGCGCAAAAGGCGCCGTAATCAATGGCATAGGTACTATCTGGTTTTTGTTTGGCCCAGCTTTCGTTCCAGTCGGGGTCCTGCCGTACAATGGTGGCCTTGCCTGTGGTTTTATCGGTACGGATCAGTTGATAAACAGACAGCGCCCGTTTTGTCACTTTTACCTTAATATGCCCTAAGTCATCAACCGCCTTAATAAAAGCAGCGTAGGTATAAAACTTATCGCGCAGCGGAAACAGATCATCAAATTGCTTTTCCGATAAAAACCGGCTGAAACTTACCGCCGCTGCCGGCGCCTTTACAGCAGTATTTTTTTTATTACCCGTATTGCCACAACTTAGCGCGGGCAATATAAACGCGCTGACAAGTAATATAACCGGGGCCTTCATTATTTTAATTTTCATGACTGATATTTTTCAAAATGGGGTATCGCTATCAATTGCTTAAACAAGTTTAAGAGATATATTTGAATTAAAATTGCTCATCCTGTTAAAAACAGTACTATTTTATTTTAATTGCATCCGCTATGAAAATATATACCAAAACGGGCGATAAAGGTTTTACCTCGCTGATAGGCGGCACGCGCGTGCCCAAGCATCATATCCGCATTGAAAGTTATGGTACGGTAGATGAATTAAACTCCTGGATTGGCCTGATACGCGATCAGCCTATTACTGAACATGACCGGGGCATACTAAAACAGATACAGGACCGTCTGTTCACTATCGGCGCTACATTGGCTTCCGACCCCGAACACTCCAGAATGGCCATACCCGACCTGCACCCGGCCGACATTGAGCTGCTGGAACAGGAAATGGACAATATAACCGCGCAACTACCGCCGCTTAAACACTTTATTTTGCCCGGCGGCAGCAGCGCCATATCCTATTGCCACCTGGCCCGGTGCGTTTGCCGCCGGGCAGAACGGATAACCGTACATTTAGCCGAAGAAAGTACGGTTAATGAGCACGTAAATGTTTACCTGAACCGGTTGAGCGACTACCTGTTCACCCTTGCCCGCAAAGTAGCATTTGAACAGGAAATACCTGAAAATGAGTGGATACCGAGAATGTAACAGCTTTTATAAAAAATAATTTGATAATCGAATAAAAAATATTATACTTTTGCGAAAAAGTAAAAAT
>Ga0164242_10004867_pt1 | contig 15006 bp, 11 predicted proteins | sample OricomgcompostMG_FD_108783 | JGI IMG/M metagenome (GOLD analysis project Ga0164242, IMG submission 108783) | Miracle-Growth compost microbial communities from Emeryville, California, USA - Original compost - Miracle growth compost (MG) ... | reverse complement strand
GCACCGGCAGATCCACCTTCGTCGTGCCTCCGGAGGTGTCGCCACCGGTCGACGCCTGGTTCGCACACCCCGCGATCATCAACGTCACGGCCGCCGCAGCGACGACCGCTCCAAACAGTTTCTTTCGTGCCATTGAGGTTGCCTCTCAGACTCAGGTCGCGTGATCCGTCTTCGGGTCACACGAGAAATGCAATAGCGTGACCCTAGCTTGGTTCGACTCTTGAACGCAACGATCGGAGGTCACGGATCGGTAATGTTTACACGCTGGTTACGTGCGCGATCGCGGGTCCGTGCGCATGGTATCGGCGCTTCTACCGGGCCTCCCGCACAATAAAACGTCGTGCTGCGGGCCAGCCCGTCAGTTCACGTATTCCAGCAGGTCGAGGCCGACGGTCCGCATGCCGTCGAGCACGGCCAGTCGCGACGCCAGCGAGGTGTCATCGAAGTACATCGAGACCGCGTAGGTGACGCCGGCCTTCGGCCCGCGCAGCACCCCGACCTCGCTGCGCACCCCGGAGTCCGTGCCGGTCTTGTTCACGAGAAGAAGCCCGTGGTCGGGCGAGCGGTGCGCCAGCGGGTCCAGCCCGAACGACCCGCCGACCATCGACGCGTCCGACCCGAGCGAGAGCCAGGAGATCACCCGCTGACTGGTGCCGGCATCCACGATCTCGCCGCGGGCGAGCGAGGAGAACAGCCAGGTGAGCTCCTTCGCGCTGCCCACCGAGAGCTGTGGTGCGTCGTCCGGTCCGCGATGATCGCGCACGAGATCGAGCAGCGCTGTGCGCGTCATGCCCAGCTGTTCCGTGCGCACGCGCACCGACTCCAAGCCGATCTGCCGCAGCAGCACATTGGTGGCGAGGTTGTCGCTGGTCGCGCCGATCAGTGCGGCCAGATCGGCCAGCGGCAGTGACGGCACCATCAGGTGCTGCCAGATGCCCGCGGCACCGACGGCATCCGAATCGTGCCGGTCGAGCAACGCAAGCGGGCTGGTCTGGCGTGCCTCGAGCCGTGCCGCGACCTCGACCAGAAGCAGCACCTTGCCGATGGATGCCGTCGGCATCACGACGTGGTCGTCGACCGAGAACAACACCCCACCGCTGGCGAGGTCGGTCGCCCGCGCCGAGACCTGAACGCCGGACAGCGCGAGCTCACCGAGTGCGGAGAAACCACGCGAGAAGCTCTGCTCCGCCTCCGGCCCCCGGTGCCGCCCGCGCCTGATCGCGCTGTGTCGCGCTCGGCGCTCGGAATCCTGGGCGGGGATCGTCACTGATCGCTTTCGGTCGGATCGTGTGGGTGATGGCGGGCGCGGCGTTCCCCTCGACGCGCGCCTTCACCCATCAAACCACGCGGATGCCGATCACGGGGCGTGTCATCACCAGATGCGAACGCGGTCGGCAGGATCAAGCCACAGCGCGTCGGATTCGACGACCTCGAAGGCGTCGTAGAAGGCGTCGATGTTGCGCACGATCTGGTTGCAACGGAACTCGTTCGGTGCGTGCGGGTCGATCGCGAGCAGACGGATCACCTCTTCATCACGGCTCTTCTGCCGCCACGCCTGCGCCCAGGACAGGAAGAACCGCTCCGCCGCGGTGCGGGAGTCGATGACCGGCGCCTCCTGACCGTCCAGCGCGATCAGATAGGCCTGCCACGCGATGGCGAGACCGCCGAGATCACCGATGTTCTCACCGATGGTGAGCGCGCCGTTGACATGATGGTCGGGCACCTGGGCGGGAGCGAGCGCGTTGTACTGCTGAATCAATGACGATGTGCGCTTCTCGAACGCGCGCCGGTCGGCGGCCGTCCACCAGTCGGTGAGGCGACCGTCGCCGTCGTACTTCGACCCCTGGTCGTCGAACCCGTGGCCGATCTCATGGCCGATCACGGCACCGATCGCACCGTAGTTGGCCGCGGCATCCCGGTTCGGGTCGAAGAACGGGAACTGCAGAATGGCCGCAGGAAAGACGATCTCATTGAACCCGGGGTTGTAGTACGCGTTGATGGTCTGCGGGGTCATGAACCACTCGTCGCGATCGATCGGCTTGCCGATCTTGCCGAGCTCGCGGTCGAACTCGAACAGACTGGTGGCGCGGATGTTGCCGAGCAGGTCGGCCGGGTCGATCGCCAGCGCGGAGTAGTCACGCCACTTCACCGGATACCCGATCTTCGGCGTGAACTTCTGCAGTTTGTCCAGCGCGCGGTTGCGGGTGTCCTCGCCCATCCACTCGAGTTTCTGGATGCTGCGCCGGTACGCCTCGATGAGGTTGCCGACGAGCTCGTCCATCCTGCGCTTGGATTCCGGCGGGAAGTGCCGCTGAACGTACGCGCGGCCGACGGCCTCGCCCATCGCACCCTGCACGAGCGAGACGCCGCGCTTCCACCGTTCGCGCAGTTGCGGCGTGCCGCTGAGCGTGCGGCCGAAGAAGTCGAAGTTCGCCTCCACGAAGTCGCCGCTCAGGTACGGCGCGGCGGCGTGGATGATCTGCCAGGCGAGCCAGTCCTTCCACTGCGTCAGCCTGTCGGCGGTGAGCAGGGCGCTCAGCCCGGTCGTGAAGCTCGGCTGCCGCAGCACGAGCTCGTCCAGCGCGGCATCCGGAGCCCCGAGGCCCGCCCGCCAGGTGTCGAGACCGGCATCCGCCGACCCGAGCAGCGCGGCAGCGTCGGTCCACGTGTAGAGGTTGTACGTCTTCTCGCTGTCACGGCTCTTCACGTTGTCCCAGTGCGCGCCGGCGATCGCCGTCTCCAGATCGAATACGCGCTGAGCCCGCGCGGCGGCATCCGAGAGGCCGGCTAGCTCGAACATCCGCTGCAGGTGAGCCAGATACGCCTCGCGGACGCGCGCGAACTGGTCTTCGCGGTAGTAGCTCTCGTCCGGCAGCGCGATTCCGCCCTGTTCGGCGAACACGAGGTAGCGCTCGGGGTCCCCCGGATCGTTGTCGACGAACAGCTGATAGAACCCCGCAATGCCCTGCCGCTCAAGCCGGCCGACGGTCGTCAGCAGCGCCTCGATCGAGCCGACATTGTCGGCGAGCGCGAGCTGACCGGCGATCGGTTCAACACCGAGCTTCTCGACGCGATGGGTGTCCATGAAGCTCGCGTAGAGGTCGCCGAAGGCGCGCTCCAGCGTGCCCGGCTGCGCATCCTGCGCCTCGTCGATGATCTCGCGCACGGCCTTCTCGGCCTCGTCGGCCAGAATCATGAACGACCCCCAGCGCGCCTTGTCCGCTGGAATCTCGGTGCGCTGGATCCAGCGCCCGTTCACATGCCGGAACAGGTCGTCCTGCGCCCGAACGTCCGGGTCGAGCTCGTGGAGCTGGATGCCTGAAACTGCGGATGTCTGCACGTCGTCGGTCATGCGCTCCAGCCTATGGTGCGCGCCCGTGGGAATGGCGGGGGCGCCGCCTCCGTTGCTCATCGAGGTGCCACGGGACGTCACAGGAATTGGCATCCGCCCCTCGTCGGCGCACGATGGATGAGACGAAAGAGGCAACCGAATGAAGAAACGTCTGGGGGTCGTCGCACTCGCGGCGACGACGGCATTGCTGGTGAGCGGATGCACGGCATCCGGCTCGAAGGGTGAGAGTTCGGCGACCGGCGGCACCCTGACCATCCTGACCCAAGCCACCCAGATCAACCTCGACCCCGCCAAGAGCCAGAACCTGGCGATCACGACGCTCGGCCTGATCGAACGCCGACTGACCACGTGGGACATCGAACCGGGCAAGACCGCGAAGGTCGTCCCCGACCTGGCGACCAACACCGGCGTCTCCAGCGACGACGGCAAGACCTGGACGTACACGCTGAAGAGCGGCATCAAATTCGACGACGGCACGCCGATCACCTCTCAGGACATCAAGTACGGCGTCGAGCGGTCGTTCGCCCCCGAGCTCTCCGGCGGACTCGGCTACCACAAGTCGCTGCTCGTGGGCGGCGCCGACTACAAGGGTCCGTACACCGGTGGCGACCTGGCATCCATCCAGACCCCGGACGACAAGACCATCGTCTTCCACCTGAACGCCTCGTACGGCGACTGGCCGTGGATCGCCTCGATGCCGGCGTTCGCCCCGGTGCCGAAGGCCAAGGACAACCCCCAGACCTACGGCGAGAAGCCCGTCGCCACCGGCCCGTACAAGGTGAAGTCGAACAAGCAGGGCACGCAGCTGACACTGGTGCGCAATAAATACTGGAACGCCAAGACGGATCCTGTGCGCAGCGGCGGGCCGGACGAGGTCATCTTCAAGGAGAGCCAGGACGTCGCCACCAGTGCGCAGAGCCTGATCTCCGACGCCGGCAGCGCCACGGACTCGTTCATGTCCGACTACCTCGGGGCGGCGCAGCTGGCGCTGGTGAACAAGAATCCGGATGCCAAGAAGCGGCTCGCGACCTCGAACGCCGGCCCGATCAATTACCTGGCGATGAACACGCAACGCGGTGCGCTGAAGAACCTCAAGGTACGCCAGGCGATCGAGTACGCCGTCGACCCGAAGGCGTTCATCATCGCGCAGGGCGGCAGCGAGGCGGCGATCCGGGCGACGACGCTGATCACTCCCGGCATCCCGGGGCGCGTGAAGTACGACCTGTACCCGTCGGGCGACGACGGCAACGTCGCCAAGGCGAAGTCGCTGCTGAAGCAGGCCGGTCACGCGACCGGACTGAAGCTCACCCTCTGGGCGGCGAACGACGCGTCGTCACAGGCCCAGGCGCAGGCGCTGCAACAGGGCATTCAGCGTGCGGGCATCACGGTCACGATCAAGCCGCTCGACATCAACACGATGTACACGGATGCGACGACGAGCGCGAACCCGGACTACGACCTGATCCTGGGCGGATGGCAGCCCGACTTTCCGAGCGCGAACGGCAACATCCAGCCGCTGTTCGCCTCCAGCCAGATCGGCGGGGGTGGCTACAACCTCGCTCGATACTCCAACGCGGACGTCGACTCGCTGATCACGCAGGCGACGTCGCAAGTGGACCAGTCGAAGGCGCAGGCGCTGTGGGCGCAGGCCGACAAGCGAATCATGCAGGATGCCCCGGTCGTCCCGCTGACATACTCCAAGCAGTCGTTCCTGCGCGGCGGCGACGTGCAGCACTTCTTCGTCGCCTCCTTCCCGGCGTACCCGAACTATCTGACGGTCACGCTCGGCAAGTGAGCGACGAACCGGCGCCGACCGTTCTGTCGGTGGACGAGGTCTCGATCTCGTTCGCCGGTCAGGGCGGCCCCGAGCGCCCGGTCGTCGACCGGGTGAGCTTCGACCTGCACGCGGGACGGGTGCTGGCGCTGGTCGGCGAGTCGGGCTCGGGCAAGTCGGTCACGGCGATGTCGGTGCTCGGGCTGCTGCCCGGCACGGCCACGGTGAGCGGAAGCATCCGGCTCGATGGCGGCGAGCTGATCGGTGCGGATGCCGCCCGGCTGCGTCAGGTGCGCGGGGGTCAAATCGGCACGATCTTTCAGGAGCCGATGAATGCGTTCAACCCGGTGTACACGATCGGATGGCAGATAGCGGAGGCGATCAGGAGCCACGACCCGCGGACCGCGCGAGCGGAGGTGGAGGCACGGGTCGCGGAGCTGCTGTCTGCCGCGGGCATCCGGGATGTCGCGCGCGTCAGGCGCGCGCACCCGCACGAGCTCTCCGGCGGCCAGCTGCAGCGCGCGATGATCGCGATGGCGATCTGCAGCAACCCGGTGGCGTTGATCGCCGACGAGCCGACCACCGCACTGGATGTCACGGTGCAGGCGGGCATCCTGGATCTGATCCGCAGACTGCGCGACGAGCACGGAACGGCCGTGCTGCTGATCACGCACGATATGGGAGTCGTGGCGGATCTGGCCGACGACGTGGTCGTGATGCGCGATGGCCGCGTCGTCGAGCGGGCGGACGCCGCGACGCTTTTCGCACGGCCGCAGGCCGCATACACGAAGGCGCTGCTCGCCGCCGTGCCGACGCTCGACACGCTGGAAGCCCCCGCCGGTCGAGTAGCTCCGCGACCGGCGGAGGACGCGGAGCCGGCGGCCGAGGTGCGCGGAGCGTGCATCGTGTACGGGGCATCCGGGTGGGGACGACGGTCGCTGACCGCCGTGGAGGACGTCTCGTTCCACATCGAGGCAGGCTGCACGCTCGGGCTGGTCGGCGAATCGGGGTCGGGAAAATCCACGGTCGGCCGCGCGCTGGCCGGGCTCGTTCCGCTGCGCGCCGGCGCGGTGCGAATCGGCGGAGTCGACCTCACCACGGTGTCCGCACGTGGACTGCGCGCGGTGCGCAAGCGCATCGGCTACGTCTTTCAGGATCCGGCGTCGTCGTTGAACCCGCGGCTCACCATCGGGCAGGCCATCGCCGAGCCGCTGCGGCTGCACACCGATGCGTCGGCCGCCGGGCGCCGCACCCGGGTCGACGAGCTTCTCGATGCCGTCCGGCTCGACCGCGACTTCGCCGGTCGCTTTCAGCACGAACTCTCCGGCGGACAACGCCAGCGCGTCGCGATCGCACGCGCGATCGCCCTGAACCCGACCCTGCTCATCGCCGACGAGCCGACGAGCGCTCTGGATGTCTCGGTGCAGGCGAGCATCCTGGAGCTGATCCGGCGGCTGCAGGACGAGCTCGGCTTCGCCTGCCTGTTCATCAGCCACGACCTTGCCGTCGTGCAGGCGCTTGTCGATGATGTCGTGGTGATGCGCCGTGGCCGGATCGTCGAAGCCGGCCCGGCCGAGCAGGTGTTGACCGCGCCGCGTCAGCCGTACACGCAGCGGCTGCTCGCCGCCGCGCCGGTCGCCGATCCGGTGCAGCAGCGCCTGCGTCGGGACGAGTGGCGCGCGCTGAACACCGCCGACGATGACGTGGAGATCGTGACATGACCGTCGCGAACACCGTCGAGGGAGCATCCGTCACAGCGCGCAAGACCGGCTTCCGGCATGTCGTGACCAGTATCCGGGGCGACGGCTGGGCGAGCGCCGGCATCATCACCATCGCCGTGTTCATTCTCGCGGCGATCTTCGCCCCGCTGCTGACCGCGATCCCCGGTCAGAACCCATACACCTACCACTTGGGCCTGCTCGACGACTCGGGCGCGCCGAAGGGCTGGGGCGGCGGCATCAGCGCGACGCACTGGTTCGGCGTGGAGCCACTGACCGGTCGCGACCTGTTCGCCATCGTCGTCTACGGCGCGCGCACATCCCTGTTGGTGGGCGTGAGCGCCACGATCCTGTCGGTGCTGATCGGCGTGCTCGTCGGCATCACCACCGGGTTCTTCGGCGGCTGGTACGACCGCGTGATGAGTCGCGTCGTCGATGTCATGTTCGGCTTTCCGGTGCTGGTGTTCCTGATCGCGCTCACCGCGATCGTGCCCAGCTCCATCCCGCGACCGCTGTTCATGATCGTCGTGATCGGGTTGTTCGGCTGGCCGGCGATCTCCCGCGTCGTCCGCGGACAGGTGCTGTCGCTGCGCGAACGCAACTTCGTCGTGGCATCCACGGCCATGGGTGCCCGGCCGGGCCATGTGCTGTTCACCCAGGTGCTGCCGAACGTGACGGCGACGATCATCGTCTACGCGACGATCATGGTTCCGAGCATGATCGGTTTCGAGGCGGCCCTGTCGTTCCTCGGAGTCGGTGTGCCGCCGCCGACGCCGAGCTGGGGTCGCACCATCGGGGATGCCGTCGGCTGGGTTCAGACCAGCCCGATGTATCTCGTCTTCCCCGGCCTGGCACTGCTGCTGATCACGTTGGCGTTCAACGTGTTCGGCGACGGTCTGCGCGATGCACTCGACCCGAAGGCGGTGCGGCGATGAGAATGCTGCGCTTCATCCTGTTCCGGTTGCTCGGCATGGTGATCGTGCTGCTCGTGGTCGCGACCGTCTCGTACGCGATCTTCTACCTGCTGCCGACCAACCCGGCTCAGCTCAGCTGTGGCAAGCCGTGCACCCCGGAGAACCTGCAGCGCGCCAAGGAGTTCATGGGCACGGCATCGCCATGGTGGCAGCAGCTCTGGAATTTCCTGACCGGTATCGTGGCCGGCCGCAGCTTCGGCTCCGGGGATGCCGCGATCGTCTGCTCCGCGCCGTGTTTCGGCTATTCGTTCCAACAGAACGCGTCGGTCACCGAGCTGATCCTCTCCCGCTTCCCGGTCACGGCATCCATCGCTGGTGGGGCCGCGGTGCTGTGGTTGATCACCGGCGTCGCCGGCGGCGTGATCTCGGCGCTGCGCCGCGGTAGCGCGCTCGACCGTGGCGTGATGACCGTTGCGATCGCCGGCGTCTCCACGCCCAGCTATCTGGTCGGACTGCTGGCGATCCTGCTGTTCGGATTCACTCTGCAGTGGCTGCCGACCGGAGGTTACGTGCCGCTGACCGAGGATCCCGGGCAGTGGTTCCTGCACCTCATCCTGCCCTGGTGCACTCTCGCATTCATCAGCGCGGCGATCTACGCGCGCCTCACCCGCGGCCAGATGATCGAGGTGATGGGCGAGGACTACATCCGCACCGCCCGCGCGAAGGGACTGCGCGAGCCGCGGGTCGTCGTGACACACGGGCTGCGGAACGCCTTGATCCCCGTCGTCACGATCTTCGGCCTCGATCTCGGCGCCCTGCTCGGCGGCACCGTGATCGCGGAGAAGGTGTTCTCGATGCAGGGTCTCGGTGCGATGCTGATCGACGCCGTGCACTCGCTCGACCTGCAGCTCGTGGTCGGGTTCACGCTGTTCGCCGCGTTCCTGATCGTGTTCGCAAACTTCGTCGTCGACCTGGTCTACGGCTTCGTGGATCCGCGGGTGAAGGTCGGGGCCTAACCGTCGCCGCCCGCCTCAGCCCGGCGCAACTCAGTCCACTCATCCAGCAACTCCGGCAGCCGGCGCTTGACGAAGGTCAGGAAGTCGGAGAGGTCCACCAGCCGTGAGCCGACCAGGCTCTCCGCTCCGCCGGCGGCGGCGATGCCGGTGGGTGCCAGTGCGAGGAAGGCGTCGTACATCGTGCTCGTGCGCATGCTCGCGGTGTACCAGGGATTGTGCTGCGGCAACTCGTAGATGTCGCGACGCGTACCGGGTTGCGAGACGCGCCGCACCATCCCCAGCGTCTGCAGGTAGCGCACGGCGCCGGAGATCGCGCCGGCGCTGACGGCGAGTTGCTCGGCGAGGTCGGCTGCGGTCAGGCCATCCGACTCGGAGATGGTCAGCGCCATCAGAGCGCGGGCGGGCATCCGCGGGAATCCCGCAGCGGTCAGAGCCGCCGACATCCGCTCGCTGAACTCGCGCAACGCCTGTTCATCACGTGCCACCGGCGCCACCCCGCATCCTCATCGCCTCCTTATTGTCTCAAATTGCAGTGCTGCATCCACTCGCCGGCGTCCCGTGCCCGACACGAGCCATCCGCTTCACACCGTCGTCAGATTCCGACGCCGGAACGCAAGAGCCGATGCGGCGACGACCGCCACCGCGATCAGCGACATCACCCACGTGCCGCTCCAGTCGGCGCGCGCCAGGGGCGCAAGCGCCGTGTGATCGGTCGGCGCAATCTGACGCACCCAGTCCGGCAGGCCGAGCAGGCTGCCGAACTCGCCCAGCACGATTCCGATGCCGAACAGCGTCCATCCCACCGGAGTCGTTGCGACCGGAACGAGGCCGAAAGCGAGCGCCGTGACGGCCAGGTACACCGCGACAGCGGGCAGCTGGGCGAGAGCGAGCACGATCGATTGGCCGACGAGCGACGCGTCCACGTTCGCCAGCGTCAGGCCGGCGATGAGTCCCGCCAGGAACAGGATGACCGCCGATGCGACAATGGCGACGGCCACGAACGCCAGATACCAGCGCAGTCGCGAAACACGAGTGGCGAGCACGGCCTCGGCCATTCCCGCGACCTCTTCCTGTCGCATTCGGATCATCGTCTGGATGGCCGCTCCCGCCACCAACAGACCGACCAGCGACATCATGATGCCGATGAACGACTCCAGCACCGTGCCGCCACCGCCGGACATCTCCTCGACGGCCTTCGACAACTGCGGATTGGAGCCGACGGCATCCTGCAGCGTCTTGCCGAGGCCACCGATCAAGCCGGCGCCGAGTACGGCACCGACTCCCCAGCCGATGATCGATCCGCGTTGCAGACGCCAGACCAGTCCGACCGGACCGGCCAGTGCACCGGATGCCCCGGCTCGGCCCCTGCGCGCACCGACCAGACCGGCGGCGGTGTCTCGTGACGCCTGGAGGGCGAAAGAGCCGGCGATGACCACGGCGGCGAACGCGATCGAGATCAGACCGGGCCAGAGCAGATCGCCGGTGTACGGCCGCGAGCGCAACCCCCAGCCGATCGGAGTGAACCAGACGGCCGCACTCGGTGTCGCATGCACTCCGTCCTTGGCGATCGTGGCACCCGCGTTCGCTGCCGCGTTCAGCACCCAGGCGATGCCGATGATTGCGGACCCCCACCCGTTCGCTGCGCGCGAGGTGGAGAAGATCTGCGCCATCAGCAGCCCGGTGCCGAAGAACGCGATGCCGGTTGTGGCGAGCGCCCAGCCGAGCACGAACGATCCGCCGGCGCCGTACCCGACGGCGATCATCGCGAGCGCGGTGAACACGGCGACAAGTGCGTTCAGGATGATCGCGTGGATAATGGTGACCACCGTCGAGGCGCCTCGCCCGGCCCGGGTGGCGACCACCAGCTCGGTTCGCCCCAGTTCCTCGTCGGCGCGAGTGTGTCGCACCGCGAGGAACGAGTTCATGAACGCGACCATGAGCATCAGGTAGCTGCCGATCTCGACGATGTAGAACGCACCCCGCGACGTGCCGTCCGGCGCGCCGCGCAACGCGAGCAGGCTGGGGTCGATCGAGAGCACCTTGGTCACGGCGAAGCGCTCGCTCGCCGTGCCATAGGTCTGCACGAGCGCCGCCGCGACGAACAGCGCGCTGAGCGCGAACACCACGACCCACACGATGACCAGTACTCGGTCCCGGCGGAGCCGGAAGCGCAGCAGGGTTCCGACGGCGCTCATCGCGACTGCGCCTCGAACTTCGCGTCGGGGGACGTCGGGGCGTTTGGCCCGGCGACCGGGACGTCCGACGCCGTGATCTCGTCGCCGTAGTGTCGCAGGAAGAGCTCCTCGAGCGACGGCGGCGCCACGGTCAGCGATTGCACGCGCAATTCCCCGAGCCGCGGCAGCACGCCGGCGACCTCGGAACTGTCGACCGTGAAGCGCACCCGCCCCGTGCCGACCGTGACGTCGTGCACTCCGGGGACCGCACGCACCGCCACCTCGTCGATGCCGTCCGACGCGAACGCGATCTCGGTGCGGGTGAGGTGCCGCAGCTCGGCCAGCGAGCCGGACTCGACGGCCGTGCCGGCGCGGATGATCGTCACCCGATCGCAGAGCGCCTCGACCTCGGAGAGGATGTGGCTGGAGAGCAGGATGCTCGCACCGTCGTCCTTCGCGATGCGCTGGATCTCGTCGGTGAAGACGGCCTCCATGACCGGGTCCAGCCCGCTCGTCGGCTCATCGAGGATGTACAGCTCTGCCGGGGTGGCGAACGCGGCGATCAGCGCGACCTTCTGCCGATTGCCCTTCGAGTATGACCGCGCCTTCTTGCGCGGATCGAACTGGAACGCCTCGATCAGACGCTGGCGCCGGTCTCGATAGGTCGCCGCCTTCGTATCCGTGCCGCGCAGGCGGGCGATCAGGTCGATCACCTCGCCGCCGCTGAGATTCGGCCAGAGGGCGACGTCGCCCGGTACGTAGGCGATGCGCTCGTGCAGCGCGGCGGCCTGCGCCCACGGATCGCGGCCGAAGACGCTCGCACTGCCGCCGCTGCGCTGGATCAGCCCGAGCAGGATGCGAATCGTCGTGGACTTTCCTGCGCCGTTCGGTCCGAGGAATCCGTGCACTTCGCCCTGCTCGACGTGAAGGTCGAGTCCGTCGAGTGCTCGCGTACGTCCGAAGCGCTTTTCGAGGCCGATGGCCTCAATCACTGTGGTCATGATCGTGACACTACGCGCATTTCAGTAATTTGTGAATATTCGCAATTGCACAACGATCGTGTGCACGCCGTATGCGGTCGGCCCTCGCTCGTTAGGGTCGAAGGATCAGCACCTTCACCCTGCGCCCGGTGGATCGCGAGATCCTGCGCCTCGCCGTGCCCGCGCTCGGCGCACTCGTCGCCGAGCCGCTCTTCCTGCTCGCCGACTCGGCCATGGTCGGTCACCTCGGCGCGACCCCGCTCGCCGCCCTCGGCATCGCGGGCGCCGTCTTGCAGACCGTCGTCGGCCTGATGGTGTTCCTGGCTTACGGCACGACGCCTGCCGTCGCCCGGCGGCTCGGATCCGGTGACACTCGCGGTGCGGTCGCCGCTGGGGTCGACGGCGTCTGGCTCGCCGCCGGACTCGGCATACTGCTCGCGACGGCCGGCTGGGCGTTGGCCCCGGCGCTCGTGGATGCCTTCGGCGCGACCCCGGATGTCGCCGCTCCGGCATCCGGCTACCTCGCCCTGTCGATGCTCGGGCTTCCGGCGATGCTGCTGGTGTACGCCGCGAACGGCCTGCTGCGCGGCCTGCAGGACACCCGCACACCGCTCTACGTCGCCGGTGTCGGCTTCGGCGCCAACATCATGCTGAACGCCGTGTTCATCTACGGGCTGCGCATGGGTGTCGAGGGATCAGCGCTCGGAACCGTCGTCGCCCAGTGGGGCATGGCGGTCGTCTACCTCCTGATCGTCGGTCGGCACGCACGCGCGGCGGGAGCCGGCCTGCTGCCGCACCATGCCGGCATCCTGCAGTCGGCCGGAGCGGGTGGATGGCTCTTTCTGCGCACCGCGAGCCTGCGCGCCGCGATGCTGCTTGCGGTCTTCGTCGCGACCGGTCTCGGCTCGGTCGAACTCGCCGGGTTCCAGGTCACGATGACGATCTTCGGCACGCTCGCCTTTGCGCTCGATGCGCTCGCGATTGCCGCGCAGGCTCTTGTCGGGCGTAGCCTCGGCGCATCCGACCGGGAAGGAGTGCGCGCAGTGCTGCGTCGGTGCCTGCTGTGGGGCGTCGGCAGCGGTGCTGTACTCGGCATCCTGCTCGCCGCGCTCAGCCCGGTGCTCGGGTACGTCTTCACCACGGATGCCACCGTGCTCGCGATGCTGCCGGTCGCGGTCGTGCTCGTCGCTCTCGGAACCCCGCTCGGCGGTTACGTGTTCGTGCTCGACGGCGTGCTGATCGGAGCCGGGGACGCGCGCTACCTCGCGCTGACCGGCATCCTGAACCTTGCGATGTTCGTGCCGCTGGCCGCGGCCGTGGCTGCGTGGGCACCACGCGATGCCGCCGGTCTGGCGTGGCTGACTGCGGCGTTCGCGCTCGGCTACATCGGTGCGCGCGCCCTGACGCTCGGCCTGCGCGCGCACGGCTCCCGTTGGATGATCACAGGCGCCGCCCGCTGAGCCTGAGCGGGCGTCCGGCGCCCGCGCCCCAGCACGCCCCAGCGCGCCCCGTGCCCCGTGCCTCGCGCCCCGCGTTGACTCGCAACAGAATCACGTTTTGTCTGCCGAATAACGCGATTCTGTTGCGAGTCAACGCAGAGGGGGGCTTAGCGCGCTGCGCCGAGCCACTCCCGAGCGGCGACGACCAGCGCCTGCACTCCGGTCTCCAGCGTCGGATGGATCAGCGGTGCGAAGAACGGCGAGTGGTTCGAGGGGATGTCGGTCTCGAACGTGCCCTTCGCCATCGCCGCGGCGAAGCGCTGCGGGTCCTCGCCGCCGAGCAGCCAGTAGACGATCGGGACCCCAGCTGCGGATGCCAACTCGCCGACATCCTCGCTGCCGGTCACGGCGCCTGGGTCGACCACACGCTGCTCGCCGAGCGCAGCCCGAAAGGCTCCCATCGTGCGCGCCGTGGCATCCGGATCGTTGTACAGCGCGGGGAAGCTCTCGCTCTCGACGACCTCGGGCGGCACAGTGGCACCGGATGCCTGTGCCTCGCCGGCGACGATCCGTCGGATCGCCGCGACCACCCGGTCGCGCACCGCAGCATCGTAGCTGCGGATGTTCACGCCCAGCTTCGCCTCCGGCGGGATGATGTTGATCTTGGTTCCCGCATGCATCGTCCCGACCGTCACGACGGCGGTGTCGCTGCCGGCGATCTCGCGCGAGACGACGGTCTGCAACCGCATCACCGTCGCAGCCGCCATCACCACCGGATCGATCGTCGTCTCCGGACGCGAGCCGTGGCCGCCCCGGCCGTGCAGCGTGATGTCAAGGTCGTCCGTCGCGGCGAATGCCGGCCCGGCGTGCGCACCGACGACGCCGGCAGGCGCAGGAGCGACATGCTGCCCGAGTACGATGTCGGGCTTCGGGATCCGGTCGTAGAGCCCGTCCGCGATCATCGTGCGGGCGCCGGCACCCTGCTCCTCGGCGGGCTGGAAGAGCGCCACGAGCGTCCCTGACCATTGCCCGCGCTCGTTCACGAGCTGCTCGACGGCGCCCAGCAGACAGGTGACATGCACGTCGTGTCCGCAGGCATGCATCACGGGCACGTCGTTGCCCTCGATGTCGGTGCCGCGCGCGGTGCTCGCGTAGTCGAGGCCGGTCGCCTCGGCGACGGGCAGGCCATCCATGTCGGCGCGCAGCAGAACAGTCGGGCCCTCGCCGTTCTGCAGCACGCCGACCACCCCGGTCGTGGCGATGCCGGTGGTGACGGCAAGGCCGAGTGCGTTCAGCTGATCGGCGACGATGCCGGCCGTGCGGTGCTCGGCGAACGAGAGTTCGGGATTGCGGTGCAGATCGATGTAGACGCTCTCGAGATCGATGCTCATGACGACACCCTATTCCCGCGAGCGCGGCCCGGCGGCCGACGTTTGCGCCGCCCGAAGGCATCGTCGCGCCCGCCCCAGGGCATCGCCGGCCCACGACCGAAGAAATCCCGTTCTTGCAATCCGGGCCAGCAGAGGTGGACGAGATTGCAAGAACGGGATTCGTCGGTGGGGGCGAGAGCGTCCGATCCCGCGCGTGGCGGGCGGAACACCAGGCGCGGGGGCGGCCGGTCCCGGTGCGACGCGTCAGG
>Ga0164242_10004866_pt1 | contig 15006 bp, 8 predicted proteins | sample OricomgcompostMG_FD_108783 | JGI IMG/M metagenome (GOLD analysis project Ga0164242, IMG submission 108783) | Miracle-Growth compost microbial communities from Emeryville, California, USA - Original compost - Miracle growth compost (MG) ... | reverse complement strand
TGCCGCAGTATTTCGACACGTTTTCCAGCTGCAACCGCAACTTCCGCATCCTCGGCCCCAAGCCCGCCGACCGCTGGTGCGGGCAATGCCCGAAATGCCATTTCGTGTTCCTGGCGCTGGCGCCGTTCCTGCCGAAACCGCGGCTGCTGGCGATCTTCGGCCGCAACCTGCTCGATGACGAGACCCAGGCCGCCGGCTTCGACGCGCTGCTGGAATACAAGGACCACAAGCCGTTCGAGTGCGTGGGCGAGGGCGCCGAGGCGCGCGCGGCGATGTATGCGTTGAGCCAGCGGCCGGAGTGGCAGGAAGATGCCCTGGTGGCGCGCTTCCGCGGCGAGATCCTGCCCCGGCTCGACGTCGCGCAGCTGGCGCTGGAGCCGTGGCTGCAGCCTGCGGCCGAGCATCGCGTGCCGGCGCGGCTGCGGCCCGCGCTGGCGGCGATCGGCGGATGAGCGTGTCGATCGCCGGTATGCACGGAAGGCATGCATCCCTGTGGGAGCGGCTTCAGCCGCGATACTTCCGCCATGCGCATCGCTGACCTGGCCCGCCAGCGCGTCGCGGTCTGGGGCTTCGGCCGCGAGGGGCGGGCGGCGATCCGCGCGATCCGTGCGCGGTTGCCGGAACTGGCACTGGCCTTGTACTGCGCCGCCGACGAAGCCGAGTCGGCGCGTGCCTTCGACCCCGCCCTGGCGGTCTACGGCCACGAGCCCGAGGCGGTGGCGTTGTCGGCCTATGACGTGGTGGTGAAGTCGCCCGGCATTTCCGCCTACAAGCCGGCGGTGGTCACCGCGCAGGCACAGGGCACCGCGTTCACCTCGGGCACCGCGCTCTGGTTCGGCGAGAACCCCGACGCGCGGGTGGCGGCGGTCACCGGCACCAAGGGCAAGAGCACCACCAGCGCGCTGCTGGCACACCTGGCGCGCGCGCTCGGCGTGCGCACCGCGCTGGCCGGCAACATCGGCCTGCCGCTGCTGGAACTGCTCGGCGACAGCGCGGCGCTGTGGGTGGTCGAGCTGTCCAGCTTCCAGACCGGCGAGGCCGGCCCGCTGGAACTGGGCGTGGTCACTAGTCTGTACGAGGAACACCTGGACTGGCACGGCTCGCGCGAGCGCTACGTGGCCGACAAGCTCAAGCTGGCCGACGCCGCGCGCATGCTGCTGGTCAACGGCCTGCAGCCGAACCTGCTGGAACGCACTGCCGCCCATCCGCATCGCCTGCGGTTCGGCCACGCCGACGGCTGGCACGTGGCGGGCGGCGCGATCCGCCGCGGCAGCGAGGCCGTCTTCGATCTCGCCGCCATGGCCGCGCCGGGATTGCACAACGCGCTCAACGCCTGCGCCGCGCTGGCCGCGCTGGAGGCGATGGGCTTCGACGCGGCGCGGGCCGCGCCCGCGCTGGCCACCTTCCGCCCGCTGCCGCACCGCCTGCATCCGCTGGGCCAGCGCGACGGCCTCGCCTGGATCGACGACTCGATCAGCACCACCCCCGAAGCCACCCTGGCCGCGCTGGACAGCCTTGCCGGGCGCGAGGTCACGGTGATCGTGGGCGGCCACGACCGCGGGCTGGACTGGTCCGGCTTCGTGCAGGCGGTGAAGGACCGCAGCGGCCTGCGCATCGTGGCGCAGGGCGCCAACGGGCCGCGCATCGCCCGGGCGCTGCGCCAGGCCAAGACCGAATTGCCGCTGGGCGAGGCCGACGACTTCGCCGACGCGGTGGCGATGGCGCGCATCGTGACGCCGCAGGGCGGCGTGGTGCTGCTGTCGCCGGGCGCACCCAGCTTCGACCAGTTCAAGGATTATGCCGAGCGCGGACGGCGGTTTGCCGAGCTGGCGGGGTTCGACGAGGATATGGCGGGGGCGATCGTCGGGCTCGGTATCCACTGAACGTTTGTGGATTCGATCGCTCAGCTCGGCCATGGACGACCAGTTGCGGGCAGTCACGCAAGTGGCTGATCCGCGGAGGCGCGTACGACATGTGCCGGACGTGCCGATGAAAGCTACCGCTCAGCGAGGTACTGGAGCCCGCTTGGAGCCTGTTCAAAATCGCCAAGTCCCCGAGTTGCCTGCCCATGGCCTTCAGGTGGCCGTGCGCGGCAACCCTTCCTCGCTCCTCAGAGCAGGGTCCATCCGTGGACTCCGCCCGCGTGCGGGCCGGGTCTGCTTGCCCGCAGGGCGGCGTCATCGCTTAAGTCGTGGAATCAACGTCCACTCGCTGCACGGGCCGTGCCCCGTAGTGTCGAGGGATTCAATGCTTCAGGCTGTCGGGAACCTTGCCGCCGTTTTCGGCGAGCTTCTGCATCACGGCCTTGAGCAGGGCGACGTTCTCCTCGGCGGTGCCGTCGGCGGCCACGTGCACGTTGAGTTCGTCGGCCAGCTGTTTGCGCGCGGCGAGGCTCGAATCCATGTCGAGCAGTTTCAGCAGGTCGACGATGGACTGGTGCCAGTTGCTGGGCTGGCCCTTGTCGGCGGCGAGCTTGGTCAGTATGGCCTCGACATCGACGGGGGCCGGCGCGGGGGCCGAGGGAGCCGGCGCGGCTGCGGCGGTGTCGCCGGTCTGCGGGGCCGCGGCGGCTGAGGGCGCGTCGCCATGGTGGAAAATCTTGTCGAGGATGGTCCCGAAAATGCTCATCGCACTTCATCTCCTTGGTGGGTAATCGTCTCTGGCGACAGGCGCTGCCATCCAAGCATGTGGCAGCACGGGTTATGCGGTAGTGAACGTACCATCGGGGGCGCGCATGCCTTGCGGGGAGCATGCACGTTGGTGAAGTCAATCACCGGCGTCGGGTTGCCGCCCACGCTCTGGCCGGGAGTGGATGACACGCCCTAGTGCTCGTAGCGATAGTTGAAACTGGCGCGGCTGAAGTCGGTGGCGTTCTCGGCCTGGAAGTTCCAGCGATGGCTGATGCGGAAGCGCAGGGTGATCACCTGGCCGGGATCGAACAAGCCCACGCCGTAGCTCAGGTACAGCCGCGGCGACAGGTACTTGCCCACGGTGAAGGCGGCGCTGCCGCCCAGCGCGTCGCTGCTGGACACGCCCATGTCGAGGCCGGTCTTGGCGCCCACGCTCTTGGCCAGCAGGTCGCCGGTGGCCGAGCCCAGCGCCTGTGCGGCGGCGCCGACCATGTTGCCCTCGCCGCCGCGCACCTGCGACAACGGCTTGCCGGTGACCAGGTAGGACAGCGCGTCGGACTGCTCCATCACCGGGTTGGAGAACACGGTGAGCACGGGGCGCTGGGCGGTGCCGGAGATCAACAGGCCCACTTCCTGGCCTTCGTCGATGGTGGCGTTGGGGTTGAGCTTGCGCACCGCGCGGATGTTGAGGCCGGGGTTGTCCAGCGGGGTGGTGGCGAACAGCAGCTGGCCCTGCTCGATGTGCAGGTTCTGGCCGTAGGCCTTGTAGGTGCCGCCGACGGTGATCTGGCCCTGGCCGGTGGGCGCATGGCCGGGACGTTGGTTGACCGTGAGCAGGCCGCCCAGGCGGCCGTCCAGGCCCATGCCGACCAGGTGGGTGCGGTGGCCAAGATCCACCTTGACCGACGCGGTGATGGGCATCGCCGCGTCGTTGGCCTGTGGCTGCGGCTGGTCGACGACGACCACGTCGGGCGAGGCCGAACTGGCGCCGCCGCCGGGGAGTTTCTCCAGGTTGACGTCGGCGCTGTCGATGCCCAGCGAGCCGCTGACGCCGATGCCGCTGCTGTCCTGTTTCAGCGCCAGGTCGGGCGAGATCACCACCTTGGCGGCAGGGATGTCGGCGGCGGTGAAGCGGCTGCCCTTGATGGTGACCTGGGTGGCCGCGCCGCTGCCCAGGCCGGCGCTGCCGTTGATCGCGAGGGTGCCGTCGCCGGACTTTACCTGGCCGTCGATGTCGAAGTGTTGGGCGTCGGTGGTGCGCACGGTGACGCGGCCCTGTTCGAGCTTGAGGCCGGCATCGGGGATCTCGGCGGCGAAGCCGGCCAGCGCGGCCTGGCCGGTGACGGCGGGTTTGTGCAGCGTGCCGGCGAACTGGAAGTGGCCGTCGAGGCCGCCCTTGACGTTGGCCACGGCGCTGGTGAACAGCTCGACGAAACCCAGGCTGGCCAGGTGCAGGTCGAGCTGGCCGGACAGCGACTGCTGCGCGCCGGCGAGGCCGAGATGGCCGTCCAGACGTCCGTCGCCGTCCAGCTTCGCGTGCAGGTCGAGCTGTTGCGAGGCCGGCGACAACGCGGCCTTCAGGGCGAGCGCGTCGTAGGTCAGCAAGGGCTGGTCGGGATGGTCGGTGTAGGTGACGCTGCCGTGGGCGGAGTCGATGGTGGCGTTGCCGCTGAGCGCGCCGTCGGCGCCACGATGGATCTTGCCGCTACCTTCCAGCGTGCCGTCGGCGCGCATCGGCACGCCGCCGCCGCCGACGGCGTTGGCGGCGTCCACCAGCAGGGCCAGCGGCAGTGCTTGCAGGCGGTAGCTGGCGTCGAGGTTGCCGGCCTTGTCCTGGTTCGCGCTTACGCACAGCTGCGGCGTGCCGGCGCTGAGGCACAGCTGGGAGAGGCTGGCGGCGCCGGCGTTCCAGCCCAGCCGGGCCGGCTGCTGCAGCCGCCAGCCGGGCATGCCGTGCGGCTCGAGGTCGAGCGTGGACAGGGTGCCGTTCCAGTCCTGTCCCTGCATGCCGCCCTTGAGGGCCAGCCGCGCCGAGAGCTGGTCGCCGCGGGCGTCCAGCGCGAGTTGGTGCGAGGCCTGGCTGCCTTCGGCCAGCAGGTGAATCTGCCGGAAGGCCAATCCGCCGGCCTGCACGCCGCCGGTCCGCAATTCCAGCTTGCCGGCCGGGTGGCTGATGTCGGGCAGGCCCGCCACCAGTTGCATATGAGCGATCCGCTGCTGTTGCCAGGCCAGCGATTGGCCCTGCAGGTGCCCATTGACGCTGAGCGCGGGCCACAGGCCCTGCACGCGGAAGTCGCCGTCGAGCTTGCCTCCGGCGTCGGGCAGCCAGTCGGCCAGCGAGGCGATGGCCAGTTTCAGGCCGATGTCGTTGCGGGCGCCGGGGCGTGCATCGATCTGCACGCGGCTGCCGCCGGTGGCCAGCGCGAGCTGGCCGTCGACCACACGGCCGGGCGACAGGTGCAGCTTGCCGTTGCCGCGGACCTTGCGTGCGCGCAGCGTGCCGGCGAGCTTCGCGAGGTCGAGCGTGGCGTCGGGGCCCTGCGGGGTGATCGAACCCCGGGTATGCAGGTCGAGGTCCAGCGCGCCGTTCCAGCCGGCCAGCAGCTGGCCCGGATCGAGCTTTTGCGCGGTGGCGTCGAGCTGCCAGGCCAGCGCGGGTTGCAGGGTCAGCGTGCCGCTGGCGTCGAGGCCGCCCTGCGGCTGCTTGAGCGCGAGCGTGTGCAGGCTCACCGCCTTGGGCGTGCCGTCCAGGTTCAGCGCCAACTGTGCCAGCTTGCCGGGCGGGCCGATCGCCACGTCGCCCTCGGCGTGGTATTGCTCGGCGCTGCCGTGGGCGGCGAGGCGGCCGTGGCTGGCCAGCGCCTGGCCGGCCAGCTCGGGCGGCAGCTGCAGTTGGTCCCAGGCGAGCTCGAGCTGGCCGTTGACGGGCTTGGCATCGAGGTGCACCTGCCCGGTGGCGGATACGCTACCGGGGATCTGCGGCGAGGCGAGCCGCAGCTGCTGCAGTTGCAGGGTCTTGTAGTCACCGCTGAAACGCGCGGCCAGCGGCTGCAATTGCACGGTGTACTGGTTGAGCCCCAGCGTGCCGCGGAGGCTGCCGCCGAGCTTGTCGCCGCTGCCCTGCAGGTCGAGCGCCAGGCGCTTGAGCGCGCTGTCGCCGAGCAGCGGCTTGGGGTCGAAGGCGGGCGCGGCGAGGTGGGCGGTCCAGGGCCAGTTGCCGTCCTGGCCGAGGTCGAGCACCAGCGTGGCGGCCAGCGGCCGAGTCAGCGCGAGGTCGGCGTGCGCATGCCGGCCGTCGCTGTGGGCGGCCAGGGTGCCGGCGTAGGTGGTGTCGCCCACGCGCCAGGCGAAGCCGGCCTTGCCGTCGCCCTGGTAGCGGTGGCCGACCGCCAGCGTGCCGGCCAGCTCGGCGTGGCCGGCCGGCGCCTGCAGGGCGAGCTGTTTCACCGCGATGCCGGCGTCGGTCCAGCTGGCCGCGAGGTCGAGGCGGTCGGCATCGAACAGCGGCTGGCCGCCCTGGGCGATCTTCACGCCGGCCACGTGCACGCGGTCGAGCACCAGCGCCACCGGCGGCTTGAGCGAGAAGCCGCCGCTGGACGAGGACGATGCGCTGGACTTGGGCAGCGCCACGTCGACGCCGGCCACGTCGAGGTCGAGCACGTGCACGCGCTTGCGCAGCAGCGGCCAGAAGCGCAGATCCAGGTGCAGCCTGGCGACCTGCGCCACGGTGCCCTGGCCGTCGTCGTAGCGCACGCCGGCCAGGTCCAGCGGGCCGACCAGCCGGCCCTGCGCCTGTCGTACCGCCAGCGCGCCGTGCATGGCGCCTTCCGCGCGTGCCAGCACAAAGCGCAGGCCCGCGCCGGTGCCGAGCAGCCACCACGCCGCCGCCGCCACGAGCAGCAGCAGCGCGGCCAAGGCGATGGCGATGCGCTTGAGCCATTTCATGTCCGCGGCGTCCTCGCGATGGTTGCGTGTGCCATGGCGCTACCCTACAGGTCCGGTCCGATCACGATGTGCAGTTCCACGCCGTGCTCGTGCTGGTCGTGCACGGGGGTGCCGAGGTCCAGCCGGATCAGGCCCACCGGCGAACGCCAGCGCAGGCCTAGGCCGGTGCCGATGCGCGGCCGGTAGTCGGTGCCGTCGAAGGCATTGCCGGCGTCGACGAAGGCGGCGATGCCCCACTTCGGCGTGAAATAGTGTTCCACCGTGGCGCTGCTCACCAGCAGGTTGCGGCCGCCGATCACCCGGTCGTAGCGGTTCCTGGGGCCGATCGACTGGAAACCGTAGCCGCGCACCGAGCGGTCGCCGCCGGCGAAGAAGCGCAGTTGCGGCGGCAGCGCGGCGAAGTCGCCGGTCCAGGTGGTGCCGATGGTGCCGCGCAGGATCAGCCGGTTGCGCCGGGCGAAGGCGCGGATCCAGGTGGCGTCGGCCTGGAGCTGGCTGAAGCGGGTGGTCGAGAGCAGCGAGCCGGCGGTGCTGCGCGCGTACAGGTTGATCGCCCAGCCGCGATGCACGAAGTCGTAGTTGTCCGCATGCTTGCGGGTGAGCGAGGCCTCGGCGAACACCAGCTTGCTGCGGCCGTGCTCGACCCCGGGCGCGTTGTCCGGCTCGTTGCCGCGCTTGCCCACGGTAAAGGTGCCGATCAGGGCGTGCACGCCCACGGTGCGCACCCAGCCGTGCCATAGCCGGCTCTCGTTGCCGACCAGTTCGAGCGTGCGCGATTGCGAGGTGTCGGTGTCGGCGTCGCGGAAATTGGCGCCGAAGTTGAGGCTGCGCTGGTCCTGGCCGGGCAGCGGGATGGAATACATCGAGGACAGCGTCTTGAGCCGCTGCGCCAGCACCAGCTGGTTGTCCCAGGTGTGGCCGCGGTCGTTCACCCAGCGCCGCCGGATGCCGCCGCGCACGCCGACCCCGGTGTCGGTGCCGATGAACGGGCCGCCGGTGTAGACGGTGCGCTTGGCCGGCACCAGCTGCACGTCGACGTCGACCACGCCGTTCTTCGCGTCGTCGACGTCGGGCAGCACGTTGACCACCGCGAAATAGTCGGCGCCGTTCAGCGCCTGCTGCAGCGCCAGCAGCTGGTCCTGCGAGAAATAGTCGCCGCGCTTGAACGGCACGTAGCGCTGCAGGAAGCCGGGACGGAACTGCGAACCCTTGAAGCGCACCTCGCCGTAGCGATAGCGCTGGCCGGCCTGCCAGGCCAGCTTGATCGCCGCGCTGTGCTGGGCGCGGTTCACCGCCACCTGGTGCACGGTGAGCTTGGCGTCGAGGAAGCCGTCGGCGGTAAGCGTGCCGCCGAGCGTATCGCGGGCGGCGTCGTAGGTGGCGTCGTCCAGGCGCTGGCCCTTGAGCTTCTCGATCGCGCGCCGGGCGCGGCGGATCGCCGGGATGGTCGCGGCATCCCGGTCCAGCTGGATGTCGACCGAGCTCACCTTGACCGGCTCGCCGGGCTTGACGTGCAGCGCCACCTGCCAGTCCTTGCCTACCTGCTTGATGTCGCCGGTGACGGTGGCGTCGTAGTAGCCGTAGGGTTGCAGCGCGGTGCGCGCCTGCTCCGGCGCATGCGCGTACAGCCGGCGCAGCTGGGCGTCGCTGACCTCGCGGTTGGCGTACTGCGACAGGCCGACGCCGGCCACCACCGCGCCTTTCAGCGGATCGTCGACGCCATCGACCGTCAGCTTGACGCCGGCGCGTGCCAGCGCGGGCAGGAGCAGCAACAAGGCAAGGCCCAGACGAGCGGGACCCGGGCGTCGGGAACAGCGGCGCATGCGGTAGGTTCCGTCCTCTGTCGGAGCAGCGGGTGGGCCGCTAGCTTAGCGCACGGGACGTTCGGTTCTCATGAACAGGCGCGGGCATGCGCCGGGAGCCTGCTTCGCCTGGTGCGGTGCTCGCGCGGGTGGCCCGCCCGGATCCCGTGCGGGAGCGACTGGCTCGGGGGGCTTCGTGGGAGCAACTGTCTCTGTGGGAGCAACTGTCTGGGACAGTGCCGCCGAGGCAAACCTTCGACTTCGCTCAGGGCGAACGGCGGTGGTTTGTCATCGCCAACCGACTTGTGCTTGTGGGAGCGGCTTCAGCCGCGACCGGCAGCCCCGGCTTCGGCTATGCCGGTCGCGGCTGAAGCCGCTCCCACAGAAAATGAAGTCGCTCTGCAAGACAGTGGCTTCCGCAAGGCTGTAGCCCGCGAGCAGGGCCTCCGCTCCCGCCGCGGAGACGGCGATCGCGGACGGGCCCTAATCGGCGGGCTGCCGGCTCCAGAACGCCGTGGCGTCGGCCAGCTCGCGCGTGCGCGGCATCGGCGGCAGGCTGGCGAGGAACAATTTTCCGTAGCCCTTGCCGGACAGGCGCGGGTCGCACAGCACCAGCACGCCGCGGTCGTGCACGTCGCGGATCAGCCGGCCGGCGCCCTGTTTCAGCGCGATCGCGGCGGCAGGCACCTGCCAGCCCATGAACGGATTGATGCCCTGGCTTTCCAGCGCCTCCAACCGCGCCTGCAGCACCGGGTCGTCGGGCGCGGCGAAGGGCAGTTTGTCGATCGCCACCACGCTCAGCGCCTCGCCGGCCACGTCCACGCCTTCCCAGAAACTGGCGGCGCCCAGCAGCACGCCGTGGCCGCTGGCGCGGAACTCCTCCAGCAGCCGGTGCCGCGGCGCGCTGCCCTGCACGAACAGCGGCCACGGCACGCGCTGGTGCAGCCGTTCGGCGGCGCGGCGCAGCGCGCGGTGCGAGGTGAACAGCAGGAAGGCGCGGCCGCCGGAAGCGTGCAGTACCGGCAGCACCGCATCGACCACGCGGTCGGTGTAGTCGCGCGCGTTCGGGTCGGGTAGGCCCGGCGGCAGGTAGCACAGCGCCTGCCGTGCGTAGTCGAACGGGCTGTCCAGGCACAGCGTCTGCGGATCGTCCAGGCCGAGCTGGCGGGCGAAATGGTCGAAGCTGCCGGCCACCGACAGGGTGGCCGAGGCGTGGATCCACGCCGCCCGGGTCGACTCGCGCATGGCGCGCAGCGGCGCGGCCAGGTCCAGCGGCGTGGCGTACAGCGCGAAGCCGCGCGGGAAGCGTTCGTACCAGCGCACGTCCTGGCCGCCGGCCTGCTCGACGATGCGCTCGAGCCGTTCGCCGAGCGCGGCGGCCCGCTCGTGCGCGTTGGCCAGGCCGCGCGAGCGCTCGGCCTGCGAGGCGAGCAGGTCGGCCAGCGCAGCCAGCAGTTCGCCGAGCTCGTGCAGGCCCTCGCGCACCGCGCCGCTGGCCTCGAGCTGCTGGAACGGGCCGCGCGCGGGCAGCGGTTCCATCGCCAGGCGCAGCCTGCGCAGGGCGTCATGCAGGGCTTCCACCGGCTCCAGCAGCAGGCCGATCGCGCCGGTGACGCCGTGGCATTCGCGCAGGATGTCCTGCGCCAGGTCGCCGAGCTGGCGCGCGCTGACGCTCTGCGAGAAGAACTGCCCGGCCAGTTCGGGCACCTGGTGCGCCTCGTCGAGGATGAAGGCCTGCGCGCCGGGCAGGATCTCGCCGAAGCCATCCCGCTTCAGCGCCAGGTCGGCGAACAGCAGGTGGTGGTTGACCACCACCAGGTCGGCCTCCAGCGCGTCGCGGCGGGCTTTCACCACGTGGCAGTCGTCGTAGAACGGGCACTCCGCGCCGAGGCAGTTCTCCGCCGTGGAGGTAACCCGCGGCCACAGCGGCGATTCCTCCGGCACCTCGGCCAGCTCCATGCGGTCGCCCTGGCGGGTGCGCGCCGACCAGGCGCGGATGGCGGCCAGCTGCGCGGCCTGCGGCTTGTCGTGGACGGCGCCGTCGCGCACGGTCTGGTCGAGCCGGTACAGGCAAAGGTAGTTGGCGCGCCCTTTCAGCAGCGCCGTCCTGCAGCGCACGCCGAGCACGGATTTCACCCGCGGCAAGTCGCGGAAGTAAAGCTGGTCCTGCAGTGCCTTGGTGCCGGTGGAGACGATCACCCGCTCGCCGGAGAGCAGCGCCGGTACCAGGTAGGCGTAGGTCTTGCCGGTGCCGGTACCGGCCTCGGCGACCAGCGTCTCGCGCTCGGCGATGGCCTGCTGCACGGCGCGCGCCATCGCCTGCTGCTCGGCGCGCGGCGCGAAGTTGGGGAGTTCGCGGGCGAATGGGCCGTCGGCGCCCAGCAGCGCGGCGGCGTCGTCGCGCCGCGCGGAATCGGAAAGCATCATCGCCGCAGTATCGCCTAGCGGCGGCGGGCGGGAAACCGTCCCTCCGCCGGGCGCGATCAGTAGCGCGGCACGCCGGCCTCGTGGCAGGCGGCGACCTGCTGCCGGGCGGTGGCGGCGCCGGCCGCGTCGCCGGCGCGGCGGCGCAGTTCGACGACGGTCTGCCAGTTGCGCACGCACAGCGGGCCGAGCTTCGGGCCGAGCGACCACGACTGCCGCGCCAGCCGCTCGGCGGTGGCGTAGTCGCCGAGGTAGATCGCCGCTTCGGCGCGCTCCTGCAGCAGCTCGGGCGCGCCGGGGGCGAGTTTCAGTGCCTGGTCGAGCTTGGCCGCGGCGTCGGCGTAGCGGCCGGCCTGTTCGTCGCCGCGCGCCGCGTCGCTCAGCGTGGCGGTACCTGGATCGGCCAGCGGGTGCACGTTGATCACCGACTGCTCCTTGTCGCCGGCGGCGCGGATCGACGCCACCATCTGCGCGTTCGACGGGCCGGGCGGCGCGGCCGGGCGCGGCGGCACGGGCGGGCTGCAGGCGGCCAGCAGCCAGCTCGCGGCGACGACGGCGGGCAGGGCGAGCGGCAAGCGGCGGGTGGAGGCGGGCATGTCAGTTTCCGGGGGCAGGCTGCGTGGCGGGGGCGCTGGAGCCGCCGCCGAACATGTTGCCGATACGTTGCCAGAAACAGCCTTCGGTGTCTTGCGGCAGCGAGCCGGCGACCACCGGCACCTGCCGCGCGCCTTCGCACTGCGGATCGGTGGGCTTGCCGTCGGCGGGATTGATCCAGGCCATCTGCAGGCCCTCGCCGGGCGCCGGCGACAGCGGCCGGGTGGGCAGCTTGGCGAACAGGTCGCGCCAGGCGCGCAGCGCGCCGGACGCGCCGAACAGGGTGGTCGGCTTGTTGTCGTCGCGGCCCATCCAGAACACCGCCAGGCGATCGCCGGTGAAGCCGGCGAACCAGCTGTCGCGCATGTTGTTGCTGGTGCCGGTCTTGCCCGCCGCGTGCAGCCAGGCCAGGCCGGAGTCGCCGATGGCATGCGCGGTGCCGTAGACCGCCACCTGCTGCATCGCCCAGGTCACCAGCCGCACGGCTTGCTGGTATTCGCCCGGCCCTTGCCGCACTTCGTAGCGCTTGATGGTATGGCCGTCGCCGTCGACCACGCCGCGCACCGCCAGCAGCGGCAGCGCGTGGCCGTCGGAGGCGATGTACTCGTACATCTGCGCCACCTGCAGCGGGGCCAGGTCGATCGCGCCGATCAGCAGCGACGGGCCGGGGCTGACGTCGGTGAGCCCGAACGACTGCAGGAAGCCCTTGATCCGCGACAGCCCCACCTGCAGGCCGAGGCGGATGCTGGCCAGGTTCCACGACTTGGCCAGCGCGTCGACCATCGGCACCATGCCGTGGCTCTGGTTGTCATCGTTGTGCGGCGTCCACATCGTGCCGTCGGGCTGGCGCAGGCTGATCGGGCTGTCGTCCAGCTCGGTGGCGAGGTTCCAGCGCGACGGCTGGGTCAGCGCCACCAGGTAGACGAACGGCTTGATGGTGGAGCCGATCGGCCGGCGGATGTCCAGCGCGCGGTTGAAGCCCTGGTCGCCGGGCGTGCGGCTGCCTACCATGGCCAGCACGCTGCCGCTGTGCGGGTCGGTGACCACGCCGGCCGCCTGCACGTCGTCGCCGCGCTTGCCCAGGCCCTTGAGCGTGCCGGTGATCGCCTGCTCGGCATACAGCTGCGCGGCCGGGTCGAGCGTGGTGTAGACCGACAGGTTGCCCTGGCGCAGGGTGTCCTCGTCGAAGTCGCTGGTGATCTGCTCGCGCACCAGCTGCATGAAGGCGGGGAAGCGGTTGTGCGGCAGCTGGCCGTCGCCCGCGATCTCCAGCGGCGCGGCCTGCGCGGCTTTCGCCTGCGCGGGCGTGAGCAGGCCGGTGTCGGCGAACTCCCTGAGCACCAGGTTGCGGCGCGCCGGCGCGCGCTGCGGGTAGCGGCGCGGATCGTAGTAGCTGGGGCCCTTGACCATGCCGACCAGCATCGCGGTCTCCTGCGGGCGCAGGTCCTGCAGCCGGCGGCCGAAGTAGAACTCCGCCGCCGCGCCGAAGCCGTGCACCGCCTGGTTGCCCTGCTGGCCGAGGAACACCTCGTTGACGTAGGCCTCCAGGATCCGGCCCTTGCCGTAGTGCAGGTCCAGCAGTACCGACATCAACGCTTCGTTGAGCTTGCGGCTGAGCGTCTGCTTGCGGCTGAGGAACAGGTTGCGCACCAGCTGCTGGGTCAGGGTCGAGCCGCCCTGCACCGAGTGGCCGGCGCGCAGGTCGGCGAACGCCGCGCGCAGGATCGCGCTGAAGTCGATGCCGATGTTGCTCTTGAAGCTGCGGTCCTCCACCGCCTGCAGGCCGGAGACCAGCAGCGGCGGCACGTCGGCCAGGCGCACGATGCGCCGGTCTTCCTGCTTGGCGCCGTACACGGTGGCGATGCGCGCGGGGTCGAGGTGGGTGTGTGCGATCGGTTTGCCGGTGGCCGCGTCGCGCAGCGAGGCGATCTGCCCCTTGCCCAGGGTCAGGCGGATGCGGTGGGCCAGCTCGCCGCCGTCGGGGTCGACGTAGCCGCGCGAGGCGATCGTCCAGGTCGCGCCCTGGCGGGTCCAACTGCCGGGCACCCGGCCGCGGCCGTCGTCGATGTAGCCGGCGAAGGTCAGTTCCAGCTTCAGCGCGTCCGGCGTCATCGGCTCGCCCGGCGCCAGCGGCAGCGGCCGGGCGAACACCCGGGTGGGCACGGCGAACACCAGGTCGTCGAAGCGGTCCTGCACGCGCTTGTTCAGCACCAGCGTGTAGGGCAGCAGGAAGCCGAACAGCAGGCCCAGGCCGATCCAGAACGGGATGCGTATCCACGGCCAGCAGGCGCGCGCGACGGCTCGGGTTCGGGTCAGGAAAGCCAACGTGGGGATATCCGTCGATGCAGTGGGTCGATCATAGGGGCGGCTACCCGGCGCGCGGATGAACGCGGGCCGGGCGACGATGGCGGAATCCGGCCGGAGCCGGGCGCGAACCGGGGCAATTCACGCGGCGGGCCGCCAGCACCCCGGCTCCGGGCGGAACGGGCGCGGCCGGACGCCGAGCAGGCGCAGCAGTTCGGTGTTGTCGGCGACCAGGTCCTGCTCCAGCCGGTCCAGCGGACCGGCCGCACGCGGCAGCAGGCGCCCGGCCGCGCGCAGCAGCCAGGCCGGCAGCGGCAGCGGCACGGTGGCGACGGGCAGGCTGCGCCGCACCCGCGCGAACATCGCCGCCGCCGGCAGCCGCTCGCCGCCGCCCAGCGGCAGGATCCGCCCGGCCGCGGCGGGCGCGTCCAGCGCGGCCACGATGGCCTGCGCGATGTCCTCGGCATGCACCGGCTGGCGCAGGCCGCGGCCGGCCGGCAGCGGGAACAGGCGGGTGCGCATCGCGCGGCGGGCGATCGGGGTGAGGCTCTTGTCCAGGCCGGCGCCGTAGATCAGGGTGGGCCGCAGCACCGTCCAGGCACAGCCCTGCTGCCGGCAGGCCGCGGCCAGCGCCGCCTCGCCGTCGCGCAACTGCTGCGAGACGGCCCGCTCGGCCGGCACGGCGGAGTCGCGCTTGCTGTCGGCGCTCATCGAGCTGGTGGCGATCACCCGCGGCGCCAGCGGCAGCGGCGTGCGCGCCACCCATTCGGCGAACGGCGGCAGGGGTCCTAAGCCGATCACCGCCGTAATACCGTCCACGGCGGGCACCCGCCCGGGCAGGGCGCCCTCGGCCCATTGCACGCCGGGCCGGCCGGGGCGGGGCCGGCGGCTGAGCGCGAGCACCGGCTCGCCACGCGCCTGCAGCCGCGGCAGCAGGAAATGGCCGATCTGGCCGCTGCCGCCGAACAGCAATACGGTCATGTGCCGCCCTGCAGGCGTTCGCTGAGTTCCTGCACGCGCGGATGGCCGGGCGCCAGCTTGCGGGCCTGTTCGAGCGCCTGCGCGGCGCCGGCGCGGTTGCCGCTGTCGAGCTGCTGCTCGGCCTGGTCCAGCCAGGCTTCGGCGAGGCGCTGGCGCAGCGGGGCGAGCCCGGTGTCGCCGGGGGACAGGTTGTCCAGCGCGTCGAGCAGGTCGCCGGCCTGGCCCAGGTTGCCGTTGCCCAGCGCCTGCCGGAACTGCCGGCTGACCAGCCCGGGCAGCCCGTGCAGCCCGGCCAGCGCGGCGGGATCGTTGCCGTCGATGGACAG
>Ga0164242_10004865_pt1 | contig 15009 bp, 15 predicted proteins | sample OricomgcompostMG_FD_108783 | JGI IMG/M metagenome (GOLD analysis project Ga0164242, IMG submission 108783) | Miracle-Growth compost microbial communities from Emeryville, California, USA - Original compost - Miracle growth compost (MG) ... | reverse complement strand
GAACCTGATCGGCCGCGATGTCGAGCGCTGGCAGGGGATTCTCGCTGAACCCGGCGCTCACCTGCATCTCTATGGCAAAGGCGAGGCGCGAGAAGGGCGCAAGATGGGCCACGTGACGAGGATTTCGTGGTGAGCCGCACGCGCGAGGTCGTCTTCGTCGTCGCCCGCGCCGACGATGGCACGATCGCCAAGAACGGCGATGTCCCCTGGCGGATCAGGGAAGACCTGCAGCGCTTCGTCGCCCACACGAGGGGCACGCCGATGATCATGGGCCGCAAGACTTTCGAGAGCCTGCCCGGTCTGCTCCCCGGCCGCCGCCACATCGTGCTGACCCGTAGCCGCGACTGGTCGGCGGAAGGCGCCGAGATCGCCCATTCGGTCGAGGAGGCGCTGGCGCTCGCCGGAGAGGGCGATCTCACGGTGATCGGCGGCGTCGAGGTGTTCGATCTGTTCATGCCGCTCGCCACCCGAATCGAGCTGACCGAAGTGCACGAGCACACTGGCGGTGAGACCATCATGACCTATCCCGGCAGCGACTGGATCGAGATCGCGCGCGAGGAACGCCCGGCCGGCCGCTGGCCGGCGCACAGCTTCGTCACGCTGGAGAGGAAACTCCCCTCCCGCTTGCGGGAGGGGTCGGGGGAGGGTCAGTGAAACCCTCATTCCCTCCCCCCAGCCCCCTCCCGCAAGCGGGAGGGAGAGAATGATCCGTCTCGATCACCGCGATCCTGTTTCTCAAGCTTTTCGCGGCGCGATCGTCGCGCTCGGCAATTTCGACGGATTTCATCTCGGGCATCAGGCGGTAGTGCGCGAGGCGGTCGAATGGGCGCGGGCCGAAGGCCGCCCGGCTATCGTCGCCACGTTCGACCCGCACCCGGTCAGGCACTTCGCCCCGCACGTGCCGCCGTTCCGGCTGACGACGCTGGAGCAGCGCGAAGAGCTGTTCGCCGCCGCCGGAGCGGACGCGATGCTGGTGTTCCACTTCGACGATGAGCTGGCGGGAACCCCGGCCGACGATTTCGTCACTCGCCTGCTTGGCGAGCGGATCGGCGCGGCCGGAGTGGTCACCGGCGAGGATTTCACGTTTGGCAAAGGCCGAGATGGAAACGTGGCGGTGTTGCAGAGTGTCGGCGCCGGTGTCGGCATCCAGACGCGCGCCGTCGGCCCGGTGATGGACGGCGGCCGCCCGGTTTCATCGAGCCGCATCCGCGACGCGCTCAAGGCCGGCGATTGCGAGGAGGCCGCGCGCCTGCTGACCCGCCCCTTCGCGATCCGTGGGCCAGTGATCCACGGCGACAAGCGGGGCCGAGCGATCGGCTATCCGACCGCCAACATGGAGCTCGGCCCCTACCTGCGCCCGCGCTTCGGCATCTACGCGGTGACCGCGCGCGTGATGGCGACGGGCGAGGAACTCAAGGGCGCCGCCAGCCTCGGCATACGCCCGACGTTCGAGCCGTCTAAGGAACTGCTCGAGCCCTACTTCTTCGACTTCGCCGGTGAACTCTACGGGCAGGAGATCGAAGTGGCGCTACGCCATTTCCTGCGGCCGGAGATGAAGTTCGACTCGCTCGACGCGCTGCAGGCGCGAATGGCTAAGGATTGCGAAGAGGCGCGCGCCCTCCTCTCTTCCTCGTCACCCTGAACTTGTTTCAGGGTCCATTCCGCCTCCCAACGCGGAGCTCTGGGAAGCAAGCCGACAGCGGGGCGTCTCTCCATGAGCGCCGGTCGAAGCTGCCCCATGGATGCTGAAACAAGTTCAGCATGACGAAGAGGGTTCGGAGAAGAGCGAGTGAACAAAATTGCACCGCGCCGCCGCCGCCGCTAAGGCCCGCCGCGCCATGAGCGAACAGCGCGACTACCGACCGACGGTCTTCTTGCCGAAGACCGACTTCCCGATGAAGGCCGGCCTCCCCGAAAAGGAGCCGGGCATTCTCGCGCGTTGGGAAGCCGAGGGGCTATACGAACAGGTCCGAAAGTCACGCAAAGGTCGCACCAAGTTCATTCTTCACGACGGCCCGCCTTACGCCAACGGCGACATGCACATCGGCCACGCGCTCAACCACGTGCTGAAGGACATGGTCGTGCGCACGCAGACGCTGCTCGGCAAGGACGCGCCCTACGTGCCCGGGTGGGACTGCCACGGCCTCCCCATCGAGTGGAAGGTCGAGGAGGAGTACCGCAAGAAGAAGCTCAACAAGGACGAGGTCCCGGCCAGGGAATTCCGCGCCGAGTGCCGCGCCTATGCCCAGCACTGGGTCGACGTGCAGCGCGCGCAGTTGAAGCGCCTCGGCATCGGCGGCGACTGGGACAATCCTTACCTGACGATGCAGTTCGACAGCGAGGCGATCATCGTTTCCGAGCTGCTCAAGTTCGCGACAAGCGGCCAGCTCTATCGCGGGGCCAAGCCGGTGATGTGGAGCCCGGTCGAAAAGACCGCGCTGGCCGAGGCCGAGGTCGAGTACGAGGATATCGTCTCGACCCAGATCGACGTGGCGTTCGAGATCGTCGAGAGCCCGATTGATAAACTGGTCGGGGCGTATGCTGTAATCTGGACAACGACACCTTGGACGATCCCCGTCAATCAGGCTTTGGCCTACGGACCTGACGTCGACTACGAATTGCTCGAAGACGATGACGGCCTGCTTGGACTTGCCGGAAGGCGCTACCTCGTCGCTTCTTCGCTGTCGTGGCAGTTTGGTGTGCGTGCTGTGGGTGAAGACCCGCGATCAAGCCAATCGGAACGCGCAAATAGCCTTGGCTTTATGCTGACCGACCAGAAGTGGCGCTTCAAAGGCTCCGACCTCGCCGGCACCGTCGCGCGCCACCCGATGCACCACCTCGGCGGGTTCTTCGCCGAGCCGCGGCCGTTCCTGCCGGGCGAGTTCGTCACCACCGACAGCGGCACCGGCCTTGTTCACATGGCGCCCGATCATGGCGAGGACGACTTCGAGCTGTGCCGCCACTACGGCCTGCTGCCGCAGTTCGCGGTCGAGGCCGACGGACGCTACCGCGACAATTGGCTGTGGCTGCCGCGCACCGACGCACGCTCGATGAGCGTCATCAACCCGAAGTTCAACGCGCCCGATGGGCCGGTCTGCTCGGACCTCAAGCAGACTGGAGCTTTGCTCGCCGCGTCCACCGATTATCGACACAGTTATCCACATAGCTGGCGCAGCAAGGCCAAGGTGATCTTCCGCTGCACCCCGCAGTGGTTCGTGCCGATGGATAATGAACTCCCCTCCCGCTTGCGGGAGGGGCCGGGGGTGGGTGAGTCCGACATTCCGCTGTGCGAACATGAGATGGAGGCGCGCGCCGAGTCAGGCCCTCCCCTAACCCCTCCCGCAAGCGGGAGGGGGATGACCTTGCGCCAGACGGCCATGGCCGAAATCGACCGCGTTCGCTTCGTGCCCGAGAAGGGCCGCAACCGCATCGGCAGTATGGTCGAGGGGCGACCCGACTGGGTCCTGAGCCGCCAGCGCGCCTGGGGCGTGCCGATCACTCTGTTCGTCGACAAGCGCACCGGCGAGTACCTGGTCGATCCGGCGGTGAATGCGCGGATCGTCACCGCGGTGCGCGAACAGGGCGTCGATGCGTGGTCCGACGAGGCCGCGCAAGACCTGCTCGGGCCGGACTACAAGGCCGACGATTACGAGCGGATCACCGACATCCTCGACGTGTGGTTCGATTCGGGCTCGACCCACGCCTTCGTGCTCGAATCCGGCCGCTGGCCCGACCTCAGGTGGCCGGCCGATCTCTACCTCGAAGGCTCCGACCAGCACCGCGGCTGGTTCCAGTCCTCGCTGCTCGAATCCTGCGCCACTCGCGGCCGCGCCCCCTACGACGCGGTGCTGACCCACGGCTTCACGATGGATCAGCGCGGCGAAAAGATGTCGAAGTCCAAGGGCAACACCGTCGATCCCTTGAAGATAATGCAGACTTACGGCGCCGACATCATCCGGCTGTGGGCGCTGAGCGTCGATTACACCGAGGATCACCGCATCGGTGACGAGATCCTCAAAGGCGTCGCCGACCAGTACCGCAAGCTGCGCAACACCTTCCGCTACCTGCTCGGCGCGCTCGACGGATTCGCCGAGAGCGAACGGCTGCCCATCGATGAGATGCCCGAGCTGGAGCGCTATGTCCTCACCCTGCTCGGCCAACTCGATGCGACGCTGCGCACGGCGGTCGCCGAGTTCGACTTCAACACCTACGTCCGCGCGCTGAGCGACTTCTGCAACGAGGATCTGTCGGCGTTCTTCTTCGATATCCGCAAGGACAGCCTTTATTGCGACGCGCCCGGCGACCCGCGCCGCCGCGCCTATCGCACCGTGCTCGACACGCTGTTCCACGCACTGATCCGATACGCCGCCCCAGTGCTGGTGTTCACCGCCGAAGAGGTTTGGGGCACGCGCTATCCCGGCAAGGGCAGCGTGCATTTGCTGGAGTGGCCGGAGGTTCCTTCGGTTGACGCGGAGATGGCGAAGTGGGCCGAGTTGCGCGGCCTGCGCCAGCAAGTCACCGAGGCGATCGAGCCGCTGCGGCGCGACAAGCTCGTCCGTTCGAGCCTCGAGGCCGAAGTGGTGGTCCCGGCGAGCGCCGTGCCGGAAGGCGTGGACGATGGCCTGCTCGCCGAACTGTTCATCAGCGCCGCGGTCTCGCGCGGCACCGACGACCGCGTCGGCGTGCGCGCATCGGACGACCACAAATGCGGCCGCTGCTGGCGCCTCTTGCCCGAAGTGCCCGAGGACGGCGAGCTGTGCATCCGCTGCGCCGAAGTCCTCGAGGAAATGGATCAGCCGGCATGACCCGCACCACGCGCAACCGCCTGCTTGGCTTCGGCCTCGCCATCGCGGTCTTCCTCGTCGACCAGCTCGTCAAATGGGTCGTCGATTACCCGCTCAACATGCGCAAGGGCGACACGATCGACCTGCTGCCGATCTTCGCCCTGACGCGCACGCATAACTACGGCGTCTCGCTCGGCATGTTCATGGCGACCTCGCCCGAGATGCGCTGGGGGCTGGTGGCGGTGACCGGGCTGATCGCCGTCGCGGTGACGGTGTGGCTCCTGCGCGAAAAACGCCTCGGCGACATCCTGCCGCTGGCGCTGGTGCTCGGCGGCGCGCTCGGCAACATCCTCGATCGTGTGCGGATGGGCTATGTGCTCGACTATGCCGACCTGCATTTCGGCACGTTCCGGCCGTTCCTGATCTTCAATGTCGGCGATGCCTGCATTACCATCGGCGTGCTGATAATCCTTGCCCGCTCGCTGTTCATGAGCGAGAAACCCCGCCATACGCAGAGCGAGCCGGCCGACGGCGCCGCTTCGGACGAACGGCCGTCGAGCGACCATCGGGCGGACCACACCGCGGAGACTCTTTGATGCGCATTTCCTTCCGTTCCTCGCTGGCGATCGCAGCCGCGACGCTTCTCGGCGCCTGCAGCCACGGCGGCATCGCCGGGCGCGACCGCCCGGACGAGTTCGCGGTGCAGCGTCAGGCGCCGCTGGTCGTGCCGCCGGACTTCGCCCTCATCCCGCCGCAGCCCGGCGCCCCGCGTCCGGCCGAAGGCACCGCCGCGCAGCAGGCGCTCCAAGCCTTGTTCGGCGGCCCGGCCCCGCGCAGCGCGGTCGAAAGCAACACGCTCAGCCGTGCCGGCGCCGCCGACCCGGGCATCCGCTCGGCGATCAACTCGCCGAAGACCTTCACCGTAGACAAGGGTACTACGACCCAGGCGATCCTCTCCGCGCCGGAAGGCGATGGCCAGGCGGCCAGCGCAGCCATTCCGAGCGGAGCGCCGGCCGCCCCCGCTCAAGCCGGATAACAGTCCGCCCTAGCCGCCCGCTTCGCAGACCAGCAGCTTGTCGATCTTGCGGCCGTCCATGTCGACGACCTCGAAGCGCCAGCCCTGGTCGGTGAAGTGCTCGCCTTCGACGGGCAGGCGCTTCAGCCTGTAGAGCACATAGCCGGCCGCGGTGGCGAACTCGCGGTCTTCCGGCAGGTCGATGCCCAGGCGTTCCGAGAGAGCATCGGCGGACATCGCGCCCGCGATGAGCAGCGAACCGTCCTCGCGCTCGACCAGGTCGGGCTCGTCGCCTTCGTCCTGGTGGCTGGCAAACTGCCCGGCCATTGCGGTGAGCAGGTCCGCAGGCGTGACGATGCCATCCAGATGGCCGTATTCGTCGTGCACCATCGCCATGCCGAGGCCCGAGCTTTGCAGGATGCGCAGCGCGTCCATCGCGTCGAGCTGGTCAGGCACGACTTCGGCCTTCTTCATCAACCGCGAGAGCCGCACCGGGCGCCCGGCGAGGAGCAGCGCCAGCACTTCGCGCACCTTGACCACGCCGACGACCTTGTCGACCGAACCTTCAGCGACGGGCAGCAGCGAATGCGGCGAGCGCGCGATGGCTTCGCGCAACTCGGCCTCGCTTGCCCCGAGATCGATCCAATCGACCTGCGTCCGCGGCGTCATCAGCTCGCGCACCGGCCGGTCGCCGAGGCGCATGATGCCCGAGAGCATCGCCCGCTCCTCTTCCTCGATCACGCCGCTGCGGGTCGCTTCGGCGAAGATCATCTGCAGCTCCTCGGCGGTCAGCCGGTGGTCGCCGCGCTGGTGCACGCCGATCGCCCGCAGCAGCAGCGAGGACGAGGTGTCGAGCAGCCAGACGAACGGCGCGGCGACCCGCGCCACCAGCGCCATCGGCCGAGCCATCGCCAGCGCAATCGGCACCGCCGCGCGCAAGGCGACCTGCTTGGGCACCAGTTCGCCGACGACGAGGCTGAAATAGGTCGTCAGGCCGATCACCAGCACCAGCGAGACAGTGTGTGCGTTTTCCGGCGCCAGGCCGATCGCGGCGAGCCGCTCGGCCACCGGGCCGCCCAGCGTCGCGCCCGAGAAAGCGCCGGCGACGATGCCGACCAGGGTGATGCCGATCTGCACGGTGGAGAGGAACTTGCCGGGATCGGCGGCGAGCGCCAGCGCGGTCTTCGCCGCGCCGCTGCCCTTCTCCGCCGCCAGCCGCAACTTGGAGGTGCGCGCCGAGACGATCGCCAGCTCCGACATCGAGAAGACCCCGTTGACGAGGATCAGCCCGGCAAGAATGGCAAGATCGATCCAGGGAAACGGCGACATCTCCGGCCGGGAGCTAGCAGACTTGCGAGCCTTCGCGAAGCACCCGAACCGGAACGCGGTCTTGGCCGCGGTGTTTATCCCATGTTATCGGCAGGGCCCGGCTCGCAAGACCGCGGCCCGCCGATTTAGTTTAGGCAACATGAGGTGACCGAAAGCATGAAGACATCCCACATCCTCGTCGCAAGCCTGGCTGCCGCATCGCTGCTCGGCGTGTCGGCCTGCGTGACCGACCCGAATACCGGCGAGCGCAAGGTCTCGCGCACCGCGATCGGCGGGGCCGGCGGCGCGGCGGCCGGCTATCTGCTCGGCGGCCTGATCGGCGGCAGGACCGCCCGCATTCTCGGCGCGGGCATCGGCGGGGTCGCCGGCGGCGTGGTCGGCTACAAGATGGACCAGCAGATCAAGGAACTGAAGGAATCGACCGCCGGCACCGGGGTCGATGTGACCGAGACCGACAACGGCAGCGCCTTCCTGATCAACCTGCCCGACGTGACTTTCGCCACCGGCAGCAGCGCGATCAGCCCGTCATTCCAGGCGACGCTCGACCAGGTGGCCATGAGCCTGGTGCAATATCCGGACAGCCTGATCGACGTCTATGGCCACACCGACACCGTCGGCGCCACTGCCTACAATCAGACGCTGTCGGAAGAACGCGCCCGCGCGGTCGCCAATTACCTCATCGGCCGGGGCGTGACGACGAGCCGCACCCGGTGGCAGGGCTTCGGCGAAACGCAACCTAAAGTGGCAACTGCCGATAACGTGGCCGAGCCGCTCAATCGGCGGGTGGAAATCAAGGTCGTGCCGATTTCGCAGGCCGACGTGGCCGCCGCGCGCCGCCAGTAAGCCTGCGGCGTTCCGACAACGGATCGAGAGAGGCCGGCTCTCCCCGACGGGGACGGCCTCTTCTCAGCGGCCGCGCTTGACGTATTCGCGCGCTCGCTCGGCCAGCCGCTCGATCGCGGCCGCATGGATGGCCGGAGCGCTGACCAGCAAGCCGAAGGCGCGTGGATCGCGCTTGTTGTAGATCAGCGGCTTGCCGAAGGCGTCAGTCACCGCTGCGCCCGCCTCGCGGGCGATCAGCGTCGCCGCGGCGACATCCCATTCGTAGCCCCAGCGCAAGGTGGCCAGGAGGTCCGCCTCGTCCGCCGCGACCATCGCCACCCGAAGCGCGATAGAATTGGGCTTGTCGACCATGGTCAGGTCCTGGTCCTCGCTCGGCAGCGAATCCGCCGGGACCCGCGCTCCGGGCAGCGTCCGGCGCGTGCTCGCCTGCAGCCGCGTGCCGTTGCGCCACGCGCCCTGACCTGCGGTGGCGCTCCAGGTCTCGCCACGCGCCGGGGCGACGAGCGTACCGATCAGCGGCTTGCATTCGCTGATCAGCGCCACCGACACCGCCCAACCGGGGCGCCCGCGGATGAAGTCGCGCGTGCCGTCAATCGGATCGACCAGCCAGCACAGGCCTTTCTTAAGCCGTTCGGGCCGATCGACGGTCTCTTCCGACAGCCAGCCGGCGGCCGGCAGCAGCGCCTGCAATTCGCGCTTGAGGAAGGCGTCCACCTCGAGATCGGCGGTGCACACCGGGCTACCGGGAGTCTTCTCCCAGCTTTCCAGCGCGTGGCCATGGCCGGGCCACTGCCGCAGCGCGATTTGCCCGGCTTCGCGGCAGATCGCTTCGAGGCGTTCGCGATCGATCATCGTGGCGCGGCAGGTGGACGCGAGCGGAACGCATTGCAAGGGGCGCGCGCTGTGCTTATGCGGCGCGCATCCCACCATCCGCCAAGAGCGATCTCATGAACATCCACGAATACCAGGCCAAGGAACTGCTTGCGAAATTCGGCGTCGGCGTGCCCGCCGGCTATCCGGCGCTGAGCGTCGAGGAAGCGGTCGCCGCGGCGAAGAAGCTGCCCGGGCCGCTCTATGTGGTGAAGGCGCAGATCCACGCCGGCGGGCGTGGCAAGGGCAAGTTCAAGGAACTGCCTGAGAACGCCAAGGGCGGCGTGCGGCTGGCGCATTCGATCGACGAGGTCGAGGCGAACGCGAAGGAGATGCTCGGCAATACGCTGGTGACGGTGCAGACCGGCCCCGCGGGCAAGCAGGTCAACCGGCTCTACGTGACCGACGGCGTCGATATCGCCAACGAATACTATCTCGCCTTCCTGGTCGATAGGAAGAGCGGGCGCATCGCCATGGTCGTCTCGACCGAAGGCGGGATGAGCATCGAGGATGTCGCCCACGAGACGCCCGAGAAGATCGCCACCATCATCATCGACCCGGCGACCGGCTTCATGCCGCATCACGGCCGCGCGGTGGCCTTCGCGCTCAAGCTTTCGGGCGATCTCGCCAAGGCAGCGCAGAAGCTGACCAAGCAGCTTTACGAGGCGTTCACGGCGCTCGATTGCTCGATGCTGGAGATCAATCCGCTGGTCGAGACGAAGGACGGCCAGTTGCTGGTGCTCGACAGCAAGATGAGCTTCGATTCGAACGCGCTGTTCCGCCATCCCGACATCGAAGCGATGCGCGACGAGACCGAGGAAGACCCGATGGAGGTCGAGGCCGGCAAGTACGACCTCGCCTACATCAAGCTCGACGGCAACATCGGCTGCATGGTCAACGGTGCCGGCCTCGCCATGGCGACGATGGACATCATCAAGCTCAACGGCGCGTTCCCGGCCAACTTCCTCGATGTCGGCGGCGGCGCGAGCAAGGAGAAGGTCACCGCGGCGTTCAAGATCATCCTCTCCGACCCGGCAGTGAAGGGCATCCTCGTCAACATCTTCGGCGGCATCATGCGCTGCGATACGATCGCCGAGGGCATCGTCGCCGCGGCCAAGGAAGTCTCGCTCGACGTGCCGCTGGTGGTGCGCCTGGAAGGCACCAACGTCGAACAGGGCAAGGCCATCCTGGCGAACTCCGGCCTGCCGATCGTCCCCGCCGAAGACTTGGGCGACGCAGCGCGGAAGATCGTCGCGGAGGTCAAGCAGGCGGCGTAAAGTCCATTGCAGCCATGGCCCGCGATGGATAGCCGCTCTTTGTGAAGCAGGGGGTGCCAAGGCGTGGTCTATCGGAATTTGTTGCCGGCGATTTCGGCAATTCTCGTCTCTACGGCGGCAACCGCCGCGCACACGCCTCTCCAACTCGAGCCTTCGTCGAAATGGCGCCTGAATTATGGAGATGAGCGATGCACGCTCACGCGTGATTTCGGCGCGGACACCACCGCCGTGCACCTGCAGATAGATTCCTTCGGAGCGTGGAACGATTTTCGCGTCCAGCTTAGTGGCAGGCCTATTCCGCAAGCCGTGTTTCCGGTCGGAAGCGTCGCCGTCCGCATGAGCCCCGACCGGGAGGCCTCGACGATCAATACCCTGCGAGGTACTGTCGACAATAAACCCGCGCTGTCGTTCAGTGTCGGCTTCGGCCCGACTATCACTCCCGCTGAGTTTAAGAAAATGAGCCCTGCCGAGAAGCAGGCGAGGAGCAAAACATTGGGGCTCCCCAAGCCCGAGTATGACGCGAAGGTCGACCGCATCGACTTTTTTATTTCGGCAGGGCCAACGCTTTCCCTAGCCGTCGGGAACATGGCGCCGCCGTTGGCGATGCTCCGGAGTTGCATCGACGACCTGTACAAGTCGTGGGGAGTCGATCCCCTTCAGCAAAAGGCGCTGTCGAGACCGGCACAACCAACTAAATCGACCCTCAACAGCGTAAGGTTCAATTTTCCCGACGAACCGCTGCTGACGGGGCTTAGTGCTTATGTACCAGTCAGGCTGCTGATCGACGCAACGGGAAAGCCAATTTCGTGCGTCGTTCAAGCCGAAGGGGTCGACGAGGCTTTCAGGAAAGCAGTTTGCGCCCACTTGCAGGGCAAGTTTAAGCCAGCGCTCGATGCAAATGGCAAACCGGTACCCAGCATGTTCCACACCTCTGTGCTCTATCTTAACTACGGGTAGAACCAAGCGAACTCGCTCACCCCCGCGTCTGCGGATGCACACCGGCTTCCGGGGCTTCGAAGCCGGCCTCATCCTGGCCAAGCAGGTCGTCGCCGGCATCCTCGTCGCGCAGGGTGTCGAGGTGCATAAGGCGCTTGGCGCACGGGGCGGAGGCAGCGTCGCCGCGGCAGCGTCGCCGCGGCCAAGGAAGTCTCGCTCGACGTGCCGCTAGTGGTGCGCCTGGAAGGCACCAATGTCGAGCAGGGCAAAGCCATCCTGGCCAATTCCGGCCTGCCGATCGTCCCCGCCGGAGACCTGGGCGACGCGGCCCGGAAGATCGTCGCCGAAGTCAAGCAGGCCATCTGAGCCTCGGAACGCAATGCGCTTGCGCGAGAATTTTCGATAGCTAACCTTCCGCATCACGGCTGCGGGAGGGGCAGATATGCTTTGCAAAGCGATCCTGGCATCGGCCGTTGCGTGGATGCCGATGGCTGCCATTCAAGCGGCGACCGAAACGCGCAGCCCAGTCTACGAGCCCAGTTCTCAGTGGGTGCTGGATTATGCGGAGGAGCGGTGCACGCTTGCCCGGAATTTCGGCAGTGGCGACGAGGTTATCTTGTTGCGGATCGACTCATTCGGATCAGAGGCCGGCTTTCGCCTTACTCTGGCCGGAAAAGGGGTGCCGCAACCCGGTGTTCCTGCCGTAGTCGGCAGCTACCGCCTGACAGGCGATCCCGAAAATCGGCATGCCGGTGTGTTCCTGGGCACCCTTGGAGAGAACAAGCTGCCGGCAGCGTCTTTGGCGATCTCTTTCTTGCCCTACGCCGAAATAGCTAACGGGCAGCGGATGAGCGCGGTAGACAAACAAGCCTACCTGCTCCGTCGCAACCGCCCCGAGCCGGCCTTCGATGCGACGGTTGATTCCATCCGAATTGGATTCGGCAACAAGAACCCGTCCGTCGAATTGCACGTTGGAAACATGGCTAAACCTCTCGAAGCGATGCAGGCTTGCATTGCCGATCTTTACAAATCCTGGGGGATGGATCCGCAAGTGGAGCGATCGCTTTCACGCCTTGCGGAGCCGCTGCCTTCGACGCTGAAGCACGTGGAGAGAAATTACCCCGACGAGGCGTTGATGCGGGGCCTTAACGCTATCGTGCCGGTCCGGCTTCTGATCGATGCCAACGGCGAGGCTAAAACGTGCGTCGTGCAGTCGCCTGAGGCCCCCGCTGAGTTCAAGCAGGCCGTGTGTGACAACCTCTCCGGCAAATTCGCGCCGGCGCTCGATGCAGCCGGCAAGCCGGTTGCCAGCATGTACAATACGACAGTTCAATATCTCGTCCACTGACCCGTGTGTCTCGAGCTCACCCCCGCGTCTGCGGATGCACCCCGGCCTCCTGCGCCTCAAACCCCGCCTCTTCCTGTCCCAGCAAGTCGTCGCCGGCATTCTCGTCGCGCAGCGTGTCGAGGTGCATCAGACGTTTCACGAGGGGTGCGACAACCAGCACGACGACGCCGACGCCGAACGAAAGCCAGCCGATCTTGTCGTACATGGTGAGCGAGGCTTCCTTGGTCATCACGCCGCCCTCGCCGCCGATCGCCTCGCCGATCTTGCCGGCGACGAACTCGCCGCCCGCGGTGGCGAAGAACCATGCGCCCATGATCAGCGAGGCCATCGTGCGCGGTGATAGCCGCGTCATCGCAGACAGGCCCACCGGCGACAGGCACAGTTCGCCCGTGGTCTGGAAGAAGTAGAGCAGGAACACGAGGATCGCGGGGATCATCGCTCCGCCCATCATCTCGGCGCCCCATACGAGCACCAGGAACGACAGGCCGACCTGGATCAGCGCGAGGCCGAACTTGGCCGGCGTCGAAGGCTCCAGCCCGCGCCTGGCGAGCGCCGTCCACAGCGATGCGAAGAGCGGGGCGAGGACGATGATGTAGACCGGATTGATCGACTGGAACAGCGAGGTCGGCACTCCGCCGCGGTCCACGTACCGGTCGGTGAACAGGTTGAAGGAACCGCCCGACTGTTCGTAGAGGCCCCAGAACACCGGCTCCAGCAGGATCAGGAAAATGACGGCGAACAGCCGGTCGCGCGTGTGCGGGTCATGGCGAAAGGCCTGGATCACCACATAGGCCAGCAGTACCACGCCCGAGACGAGCAGCAGTGTGCCGATCGCATTCTGGTACTGAATCAGCCCCCAGACGACGACCACCGCCAGGACGCCCACGCCATAGAGCAGCGGCTCGAGCTTGATGCCTATGGCGGGCGCCGCCAGCCGCGCGGCGTCGGGTGGCTCGCCGCGGCCGCGCAGCGCCGGGCGGCCGACGGCGAAGATTATCAGGCCGGCGACCATGCCGATGCCGGCGAGGCCGAAACCGTAGGCCCAGCCGACCGTCTCGCCGAGATAGCCGACGAGGATCGTGCCGAGCGCCGAGCCGACGTTCACACCCATGTAGAAGATCGTGTAGGCGCCATCGCGGCGCACGTCCGTCAGGCGGTAGAGCTGGCCGACAATGACCGAGATGTTGGCCTTGAGGAAGCCCGAGCCGACGATGATGAACGACAGGGCAAGCCAAAAGACGTTGACCGTCGGGTCGTTGGCGAACCCGCTGCCATTGCCTTCCACCGCCATCAGCAGGTGACCGAACGCCAGCAGGATGCCGCCGAACAGCACCGCCTTGCGCTGGCCGAGGTAGCGGTCCGCCAGCCAGCCGCCGAGCACCGGCGTGATGTAGACCAGGCTGGTGTAGGCGCCGTAGATCAGGTTCGCCTTGCCGTCGCTGAACAGCCACCATTTGGTCAGGTAGAGGATCAGCAGCGCGCGCATCCCGTAATACGAGAAGCGCTCCCACATCTCGGCGTAAAACAGCACGAACAGCCCGCGCGGGTGGCCGGCCACCTCCTCGCTCTTGCGCGCGGCGAGCATCCCCCCGATCGCCAGCACCGCGAACAGCCCCACGGCCGCGATCGCGGCAACCCAGTCGCCTTCGCGCCACTGGTCGATCGGCAGAAATGATGTCACGGCGGCAGCCCCCTGGTTATCTGGGGCCTCACGCCCTCTCCGCGCGCCAACCTAGCGGCATATTCAGACGTGTGAAGCGTGTTTCGTTTCAAGAGAAACCGCCACTCCGCTTGACGCGCACGACTGTATTATGGCACTGATGCACCTGATGAGCGATGCGACCCGCCCGGTTTATCTGAAGCTGCGCGACCTGATCGCGGCAGCGATCATCGAAGGCCGTTATCCTGAAGGTGAGATGCTGCCGTCGGTACGCGCGTTCGCCGCCGAGCAGGGCGCCAATCCGCTGACCGTGGCCAAGGCTTACTCGCAATTCCAGGCCGATGGGCTGATCGACGTGCAGCGCGGGGTCGGCATGTTCGTGACCCGGGGGGCGGCCGCGCGGCTGCGCGAAACCGAGCGGCGCCGCTTTCTCGACGAGGAATGGCCGACGATCCGCCAGCGGATGAGCCGGCTGGGCATCGATGCCGGCGCCCTGCTCGACGAGGCGTGAGCACGCAGGCAGCCGCCGATTTATCTAACATTTGTTGAGCCCCCGATTGCGCTGGACCTTTTAGTCTGGCAATCAGGTGCTTGCGGATCGCCTTGCCGCCGCCCCAAGGGAGCGGCATTGGCTGAGAGCAGCGGCCTTGGGGGAAGGTGTGAATGATTAGATCGGAGTTACTGCAAACCCTGGCGGCGGATAATCCGGATCTGCGCCCTGAGGAAATCGAGCAGGTCGCGTCGATCTTCTTCGACGAAATCGCCAAGCGCCTGGCCGAGGGCGGCCGGGTCGAACTGCGCGGCTTCGGCGCGTTCTCGACGCGCGGGCGCGGCTCGCGCACGGGGCGCAACCCGCGCACCGGAGAAACGGTCGAGGTGCCGGCCAAGCGGGTGCCCTACTTCAAGCCAGGCAAGGAAATGCGCGAGCGACTGAACGCCGACTGAGT
>Ga0164242_10004864_pt1 | contig 15010 bp, 14 predicted proteins | sample OricomgcompostMG_FD_108783 | JGI IMG/M metagenome (GOLD analysis project Ga0164242, IMG submission 108783) | Miracle-Growth compost microbial communities from Emeryville, California, USA - Original compost - Miracle growth compost (MG) ... | reverse complement strand
GCCCGCGAGCCGGCGCTGGCCGGGCAGTTGGGAGCCGCCGACCCGGCGGCATACAGCACGATCGAGCAAGAGGGCCTGCCGCAGACCTCCAACATCGAGAGCCTGCTGCGGCAGCTGGCGTGGCCCCCGGAGGTGGACGGTGTCGCCCTGGCCATCGAGCGCATCGTCGTGCCGCCGGAGGCGGAGCAGGATCTGCCCGACAACCCGGTGGAGGCGACCGATGCGCTCGCGGCGCACCCGGACCGGGCCGACGTGCGCCTGCTCGTCGCGGTGCTGCGCGACGGCGACTCGATCTGCTTGTTGCGCCAACGCGCCCACGACGCCGACGACAAGGTGGCCGTCGGCAGGGACATCGCGCCGGGGCTGGTGCACGCGCTGCAGGTGACCCTGCAGGACTGAGCGTCCCCTCGCGCGAGGACCGCGCCGCGCGGGCGTCAGCGACAGCCCGCGAAACCGGTGGTCCTGCCGGCGCGGATCTGTTTCAGCGCCGCGAGGGCTTGCTGCAGGTCGTCGATCTTGATGACCGTCAACCCACTGGGTACGTGCCCCTTGGCCTCCTGGCAGTCGCTGACGGGGGCGAAGAAGAACTTCGCGCCCGCCCGCTTGGCACCGATCATCTTCTGCTTGATGCCGCCGATCGGTCCGACCGAGCCGTCCTCGCTGATGGTGCCGGTGCCGGCGACCTGCTGGCCGCCGGTCAGTGCGCCCGGAGTGAGTTTGTCGTAGATCGCCAGGGTGAACATCGTGCCCGCGGAGGGTCCGCCGACGTCGCCGGCGTTGACCTTCACCTCGTAGGGGAATTTGTATGACGGCGTGATCGCGATGCCGAACACCGCGCCGCCGTCCTGGCCCTTGCTGGTCGGCACCTGCAGATGAACCTGCTTGCCGGAGCGCTTGACGGTGACCGGCACGGTCGCGCCGGGCTTGACCTTCGACATCGTGGTCGCCACGGACTTCAGGTCGGTGACCTTCGTGCCGTTCAACGACACCAGGACGTCCTTGGGTCGCAGCTTGCCCGTCGCGGCCGCCCCGTCCTGCAACTGCACCACCGAGATCGTCTCGGGCACAGTGATGCCCGCTGCGCGCATCGCCACCACCTCGGCGGTCTGCTGCGAGTTGGTCATCTCCGCGGTGCTCTGCTGCTCCACCTGTCGGGAGGTGACACCCTTCGGGAACCACATGCTCTCGGGGTCGATCTCCGCGTCGCCGTCGAGGTACTTCGCCTTCAGCCACTCCATGACGCTGACGGGATACTGCGGGCCGCCCGCCATCGAGACCGTGACGAAGTCGAGGTTCCCGGACGTCGGGTAGGTCTTGACGCCCTTGATCTCCACGACCGGTTTGCCGTCGGCCTCCCCCAGTGTGTTGGTGACCGGGCCCGGCCGCAGGATCACCTTGGGCACGTGGATCAGGTTGAGCGCGGCGATCGCGATCACCAGCACGGCGGCCGTGATCAGCAGGGCGATGTTCTTCGCGCTCAGGCCGCGGGTGGTGCTGTCGGGTTGCTCTGCCTTGACCTGTGCTTCGCTCATCTCTCCTACAGTCCGACCCATTCGTCGCTTCCGTCGCTGAACGCCTGGTGCTTCCAGATCGGCACCCGGTGCTTGAGGGTGTCGATCATCTCTTTGCAAACTGTGAGCGCGGCTCCCCGGTGCGGCGCGCTCACCGCGACGACCACCGCAAGGTCACCGACCTGCAGCCGGCCGACCCGATGCACCGCCGCCAACGCCGTGATGTCGTCGGTGATCACCGACTCTGCGACCTCCCGCATCACGTCAGCCGCCGACGGGTGCGCCGAGTAGTCAAGCAGATCAACGGCTTTCGCGTGGTCCTGCTGCCGGACGGTGCCGACGAAGACCGCCACGCCACCGGCTGCGGGATCCGCGACGGCGGACAATGCCTCGTCGACCGACAGAGCTGTGTCCCGCAGGTCGATCAGGCGCACGCGAGGGTCCGGCTCCGACATACATTCTCCTGATTGCGCTAAGGGCGAACACAGGCCTTGTCGCGGAACGACAGCGCCCAGTTCGTGGTTGTCTAGTGGAGAGCCTATTCACGGTAGGCGGGTGCGCGCCGACCGCGTGCCCCTTCCGCGCCAGGAGAAGACATGTCGAACAACCCAGCCGAGCGCCCTGACGACGAGGAGCCACAGCAGCCGGACCTGTCGGAGCTGCTGCGCTCGATCCTCGGCGGCGACTCCGGCAACGACCAGCTCGCCAGCGCCCTGGAGCAGATGGGCGTGCAGGACATGAATCCGCAGATGATGCAGATGTTGCAGAGTCAGCTGCAGGCGATGATGTCGGGCCCGGTGGACGGCGCCGTCAACCTGGAGCTGGCCACCGATGTCGCCCGCAAGACCGTCGCCGCCGCCGGCGACGCCACGGTCGGCGCTGCGGCCACTCGCGATGTCGAGCAGGTCGTCCAGGTCGCCAACCTCTGGCTGGACGAGGTCACCGAGTTTCCGGCGGTGGGTCCGGCCAAGGCGCTCAGTCGCGCCGAGTGGGTCGAGCAGACGATGCCCATGTGGCGCCAGCTGGTCGAGCCGGTCGCGGCAGGCGTCAACGGCGCCATCGAGAAGGCCATGGGCGAGCAGCTGCGCCGCCTCGACCCGGGCGACGCCGAGCAACTCGGACTCCCGGCCGGCATGAACCCCGCTGCGCTGATGGGTCAGATGCAACCGATGATGGCGCGCATGAGTGCCGGCATGTTCGGCGCGCAGGTCGGTCAGGCGGTCGGCGCGCTGGCCGGTGACCTGGTGAGCGGCAGTGAGGTCGGTCTCCCCCTCACCGGCGGGGTGGCGATGCTGCCTGCCAACGTGTCCGACTTCGCCGACGGCCTGGAGGTCGACGCGGGTGAGATCAACCTCTACCTCGCGGTGCGGGAGGCCGCCCGCGCCCGGCTCTTCGCGGCCGTGCCCTGGCTGGGGCCCGCGCTCATCGCCGCCGTCCAGTCGTATGCCGGGGACATCTCGATCGACACCGAGGGCATCGAGCGCGCCGTCGCCGATGCGGACCCCAGCGACCCGGCCGCCATGCAGGAGGCGTTGCAGGGTTCCTTGTTCAGCGCCGAACCGTCGGAGGCGCAGCAGCGCGCACTGGCGCATCTGGAGACCTTGTTGGCGCTCGTCGAGGGTTGGGTGGACGTCGTGGCGAACGAAGCGGCAGGTCAGCACCTGCCGCACACCACGCAACTGTCCGAAGCGGTTCGGCGCCGTCGCGCCACCGGTGGCCCGGCCGAACGCGTCTTCGCCTCGCTCGTGGGTCTGGAGCTGCGTCCGCGCCGGTTGCGGGACGCCGCGCAGGTCTTCACCCAGCTCGAGGAGGCGCTGGGCCAGTCCGCGCGCGACGAGGCGTGGAAGCACCCGGACTTCTCCCCCACGGCCGCCGACCTGGACGACCCCCAGGGCTATGTCCGTCGTCGCCGGTCGCCCGGCGAGGAAGCCGCCGCGCCGGACGAGGTCGACGCCGCACTCGAAGCGTTGCTCGCACAGGGTGCAGCAGAGCTCGACGCCGAGCGCGAGGGCAAGGACGAGAAGGGCGACGACCAGGACGACCAGGGCGACGCGTGACAGCAGGCACTTCCTCGGCCGGCGCGAGCAGCTCGCGGAAGGCGTTGCGGGACAACGCGTTCGAGGTTCTGCGCAGCGCACCGCCGACCCCGACACGTGACGCGTTCGAGCGACACCTTGCGGCATACGACGACGCATTGTGGCGTGACGGGCCGCCCGAGCACTTCACCGCGAGCGCGGTGGTCTTCTCCGCCGACCTGACGCAGGTGTTGCTCGTGCTGCACAAGAAGGCACGACTGTGGCTGCAGCCCGGTGGCCACTTCGAGGCGGGCGACCGGACGGTCGGGGGCGCCGCACTGCGTGAGGCGACCGAGGAGTCGGGCATCCACGGCCTGCGTGCCGCACCGGGCGCGCTCTTCCTGCATCGACACCAGCTGCCCGCGACCTTCGGTCGCTGCACCGCACACTGGGACCTGCGCATCGCCGCGACCGCACCGGAGGATGCCCGGATCTCGGTGTCCGAGGAGTCCGACGACGTGCGCTGGTGGCCGATCGATGCACTGCCGCAGCCGACCGACCCCGAGCTCGCGGACTGCATCGGCGATCTTCGCGCGGGCCTGGTCCGCGTCTGAGACCCGGGCCGCTCAGCGGTCTCGCCCGAGTCCGGCCTCCCTTGCTCGCACGATCGCGGCCGAACGGTCCGACACCTGCAACTTGGCCAGGATCGCGGACAGGTGGTTGCGGACGGTCTTGTCGCTCAGCCCGAGCGCCGTCGCGATCGCCGAGTTGCGCCGGCCGGCCGCCAGCAGGTCGAGCACCTCACGCTCGCGCGCGGTCAGCTGCGGAAACACTCCCTGCGCGAACCGACTCGTCGCCTCCAGATAGAAGCCGACGATCCGGCGTGCGACCGACGGCCCGAAGGCCGTGCCGCCGGCGGCCACCGTCAGGATGGTCGCGACCAGTTCGTCCGCGTCGGCCCCCTTCAGCAGGTAGCCCTTCGCCCCGGCGCGCATCGCACCGAAGACGCTCTCGTCGTCGTCGTGCATGGTCAGCACGAGCACCGGGAGATCCGGGCTCGTCATACCCAACGCACGGACGACGCCGATCCCGTCGAGGTCGGGCATCCGCAGGTCGGTGACCACCAGATCCGGGTCGGTCCGGTCGACCAGGTCCAGCAGTTCCCGTCCGCTGCTGGCCTCACCGATCAGCGCGACCCGAGGCTCGCAGGCGAGCACCGCCGCAACGCCGTACCGATACATCGGGTGGTCGTCCGCCAGCACCACCCGGACCGGGCCGTTGCCCGTCACCGCGGTGTCCCGTCGGGCGGAAGTCCGGCGCCAGGGCGCACGTTCGGCGCGATCGTGGCGCGCAGCGGCAGCGCCACATGCACACACGTGCCTCGCGGCGACCGGTCGCACAGCGTGAGGGTGCCACCGACCGACTCGGCCCGCTCCCGCATCGATGCCCTGCCGACACCCGGGCTCGAGCCACCCAGCCCGACGCCGTCGTCGCAGACCTCCAGGACGAGCGTCGTCGCCTTGCACCGCAACGACAGGTGCGCCGAGGTCGCAGCGGCGTGCCGCACCACGTTGGTCACCGCCTCCGTGGCGATCCGGTGCAGCGCCACCTCGATCGGCAGATCGACCGCCGGGAGCGGCCCGACGTCGACCGTCACGTGCACCGCACCGAGCGCATTGACGGCTTCGACGTGGGCGTGCAGCGCATCGGCAAGGTGACCGTGCTCCAGACCGGCAGGACCGAGATCTTCGATCAGGCAGCGAATTTCGTCCACCAGCTGCTTGATCTCACCGTGGACCACGCCCAGGATCTCGCGGGTCCGATCCGGTCGGTCACTGCGCAACGCCGCCTCGATGCCCAGGGCCGCACCGGAGAGCGAGGGGCCCACGCCGTCGTGCAGGTCCGAACGCAACCGGCTGCGCTCGGCGGCTCGCACCTCGATCACGCGGGCACGGGACTCCTCCACATCGCGGGCGAGCCGGGTGGCGTGGACCGCGACGGCGACGGGCACCGCGAGGACCTCCATCAGCGCACGTTCCGCACGCGACGGCGGGTCGCTGGGCGTGCGCCAGCACACCCGCAGGGTGCCGACCGGGCCGCTGGCACCGCTGAGCGCGACCTCGTGCGCCGTGTGTCCCTGCGGCCGGCCGGCCGTCGCCAGGACCTGCTCGTCCTCGGCCCGCACCTCGACGTACGGCGAACGCAGCGACTGCGCGACCGCCGCCACCAGCGCCTCCAGGTCCGGTCCGAGCGGGCCGCTGAGGACCGGACCGAGGCGGCCGAGCGCGCGGGCCGGGTCGGCACGATCGCCATACACGAAGCGGCCGATCCAGCGGGACAGCGACTTGTATGCCGGCTGCGCCAGGACCGCGACCACGCCGGCGGCGAAGAACGTCGGCACCGCGTGGGACGAGGACACCACGCCCGCGGCCGCGACCGCCACGAAGTAGGCACCGGCCGCGAGCCCGATCAACGCGCCGTAGAGCAGCCCGCTGCGCAGGATCAGTTTGACGTCGAACACGTCGTAGCGCACCACCCCGATCAGCAGCGTCAGCGTCGTCAGGAGCGTGAGCGCGAAGAGCACGACCGGCGGGGCATTGACCACGGCCGCGACGATCACGGGGAGCACGGAGACGACCAGCCAGGCCAGTTGCTCGCGTTCGGGTGACCGCGCCCGGGCGAGGCGGCGCAACGTCCAGCCGATGGTGATGACGGACAGCACGACGGAGGTGACGGCCGCGACGATCGCCACCGCGAGGAGGATCGACTGGAAATGACCTCGGGTCAACGGATTCGGGCCGAGACGGCGCCCGGGCGCGACGCCGTCGTATGCGTCGTCGAGACCCGAGAGCGCCAGCCCCAGCACGACACTGGCCGACCAGCCGACGCGCACGATCCATCGTCCCCACCGTGTCGTCGCGTGCCCGCTGGGGTAGATCGCCGGGAGCACGGTCGCACCCAGGAAGATCGCGGTCACCCAGCTCCAGGAGCCGAGCCAGGCCAGCGCCGTTCGTCCTGGCAGCGGTAGGTGGTACGACGCCAGCGCCCAGCCCTCGGCCAGGACGGCCAGCGCGTTGGCTGCACCGACATACATCAGCAACCAGCCGACGCGGTGCAGTGGGCGCAACCACATCAGCACCATCGCCACGGCACCGAACACCAGGCCGTTCACCAGATTGTTGAGCACGTTGTCGTGCATCATGCCGCCCAGGCTGCGACGGCCGGGGCCGTGCGTGAGCAGGCCGCCTCCGGCCGATGCCCCGACCACCAGGACGCCGCACGCGATGCCGACCCAGCGCGCGCCGACACGCGGCCCGCGCAGCATCGCGGGTGCGGTCGGTGTGATGGCTGCGGTCATGCTTCCTCCAGGAGACAATCTTGGTCCCGAAGTCGCCCCCGCGTCTGCAGCTTCCGCCGGGAAACCGTCCCGGCCCGACCGGGACGCATGACCCTGTCGTTCGTCGCCGCCGGGCAGCACGCTCCTTCCACGCGCCCACCCCGAGCGCTCGGACAAGGAGTCAGATGATGAAACAACTACTACGAGCACACCCGTTGCCGGTCCTCGGCGGTCTGCTCGCCCTGGCCTTCGTGCTGTTCATGCTCAGCGGCATTCCCGCGCTGAAGGACGCCCAGCACGGGTGGTATCTGGTGCTCGGCGACATCTGCTGGTTCGGGTTCCTGCTCAGCGCGCTGGCATTCGTCGTGTGCGGCGGCTACACGATGGCGCGCAGGGCCCGGCACCCACGGAGTGCGTTGTGATGCGGCACCGCACGCTGATCTGCGCGGGCGCACTCGTCGCCGCCACGTCGTTGCTCGCGGCAGCCGGCCCGGCTCACGCGAGCGGACTCCAGCGCTTCGACAACACCTGGACCGAGCAGGATTTCAGCCACGGCGACGAAATCGGAGCGGGCTGCCCGTCGTTCGTCGGCACCCTGGAGGAGGACCTGAGCGGCCGGGACGTCGGCTTCCTCACCGCGGACGGGATCGCGCACGTGCACACCACGGTGCAGGGCGTGGTCACGTTGACGCCGGACGACCCGGCCGACCCGTCGTTCCACGGGTCCTACGCGATGGTGCAGACGGGCACCTACACCGACGGCGGATCGGGCACCAAGGTGATGACGCGTGCGGTGAACGGCACGCTCGCCGGAAGCGACGGGTCGTCATACCAACTGCACGAGACGCTGCACCTGACGACCGACGGTCGGGGTCGATCGACCGTGTCGCTGGATCACCTGAGCTGTAGCTGACCCGCCGGACCGGTCAGCTGCCGAGTGCGGCGGTGCCGGGCACGTCCGGCTCCTCGTCGGTGTCCCCGGCCGGGTCGGCCGCCTCGGCCGGGAGACCGGCACCGAACGCGACACCGTCGAGGTAGCCGCGTGCCCGCTCCAGTTGTGGGTATGCCTCGAGCAGTGCCCAGAAGCTCTTGCCGTGGTCGGGCTGCAACAGGTGCGCCAGCTCGTGCAGCAGCACGTAGTCGCTGACGTAGTCGGGCATGCCCTGCAACCGATCGGACAGCCGGATCGTCCCGTTGACCGGGGTGCACGACCCCCACCGCGCGTGCTGATTGCCGACCCACCGCACCGACGTCGGACGGGCCAGGCCGCCGAGGTAGCGCGCGGACAGCTGCATCGCGCGCTGCATCAGCTCGGCGTCGGTGGAACGCCCCCGCGTGGCGGCGGCCTGCACCTTGCGCACCATGTCGGCGACCAGCCGCTGCTCGTCCTTCTTGGACAACCGGGCAGGCACCAGCACCACGATGCGCTCCCCGTCGCGGTAGGCCGACACCGTGGTGCGGCGGCGGGTCGAGCGCCGCACTTCCACTTCGGGTGTGGGCGACGTCATACCTCGAACCTAAGTGATCCCGGTGACAAAGGCGACCACCCCGATGGCGGGCGTCTACGATGAGGGAGTATTTTTCACAAGGCAATTTCGTATTAATTGCGCGCACCCAGACTCCCGAGGATTGTGATGACGACTGAACTGCCGATCACCGAGACCACCCACAGCTGCGGCTGCGGCGAGTCCCACGCGGCCCACCTGCCCGAGCTCGACACCCGGGTGATCCCGCACGAGCTGCGCCATGGTGCCGTGTTCGGAGCGCTGGCCACCCGCCGGCCGGGCACGGGCCTGATCCTGATCGCCTCGCACGACCCGAAGCCGCTGCTCGCCCAGATCGAGCAGCTCGAAGGCGGCAGCATCGAGATCGAATACCTGGTCGAGGGCCCCGAGGCGTGGCACCTGCGCATGACCCGGCGCTGACGACCGCCCCACGCAGCCGCCCACACTTCCCGAGGACCCCCGATGAACCTCGACGCGGCCGGGACGCGAGCGGTGCACGCACCCTCGCGCGCCTGGCTGATGCTCCCAGCAGCGCTCAGCCTGCTGGCCGGGCTGGACGCTGCCCTCATGTTGTCCGGGGTCGCGGCGCCGGTGAGCGGCACGGCGCTCCCGGCACGGCACGGGGTGTTGATGACCCTCGGCTTCCTCGGCACGCTGATCGCCCTCGAGCGCGCCGTGGCACTGCGTGCCCTCTGGGGTTATGCATCACCGGCGCTGCTCGGCGCCGGCGGCGTGGCCCTCACGATCGGATTGCCGGCTCATGTCGGTGCCGTGCTGCTCGCCGACGGGGGTGCCGTGTTGCTCGCGGTCTACGCGATGCTCTACCAGCGCCAGCACGACGAGTCGACCGCGGTGGAGGCGCTGGCCGCCGTCGCGGCGACCGGCGCCGCGGTGTTGTGGCTGCGTCTGTCGATCGCCGAACTCCTGCTGTGGCTCGTCGCTTTCGTCGTTCTGACGATCACGGCCGAGCGCGTCGAGCTGGCTCGTCTGCACCTTCCTCCGCTCGCCGGTCGGCTGCTGCTGGTCGCTGCGGTCCTGGTGCTCGCGACGGCGGTCGTCTCGCTCGCATGGCCCGACCTCGGTGACCGAGCCGCCGGCGCCGTGCTGCTCGTCCTCACCGGCACCCTGGTCGTGTATGACGTGGCGCGTCGCACCATCCGGCTGCCGGGCCTGCCGCGCCTGTCCGCGGCCGCCCTGCTGTGCGGTTACGTGTGGCTCGCCGTCGCGGCCGTCGTCTGGCTGTATGCCGGCACTCCGACCACGCAGGCGCAGTACGACAGTGCGGTGCACGGGGTGTTCCTCGGCTTCGGCATGTCGATGGTCATCGCGCACGCACCGGTGATCCTGCCCGCCGTCATCCGGCGCCCGCTCCCCTACCGTCGGATGCAGTGGGCACCACTCGTGGTGCTCCAGGTCAGTCTCGTCATACGCATCGCCGGCGGGAACGCCCTCGGAAACGAACAACTCTGGAAGACAGGAGCCGTGCTCGGCGTGATCGCACTGCTGTTGCTGCCCGTCACCGTCCTGGCAAGCATGCTCACTGCGCGAAGGCCCGCCCGATGATCGGTGCGCCATCGACGCGGCCGGCAGGCCCCACCCGCGGCAAGTGGGCGCTGCGCGACCAGCCCGCCGTGGCCTGGCTGGTCGCCGCGGTGGCGGTGGCCCTGCTGCACCCCGTCGTGGACGACTCGCACTGGCTGATGGTGCACATGATCCTGCTGGGCGCGATGACCCACGCGGCGATCGTCTGGAGCAGCTACTTCGCCGAGGTCGTCATCAAGACTCCGGAGGACATCGACCCCAGGAGCCTGCAGTCGGTCCGCATCGTGCTGGTCGTCGTCGGTGTGCTGTGCGTGCTGATCGGTGTTCCGACAGCGCGCTGGGCGCTGGTGATCGCCGGAGCGAGCCTCGTCTCCGGCGCCGTCCTCTGGCACGCCGTCGCCCTCGCACTGCGATTGCGCAAGAGCGTCGCGCGCCGATTCCGCACCACCGTCTTCTACTACCTCGCCGCCGCGGTGTGTGTGCCGGTCGGTGCCGGATTCGGCACCGCACTCGCCAAGGGCCCCGGCGAGCAGTGGCACGGGCGGCTGGTGCTGGCCCACTCGATGACGATGTTGCTCGGCTGGCTCGGGCTGACCGTGCTGGGCACTTTGCTCACGCTGTGGCCGACCATGCTGCGCACCCGCATGGACGAGCGCGCCGAAACCCTTGCCCAGCAGGCACTCCCCATCGTCGTCGTCGGACTGATCGCCATCGATTCGGCAGCCCTGATGGGCCTGCGGATGGCCGCGGTCGTCGGCCTGGTGATCTACCTGGCCGGGGTGTGCTGGTGGGGCCGCGCCCTGGTGCGGCCCGTGCGGGCGAGTCCCCCGAGACACGCCTCGGCATACTTCGTCACCGCAGCCGTCGTGTGGGGCGCCGTCGTGCTGGTGCTCGTGCCGATCCGGGTCGCATCGGCACACTCGTGGGGCGGCATCACCGACGGCTATGACCCCATCGCGACCATCGCCGCCGTCGGCTTCGCCCTCCAGTTGCTGACCGGCGCGATGTCCCACCTCGTGCCGGTCGTGATCGGTGGCGGCGCGCAGGTGATCCGCGCCGCGCAGCAGCACTTCGACCGCTTCGTGATCGCCCGGCTCACCGTCGTCAACCTGGGGCTGCTGCTGTGGGTGACGCCGACACCACCTGCCATCCGCGACACGGCGCAGGTGCTCGTGCTGCTCGCCCTGGTCGCCCTCGTCCCGCTGATGCTGCTCGGCATCGCCGCGGCGGTCCGCATGCGGCGCCAACTCACCGACGACCCCAGCCTGCGCGGCCGCAAGCTGGGTGTCGACCCCGGCATCTGGTCACCGGGCCAGCTGGTCACCGGCGTCGCGGTGCTCGCCCTGGCCGTCAGTGTCGCCGTCGCCTGGAACCCGAGCGGGATCACCTCGGTGAATTCCGCTGCGGCACCTACAGGTTCGGTCCAGCAGACGGGCAAGACCACGACCGTGCGCGTCACCGCGAACAACATGCGCTTCCACCCGTCGTCGGTCACCGTGCCCAAGGGCAACAAGCTGGTGGTGGTCCTCACCAACACCGACAGCACCACCTCACACGACATCTACTTCCCGAACGGCGCCAAGGCGCCGCTGCTGTCCAAGGGGCAGACCGCCACGGTCGATGTCGGGGTGATCACCAAGAGCATGCAGGGATGGTGCACGGTCATCGGTCACCGCGCCATGGGGATGGTCTTCGACATCAAGGTCAAGGGCTCCTCGCCCGCGACCATGGCGGGCGGTGCCGCGATGGACATGTCCGGTGGCACGACGTCCGCCATACACCCCGACACCAGCGTGCCGGCGTCGTTCCACGCAGCAGACGCGGCGTTGCCACCTCTCACCGACACCAAGGTCCACCACGTGACCCTGGTCGTGCGCGACGCGAAATTGCAGGTGGCGCCGGGCATCTGGCAGACCCGGTGGACCTACAACGGACAGGTGCCCGCGCCCGTCCTGCACGGCCGGGTCGGCGACACCTTCGTCGTCAAGCTGACCAACAAGAGCTCGATGGGCCACTCGGTCGACTTCCACGCCGGCGACATCTCACCGGACAGACCGATGCGGACCATCCAGCCCGGGCAGTCGCTGACCTACACCTTCACCGCGCACCGGGCGGGCATCTGGCTCTACCACTGCGCGACCATGCCCATGTCGGCGCACATCGCCGCAGGTATGGCGGGCGCGGTCGTCATCGAGCCACCGCACCTGCCTGCGGTCGCCAAGAGCTACGTGCTGGTCCAGTCCGAGGCGTATGTCGACGGCAACGGCCGCTCCTCCGTCAAACCGGTCAACGCCGACGCGGTCGCTGCCCGCAAGCCCAGCTTCATCACCTTCAACGGCATGGCGAACCAGTACGACTACCGACCGCTGACCGCGAAAGCCGGGGAGCGAGTGCGCATCTGGGTGCTCGATGCCGGCCCCAACGAACCGTCCAGCTTCCACGTCGTCGGGACCCAGTTCGACACCGTCTACAAGGAGGGCGCCTACCTGCTCAAGGACGGCAAGGATGCCTTCGGCGACACCGACGGCGGCTCGCAGACGCTGTCGCTGGCCCCGGCCCAGGGTGGGTTCGTGGAGTTCACCCCGACCGCAGCAGGTCACTACTCCTTCATCAGCCACATCATGAGCGACGCGGAAGCCGGCGCACACGGCACGCTCCGGGTGTCCGGCCGGTAGCACCACCCGCGCGGGTGACCTGTGGACAACTTCTGCGGGCCGACGCGCTCCGGTGGCACGGTGGCTGCCTCGCCACTTCATCGTCAGTCCACCACGGAGGCGCCATGGGAGCACTGCCGCAGACCTTCGACCGGCCCGGCCTGCCGGACCGGATCGGCCTACGCCGGCGCAGCGAGGGCTCCGTGCTCGTCACCGGGCCGGCCCCGGGCAGCTTCCTGCTGTCCGGACTCACCGCGGCCGAGACCACCGCGGTCCTCGATCTGCGGGCAGCTGCCCGGACGCCACAGCACGCGCGCGAACGCACGCCACCGACCCGTCGGTGGGAGGCGCTGCTCGCGCTGGTCCACCAGGCCGCGGGGCGGTTGACACCGCCGGCCGCACGGCCGCAGGTCGTCGTCCTCGGGGACGGCCCGCTGCCGGACGAGATCCGACGCGCTCTCGCACCCGTCACCCAGCGCCTCGTGCCCGAGGCGGAGGCACTGGCCGCGCTGCACGCCGACGCCGCCATACACCCACCGGACCTCGTGGTGCTGCCCGCGATCGACGCGGTCACTGCCCTGGCAGGTCACCAGTGGCACGCCCGAGGGATCCGCCAACTGCCGATCGTCGTCTCGGGCGGGTTGTTGCAGGTCGGGCCCCTCGTGCGGCCGCACCAGGGCCCGTGCCTCGGCTGCCTGGACCTGCACCGCGGCGCGCGTGATCCCGACTGGGCCTCGTGGCAGGCCGCCCGGGTCGGGGTGCCCGACCACGAGCAGGACCTGGACGCCGCACCGGAGCTGAGGAGCGCCGCGGCCGCGCTCGCCGCGTGGGTCGCGGCTGCGGACCACCTGGACCGGGTGTTGCCGCCCGGTGTCAGCCTCAGCATGCAGCGCCCGCACCCGCGGCTGCGTCACCACTTGTGGACGCGGCACCCGTCCTGCCACGGCTGCGCTGTCGCAGGGGTGACAATGGACGCGTGAGCGATCTACCCCGCAAGACCGTCGTGCGTGCTGCGCGGCTGGCCACGCTGCCCATCGGCTTCGGCGCGCGCGCCGCGGTCGGCCTCGGCAAGCGTGTCGGCGGCCGCCCCGCGGAGGCGGTGACCGCGGAGCTCCAGGCGCAGACCGCTGAGCAGTTGTTCAAGGTGCTCGGCAACCTCAAGGGCGGCGCCATGAAGTTCGGTCAGTCGCTGTCGATGTTCGAGGCGGCGCTGCCGGAGGAGCTCGCAGCGCCATACCGCTCCATGCTGACCAAGCTGCAGGACACGGCACCGGCTATGCCCACCGCGTCCTTGCACCGGGTGCTGCGCGAGGAGCTGGGCACCCGGTGGCGGTCGAAGTTCACCGAGTTCGACGACGAGCCCCGTGCCGCGGCATCGATCGGGCAGGTGCACCACGCCGTGTGGCGTGACGGGCGCGAGGTCGCGGTCAAGGTGCAATACCCCGGTGCCGCCGAGGCGCTGATGTCCGATCTCAACCAGCTGTCCCGCGTCGCGCGGCTCAGCACCAGTTGGGTGCCCGGTCTGGACGTCGTGCCGATCCTCGCCGAGCTCAAGGGTCGTATGGCGGAGGAGACCGACTACAGCCTCGAGGCGGCGATGCAGGAGCAGTTCGCCGAAGCGTTCGCCGACGACGCCGACTACCTCCTGCCGGAGGTCGTCCTCGCCACCCCGCGGGTCATCGTGAGTGAGTGGATCGATGGGGTGCCGCTCTCCCGGATCATCGAGTCGGGCAGCCGGCCGGAGCGCGATCGGGCCGCAGCACGCTACTTCGAATTCCTGGTCAGCGGGCCCGAGCGGGCTGGCCTGCTGCACGCCGACCCGCACCCGGGCAACTTCCGGCTGCTGCCCGACGGGCGGCTCGGGGTGCTCGACTTCGGCGCCGTCAACCGGTTGCCCGACGGGCTGCCGCGTCCGATGGGCGAGCTGATCACTGCCGCGCTGCAGGACGACGAGCTGACGCTGCTCGACGGGCTGCGTGACGAGGGCTTCGTCAAACGGTCGATCGACGTCGACGCGCAGGACGTGCTCGACTACCTCGGAGTCTTCCTGAAACCGTTGCGCACCAACGAGTTCCGCTTCGACCGCGACTGGCTGCGCGGCATCTTCAACTTCCTCAACGACCCCCGCAACGCCACCTTCACCGTCGGCCTGCGGCTCAACCTGCCACCGAGTTACGTGATGATCCACCGGGCCTGGCTCGGCGGCATTGCCGTGCTGTGCCAGATCGGCGGGACCGTCCCCGCACGGGAGATCTTCGACCAGTGGGTCCCCGGCGCCGACCTGCCGCCGCTCGACTGAAGCCGGCTGTGGGCTCACCCCGCGCCGCGCGTGTCCGTGCGTCCGTGCGTGCGTTCGTGCTTTTCCCGCGACGGTCGCCCCTTCGTCACCCGTTCCGCGCCATAACCCCGTGCGTTTCCCGCGACGGTCGCCCCCTTCGTCACCCGT
>Ga0164242_10004863_pt1 | contig 15011 bp, 15 predicted proteins | sample OricomgcompostMG_FD_108783 | JGI IMG/M metagenome (GOLD analysis project Ga0164242, IMG submission 108783) | Miracle-Growth compost microbial communities from Emeryville, California, USA - Original compost - Miracle growth compost (MG) ... | reverse complement strand
GCGAAGACGACGAAGAGCGCCAGCACGACGGCGCCGATCGCAATGCCGGTCAGGGGAACATCGCTGTTGCGGGTCTTGCTCACGGGTCTCTCCTCGCTCGTGGTCGCAGTCACGCTACCCGGCGGAGCGTGACCGCCCGCAACCGGGCCGACCACCGGTCGCCGGATAGGCTCCGCACGTGAGTCACGACGTGCCGGCCCTGGTAGCGCACACCACGGTGGTCGACGACGTCGGCGCGCTGCTCGACCTCGTTCCGGCGTCGGCCGATCTCGTCTCGTGGGTACGCCGAGGCGAGGGCCTGGTCGGCTGGGGCACGGCAGCCACCGTGCGCACCACCGGCCCCACCCGCTTCGCGGACGCGGTGAAGTGGTGGTCGGAGCTGGTCGCCCGCGCCACCGTGACCGATACCGTCGGCGAGCCCGGCAGCGGCCTGGTCTCGTTCGGCTCGTTCGCCTTCGCCGACACCGACGCCAGCGTGGCCTCGGCCTCGCCCGACGTGTCGGTGCTGACGGTGCCGTCGCTGGTGGTCGGCCGACGGGGCCCCACCACCTGGGTGACGACGATCGCCGCGGCGACCGGGTCCGCGCCCGTCGAGCCCGCGCCCACCAAGCCTGCGCTGCCCCGAGCCTGTCGCGGGGTCGAGACGCCGACACCGGCCGATGCACCGCCGCCCCCGCGTGAAGTGGTCTTCAGCGACGGCGCCCGGGACGGCGAGACCTGGATGAGCGTCGTCGCCGACGCGGTCGCCCGGATCAACCGCGGCGACCTGGAGAAGGTCGTGCTGGCGCGTGACCTGATCGCCACCGCCGCCGAGGAGATCGACGTGCGCTGGCCGCTGACCCGGCTCGCCGCCGCCTATCCGATGTGCTGGACGTTCCACGTCGACGGGCTCTTCGGCGCGACGCCGGAGCTGCTGGTGCGCCGCGAGCGCGGTCTGGTGACCTCGCGGGTGCTGGCCGGCACCATCCGCCGTACCGGCGACGACGAGCACGACCTGACCCTGGCCGCCACGCTGGCCCGGTCCTCGAAGGACCTCGAGGAGCATGAGTACGCCGTCAGGTCGGTGGCCGACGCGCTCGAGCCGCACTGCTCGTCGATGAACGTGCCGGAGTCGCCGTTCGTGCTGCACCTGCCCAACGTGATGCATCTGGCCACCGATGTGACAGGGGTGGCGCATGACGACCGCACCTCGCTCGAGCTGGCCGAGGCGCTGCACCCCTCCGCCGCCGTCGGCGGCACTCCGACAGCGGCCGCGGTCGCCCTGATCGCCGAGATCGAGGGCATGGACCGCGGCCGCTATGCCGGCCCGGTCGGCTGGATGGACGCCTCCGGCGACGGCGAGTGGGGGATCGCCCTGCGCTCGGCCCAGCTCGCCGGCAACACCGTCCGGCTCTTCGCCGGCTGTGGCGTGGTCGGCTCCTCCGAGCCGGCGGATGAGCTGGCCGAATCGCAGGCGAAGCTGGTGCCGGTGCGGGACTCGCTGGGCGGGTAACACGCTGTTACCTCGGGTAGACGGTCGATGCATCGACCGTCTACTGCGTGTAACAGCGTGTTACCCCTCCGCGGAGCGTCGACTCAAAGCCCCAGCCGCTCTTTCCAGCTGCCCATCCCGATGGTCCACTCGGTCACCACCCGCTTGCTGATCGCGCCGGCGGTCCAGAAGGGGTCGCCGTCCAGCCACGCCTCGAGCTCGGTCGGCTCGGCCTGATAGACGATGACGGCGCCGCCGGCCGCGGTGGGGCCGCTGAGCACCAGGCCCTCACGGGAGTCGAGGAACGCCCGATGCGACGGTCGCAGCTCGTCGCGCGTGGCGTCGGTGCCCTCGCCGTACTCGTAAAGAACAACGCTGATCTGTGCCATCAGAGGTCCTCCCCGTCCTTGAGCCGCTTGAACTCCAGGCCTTCCTTGGGCAGGAACGCCGAGAGCAGGTTATCGACGACGCCGTGGCCGGCCTCGCTGTAGATCCGATCGTGGATCGCGATGCTGGTGGGCGCCTTGACCTCGCGGATGAAGTCGATCAGCTCGGCGGCGCGGGCCCACGGGGCGGATGCCGGCGCGAGCAGTACGTCGACGTCCATGCCCGGCCCGGTCAGCGCATCGCCCGGGTGATAGACGCGCTGCTCGCCGAGGGTGAGGACGAAGCCGCTGTTGTAGAACCGCGGAAGCTCGGGGTGGATCACGGCGTGGAGCTCGCCGACGGCCGTGACCGGGACGCCGACGTCGAAGGAGTCGCCGGGCGCCACGACGGTGGTGCGTTCGAAGACCTCGGGCGCATCCTCACGGATCTTGGCCGCGACCGCGTCGATGGTCCACACCGGCGCGTCGACGGCCTTGAGGTGGTCGGGCAGATAGTGATCGACGTGCTCGTGGGTGATCAGGATCGCGTCGGCGCCGTCGAGCGCCTCGCGGTCGGTGAAGACGCCGGGATCGAACACCACCGTGGTGCCCTCATGCTCGATCCGGACGCAGGCATGGCCGAACTTGGTGATCCGCATGCGGCCACTTTATTGCCGGAGCGGTCAGACCAGCTGGGGCACCCGACCGACGACGCCCTCAGGCGAGAGGTAGGCGCCGTCGTCGAACAGGATGACGCCGTTGCAGAGGACCTCCCAGCCCTGCTCGCTGTGATCGGCGGCGACGTGAGCGCTGCAGCACTCGGGCGCGGTGGCGTCCGGGCAGTGCGGAGTGTGGTTGCACATGCTTCCCCCAGATGGATGGACGGCCCGGAGCAGGTTGTGCTCCGAGTGGTTTGTTCCGGTATGTCCGATGATGCGCCCGAGCACCGACAGATTCGTGCCACTTGTTGCGTTCCGTGGAAAAAGTCGCCGGATCGTCATCTCGCCCCCGTCTATTCGGGCTACCCGTGGTGATCCTGAGCCCTCAACCGGGTCATCCGGCATTGCCGCGGCAACCGGACCAGCACCGGCGGTCAGGCGCGGTCCGGCGGTCAGGCGGTCCGCCGGTCAGGCGGTCAGGCGGTCAGGCGGTCTGGTGGTGCACGTAGCACCAGCGCCAGTCCTCGCCCGGCTCACCGGACTGGATGACCGGGTGGGCGGTCTCGTGGAAGTGCCGGGTGGCGTGCTGGCGCGGAGAGGAGTCACAGCAGGCGATGTGCCCACACGCCAGGCAGCGCCGCAGTGCCACCCACCGGGCGCCCTCCTCCACACAGTCCGCGCAGGCCAGTTCCTCCGCCTCCTCGGCGGAGAGCGCCGGCACGGCCTGGTGCCGTTCGAGATCCCGGCACGCCACGGCGTGGAAACGGCGTTCGTGCAGCGTCTCGCGCACCTCGGTCCGGGCGTCCTCGGCCATGCCGAGCATCGACTCCTCGACGTCGAGCATCGCCAGCACGTCGGCCACCACGTCGGAGGCGACCGTGCCCGACTTGCGGATCTCCAGCACCCGCGCCCGCTCGGCAGCGATCATCTCGGCGCGCACCCGGTTGTAGAGCTCACTGGGCGACTCCTCCCCAGCCACCGTGCCGAGCCGCTCCCAGGCCGCGAAGTTGCGCATGTCGACACGCTGCCGGACGAGGTCGATCACGCCGTGGGCATCGTCGTACTCCAGCTGTTCCAGCGCCTCCAGGCCGGCCTTGCCGGCCTGCTGCAGCAGCGTCGCGCGGGCGAGAGCGTCCTCGGCCGGGTCCGGCGACGGCACCCGCAGCCGCCGCGCCAGCCACGGCAGCGTCAACCCCTGCAGGAAGAGGGTGCCAGCCACGACGGTGAAGGCGATCAGCAGCAGCACCGCGCGGTGCGGGGCGCTCTGCGGGATGAGGTACGCCGCGGCGAGCGTCACCACGCCGCGCATCCCCGTCCAGCCCAGGATCACCGAGTTGCTCCACCGCGGCCGGCGGCCGGTCAACGGGTCCGGGCCGCGCAGCAGCAGGAAGCGCACGATGAGGACCCACGCCATCCGGATCACCACCACGCCGAGAAGGGTGCCGACGCAGACCGTCACGATCCGGCCGGCACTGAGCGGGCTGTTGCGCACATCGTCGAGCAGCCAGTCGACCTGCAGGCCGATCAGGAGGAAGACGGTGTTCTCCAGGATGTAGGCGATGGTGCGCCAGTTCATCCGCTCGGCGATCCGCGACTGGGCGGTCTGCAGCACCGGCGCCCGATGGCCCAGCAGGAGGCCCGCCACCACCACCGCGATGACGCCGGAGGCCTGGATCTCCTCGGCCAGGAGGTAGGCGGCGAACGGCACGACCAGGGACATGCCGGTGTCGAAGACCGGGTCGGTGACGTGCTTGCGCAGGTAGCCGACGACCAGGTAGACGCCGACGCCGATCACCACGCCTCCGCCCGCGGCGCGGACGAAGTCGAGCCCGATGTGCCACAGCTGTACGCCGCCGGCCAGCGCCAGGATCGCCGTCCGCAGCGAGACCAGTGCGGTGGCGTCGTTGAGCAGCGACTCACCCTCGAGGATGGTGACGAGTCGTCGCGGCAACCCGATCTGGCGGGCCACGGCGACCGCTGCGACCGCGTCCGGCGGCGCGACCACCGCCCCGATCGCGAACGCCGAGGCCCAGCCGCCATGCGGCAGCAGGAAATGGACCAGCACGCCGATGCCGAGCGTGGTGGCGACCACCAGACCGACCGACAGCAGCAGGATCGAATGTCGGTTGGCGGTGAAGTCGACGAGTGAGGTCTGGATCGCCGTGGAGTAGAGCAGCGGCGGCAGCAGGCCGAGCAGCACCACCTCCGGCTCCAGGTGCACCTCCGGCATCGCCGGCACGTAGGAGATCGCGATGCCGGCAGCGATCAGCACCAGCGGCGCCGGGATCGGCAGCCGGTCCGAGAGCGCCGTGACCGCCAAGACACCGACGGCCAGGGCGGTCAGGAGGATCGCGATGTGCACGGGGTCATCCTCGCCGTCGGGGCAACACGCTGTCTGCAGGGGTAACACGCTGTCCGCCCGGGTAGACGGTCGACGCGTCGACCGTCTACCGCGTGTAACAGCGTGTTACCCCGGCCGCAGCGCCCGGATGCGCGCGTCCAGCTCCCGCCGATCGGCACGGCCCACCACCGCCTCGATCACCTCGATGCCGCCGTTGGGGTTGGCCAGGGCCTGGTCCAGCTCGACCTTGGAGGTCACCTTCAGATGCGGGGTGCGGGTGGCGGCACACAGCGCCGCGATGTCGACCCGGTGGGGGGTGCCGAAGAGTCGCTCGAAGCGGTCGGCGTACTGCTCCGCGCCCTGCTCGAGGGTCGCGAAGATCGAGCCGCCGTCGTCGTTGACCACCACGATGGTCAGGTCGGGGCGGGGCTCGTCGGGGCCGAGGATGAGGCCGTTGCTGTCGTGCAGAAACGTCACATCCCCCATCAGCGCCAGGTCGCGGCTCGAGTCGCGGCCGAGCGCGGCGCCGATCGCGGTCGACACCAGCCCGTCGATGCCGGCCAGCCCGCGGCTGGCGAGCACCTTGCGGCGGGCGCCCACCTCATATCGCGGCACCATCAGGTCGAGGTCGCGGATCGGGTTCGACGCGCCGACCACGAGCTGACCGCCTGCCGGCAGCGCCGCCGCGACGGCGCCGGCAACCTCCTGCGGCGTCAGGCCGGGCTCCTCGGCGAGCAGCCGGTCCAGCTGAAGCGCCAGCGAGCGGTCGGCCGCCTGCCACTCCGCCAGCCACTCCGGCCGAGCCACCCCTCCGGCGAGTTCGGGTCCCGCCTCCGTCACCGTCGAGCCGGGGGCGAGCCAACGATCGACACGGTGTGGCGGCACCGGCCACACCCCATGCGCCGGTACGCCGACGACCTCGACGTCCTCGCGCGCCAGCAGCCGGGCCACCGGCCGGGAGAGTGTCGGGTGCCCCACCACGACCGCCCGCTCGATCCGCGCGCCGAGCGACCCGGGGGTGAGGTCGCCGAGCAGCAGGCGATAGGTGCGGATGGCGTGGGCGCCGGTGCGGGCACCGCTGGACGGCTCGGCAAGCAGCGGCCAGCCGCCCTGCTCGGCGAGCACCCGTGCCGGCGGGCCGGCGTCGTCGCCGGCGACCACGACGGTCCGCCGCCCGTCAGCGAGCGCGGCGGCCGCCGCCTCGATGAAGCCGGCATCCACCCGCGGCGGCTGCGCGCCTCGAGCAGGACCGGCGATCTCGCCGGGCGCCCAGGTGTCGGGCGGGGTGAGCGGGTCGTCGAGCTGGACGTTCCAGTGCACCGGGCCGGTGGCACCGCGCAGCGCCTCCACCGGCTCGGCGGGCAGCGTCGACGCCACGTCATGGGTCGCCACCAGGGGCCCGAAGATCCCGGCCTGGGCCGTGGTCTGGTTGGCGCTGGTCTCTCGCAGTCGCGCTGGCCGGTCCGCGGAGACGACCACCAGCGGCACCCCGGCGTGGGCCGCCTCCAAGACCGCGGGATGGAGGTTGGCCACGGCGGTCCCGCTCGTGCACATCACCGCGGCGCGTGCGCCGGTCTTCGACAGGCCGAGCGCGAGGAAGCCGGCCGACCGCTCGTCGATCCGGGTATGGAGGCGCACCAGCCCGGCGCGCTCGGCGTCGTACACGGCGAAGGAGAGCGGCGCGTTGCGCGAGCCGGGGGCGAGGACGATCTCGCGCACGCCCGCCTCGACCAGCGCGGTCACGACGGCGCGGGCCAGCGCGGTCGACGTCTCAGGCGAGGAGCTCACTGACCCTCCTCACCCGATCGGTCCACCAAGCCACCCGATCCGGGGCGGCGTGTGAGTGCGAGAGTGATCCAGGGGTCACCCTGACACTCACAACAGGCAGCGCACCGTCGACGACGCGCAGCGGCTCGGTCACCAGGTCGGCGGTCAGGAGCTGGCCGGTCGCCAGGCCGCACGCGTAGGGCAGCTCCGGCAGCGCGGCCGCGAGCGCGACCCCGGCGGCGATGCCGACCGAGGACTCGAGCGCCGAGGAGACCACGACGGGCAGGCCGATGTCCTCGGCGATCCGCAGGCACGCCTGTACGCCGCCCAGCGGCTGCACCTTCAGCACCGCCACGTCGGCGGCCTCGAGCTCCCGGACGCGATAGGGGTCGGCCGCGCGACGGATCGACTCGTCGGCCGCGATCGGGACATCCACGCGGCGGCGGACCAGGGCCAGGTCCTCGACGGCCATGCAGGGCTGCTCGACGTACTCCAGCCCACCGGCGGCGCTGTCAAGCACCGGGATCCCGGCCAGCGCCTCGTCGACCGACCAGAGCCCGTTGACGTCGATCCGGATCCGGCCGCCGGGACCGCCCGCATCGAGCGCGTCCCGGACCGCCTCCAACCGCGCCTGCGCATCGGCGAGCGTCTCGCCCGGGTCGGCGACCTTCACCTTCGCGGTCCGGCAGCCCGACGAGGCCAGCACGATCCGGTGCGCCTCCTGCGGCCCGACCGCGGGGACAGTCACGTTCACCGGCACCGACGACCGCACCGGCGTCGGCCAGTCGCCGCGGGCCGCCTCGAGTGCGCCGGCGAGCCAGGGCGCGGCGACGCCGTCGTCGTACTCGACGAACGGCGAGAACTCGCCCCAGCCGGCGTCCGTCTCGAGCAGCACGCCCTCGCGCACCGTGATGCCGCGGAACCGGGTGGTCATCGGGATCGACCAGACGTGCACGGTCGTCGAGCCTGTCGAGACGCTCACACCATCTCCTTCAGCGCGAGCCGGTCGGTCTTGCCGTTGCCCAGCAGCGGGATCTCGTCGAGCACCACCAGCTCCCGGGGCGCCCAGGCGCGCGGGTGCTCGGCGCCGACCCAGTCCCGGAGCTCCTCGAGCGTGGGTGGCTTCGCGGCTCGCTCCGCTCGCACCTCGACCACCGGAGTCACGAAGGCGACCAGGCGCTGGCCCCACTCCTCGTCCGGTACGCCGAGGGCCTCGGCCGACTCGATCGCAGGATGCTCCCGCAGTCGCCGCGCCACGAGCGCTGCCGGCACGTTGACGCCGCCGGTGACGACCATGTCGTCGATCCGGCCGAGCAGTTGCAGACGACCGTCCTCGTCGATCCGGCCGGCGTCGGAGGTCAGGAACCAGCCGTCGATCAGGACCTCGTCGGTCAGCGCGGGGTCGCCGGCGTAGCCGCTGAAGAGCGTCGGGCCGCTGATCCGGACGCGGCCGTCGGCGCCGATCGCCAGGCCGACGCCGTCGAACGGCAGGCCGTCGTACACGCAGCCGCCGCAGGTCTCGGCGGAGCCGTAGGTGCCGACGACGTTGACCCCCGCCGCGCTCGCGCGCGCACGCAGCGCCGGGTCGATCGGGCCGCCGCCGAGGAGCACGGTGTGGAACCCGCGGAGGGCCTCGGCATCGGCCGGTACGTCGAGGAGGCGGCGCAGCTGGGTCGGCACCAGCGAGACGAAGCCACCCGCGCCGACCTCCCGCGCGGCCTCGGCGAAGGAGGCATGGTCGGCGAGGAGTACCGGCGGCGCGCCAGCGGCCAAGGAGCGGGTGACGACGTTGACGCCGGCGACGTAGGTCTCCGGCAGCGCCAACAGCCACCTCCCCGCACCGCCCAGGCGGCGGGCGGAGAGGTCGATCGAGGCCTGCACGGCCGGGCGCGACAGCTGCACCCGCTTCGGCTTGCCGGTGGAGCCCGACGTCTCGACGATCCACGGCTCGGGCTCGCCCGGCGCCTCCAGCCATGCCGCCAGCGCACCGATCGTGGAGCTGGCGTTATCCATGTGACGAACGCTAGTCGCCCGTGATCCGATACCCGACATGCCCTCCTGTCTCGGATGCCTCGGACCGCTCGGTGAGGGCGGGAAGTGACCACTCGACCCGCCGAAGGTGACCTCTCGACGTGGTGGGGGAAGCTGATGCCGCCACCGGGACTGGTCCGCCGGCTCTCGCTGCAGTCGGTGCTGTTCAAGACCGGTGACGGCGTCTTCCTGACCGGCAGCGCCGTGTTCTTCACCCAGGTCGTCGGGCTCTCGATGGCCCAGATCGGCCTCGGCCTGACCATCGGCGAGGTGCTGTCCGGCATCGTCGCGATCCCGACCGGACGGCTCGCCGACCGGATCGGCCCCAAGCGGGCGTGGGCGCTCGGCGCGGTGCTGTGCGCAGCCGTGTTCGCGGCCTGGCCGTTCGTGACCGGCTTCGCGGCGTACCTGGTGATGGTCACGCTCTACTCCGTCGTGGAGAACGCCGCCGATGCCGGCCGTCAGGCCTACGTGCTCGACGTCGTGCCGACCGCCGAGCGGATCCGCAGCCAGGCGTTCATCTACTCCGCGATGAACGTCGGCTCCACGATCGGCGCCCTCCTGGGCGGCATCGCGCTCGCCTTCGACAGCACCACCATGATGCGGTGGCTGCCCTTCGTCACGGTGGCGGTCTTCCTGGTCAACGCGGTCTTCGTGGCCCGACTGCCGGGCGCCCCTCGCGACCTGCGCACCCGCGAGGAGGCGCGGGTGCGTCCCGAGGGTCCCTCGGCGCTGGCCAACCGCGGCTACCTGGCGCTCCAGTTCTGCATGGGCTCACTGTGGACCAACCAGACCCTGCTCAGCGTGCTGATCCCGCTGTGGCTGGTCACCGAGACCGACTCGCCGCACTGGCTGCTGGCCTGGCTCTTCGGCACCAACACGGTGCTGTGCATCTTCCTGCCGCAGTACACCTCCGCCGGCGTCCGGACGCTTCGCGACGGGCTGCGGCGGGTGCGCTGGTCGGCGGCGTTCTTCATGGTGTCCTGCCTGATCACGATGGTCACCCACTCCACGGCCGGCCTGATCACCGGACTGCTGGTATGGCTCGGCCACCTGACCGTGACCGCGGCCGAGCTGGCGACCGGCTCGGCCGGCTGGATGTTCCAGGCGCGGCTGCAGGACCCGCGCCGCCGGGGTGAGTACGCCTCGGTCGGCGGGCTGCTCAGCCAGCTCGGTGGCCGCTGGGCTCCCGCGCTCTACACCTGGCTGGCGATGACCTGGCAGCACGTCGGTTGGATGCTGATCGGGCTGATCGTGGTGGTCGCCGCGGCCGGCGCCCACCCGGCGATGCGGGCCGCGGAGCGGTTCGCGGAGGAGGAGTTCCCGGTCGAGGTCGAGCTGGGCACAGTCTCTTGACATCAAGATTCATGACATCGAGACTTTGACCATGCGCCGACTGCTGGACCGGATCCTCTCCGACGACCCACTCATCCGGGCGATGTCCTACCAGTCGGTGCTCTCCGCCTTCGGCGAGGGCGCCTTCCTGACCGGCAGCGCCGTCTACTTCACCCAGATCGTGGGCCTGTCGGCGGCCCAGGTCGGGCTCGGCATGACGATCGCCGGGGTCGCCACCTTCCTCTCCTCGGTGCCGCTGGGTCGCGCTGCCGACGCGTTCGGCACCCGCCGGACCTGGATCGCCGGCTCGTTGCTCGAAGCGCTGCTGTTCGGATCCTGGCTGGCGGCGCGGGACTTGGCGGCGTACATCGCGGTGACGACCGCCCTCGAGCTCGCGCAGACCTGGATGCGGGCCGGCCGCAACGCCTACCGGATCGACGTCCTCCCGCACGACGCGCGGGTGCGCTCGCTGGCCTACCTGCGCGCCGCGCGCAACGTCGGCTACACGCTGGGCGCACTCGCCGGCGGCCTGGCCCTCGCGGCACACAGCAACCACCTGGTCGAGGCGGTCCCGGTCGTCACCGCCATCATCCTGCTGGCCAACACCGCCTGGGTCACCCGGCTGCCGCGGCTCGAGGAGCAGGCCCACCACCACACCAGCGACCACGCCGACGCGCTCACCGACCTGGTCGGTGGCAGTGCGCTGCGCAACCGCGGCTTCCTGGCCGCCACCTTCCTCGACGGGGTGCTGGCCACCCATCAGGTGCTGCTCAACGTCGTCATCCCGCTGTGGCTGGTCCAGGAGACCGACGCACCGCGGGTGCTGCTCGCCTGGCTCTTCGGCACCAACACCGTGATGGCGGTGCTGCTGCAGGTGGCGGCCGCGCGGGGCGTCGGCGACGTACCGACGTCGGTGCGGGCCGAGCGTCGTGGCGCCCTGTGCTTCGTGGTCTCGTGCGTGATCGTGCTGGTCACCCACGACACCACCGGCTGGGTGACGATCGGGCTGGTCTGGCTCGGCCACGTCACCGTGACCGGGTCGGAGCTGTTCCAGTCCGCCGGGCAGTGGGGCATCCAGTCCGAGCTGTCCGACCCCCGCCAGCGAGGCGAGTACCAGGGCGTCGCCAACCTCGGCTACACCCTCGGCACGGTATGGGCTCCGGCCGCCTACACCTGGCTCGCGATGAGCTGGGGAGCGGCCGGCTGGCTGGTCGTCGCCGCGATCATCGCGGTGGCGGCCATCCTGATCGCGCCGGCCGCACGGGCGGCCGAGCGCTACCTCGACCAGGCGCCCGCGCCGGCCACCACCTAGCCGCGCTCCGGGCGGCCGGCCACCGCGCTCGCGGCCAGCGCCGGAGCCCGTTCCTCGGCCACGCTGTCGCTCGCTTGGGGCGCCTCGCGGCGTCGCCCGCTTGGTCGCCTAGGCTCTCCGCCGTGGCAACGCCTGCGCAGTGGCTCAAGGGAGCCCGCCCCCAGACCCTCCCCGCGGCAATCACGCCGGTCGTCGCCGGCAGCGGCGTGGCGGCGTACGTCGACGCCTTCTCGTGGTGGCGGGCGCTGCTCGCGCTGGTGGTCAGCCTGGCGCTGCAGGTGGCCTGCAACTTCGCCAACGACTACTCCGACGGCATCCGCGGCACCGACGACGACCGGGTCGGCCCGATGCGGCTGGTCGGCTCCGGCGCCGCCTCCCCGGCGTCGGTGAAGCTGGCGGCGTTCCTCTGCTTCGGCGTCGCCGGCGCGGCAGGCCTGGCGCTCGCGGCGGCGACCTCGTGGTGGCTGGTCGTCGTGGGCGTGCTGTGCATCCTGGCCGCCTGGTACTACACCGGCGGCCGCCGGCCGTACGGCTACGCCGGCCTCGGCGAGGTGATGGTCTTCCTGTTCTTCGGCCTCGTGGCAGTCATCGGCACCACCTACGTGCAGAGCCGCACCTGGGAGTGGGCGGCGCTGTGGGCAGCGATCGGCGTCGGCGCACAGACGACGGGGATCCTGGTCACCAACAACCTGCGCGACATCCCGACCGACCGGGTCTCGGGGAAGAACACCCTCGCGGTGCGGCTCGGCGACGCCGGCACCCGCGTGCTCTACGACGTGCTCATCGCCATCGGCGCGCTCGCCGTGGTGGCCGTCGCCGCCACCACGACCTGGTGGGCGCTGCTCGGCCTGTGCTTCCTGGCGCTCGCCCTGCCGGCGGTACGGGTGATGCGCAGCGGAGCCGTCGGCCCGGCGCTTATCCCGGCGCTGCAGCAGACCGGTCGCGCCGAGCTGGTCTGGGCGGTGCTGGTCGCCGTGCCGCTGATCTTGGCGTGAGCCCGGCCGGCAGGCTCAGGACTTGGACTTGTCGTCCTCCTTTGCCTTCATCGCCTCGAACGCGGCAGCGGCCTTGTGCGCGCGGGCGTCGACACGGGCCGCGAAGGCGTTGCGCTGCGGGTTGAGCAGCGTGTACGACGCCAGCCCGCTGACGATGAACGCGATCACCAGCGCCCAGAACCAGTTGAGGTTGCCGGCGACGGCGATCCAGATCCCGGCGACGATCGCGAACGTGGCGACCAGGACGACCAGGCGCAGCAGGGTGTAGACGACGAACTCCTTCACCCCAACAGGGTACGGAGCAGGCGGTCTCCGGCCTAAACTCGAAGCGTGCTGTGGTTCTGGCTGGTGGTACTGCTGGCCGCGGGCCCGGCGTACCTCATCTGGCGGTACGCGAGCCCGACCGGTCGCCTGCGCGCGGCCGCCCGGCGCCTGCAGCGCGATGCCCGGCCCTATGCGCCGGACGACGACGAGGAGTTCCTCCGCGAGCTGGACCGTCGCAGGCTGCACGGGGACGACTGAGCTGCTCGGCTTGTTTTGACCCCTGAGGGTCAAAACCGAACGTTGTTGGGCAATGCTTTGGGCCTCAACCTGCAGGGCTGACCCCTGGGGGTCAAAACCAACGTGCCAGGTTATCCACAGCCCAGGAACTGACTCGGTTCGGCACGTCACCCGCGGGCATGTCGCCTGCATGACCACAACACTCTCGCCCGACCATCCCTGCCTCACGGCCATCCGGAGCCGACGCGATCTGCTTGCCGAGGGGTACGCCGACACGACCATCCGTGCAGCGGTGAGAGCCGGCGTCCTGCACCGCATCCGGCATGGGACGTACGTCGACGGCCGCGTCTGGGAAGGCCTCGACGACGCCGCGCGGCATGCTCTGCTCGCCCGGGCCGCCTATCGCAGTGCCCGGACCGCGAGCGTGATCTCGCATGCATCGGCGCTCCCGTTCCACGAGGCGCCGGTCTGGGGATTCGACCTCACGGAGGCGCATCTCACGCGAGACGACCACAAGGCCGGCAGGCACGAGTCAGGAGTGCAGCAGCATCGCGGGCTGGTGCTTCCCGAGGATGTCATCGACGTGCACGGCTTACGGGTGATGTCGGCGACCCGGACCGCCTTGGAGGTGACGACCCTCGACTCACCCGAGGCTGCACTGGTTGCGATCTGCTTCCTGCTCCACACCGAGCAGACCACACCCGAGGCGCTGCTGGCGCGGCTCGAGCAGTCGATCACGACCTGGCCGGACACCCTGAGCACCCGGCGGATCCTCGGCTTGGCGGACGCGCGGATCGAGTCGCCTCTCGAGGCCCGCTTCCTCCACCTGTGCTGGCTGACCGGCCTGCCGGCGGCGACGCCTCAGGTCGAGATACGTGACCGAGACGGCAGGCTGATCGGTCGGGTCGACTTCGCCTGGCCACACCTTCGGGCCTTCGCGGAGCTCGACGGCACGGAGAAGTACCTGAAGTACCGCCGTCCAGGCGAGACCGTTGCCGAAGCCGTCGCACGCGAGAAGAGCCGCGAGGACCGGATCCGCGAGATCACCGGCTGGCGGTGCATCCGGCTGACGTGGGCAGACATGGCGTCACCTGCGCGCACCGCCGCGCGGATCCGCGCCGTACTGAGCGGGCTTGCCGCCTGAGACGGGATTGACCCTTGAGGGTCAAAGCCGAACGTTGTGCCCCAAAGCGTCCCCCGTCAACGTTCGGTTCTGACCCCCAGGGGTCAAAACCGCCGACGAGACGCCGTGCGCCGGCAGGCTCGCGTACGAGTGCTGCGACGTGGTCGAGAAGTAGTTGATCCCGATGAAGTTGAACCACAGCGTGGCCAGGCCGACGATCGCGAGGATGGCGGCGTTGCGGCCCTTCCAGCCGGCGGTGGCGCGGGCGTGGAGATAGCCGGCGTACACGACCCAGGTGATGAACGCCCAGACCTCCTTGGGGTCCCAGTTCCAGTAGGAGCCCCAGGCCTGGTGGGCCCAGATCGGGCCGGTGATGAGCACCGCGAAGGTCCACAGCACGAAGCCGAAGGCGTGGATGCGGTAGGCGACCCGATCGAGCGTCGCCAGCGCCGGCACCCGCGACATCCAGCCGCTGGTCGCCTCGGGGTGGCGACGCTTGATCAGGTAGATGATCGAGGCGATGCCGCCGAGGCTGAAGGCGCCGGTCGCGAGCGCGGCGGAGATGACGTGGATGACCAGCCAGTAGGAGTGCAGCGCCTCGGTCAGCGGCTCGACCGGCGTGTAGAGCACCAGCACGCCGACCATCAGGACCACGACCACGAAGGCCACCACGGCCGGCGCCATCCAGGCCAGCTTGAGCCGGGCGTAGAGCAGCACGTAGGCGACCGCCACGATGCACGTCCCCGCGAGGGTGAACTCGTACATGTTGCCCCAGGGGACACGGTGCGCGGCGAAGCCCCGGCTGACGACGGCAGTCACGTGCGCGAGGGCGGCGACACAGGTCAGCAGGTAGCCGAGGCGGCCGAACATCGCGACCCGCTCGGCGCGGTCCTCCTCCTCGGGCGTGAAGCCCGCCGGAGTCTCGACGGGGACGTCGGCGACGTCACCGGCATTGACCAGCGCGCGCTCCTCCACGGCAGTACGCCGGCGGCCGATCAGCGCCGACCACTCCACCAGGTGGCTCAGCAGCGCCAGGAAGTAGACGACCGCTGCGGTCGCCACCGCCCGGTTGCTCAACATCTCCCATGCGTGCTGACTCATGCTTCATCCT
>Ga0164242_10004862_pt1 | contig 15012 bp, 7 predicted proteins | sample OricomgcompostMG_FD_108783 | JGI IMG/M metagenome (GOLD analysis project Ga0164242, IMG submission 108783) | Miracle-Growth compost microbial communities from Emeryville, California, USA - Original compost - Miracle growth compost (MG) ... | reverse complement strand
TCCGGTCATCGCCGGTTGCGGATACGGCACCGCCATCGCAAAGCAGTTTGCACAGGATGCCCAAGCATCAGGAGCAGATGGCATCCTTCTCCTGCCCCCCTACCTGCTGAAGTCGGAACCCGCGGGCATCATGGCGCATGTCGAAGCCGTCTGCGCCTCGACCGATCTCGGCGTCATCTTCTACAACCGCGACAACGCCATTATCGACGACCGCACATTGGAGCAGCTATGCGACCGCTGCCCCAATCTCGTCGGCTTCAAGGATGGATACGGCGATATCGAATTGATGACCCGCATCTACGCCCGGCTCGGCGACCGTCTTACCTACGTCGGCGGCCTGCCCACTGCTGAGACCTTCGCCTTGCCATATCTCGAAATGGGCGTGACCACCTATTCCTCGGCAATTTTCAACTTTCTTCCCAATTTCGCGCAGAACTTTTACGCCTCGGTGCGCAAACGCGACCACCAGGAAGTTTTCAAGCAGCTCCGCGAATTCGTGCTGCCCTATATAGATATTCGCAATCGCCGTAAGGGTTATGCCGTCTCCATCGTCAAGGCGGGTATGCGCGCCATTGGGAGGCCTGCCGGGCCTGTCCGCACGCCTCTTGTCGATCTCGACGCATCGGAGATGGAATCGCTGATCAAGCTCATCGGGGACCGCTCATAGAGTCAGCGAGTTGAGGTCTGCCTGTCGTCTCGTCGAGGCGGCTGTGCTGTAGTCCGAAACTGGAGTCTAATAAGAGTAGAACGATAGGAGCGAAGCGGATGGAAGTTACTGGCGAGATGCTGATTGGAGCACGAAACGTTCGGGGTACGCAAGGAGTTGTGCACTCTATCAATCCGGCGACCGGCAAAGAAATTGGACCAGCCTTCGGCGGAGGTTCAGCCAAAGATGTAGACGAAGCTTGCAAACTGGCCCAGAGCGCCTTCGACACCTATCGCTTAATCCCGCTTGACCAGCGGGCCCGCTTTCTCGAAGCCATCGCGCAGGGAATAGTCGATCTCGGCGACACGCTTGTGGAGCGCGTCATGGCCGAATCCGGCCTGCCGCGACCGCGCGTTGAAGGGGAACGCGCTCGAACTGCAGGGCAGCTAAGGTTATTCGCTACCCTCGTCAGAGAAGGCCGCTGGCTCAATGCCACGCTGGATAGCGCCCTGCCGGACCGTAAACCGCTCCCTCGCTCCGATCTTCGCATGCAGAAGATTCCCGTCGGTCCGGTGGCGGTCTTCGGCGCCAGTAATTTTCCGCTCGCCTTCTCGGTCGCAGGTGGAGACACTGCGTCGGCATTGGCTGCGGGTTGTCCCGTTGTTGCCAAGTCACATCCCTCCCATCTCGGAACATCGGAGCTGGTGGGCCGCGTAATCCAACGGGCGGTCGCCGACTGCGGCTTGCCCGAAGGTGTCTTTTCGCTCGTCCTGGGCGAGGGCAATGCCGTAGGCGAAGCTCTCGTGGCAAATCCGGCGATTCAGGCCGTAGGCTTTACCGGCTCACGTCGTGGCGGACGCGCTCTGGTCGCCATTGCTGCCAAACGCGAGGTGCCTATCCCGGTCTACGCAGAGATGAGCAGCATCAACCCGGTTTTCCTGCTACCCAACGCTCTGTCGCAACGCGGAGAAAAGATCGCGCAGGGCCTCATCGACTCCGTTACGCTCGGCACCGGCCAGTTCTGCACCAAGCCCGGAATCGTCATCGCCATAGAGGGTGCTGAGTTCGATCGCTTTCAGCAAGCGGCAGAGGCAGCAATCGCGAATAAATCGGCGACGACGATGCTCAACTCCGGCATCCATAGCGCCTACGAACAGGGCACAGCAAAATGGATCGGCGAAGAGAAGGTCAATTCATTGACCAAAGGCCAGCCCGCGCCGCCGGCCACATGCGCGGGGCAGGCAATGCTCTTTGCGACAAACGCGCAGCACTTTCTGGCGACGCCTGCGCTGATGGAAGAGGTCTTCGGCCCCGCAAGTCTTCTCATTGCATGTAAATCGGCGGAGGAACTGATTGCTGTCGCCAATCATATCTCTGGCCAGCTCACCGCTACGTTGCAACTTGCCGAGGGAGACATGGAACTGGCACAGCGTCTGCTCCCGGTATTGGAGCGCAAGGCCGGCCGCATTCTCGTTAACGGTTTCCCAACCGGCGTTGAGGTTTCCTACGCCATGGTGCATGGCGGTCCGTCGCCCTCTACTTCGGACAGTCGAGTGACCTCCGTTGGCGCTACGGCAATCGACCGTTTCCTGCGTCCGGTCTGCTATCAGGACTTTCCTACGGAGCTGCTGCCTGAGCCCTTGCGGGACGGCAACCCGCTCCACCTTTGGAGATTGATCGATGGGAAATTGCAGCAGCCCTGAGCTGCCCAGCGGATCGGCAGGGATCACGAGTATGAAGCCACTCTTCGTTAAAGTGCATCCGCAGGATAACGTCGCCATCATTGTGAATGAAGGTGGCCTCCCCGCTGGCGCGCGCTTCGACTCCGGGCTGGAACTGATCGAGGCGGTCCCAGAAGCCCATAAGGTCGCGCTCGTCGATATCGATGCGGGCGAGCCCATTCTCCGCTATGGCGCTATCATCGGTTACGCGGAACGCGCGATTCCCAAAGGCAGTTGGGTGCATGAGGACCTGATGCAGATGCCTGGCCCTCCGCCGCTCGACAATCTGCCTATTGCCACTGCCGTGCCCGCTCCTCAGCCTCCGCTTGAAGGATTCACCTTCGAGGGCTTCCTTAATAGTGACGGCTCGGTCGGCACCAAAAATATTCTCGGGATTACAACAACCGTGCAGTGCGTCGCCGCCACCGTCGATTTCGCGGTCAAGCGCATCAAGGCCGAAATTCTGCCACGCTATCCCAATGTGGACGACGTTGTTGCCTTGACTCACGCCTACGGCTGCGGCATCGCTATTGAGGCTCCCGGTTCCGAGATACCTATCCGCACCCTGCGCAATCTCAGCCTCAATCCCAACCTCGGCGGCGCGCCGATGGTGGTCAGCCTGGGCTGCGAGAAGCTGCAGCCGGTACAGTTGTTGCCTGCAAGCACACTGCCCGTGCTCTCCGATGCGCCGTATATCGTGCGCCTGCAGGACGAGCAGCACCGCAGCTTCAACGAAATGGTTGAAGCCATTATAGCGATGGCTGAGACACGGCTCATTCAGCTAAACGCAAGGAAGCGAGTCACGCGCCCCGCCTCCGATCTCGTCGTCGGTCTGCAATGCGGCGGCAGCGATGCCTTCTCCGGAGTGACCGCCAATCCTGCGGTGGGGTATGCGGCTGACCTGCTGGTAAGGGCCGGTGCGACCGTCATGTTCTCTGAGGTGACGGAGGTGCGCGATGCAGTGCATCTGCTCACGTCGCGCGCGGCGGACGAGCAGGTAGCGCGCGATCTGATCAGAGAGATGGCCTGGTACGACGACTATCTCGGCCGCGGTTCTATCGACCGCAGCGCGAACACCGCTCCCGGAAACAAAAAGGGCGGACTAGCAAACATCGTTGAGAAGGCGCTTGGCTCGACCGCGAAGTCGGGGACCAGCCCTCTTGCCGGCGTCTTCGGTCCCGGCGAGCGGGTCACCAAAAAGGGACTTATCTTCGCTGCAACTCCGGCAGGCGACTTCATCTGCGGAACTCTGCAATTGGCCGCGTCTATGAATATGCACGTCTTCACCACCGGGCGGGGCACGCCCTACGGTTTGGCCATGGCACCGGTCATCAAAGTGGCCTCGCGTACCTCACTTGCTCAGCGATGGTCCGATCTGATCGATGTCGATGCAGGCCGCATCGCTACCGGCGATGCCACCATAAAAGATGTCGGCGAGCAGATCTTCCGGCTTATTCTCGACGTAGCCAGCGGCCGCAAACAGACCTGCGCAGACCGTTGGGGTCTCCACAACGATCTTGCTCTCTTCAATCCCGCGCCGGTGACTTAGAGCGAGCTTGAGATCGGTTTATTCAGGCTGGGTAAGCGAAAATTTATGCCGGACATCCGAGCCGCGAACCCAGAAGATCACATCTTCCGCGATGTTGGTGGCATGGTCGGCAGACCGCTCAAGATTGCGAGAGACGATGATTGCGTTCAGCGCCTCTGCGCTAATCTCTGGGCGATGTTGCATCAGGTCGACCAATTCGTTTTGGACCGCCCGGTTCATGTCATCAATTTCATCGTCCATCGCAAGCACGCCCTCGGCAAGTTTGGCGTCGGCCTCGAGCAGCGCCTGAATCGCGCTGCGAATCATGACACCGACCCTCTCGCCCATCTGGGATATGTCGACAGAAAGCGAGAGGGCGGGAATATTCTGATCCGTCCGGACGCGTTGCGAGATATTGGTGGCCTGATCGCCGATCCGCTCCAGGTCTCCATTGATCTTGATAACCGCGAGAATGAAGCGAAGATCGATGGCCATCGGCTGTTCCTTGGCGAGCAGATCATAGGCCATCTCATCGACATCGCGCTCCGCGGTATTGATGGCCTCTTCTATCTCTCTGACATGGTCACAGAGCCCCATATCTCCGCTGAGGTAGGCTTCCAGGGACAAATCCAGCGCCTGTTGCGACAAGGCAGCCATGGCGAGCAGCTTGCCCTTCAATGCTACGAGTTGCTGCTGAAAATTGATTCGGGGCATGATCTCTCTCTTGGATGCCGGATTCATCTATTGTGACGTAATCACCGCAAAGAGAGGATGAATTTCGCAGGGCGTAGCGAGATGAATACCTGCCAGCTTGGCTAGTGGTAGAGAAGATAGGGTGTACATCGCTTCTTGAACGTCGCGAGATCGCTCGTCCATGAGCCGGCAATGGAGCGCGGGTCTTCACCGTTCTGGAGCGCAAGCATGGTGTTCACGTTGGCGATCAGCTGGCCCGCTTTGGATAGATTGAATTGCGTGGGGTAGAGACGATGCAGGGCAGAGATGATCTCTATTCCCATCTCAGGAGCATCGAGCGCCTGGCGGTCGATCAACGTGATGTGCAGTCCGGGGATCGTCTGGCCGTGGTAGGGATAATGATTGGCATCTTCGGCAATTTGAAATCGGGTGGGGCTAAAGGTAACGCCTGGAATATTCCGGGCATTTAGATAGGCCGCAAGGGCTGGCGCATCGATGTAAGGTGCGCCGATGTGCTCAAAAGGGGTGAGGGTGCCTCGGCCTACGGAGATGTTGGTGAGGTCGAGCATCGCGACGCCTGGATACAGCGTAGCGGCGGTGAGGCTGCGAAGATTGGGGCTCGGATTCACCCATGCCACGCCGGTCTGGTCGAAATATTCGTCGCGCGACCAGTTCTGCATAGGAACAACGGTGAGGTGAGCGTTGATCGGAACCTGAACGTCGGGAGACGTGGGACCGGGAAGGCGACGCTCTCCATTGATATAGCGCGCCAGTTCGCCCAAGGTAAGTCCATGACGAACCGGCAGCGGCATGTAGTCGGTGTAGGATTCAAGCCCCGCATCGGATACCGGTCCCTGTACCTGTTCGCCCGCGATGGGATTGGGCCGATCAAGAACAATCACATCAATATTGGCCTTAGCTGCGGCTTCAAGGAAATAGCCCACAACAGTTTCGTAAGTGTAGAAGCGGACTCCGGCATCCTGAAGATCGATGACCACAGCATCCAGTTTGGCGAGATCTTCGAGCCGTGGCCGCTTATCGGAATCTTTAGGACCATAAAGATTGATAACAGGGATGTGAGTATCTGTGTCCATCTCGGCAGTCATCTTCGTAGTATCCTGCCTGCCAAAAATACCGTGTTCCGGAGAAAACAGTGTGGTAAGAGCGAGACCGGGAACGAATCGAGGAGCCTCTTTTGCCAGCACATCCACGGTGCGCAGGCCCTTGGCATCGAGTCCCGATTGGTTTGTGAGCAGGCCCAGCCGGAGCCGATTGCCATGGCGTCTGGCTGCATCGGCCAGTGCGGCATAGTGGGTCGCCTCAAGCACATCGATGCCCGTCAGAGTACGTGCGCCGATCTCGTCCTTTCCCACGCCGATTGCCTTTGCCGCAGCCGTAGCAATTCGGCCCCGCAACACTGAGATGGGAGCGGACCCGTGTGGATGGATGGCATTCGACAGAATGATGACGTAGCTGTCGCTGCCCGGGTCCATCCATATTGAAGTGCCAGTAAATCCGGTATGCCCGAAGCTGCCGATAGGAAAGACACCGCCCCGTGGACGCGAGAACGGCGAATTGATGTCCCATCCGAAGCCTCGCGTCGCCACGCCTTTAGTCAGTTGCCCATCGGCGGTAAAGATGGTCGTATTGGTTTCCGCCGTAGGCGGCTGCTCCGGCCTGGTCATCAGTTTCAGCGCCGATTGCTTCAGCGGAAACGCGCTGGCACGCCCTGCAAGCCGGTCCAGCAGCGCCTGTGCGAAGAGAACCGTGTCGGCGGCTGTACTGAAAACCCCGGCATGGCCTGCAACCCCTCCCATTCGGCGCGTAGTTGGATCGTTAACTGTGCCGCGCAGCATATGGCCGAAGTTGGGATTGGTAACTGCGGAGCCTTCATCGTCATATGTCGTAGGAGCGATGTGAGGGACAAGTTCAAAGCGGTTCCACTCGTTCGGCCCGCAAGGCCTGATTCCCATCGAAGCCGCCTGCCCGCGCGGAGCGAGAGGATCGGCCAATCTGCCGCAGGATTTATCCATAGGCAAATATCTCGTGTGACTCATCCCCAATGGCGTAAAGATATGCTGCTGCGCATAGACTTCCAGCGGTTCGCCGCTCAGCTTCTCCACCAGAGCACCCAGCGTGATGAAGTTGATGTCCGAATACTCGAAGTGCGTTCCCGGTGTGCTTACCAGCGGCGCAGCAAGCGCGCGGCGAATCCCCTCGGTCTTGTCCGGTGCCGCCAGTCCCCAGGCATCCTTCAGATCGACATCCGGCGGCAGACCGGAATAATGCGTCAGCAACTCGCGGATGGTCACCTTGCTTTTACCGTTTGCCGCAAAGTCCGGAAGATACTTCGCTACCGGATCATCGAAGTCAAGCTTATGCTCCTCGTACAACTGCATGATCGCGGTTGCCGTTACGAGGCACTTCGTCAGCGAAGCCATATCGAAGACCGTGTCCTCGGTCATGGGCTCCACCGTCGGTTCCAGTGAGCGGTGTCCGTAAGCCTGTTCGAAGACGATCCGGTCGTCATGGCCGACAACCACAACGGCACCAGGAAGCTTCTTTGCCGCAATTGCGTTATCGACGAGAGTATTGATCTCTGTGAAGTCGTAGTGATCTACAGTTTGCGATGTGGAAACCTGGCCATGCGCGGGAATACTTGCTACGGATACAAAACACAGCAGGGCAGCGGTGGCGAGCACCTTGGCCTTAGGCTTATTGCGGAAGAGAAGACTGCCCGCGCTGCCAACAGCGAATGTGGCGACCGCGCCAATAAACACATACCAGGTCCAGGCCACCTGAGGTACAGTCACGACGCCGAGATCGATAGGACCGGTATGCAGCCAGAGCAGCATATTGATTGAGAAGCCGGTGATCATGCCAAGAATGGCTCCCGTCTGGCTGGCGTACCGGGTCAACGAGCCAAGCAGAAAGACTCCCAACAACGCGCCATAAGCGACAGATGCGATCGAGAGTCCTATCTCCACAACGTGCCCCTTGCCTCCTGCATGGACACTGTACACCGCAATCGCGAACAGGACGAATGCCCAGATTACGGTTGAGGAACGCGAGATTAGCATTCGTTCGCGGTCATCGGCTGCGGGACGCCAATGCATATAGAAGTCTACGACGGTCGTGCTGGACAGTGAGTTCAGCGCAGCGCTGAGGTTCGACATGGCGGCGGCAAGGATTGCCGCTATCAGCAGTCCGGCGACCCCCACCGGCATCTCGCGGACGATAAAGGTCGGAAAGATTCTGTCCGCTGAGGCGAACACTGCCGGGTGCAGACCGTAGAAGACGAACAGGCCGGCCCCGATAAAAAGAAACAGTGTGAATTGCAGAAGAATGACCACACCGCTCGAGAGTAGGGCGACCACAGACTGGCGAAGATTGCGGGCGGCGAGCATCCGCTGGACCATCAATTGATCGGTTCCATGGGATGCCATGGTCAGAAATGTTCCGCCGATCAGTCCTGCCCAGAAGGTATATGTCTCGGTCAAATTCAGGGCGAAATGGAACAGGTGGAACTTTCCGGCAGCGGCGGCGATGTCGTGGATCTGCGCCCATCCTCCCGGAACGTGCGTTCCCAGCGTAGCGATGGCGACGATGGTTCCGGCGATATAGATGACCATCTGCACGACGTCTGTCCAGATCACCGCTGCCATCCCGCCCTCAAAGGTGTAAAGAAGAGTCAGCGCAGAGATAATCGCGATCGACAAAACATCGCGCGTGCCGATAGCGATACCCACCACAATCGAAACGGCGAAGACCCGCACCCCCTCCGCAGCGGCCCGCGTCAGCAGAAAGAGAAGGGCGGTGACCTTATGCAGAGCCGGTCCGAATCGCTTATCGATAAGTTGATACGCGGTAAGCATCTCTCCCTGGAAATACTTCGGAAGAAAAATCAGCGCTACGACAACCCGGCCCACCAGATATCCGAAGACGACCTGAAGGAAGCCGAAATCTCCGCCAAAGGCCAGCCCCGGAATCGAGATGATGGTGAGTGTGCTGGTCTCCGCCGAGACGATGGAGAGGGCGATGGCCCACCAGGGAATCGAACGGTCAGCGAGGAAATAGCTCTTCAGCGAACGTCCCTCGACAGTCTTCCTCCCGCGAAAGCGCAGGCCGAACAGCGTGATGCCCACGAGGTAAACGGCAATCAGGGCAAGATCGATCGAATGAAGACGCATCGGAACAGCCAGCGCCAGAGCGTGGATACAACGGGTCAATGCGACTCTCCGAATCTGAAGCCTGCTGGTTTCACGTAATGGTGACTATGATAATGGGCAAAGGCTCATACTGAGCGCACGATGAGACGCGGGGTGGGTCATTGGATACTCCCCGGCTTTGGCCCATTAACGTTTCCCACGTTCAGGCTTGCGATAATGAAGAGATGAAGCGACGCATCATTGAACAATATGAATTTGTTCGCAAGATCGGCTCCGGCGGCAGCGGCGTAGTCTATCTGGCGAACGACACCCTCCTTCAGCGTCCCGTTGTCCTGAAACTGCTGAAGCGAGGCAATTTGACAGTTCAGCAGATGCGTACGACCCAGCTTCGCGAAGCCCGCCTGGCCTCGGCCATCGACCATCCCAATGTCTGTGCCATTTACGAGGTAGGCATCGCCCCGGCTGATTCCGACGGAGGCGAAGAAGCTTATATCGTCATGCAGTACATTCCCGGCAAGTCACTCGATAAGGTCATTGCCGAAGGCCCCGCGAGCCTGCAACTTACGCTTTCTGCCGGAATTCAGATCTCGGACGGTCTCTCCGCCGCGCACAATCTTGGTATCTTTCATCGCGATCTCAAGCCCGCCAATGTCATGCTTACAGATGGCGGTCTCATCAAGATTCTCGACTTCGGCCTCGCCCGGCGGCTCACCCCGGATAAGGCCGAGTTCGATCCCGCAGGTCCCGACAGCAAACGCAATCCTCCGGGAACTGGAGCCACCTACACTGCCCGCGGAGGCACTATTGCTTATATGGCACCCGAGCAGTTCGTCACCGGTCAATCCAGTGTTCAGTCCGACATCTTCGCCCTCGGTCTCATTCTTTACGAACTCGCCACTGGCCGGCACCCGTTCCACCGTCCCGATGCGCCGGATTTCCAGAGCATTCGCGCCATCCAGTTTGCCGAGCCGCCCTCAATCCGCGAGATCGCGCCACATCTTCCGGTCGAGCTTGAAAGCGTGATCTTCCGCTGCCTCGAGAAGCAGCCCTCGGGCCGCTTTGGCTCTGCCGCGGAGGTCCGCGAGGCGCTTAAGACCATCATGATGGCCATGCAGCTCGATTCCGTCCTGCTGCACGGAGAATCTCTCTCGCTTCATCCCGCGCCCGGAAAACAGAACCGTCCCGACGGTCCCGACGAAGAGAAGCGAACCACTGGCCTCCTCTCGATGCTTGCCGAACGTTTCCGCGAATCCACTCCTGCGGAGGTAAGCACACAGAACAGCATCGTCGTGCTGCCCTTTATCAATTACGGGCCGGCCGATGTCGCTCCTCTTTACGGTTACGCCCTGGCCGATGCCGTTGCAGCGAGGCTGGCGCGGATGCCGTCCCTAGTCGTACGACCGTCGAGTTCGCTCATGAATGTCGCGACCCAGCAGCTTGACCCGCTCAGTCTCGGCAAAAAGCTGCTTGTGCACTTCGTCCTGGCCGGAAACTTCCTCCGCTCCGATAAAGGGTTCGATCTCAACTGGCAGCTCCTCGATGTTCCAAGCCAGAGCGTCCGCGCGGGCGGCTCCATCAACGTAGCCTCCTTCGATCTGGTTTCTGTTCAGTCGGAGATATGCAATGAAGTCTTCAGCACCCTCCAGGGCTTCGGAGACTTGCAGGGACCGACCGAAAGCCAGCGCGTCACTCAACTATCCGAAGATCTTTCAGAAGAGTATTTGCAGGCGCGGGCAGTGCTCTCTTCTTTTTTGACCCGCACCGGAAGCCGCGAAGATCTGGACCGCGCCCGCGAACTCTTTGAGTCCGTCGTCAAGCGGAACGAGAAATACGCTCCCGGCTGGTCCGGTCTGGGAATTACTCATCTTCAGTACGCCCGTCACGGTCTCGGCGGGCAGATGCACGTTCTGGAGGCTCGCCGGGCCTTCGACAAGGCTCTATCGCTTGATCCCGGCTCGGTCGAGGCAAACCTGTACCGCGTTTATATGCTGCTCTCACGCGGAGAAAAGGAGTCCGCTCGTCACGGCATCGAGCATCTGCTCCAGACCGCAGGCAACGACTGGAATGTTCGCCTGGTCGCCGGCATGACGCTGCGCATCGATGGCATGTACGAGGAGGCGCTCGATCAATTCAACGCGTCGCTGCGCATGAATCCGTCGAATGCGGCCATCGTCTACAACCATCGCGCCCGCGTCTACCAGTACCAGAACCAGATGGAGCTGGCAGCCGATGAAATCCAGAAAGGGTTGACGCTCGAACCGAAACAGCCGCTTCTGCGCATCTCCCTCGGATACCAGCAGATGCGCACTGGCGACCTGCCCCGAGCCATTGATACGCTTGAAAAGGTTATCCGCGATGACGCCTCCCTGCGAATCGTCTTTCCCACGATCGCCCTCTGCTATGTTCAACTCGGTGAGCGCGAAAAAGCCGCAAGTTTCATCGTCGATGAGACCCTTTCTGCAGCCGAAGCCGACAGCGAGATGGCCTACCGGCTCGCAACTTACTTCGCCGTTGAAGGCGATGAGTCCGAGGCCTTGCATTGGCTGCGCCGCGCCATTTATTTAGGCAATGAGAACTATCCCTGGTTCAGCAAAAATCCCGCGTGGAAAAAATTGAGTGGCCATAGCGATTTCGAGCGCATCCTCGAAGACCTCAAGAAGAGCTATCGCCGTAACCAGAAAAACTGGCGACGATTGCTCGAACAGGTGCGCAACTAAAACATTCCTCAACGACAAATGTTCGGGTGAATGCAGATACATCTGTTCCGGCAATCTGTGATCGCTCTGTTATTACAGCCCGAACGGCCACACCCGTTGTACTGTTTTATAAAGCACTTGTTCATGGTCCTTCGTTGGCATAAAGCCCAGGTGATCGCGGAATAGCGCAACTGCCCGCGCATACGAGACCTGTTTCAGGCAGATTGGCCAGTCTGTTCCCCACATCAACCGCTCCGCTCCAAACTTGTCGTACAGTCGTTTCACCTGCTCCGCTGCATCCGGATAAGGATAGGGCTGCTTAGACAGCGACCACATATGCGAAATCTTCACAAACACGCGTGGATAACGCTCCAGCGCCAACAGCAACTTCAATTTCTCCGGCTGGTTCAGCGGCGAGTCCGCCATGTGATCGACCACGACCGTTAGCTCCGGGTTTCGCTCAATCAATGGCACCAGGTCAGGCAGACGGGTCACCGGCGTCAATACCGTCATTGGTACGTTCAGTTCGGCGCAGCGCCTCCAAAGTGGCGGCATAAGTGGGCCGCGAATCCAGTCCCCATCCGCCTCAGCGGACGGGCTTAGCCGCACTCCATGAAATCCCTGCTCCGTGAGTTCGCTCAGATGGTCGGGTGCGGCAGGATCTTCCGGATTCACCCGGCAGACCCCTTTGAAATATTGTGAATACCGCTTCAGCACGGACGCGAGATAACTGTTGTCCCAGCGATAATGAATCACCTGAATGAGAACGGTACGTGCGATACCGTTCGTCCTCATTAACCCGAGCAGCATCTCTGCCGAAGCGTCCTCTGCCGGAACATGCGCTCCCTCGGCGAACGGAAATGACGGGTCGTGCTTCCACACATGGACGTGTGAGTCGATCAGGATCGGCCGTGTCTTGCTGCTGAATGCAAATAAATTAGCCGATTGCAGATCGGCAGAGGCAGCAAGAGATGCAGCGAGGAAGCGGCGGCGGTCCATGTGAGCAAACTCCAAGAACCAGCTAAAGAATCAGCTTTCTTACTGCGCCGCTCCCATAGCCGCAGTGTTATGCCTCGATATGCTGCTGATCGCATGATTGCCCAGCGGCTGCAACTCCATTGGGACAGTCAGGCTGAATACCAGTAGTGAATCCTTCGGCAGCGCTTCTTGCCGGTCTTGCTTTAGCCAAAGTACCGTACTCGCGCCAGCGCCAATCCCCGCGCCAACCAGAGCGCCCACTCCACCACCCATCATCGCTCCTGCGGCGGCGGCTCCGCCCGTTGCTACCGACATCGCGGCCAGCGTTTGCTTCGGATGATCTCTGCGGACCAGGGTCCCTTCGCTGTTCACATTGCTGTGATCGTACTGGTCTGTATCGATAAGTTGTGCATGGATTACATAATGCGTTCCATCCGGAAGTTTGATGTCCCTCGGTTCGAGGTGCAGCGCCGCCCGGCCCGAAATACGCCGTCCACTGTGCACTTCCGTAACATTTCCCTCTATCACCGATCCGATGGGCAATACTACGCGGCCACGGTTCTCGATAGGTTCGGTCAGCAGCGCAGTAAATCGCGAACCTTCCAGCGTACTGGTGGTCGAAAGGCCCTGGGCGATCCTCGCCTTCAGTAGCGTCCCTTCCCGAAGTTCGCCTTCCCGTTCCGGCACGCTCGTCACGATCCCTGCATCCAGACTTGGAGAATCCACAGCCGCCGTATCCGGCGTTGTTTCTGTCACGATATTCGCATCAGGGTCGAACGCAGCCGTGCTAGCCTTCGCAGGTTCCGGAGTTCCCGGCGCGCGGTATGGAACATAGGCACCATAGACCACCTGATTCGTCGATGAGGCAGAAGGCGAAGCAGGAACCGCCGCCGAAGGTTTTGCCTCTGGCGTTCGGGGCTTGAGCACCGGAGCCGCCGGGCTCTCTTCGCTGGTAGTCGTAATATCCGCCGAAGGTGGCCTCGACACCCCCATTCGTGCATCCTGGGCGACCACGGGAATCGTGGCGAAAACGAGAGCAGCAGTTGTAATGGCTAGCTTCATGGCAGGTCCTCTTAGGCAGTCTCAGCGCCTGATTTTTTGACAGGCTATCAGCTAGAAGGTTAGAGGCTTCCACCTTGTTCGAGAAGCAAATCCCGCGAAAGGGAATCGAACCTGCTACTCCCTTCGGGCTCATAAAGCGGCTATTTTCCACGATTCTTACTGTACTGAGCCCGGTTCTGAAATGCTTTGCTAAAATCCAGTCAGTGAGCCCTTCTGACGCAGAATTGGTGCAGACCATCGCCGCAAGCGGCGGGGGCGCCGTTCGTGTCGATCGCCGTCCCAGATTGAACGAGCGCCTGATGCACCGCGTCGTCGCCCAGCACCACCAAAACTCAAACCATAGGAGCAACATGACCGAGATTGTCTCTATCCACGCACGCGAAATCCTCGACTCCCGCGGTAACCCCACCGTCGAAGCAGACGTCATCCTCGACGGCGGAGCCAAGGGCCGCGCCGCAGTCCCCAGCGGAGCCTCCACCGGTGAGCACGAGGCCGTAGAACTTCGCGACGGAGACAAGGACCACTATCTCGGCAAGGGCGTGCTCAACGCCGTCGAAAACGTAGAGTCGATCCTCGCTCCTGAACTCACCGGCATGGATGCAAGCAACCAGCGCCTCATCGATGCGACCATGATTTCGATCGACGGCACCGAAAATAAGAGCAAACTCGGCGCGAACGCGATTCTCGCTGTCTCCATGGCATGCGCCCGCGCATCGGCTGAGGCTCTCAAGCTGCCGCTCTATCGTTACCTGGGCGGCGTCAATGCCTGCCTGCTCCCCACGCCCATGATGAACATCCTCAACGGCGGCTCTCACGCGGACTCGAACGTGGATTTCCAGGAGTTCATGGTCATGCCCGTTGGCGCTGAAACCTTTTCCGACGCGCTGCGCTGGGGCACCGAAGTCTTCCACACGCTCAAGGGTGTACTCAAAAAGAAGGGCTACAATACTGCCGTCGGCGACGAAGGCGGGTTTGCGCCCAGCCTCAAATCGAACGCCGAAGCCATCGAGCTTATTCTCGAAGCTATCGAACTGGCCGGCTATAAGCCCGGCGAAGAGATCGCCATCGCTCTCGATCCCGCCGCCAGCGAGTTCTACAACAAGGAAACAGGGAAATACATCTTCAAGAAGTCCGATAAGTCCGAGAAGACTTCCGCCGAGATGGCATCCTTCTGGGAATCATGGGTGCGCCAGTATCCCATCGTCTCTCTCGAAGACGGCCTCGCCGAAGATGATTGGGATGGCTGGAAGCTGCTCACCGATCAGATCGGCGGCATCGTGCAGCTAGTCGGTGACGACCTCTTTGTCACGAACACCACCCGTTTGCAGCAGGGAATCGAGCAGAAGGTCGCCAACTCCATTCTGATCAAGGTCAACCAGATCGGCACCGTCTCCGAGACCCTCGAAGCGATCGAACTTGCCCGCCGCTTCGGCTATACCAGCATCATCAGCCACCGCTCCGGCGAAACTGAAGATACCTTCATCGCCGACCTCGCCGTCGGTACCGGAGCCGGACAGAT
>Ga0164242_10004861_pt1 | contig 15014 bp, 9 predicted proteins | sample OricomgcompostMG_FD_108783 | JGI IMG/M metagenome (GOLD analysis project Ga0164242, IMG submission 108783) | Miracle-Growth compost microbial communities from Emeryville, California, USA - Original compost - Miracle growth compost (MG) ... | reverse complement strand
CCGAGGGCTGCGCGCAGCGCCTTGCGGATGATGTCTTCGGCGCCGTCGCCCTCGGCCGCCACCTTCTGCACCAGGCGCGCCACCTCGGCGGGTTTGTAGCCGAGCTGGGAAAGCGCGACGGTGGCCTCGCCGGCCGCATCCAGGGGCGCGCCGGGGCGCGGGCTCGCGGCCCACGCCACGCCGGCGCCGCCGTCCAGGCGGTCGCGCAGCTCCACCACGATGCGCTCGGCGGTCTTCTTGCCGACGCCCGGGATCTTGGTCAACGCGGCGATGTCGCCCGCGTGCACGAGGCGCGCGAAATGCTCGGTGGAAACGGCGGACAGGACGGCGAGCGCGATCTTCGCGCCGATGCCGCCGACCTTCTGCAGGTTGCGGAACAGGGCGCGCTCGCTTTCGTGCGCGAAGGCGTACAGGGCGACGCTGTCCTCCTTGACCGCGTAATGCGTGAGCACGACGACCTCGCTGCCCGGCGCCGGCAGGTCGTAGATCGTCGACATCGGCGCCTCGAGCTCGTAGCCGACGCCGCCGACCTCGATCAGCAGCCAGGGGGGACTCTTGGCCAGCAGCGTGCCGCGCAGGCGCCCGATCATCGGCCTGGTCCCATGCGGATCATCACCGGCGCCGTCTCCATGCCGTGCGCGGGATGCCGGCCCGGGCCAGGCCGGCGCGCGTGTGCGCGTGGGTGATGGCGATGGCCAGCGCGTCGGCGGCGTCGGCCTGCAGGGGGCCGCTCAGTCCGAGCAGGATCCCGACCATGCGCTGCACCTGCGCCTTGTCGCCGCGGCCGCTGCCGACCACGGCTTGTTTCACCTCGGTGGCGGCGTATTCGTGCACGTCGATGCCGTGGCTGACCACCGCGCAGATCGCCGCGCCGCGGGCCTGGCCGAGCTTGAGCGCGGAATCGGGATTGCGCGCCATGAACACTTTTTCGATGCCGCATTCGCCCGGCCGCCGCACGTCGATGATGTCGCCGAGCTGGTCGAAGATGCGCTTCAGGCGCAGCGCGAAGCTGGCTTCGCCGGCCACCATCAGCGCTCCGTGGAAGACGTGCGCGAGCCGGCCGGACGGATCCACGTCGATGATGCCCACGCCGGTGCGCTGGCTGCCCGGGTCGATGCCGAGGATGCGCACCATGCGGGGCGCGGGCTGCGCCGCGGCGTCGATCCACGTGCGCGCGCCGGCAATGGCAACGGTCACGTCCGGTCCACGGGGGCGGTCGCCGCCGCGTGCAGCGGTCGCACAAGCGCCGCCTGCACCGGGCAGGCGCGCGTGCCGCTATGCCTGCGCCAGCGCGGCATTGTGGTAGATCTCGTGGACATCATCGAGCGCTTCCAACGCCTCGATCAGGTCCAGGAGGGTTTCCTGGGCCTCGGCCGAAATGGCCACGGGGTTGTTGGGATGCATGACGACTTCCGCCCGCTCCGTGGTCAGCCCGGCGGCCTGCAAGGCGGCCTGCACGGTTTCCAGGTCGTCCGCGGCGCAGACCACGCAGCTTTCGCCGGCGGCATTGACAACGTCTTCGGCGCCCGCTTCCAGCGCGGCTTCCAGCACCCGTTCCTCGAGCGCCGCATCGTTGCCGGTGGCGACCACCGCCTCGCCGCGGCGCTGGAACTGGTACGCCACCGAGCCGCTGGTGCCGAGGTTGCCGCCGTGCCGGGTCAGCGCGTGGCGGACGTCGGCGACCGTGCGCAGGGGGTTGTCGGTGACGCAGTCGATGATCAGCGCGACCCCGGCAGGGCCGTATCCCTCGTAGCGCAGCTCCTGCATGTCCGCGCCGCCGTCCGCGCCGGAACCGCGCTTGATCGCGCGGTCGATGGTGTCGCGGGTCATGTTGGCCGCCAGGGCCTTGTCGACCGCGGCGCGCAGGCGCGGGTTGACCGCCGGGTCGGCGACCCCCGCGCGCGTGGCGACGGTGATCTCGCGGATCAGCTTGGTGAAGACCTTGGCACGCTTCGCGTCTTCGGCATTCTTGCGACCTTCGACGGTCGGTCCCCTACCCATAGACGATTACACCTGGACCAGTCGGACAAGCGGGCAATTTTAGCTTATTTCCGTATCGGGCTCCGTGCCGGCCGGGCAGGCGCCCGGAACAGGCGGCGGGACCGGGATCGATGCCCGTCGACTATTGCCTGGCGCCGCGCCGCATGTCGTCGCCACGGAGCCGGGACGCCAACCGCGGCTTTCGGCATCGAAGACGCCGGCTTTGCCCGCCGATGACCGCCATGCCGACCGTGCCAAAGGTCTTATGGAACTGCGCGTGGCGCGCGTGCTATGTTCCCGCCGCCAACGTGTGGCTATCACCAGGATAAGGCCTTGTTGCATAAACAGATTTGTGGTTTCGCCGTGCTTGGCGTGGTCGCCTTGAGCTGCGTGGCGAACGCCTCCGCGCCCATTCCGCCCCCCGGTTTCTATCCCGTGCCGTCCACGGACGCGGGCAATTTCTATGCGGCCATGCACTGGCGCATGATCGGTCCCACCCGCGGCGGCCGTGCGCGCGCCGTTTCCGGCGTGGCGGACCAGCCCAACGTCGCCTACATCGGTTTCGACAACGGCGGCGTGTGGCGCTCGACCGACTACGGCTCCAACTGGCACCCGCTGTTCGACGGCCAGGACACCGGGTCCATCGGCGCGATCGCGGTGGCGCCGTCCGACCCGAACGTCATCTACGTCGGCACCGGCGCCGGCATCATCCGTCCCGACCTTTCCGTGGGCGACGGCATGTACAAGTCGACCGACGCCGGCAAGACCTGGACCCACCTCGGGCTGCGCGACAGCCAGATGATCGCCGCCATCGACGTCGATCCGCACAATCCCAACCGCCTGTTCGTCGCCGCGCTCGGCCATCCCTACGGCCCGAACCCCGAGCGCGGCATCTTCCGTTCCACGGACGGCGGCAAGACCTTCCAGAAGGTGCTGTACAAGGACGAGTACACCAGCGGCAACGACGTGCACATCGACCCGAACAACCCCAACATCGTCTACGCCGGCTTGTGGCAGCAACAGCAGGGCTACAACGAAGCGACCGAGTTCGGCGGCGCCGGCAACGGCATGTTCAAGTCCACCGACGGCGGCACCACCTGGAAGCAGCTGACCAACGGCCTGCCGTCCCAGATCGAGGCGAACATCGCCCTGGCGCCGAGCAATCCGAACGTCCTGTACGCCATGGTGGCGTACGCGTCGCCGAAGGCGCGCAGCCACACCACCGGCGAGATCGACCTGTTCCGCTCCAACGACGCCGGCGAACACTGGCACCTGGCGATCGACGACCCCAGCGTACCGGCCGCCTCGCGGCCGAAGAAGTCCGACAGCCGGCCCCTGCGGCGCATCGGCGGCGGCGACCTGCCGACCCTGGCCGTCGATCCCAAGAATGAAAACATCGTGTACGCCGCCTCGACGGTGTTCTGGCGCAGCGAGGACGGCGGCGGGACCTGGACGGCGGTGCGCGGTTCGCCGGGCGGCGACGACTACCAGAAGATCTGGATCAACCCGGAGCATCCGAACATCCTCGTCGTGGTGTCGGACCAGGGCGGCGTGGTGTCCAGCAACCGGGGCAACTCGTGGAGCAACTGGTACACGCAGCCGACCGCGGCGATGTACCACGCCTCGACCGACAATTCCTTCCCGTACAAGGTCTGCGGCGGCCAGCAGGACTCGGGTTCGGCCTGCGTCGACAGCCGCTCCAACGACGGCATGATCACGTTCCGCGACTGGCGCCCGGTCAACATCCAGGAATACGGCATGGCGTCGTCGGATCCGAAGGATCCGGACCTGGTGTTCGGCAGCATGCGCAGCAACATCTCGCTGTACAACTTCAAGACCGGCCAGACCACCTACGTCGGCCCCGACACCAAGGCCAAGGATCCGAAGACCGGCGAGATGTTCAACCGCAACGTGCGCACCATGCCGCTGGAGTGGTCGCCGGTCGATCCCGACATCCTGTATTACGGCTCCAACGCGGTCTGGAAGAGCTCCGACCAGGCGCACACCTGGACGCGCATCAGTCCGGACCTGTCGCGCAAGACCTGGACCACGCCGCCCAGCGTCGGCAAGTACGCGAGCGAGGTGAAGAACACCCCGCAGGGCGCGCTCACCGCGATCTCGCCGTCGCCGCTCGACGTGAACGTCATCTGGGCCGGCACGGAAGACGGCAACATCCAGGTCACGATGGACGGCGGCAAGACCTGGCGGAACGTCACGCCCCCGCAGATCAAGGCCTGGTCGCGGGTGTTCAACATCGACGCCGGCCATTTCGACAAGCAGACCGCATACGCGGCGGTCAATACGCTGCGCCTGGATGACCTCAATCCGCACCTGTGGCGCACCCACGACGGCGGCAAGACCTGGACCGAGATCGACAACGGCATCGCACCGGGCGCGGTCACCAACACTATCCGCGAAGATCCGCGCACCAAGGGCCTGCTGTATGCCGGCACCGACACACAGGTGTGGGTCTCGTTCGACGATGGCGACAAGTGGCAGTCGCTCAAGCTGGACATGCCGGCGATCTCGGTGCGCGACCTGCAGGTGAAGGACGATGCTTCCTGCCTGTGCTCGGACCTGGTCGCGGCGACCCACGGCCGCGGCTTCTACATCCTCGACGACGTGACGCCGCTGCGGCAGAACGCGCAGATGGAAGCGGCCCGCGCCGCCAACGAGGCCTACCTGTACAAGCCGGTGACGGCGGTGCGGGTGCGCTTCGCCATGAACGACCCGACGCCATGGCCGCCGGAAGTGCCGCACGGAGACAACCCGCCTCCCGGTGGCATCATCGACTACTTCCTGCCCAACGACGTCTCCGGCCCGGTGAAGCTGGACATCCTGGACGGGGCAGGGAAGCTGGTCCGCTCGTACGCGAGCACCGATCCGGTGCGCAACCCGGAGCCGGCGCTCGATCCGGTGGCGTACAACAAGGTGTGCCAGGACACGCCGAGCGCGCCGGATTGCGGGGTCCCGCTGTACTGGGCGGCGCCGCCGACGGTGATCTCGACGACGGCAGGCCTGCATCGCGTGGACTGGGACCTGCGCTACAACCCGATCCTCGACGAGCGCGCCGGCGACGACGAGAACCGCGCGGTACCGCATCGCACCTATCCCAAGGCCAACGCGCCGTGGGCGGCGCCCGGCCAGTACACGGTGCGCCTGACCGTGGGCGGCAAGACCTACACGCAGCCGCTGGACCTGCGCATGGATCCGCGGGTGCAGACCCCGCCGGCGGCGCTTGCCTCGCTGGCGACGCTGACGCAGCAGATGTATGCGGCCACGCAGTCGGCGCACGCGGAGTTCCTGCAGGCGCGGGCGCTGGTGGCCGAGCTCGACAAGCTGAAGGGCAAGGACGTAGACGCCCTGAAGGCGCAGGTCGAGAAGCTGGCGCCGCCGCCGCTGACCGGCATGGCGGCGATGATGGCCCGCTACTTCGGCGGGCCGCCCGGGCCGCCGACCTTGACCGGCGTCACCGATTCGCTGAACAGCGCGATGATGGCGCTGCAGGAGGCGGACACGGCACCGACGGAGACCCAGGTGGCGGCGTGCAACCAGGCGAAGGAACAGCTGCAGGGCCTGCTGCCGAAGTGGGAAACCCTGAAGACCACCACGCTGGCGGCGTTCAACGCCAAGCGCAAGGCGGCCGGCCAGCCCGAGGTGCTCTTGCCACCGCAGTAGCCTGTCTTTCCCCTCCCGTATGGGACTGCTTGCGACCGCAGGTCGCAAACCGGCTCCTACGGATGCAGGTGGCGACGCAGCGACGTCCTTGCTCCCCCTCTCTCCCGGCTGCGCCGGGGGAGAGGGCTGAGGTGAGGGCGCGCTCTGGCTCTGGCCGTTGCCCCGGCGTTTCAAGAGCTCCCCTCCCCCTCACCCCACCCTCTCCCCGACAAGTCAGGGGAGAGGAAGCGGGTAGCGCAGCCGCGGTCGTCCTTGCCTGTAAGCTCGCCCGCATCGCCTTCGCCTTGCTCACCCAATTTACTTAAGACCCAGTTTGGCTACGTCCCCCAAGCTGCCCGGTGGCTTGATCGGCAACATGGAATCTCCTGCCTGTCGTAAGACATCGCGGGCGCCGGTTACGCGAAATGCCCCGTACGCAGGAAATCGGCGACGCAACGAGCCACCTCGGCGGAGAGCAGCAGGCCGACGTGGTTGGATTCGACGACGCAGTGGTCGGCGATGCCCGGCAAGCGGGTCTCGGCGATCGCCACCGTGCCGTCGTGCTCGCCTTCGAGATGGCCCAGCATCGTGCCCAGGCCCAGCGGCAGACGCCCGGCGACCACGCCGACCTCGCGCCGGCCCTGCCACTGTTCGAAGCCGCGCTGCAGCAGGTCACCGTTGTGGCCGAGCAGGACTTCCCCGCCGCGCCCCAGTGCCGCGAGGCCGCGCGCCGCCGAACTGCCCAGCAGCGGCGAACCGAGGCAGACGATGCGGCCGGGCGGCAGCCGGATGTCGTCGCTGCAGGCGCGCAGGGCGAGCAGGCCACCCAGGCTGTGGCCGACCAGGTGCACGGTCTCGCCGTGCGCGCCCAGCGCCAGCATCTGCGCCTGCAGCCGGTCCAGGATGCGCTCCTGGGTACCCGCGAGGCTCAGGTAGTCGAAGCGGTGGACGCTGAAACCCAGGTCGATCAGGCGCCTGTCGAGCATGGCCAGCGCGAAACCGCGCATCCACAGGCCGTGCAGCAGGATGACCTGGTCAGGCGTCGTGTCGGAAGGGTTCGGGCTGGTCATGCGCAGGGACCGCGTGGCGCGTCATCGGCCCATGATGCCCGATCGGCACGCGCACGCCGCCGCCACCACCGGGGTCATTCAGGCGCCGTGATGGCCCGTGCCGCCGGCGTCGGCGCGCACCTGCACGTGCAGGTCGTCCAGCTGCGCAGCGGCCACTTCGGAGGGGGCGTCGGTCATCAAGTCCTGGGCGCTGGTGGTCTTGGGGAACGCGATCACGTCGCGGATCGAGTCCGTTCCCGCCAGCAGCGCCGCGATGCGGTCGACGCCGAAGGCCACGCCGCCGTGCGGCGGGGCGCCGAACCTGAGCGCCTTCAGCAGGAAGCCGAACTTGGCCTCGGCTTCCGCCTCGCCGATGCCCAGCAGCTCGAACACCACGCGCTGCATGGCCGGGTCGTGGATGCGGATGGAGCCACCGCCGATCTCGTTGCCGTTGAGCACCATGTCGTAGCCGCGACTGACCGCAGTGGCGGCGTGGGCACGCAGATGGTCGGCGTCGTTGACCTTCGGCGCGGTGAACGGGTGGTGCAGGGCGACGTAGCGCTGCGCCTCGGCGTCGTATTCGAACATCGGGAAGTCGGTCACCCACAGCGGCTTCCAGCCTTCCGCGAGGAGCCCGCGATCCCTGGCGACCTTCAGGCGCAGCGCGCCCATGAACTCGCACACGGTCTTCCACGGGCCGGCGCCGAAGAACAGCATGTCGCCGCCCTGCGCCTTGGTCGCGGACAGGATCTCGCGCAGCGCGCCGTCGTCCAGGAATTTCGCCACGGGCGACTGCACACCCTCATGGCCCTTGGCCGGATCGTCGACCCGCAGCCACGCCAGGCCCTTGGCGCCGTAGCGCGCCACGTACTCGCCGAGGCCGTCGATGTCCTTGCGGCTGAACGTGGCGCCGCCGGGTACGCACAGGGCCGCGACGCGGCCGCCGGCGTCGTTGGCGGGGCCGGAAAACACCTTGAAGTCGACGTGTTTCACGGCCTCGGCGACATCCACCAGTTCCAGCACGCAGCGCAGGTCGGGCTTGTCCGAGCCGAAACGTCGCATCGCTTCCGCCCAGGCCATGCGCGGGAAGGGCGCTTCCAGCTCGACGCCCTGCAGCTCGCGGAACACGTGCCGGACCATGTCTTCCACCAGGTCCTGGACGTCGCGTTCCTCGACGAACGCCATCTCGATGTCCAGCTGGGTGAACTCGGGCTGCCGGTCGGCGCGCAGATCCTCGTCGCGGAAGCAGCGCGCGATCTGGTAGTAGCGGTCGAACCCGGCCACCATCAGGATCTGCTTGAACAACTGCGGCGACTGCGGCAGCGCGTAGAACTGGCCGGCGTGGACCCGGCTGGGCACCAGGTAGTCGCGCGCGCCTTCCGGCGTGGCCTTGGTCAGGATCGGCGTCTCGATGTCCTGGAAACCGCGTGCGTCCAGGTAATGGCGCAGGGCGCGCACCAGCTGTACGCGCTTGCGCATGCGCTGCTGCATCAGCGGGCGCCGCAGATCGAGGTAGCGATAGGTCATCCGCATGTCCTCGTTCGGGTTTTCGTGCAGTGCGAACGGCAGGTCCTTCGCGGTGTTGAGGATCTCCACGTGTTCTGCCAGCAGCTCGACGCGGCCGGTCCGGATCTTGTCGTTGGCGGCGAGGCGCTCGCGCACCGTGCCGGTGACGCGCAGGCAGTATTCGTTGCCGATGGTCCCGGCGGCGGCGAACGCCTCGGCATTGGCGCGCTCGATCACGACCTGGGCGAGGCCTTCGTGGTCGCGCAGGTCGACGAATGCGACGTGCGCCTGCAGGCGCAGTGCGTGCACCCAGCCGCACAAACTGACAGTCCGGCCGATCAGCGACTCATCAATCAGGCCGCAATAGTGCGTGCGCATGCGTGCAAGGCTCCGGGCCGCAGGCGCGGCTCACATAGGCGGGAAACAGACCGACTATCTTAACATCGCGCCCAGTCGCGGGGCCGGCGCCGGGCGGCACTCTGCCGACGCTCAGTCTCCGGCGGAAGCGGCGGCCTTCTCGCCGGAACCCGCGGGTTTGGCGGTCGATACGGCGGTTGCGGCGGGCGCTGTGGGTGCGGCCGCGTTCGCGTCCTTGCCGGTTGCGGGTTTCGCCTCGTCTTTTCGGGTTTCGCCGGCCGGCGCGCCGGCATCGCCGGCGAGGTTGTGGCGCTGGTCGCCGGGCTTCTTGAAATCGGTCTCGTACCAGCCGCTGCCGGCCAGGCGGAACGCCGGCGCGCTGAGCAGGCGATGCAGCTGCTCGGCATGGCAGCTTGGGCATGCGGTCGGATCAGGGTCGGACACCTTCTGCAGATGATCGAAACGATGGCCGCAACCGCGGCACTCAAATTCGTAAATAGGCATGCGGACTCCACACATCGGTCAGGCACGACGCCGACAACCCGCCATTATCGGTGCGGCGCGGCTGAATTCAATGTGGGGCTTGTCTGGTACGTGCCGGTGACGCCGCCGCGGGGCGCCGGCGCTTCGCCGTGGAACAATGGAAACGGCGGTGCCTGATGAACTGATCGGACGGCAGGAGCCCGCTGGCGAGCGGTGCCTTTGCCTGACGGTCGTGGATGAAATCCGAAGCTAAAAACTTCGCCTGCGGGCAGGCTCCCGCATATGTCGCGGAAGAATCAGCTGCCGCAGGGATCGCCGGCGGCCAGGGCCTTGGTATAGGCCGAACCGGAGCCGTTCACTTCCATGTGCACGCCGGGAACCTTCGCGGTGCTGGTGCCGAAGCCGCTGTCGGCATCGCGCGCGCAGATGAGGAAGACCAGCGCCGTGCCGGGGCGCAGCTGGCCTTGGGCGCCGAAAGTGATGACTCCCGTCTGCTGCGCATGGATGGAGACGCCGGCGCGTTCTCCGACCGCGCGCAGCAAGGTCGAGCTGGAGTCATAAGCCTTGTTCGCCGATGCCGTGCTGGCGGGATAGGTGTAGACGATCCAGCCCGGCTCATAGGCCTCGCCGCCGGTCGTGCACGATGCGCCGTCGGCGCTCGGGCACATCGATATGAGCTGGCCGCGATCGATGGCCGTAGTGCGGGCGTAGGCCAGGCTGGCCAGGAGGTCATTGCTCGCCGAGCTGACCCGGTTGCGCTGGATCGTGCCGTGCAGGCTGGGTACGCCGATGGCGAGCAGGACGGCCACGATCGTGATCGTGACCATCAGTTCCAGCAGGGTAAAGCCCCTGGACTGGCATGGAGGGCGGGGCATTCCGGTCACCAGCAGCTGCCGTTGACGGCGGAGGAGGTCGACGTGGCCAAGGGCGTCTTGACTCCGGCGTCGTTGATGGTCAGGGGGCCGCATGCATCCGTGGCCTGGACGTCCTGCGGCGTGACCTTGGCCGTGTAGGTCTGGGCCGAGGTGCTGCCGTCGGCGATAGCCGGGTCAAAGCTGGCCTGGTAATAGCCTTTTTCGGAAGTGACGGTTCCGGTGAAGCCGATGTCGCTCAGCGATCCATAGTGGTTGTTGGTGGCGTAGAAACGCTCCTGCGCATTGGCGATGCGCAGCAGCAGCTCCTGGCCGTCGACGCGGCGGGCCCGGAACGTGTAGCGTCCGAAGGCCGGCACGGCAATGGCCGCCAGGATCGCGATGATTGCGACCACGACCATCAGCTCGACCAGGGTGAAGCCGCGGTGCGCACGTTCGTTCATTCGGCAAACCTCATTGGTCATGCAACAGCACCCGCCACGAGCGACGGCGCCAAATCGGCGCATCGAGCGAGATCGGGCTGGAACTCGAAGGCGCAAGTGTCGCACCCGGCAGGTACGCTTGCCCACCGCCCAGCGCCGATACCACCGGCAGGCTGCCGCTGCTGCGTCCATTGTTGATGCGGGCGCCGGCCGTGGGCCAGCTGCCCAGGGACGACATGCCCGCCGATCCGCCGGTCGTCGCATCCAGGGCCAGAATGGCGCCCTGGAGCGACGGGTTGCAGGCATTACTGCCCGGTGAGCCGGTGATCATCGATTCGAACACCACGGTGTTGCTGGCGAAAATGGCGCCAGGGTTGACCACGATGCGTTCGCCGTCATCGTTGTGGGTGCCGGCACTATCCGTTGTGTACAAATTGATGTACCAGCCGCCCCCGCTGCCAGGCAAGGCGTTGATGGCCGTGGACGATGAGGAGCAGGTGTCGGTGGCAGAGCCCGTGACGCAGCGCAGGATCGAGCCTGCGTTGGGCTCCCCGTCTGGTACTACGGATTCATGCAGGTATTGCTGCGTCAGATCGCCCTGGGTCCAGGTCGTGCCGAGCGTGTCGCGGACCGCGTAGACGGCCTGTTGGGTGGTGTTGGTGTTGTCGCCGACGCCGAGGTATTTGCCGGTGCCGAACAGCACCAGGAAGCGGTTGGTGCCCGGATCCGGGAACAGGCGCGGCATGGTGGTAATGGGCTGCACGCCCTGGTTGCCGCTGCTGTCGGTCAGGCCCTTGTAGACCAGGCTCACCGTCCAGTTCGACGGATCGGTATCGGAAAGGTCAAAGCGCCACAGGTTGCCCTGCACGTCGCCGGCGAAGGCGACGTCGTCGACCTGGTCGCTGGTGTAGTCGCCCAGCACCGCCTTGGCCAGGCCAAAACTGGTAACGCCGCTGATTGTTGGAGTCTTCAACTCGGCAATCAGCTCGCCAGTCTGTGCGTCGAGCACGAACAACGCACTGTAGGGATTGCCGGACGCATCCTTGGGTACTTGTGCGGCGATCGCATTGCAGGTGGCTATATCCTTGGTGGGTGCGCCCGGCGTGCTGCAGTCCGGGAAATAGCCATTGGGCACCAGCACCACCCACTTGCCGTTCGACAGGCGGCCGACGTTCGGCTGCGACACGGTGAAGCCCAGGTCGGTGGCCTGGCAGGCCCCGGAATTGCTCACGCAGGTCGATGGCACCTGCATGTCCGCGTCGAACTCCCACAACACATTGGTGGCCGAGAACGTGGTCGGGTCGGTGATGTCCAGCGCGTACACGCCGCGGCCACCCAGGCCCACGCCACCGGTGAGAATCGTGTGCCAGGTGTCCTTGACGCCGGAGCCGCCCTCGCTGAAGAACACGTCGCGTGTCACCGGGGTCGAGTCCACGGTGGGACGGTATTGGAAGTTGTCGTTGTTGGTGAGGTTGCCGAGGTTGGCGTACACCGCGCGCGGCACGAATGCCCAGGCTTCCTGTCCCTGGTTGGTAGTGTCAGGGTACGTATAGGCGGAACAGTTGCCGCTGGTGTCGACCGTCCCGGTGCAAGACGGCACCGGCGCATAGAACGCGTGCAGCATGCCGTCGTTGGCGCCGATGTATACCATCGGCTCGCGGGTCGACATATTGTTCACGAAGGCGTCGTATGTATTCTCGGTAGTGGCATCGGCCTCGGGTGGGGTGAACGTGCCGAAGGTCGGCCAGTTGCTGCGATAGTTGCCGGCCGCCCCGGCGACATAGGCGGGCTCCGAATGGATGATCGCGCCCAGGATGCTGGTTCGCGTGCGGTACGGCGAGCCTTCGTAGGTATTGGCGCCCAGCAGGTAGCTGATGCGATTGTCCAGCGAGTCGTTGTCGCCCGTGAGCGCTGGCGTCAACAGGCCGGCGCTCTCGGTGGCATCCAACGAGGCGCTGTTCGCGGCATTGAACTGGAAGGCACTGAACGTTCCAACGCCGCTCGCGACCGTATATGCGCCGGTGTAGACCTTGCGCCCGGAATAGGCCGCCTCCGTACTCGAATGATAGGTGGCATCGAGTAAGGCATCGGCTTGCCACAGTATCTGGCCGACCGTGCCATCGGCCTTCAACGACACTGCCTGGAACTGGCTGGTCCAGCCACTGGTCTCGTAATTGCTGCGGAATGCGGCTGCGCCCAATGACAGCACGCTGGCGTTCACCCCCGCTGGCTGCAGACTGGTGTTGCGCCCGTTGATGTCGCTGAGTGCCTTGGAGAATGCGTTGGACAAATCAGTAGCGTTGTTGGCGTTGAAGAAATCGCCGTGACCGTTAAGGGCCGCGTGGGCGAGGTCGGCGATATTGTTCAGACTGTTCGATGCCGGCGTCGGCCAGCTGAAGCCGTCGATCTGCGCGCCGCCGTTGGCCCAGCCGAAGATTTGCGGAACGGTGGTGTGTGCTGGCGTGAGCGTGCTGGTCGGGTCATAACCCAAGCCAATGGTGTATGTGGTCATGTGCTGCCACGAAGCGGGGTCGGCCTTGCCGGCCGCGACCTCGTTGTCGAGGTCGGAATTAAGGTCCCGCTCCCAGTAGTAGGTGGCCACGTCGGTCAGCGTCACGTCACCATCGATGCCACCGCCCAGATAGGGCGATGGTGCCGTCGGGTTGTATTGCGTGACCGCGCCGGTGGGGACGACCTGGACCGGTCCGGCCGTATTGGCGGCACCGCCAAGATCGCTGGGGTCGGTAGGCTTATCGCCGTTCCAGAAGCCATCCGTGGTCAGGATGGTATAGGCCGCGCGACAGGTGAATTTCGTCGTGCTGCCCGTGGTCCAGCCCGGGTCGTTCACCATGGCAGCCCATGGGTCGGCGGTCGAGTAGTACTGGCCCACGGCGTTCAGGGCCTTGCGCAATGGTGTGGTCTTGGCCGCTGTGATCTTCGATAGCCAGTTCCAGAATTTCGCCTTCTGCGTACCGGCGCTGCCGTCGCCAAACGGTTGCACCACGGCGAGCTTGTTGCCGCTGTTGCCCCCTTGGCCGTCCGTAGTGCTGTCGTCGAAGGAATAAGCCGTCGGGCTGCCAGGAATGTTGGCGATACCGTTGCCGTTGATTGAACCGAAGCCGAAGCGGTATTTCGGATCGACGCCGCTGAATGACGTCATCAGGCTGCTCTTGGCCATCAGCAGGCGCGTGCGGTAATACGAAAACCAGATGGCGATGTTCTGGCCCGCGGGGATACCGGCCGGCGCGGCTTTCCCTGACGTATCGTCGTACGTGACGCAATTGGCTTGGGCGTTCAGATAGCCAGGCGTTCCGTTCGGACGGATGTCACTGCAGGTGCCATGGCCGCCCTCGCTGGTCACGAAGTGTGGCTGGTGATCGCTTGGATCGATATAGATGAATGCACCGATGGTCGGGGTGGAGCTGATCGTACAAGTGTGGTCGGCCCCAGTGGGTCCCGATCCGCCGCTGTTGCAGTACCAGATCTTCGGCGTTGGCCCGGGAGGCGTCACCCCGGCGATGGTGCACATCAGGGTCGTCGAATTGAGCGAGCCCCCGCTCGGGCAAGTCCATTGCTGGGTGGCTTTATAGGTGGTGACCGTCGTTGTTTCGCCGTTTTGCGTGGTGACCGTGCAGGTGTAGGCACCCTGGTCGCCCGCAGCCGGGCCCGTGCCACCCGAAGTGCACTTGTATACTTGCGTGGCGGGGTAGCTGCTGGGGCTTGATGGCGTCAGCGTGGAAATGCACTGGTTGGGATTGCTGGGATCTTCCTTCCATGAGCCGTTAGGGCACTGATAGTTCGCCTGATAAGTGCTGCTGGTCGTATTTCCGTTCAGGTTCCGGTTGTAGTGGATCTGCCCGGGGTAGGAACCACCCTTGCTGTGGGTGTACCACGCCGGATCGGTCGTGGCTCCGCCTGCAAAGCCGTTGTTCCATGACGCGCTCATCTTGGTGGGTGCCGGGTAACTGGTGCCGTCTGCCTTGGGCGGCAGCGTGTAGGTCGTCTGGGGGTTGTACCAGATGAGGTTGTTCGCGGAATCATTTACGGCATCGTCTTCTGACGTTCCCGAGTTGTACGGGCCGTGGTTGAGGTCGGTCCAGTCCGGCATGAAATCCCAGTCCATCGACCCCGAATCATCGAGCATCAGGATCAGGTTCGGCGGCACCGCTTGCATGTCTTCAGGCGGCGTGGCGCTGAGTTCGGTGCAGCCGTTGTGATTGCCTTCGGTGCAGGGCAGTGGCGCCGGATCGGCAAACGCGTGGGTGCTCTGCAGTATCAGGAACGGAGCGGTCACGCCGGCAAACAACAGCGCCAAGGCGATGGCGGCAGCCCGGCTGGCCAACATGTTCTTGAAGGTTCTGGACATGACGGATTCCCCGCTTTCCTTGCCGCGTGTGGCCTGCCTCTCTGGTGGACGTCGGGCGGGCCGGTGGTTTTCTTGCCCCCCGACCAGCGGGCGATGGAGTGGCCTTGGCTATTGGACCTGGGCGTCGAACGTGCTCTGCAGCACGCTCACCGTGTTCTGGTCGCCGCCGGTGGCGCGCGCCGTGATACGGAAAATCTCCAGATTGATCTGGCCGGGACCGGCACCGGCCGGCCCGGTGGCGCCGGATTCATGCTGGGGGCCGGAGCCGGGCGGACGCACCATGCCCATGTCCTCGACGATATATCGGGGGTTTTCGGCCAGT